>ERZ1740070.2652-NODE-2652-length-10174-cov-4.268109_pt1 | contig 10174 bp, 5 predicted proteins | sample MGYA00581734_ERZ1740070 | MGnify/ENA primary metagenome ERZ1740070 (study PRJEB43018, sample SAMN04849744) | marine metagenome | isolation source: floating plastic debris | place: Pacific Ocean | collected 2008-09-01 | study: EMG produced TPA metagenomics... | reverse complement strand
GCCTACGCCAACGACCTCGCCCCCTTCACCAGCTCCCTCGGCTGGACCTGTGGCATCCTTCCCATCATCAAGAGCGCGCAGGAGCCCGGCAGCGGCTTCTCCAGCAACCTCACCAGCGCTAACGCCATCAGCTCCGACACCATCACCGTCAGCGAGAGCCCGCTGAGCGGCCCCTTCCAGTTCTGGACCGCTCCCGGCGCCGGCGTCTCGCCGACCGGCAACAGCGCTCCTGGCAGCGCCGGCCTCCCCTTCGGCTCGCTCTTCCAGCAGGCCGTCGCCAACAGCGACTTCGGCGGCGACAGCGAGAACATGAACGGTGCGGTCCTCAACTTCAGCCTCAACCGCCCCAACCGCCTCTTCGTCGAGCGCATCTTCGCCGCTCAGAACCGATCGGTCATCGGCGACTCCACTGCCGGCTTCGGCGGCGTCTCGGTCGATGCCAACGGCAACCTCTACTTCCGCGCCGACGGCGGCGACTCCCTCGCCGGAACCCCCAACGCCCTGCCCAACACCGGCAACGGCTTCAGCAGCTGGTACCGCGTCGACCTGCTCGCCCGCACCGCCAGCGTCAACCTCATCGACGACATCAACACCTTCGACGGCGGCACGTCGACCACGCGCCTGGTCACCAACGCCCCCGACGCCGCCAGCTTCCTCGCCTGGGCCCCGCCAAACCTGATGCCCGAGAGCGTCATCGGCGCCCCCGGCGCGTTCGTCGGCGTCAACGACAGCGACGAGCTCGTCCGCGGCTTCACCGGCATCACCGCCCAGGACATGTCCCACTTCGACACCACCGTCGATGACCACCGCGGCAGCACGGGCCAGTACAACGGCGTCCTGCTCACCCCCGGCGGCGACGCCGGCGGCGCCATCCAAACCTACGGCCAGCTCACCCAGCCCCCGATGGGCGACACCATCGGCCTCAACATCTTCACCCTCGACGCCAACCTCAACGTCGTCGAAAACCAGGCCCAGCTCCTGCCCCCGGCCGTCACCGACAACGACGACGGCTTCGTCCTCAACACGACCATCGGCGAGTTCAACGCCTACCGCAGCCAGACCATCTTCCGCGGCGGCGTGGGCATGGTCGCCATGGGCCGGGACCTCGAAGGCAACGCCCTCGCGGCATCGACCTTCTACGAGAACGGCATCGCCGCCGATCCCTTCACCCACATCCCCGTCGCCCGCTGGAACCCCGACGCACCCGGCACCGTCGAGTGGACCCTCGCCGCGTACGTCGACGTCTTCACGGGAGGCACGACCGGCAAGCCGATCTACGGCGCCAGCGGCGACGTCATCGGGCAGCTCGTCGGGCTCAACCTCGTGACCGGTGGTGCACCGACCGGCCCCTCGGCCAGCGTGCCCGCCTTCGACTCGGCCGGCAACGTCTGGTTCATCGGCGCCGTCGAGTTCTTTGGGGCCGACGGTGTGAGCGACTTCGACAGCGCCCTCCTCCGCGGCGTCTACGACGCCGACTCCTTCAGCTACCGCCTCGAGCGCGTCGTCGAGCTCGGCAACGTCTTCTTCGGGCAGAACTCCGATACGCCCTACCAGGTCCAGTTCATCGGACCCATCGCCGACAGCAACTCCGTCGGCAGCGGCGGCAACTTCTCCAACTCGGTCAACCAGGCCCCCTTCGCCAACGGCACCGGCTTCACCCCCTCGGGTACTGCCGACTCGCGTAACCTCGGCGGTGTCGTCCTCAACGCCGAGATCGTCTACAACACCAACACCGACGACGACATCCAGAACCCCGACGGTACCACCACCTTCGTCTTCGACGAAGACAACGGCGACCAGAGCTACCAGACCCTGCTCTACATCGCCCACTACCAGTGCCCGGCCGACCTTGACAACAACGGCGCGCTCGACTTCTTCGACGTGCTCGCGTACCTGGGCCTCTTCGACGCCCAGGATCCCGCCGCCGACCTCGCGGCCCCGATCGGCGCGTTCGACTTCTTTGACGTGCTCGACTTCCTCGGTCGCTTCGACGACGGCTGCGCCGCTCCCGGTGCCGATCCGTTCGCCTTCGGTGGCTGAAACTGAAAGAACGCGCCCGGCGTCCAAACGCCCCGGAACCGCGTGACAATCTGATCCGTAACGGACGCCCGCGCAACCGCGCGGGCGTTCGCTTCAACCGGGGGCAACCTCCCCGATGCCCTTCACGGAGATCCGTTCATGCTTTCAGCCCCCGCCGCCGCCGTCTCCATGCTGCTCTTGGCCGCCTCCACCGCCTCGGCCCAGTGGAACCCCCAAAGCGGCCAGTGGGGCAAGGAAGACCCGACCGACCTCCGCCTGGTCACCTGGAACATCGAAGACGCGATCGTCTCGAGCTCAACAGGCAAGGCCGGCGGCTTCAACAACTGGGAAGCCAGCGCCCGCGTCGTCGCGGCGCTCCAGCCTGACATCCTCGTCCTCCAGGAAATGGGCGATCGCAGCGGCAACGGCAGCGGCAGCGGCGTTGACTCGGTCGCCGACCTCGAAACCGCCATCGACCTCTGGGTCAACGGCGGCAACGACCCCTTCACCTCCATCAACACCGTCAACGCCTACATCCGCGCCTACGCGCCCGCCGGGTACGACCTGCCCTTTGTCTACGTCAGCCCCGTCACCGATGGCTTCAACCGCAACGTCATCATGTCGCGATACCCCTTCGCCGACATCAACGACGACGGCCAGTCCACATACAGCGACTTCTTCGTCCAGGCCGATCAGTGGGTCCCCGCGACCGCCTTCTCCGGTATCCGCGGCACCACCACCGCCGAGATCGACCTGCCCAACGACGTCTACGCCGGCGACTTCGTCGTGATCACCAACCACCTGAAGGCCGGCGGCAGCAGCTCCGACCGCGCCGACCGCGTCCAAGCCGCCCAGATCATCAGCTACACGATCGAGTACTACTACAACGGCAACGGCACCGGCATCTCAGACCCCAACAACCGCGTCATCATCCCCGGCAACAGCAACGTGCTCGACGACAACACCCCCGTCGTCCTCGCCGGCGACCTCAACGAAGACGAGCTCACCAACGGGCGCAAGGGGCCCGTCGAGTGGATCACCAACGCACAGTCCACCAGCGGCACCAGTGACGGCACCGACCGCGACGGCACCAACAGCACCGCCGACACCGCGACCGACCCCATCAACGGCTCGCGCAACACCATCGGCGGCGGCAAGCTCGACTACGTCATCTGGCAGGATTCCATCACCGCGCCGCGCCGCGAGTTCGTCTTCAACTCCAGCGGCAAGTCCGCGACGCAGCTCCCGCCCGAACTCGCCGGCTTCACCGTCCCCTCGCTCGCCAGCAATATCGCCGCCGACCACTTCCCCGTCGTCGTCGACTTCATCCTGCCCGCCGCGCCCACGAGCTGCACACCCGACCTGGCCGCGCCCTTCGGCGCGCTCGACTTCTTCGACGTGCTCGAGTATCTGAACCTGTTCGACAGCAACGACCCGGCCGCCGACCTCGCAGCGCCGATCGGCATGCTCGACTTCTTCGATGTCCTGGCGTATCTCAGCGCCTTCGACGCGGGCTGCTGAGCGAGCACGCTCGCCGGTGGTCAGCCGCCCGCGCCGCTGTCGCGCAGGCGGTCGATCTCGCGCACCGCGTCGCCGAGCCGCCGGCGGAGGCGCCCAACCTCAAGCAAGCTCTTCACCCGCGTGGTCAGCTCGAGCCTGTTCACAGGCTTGGTCAGGAAATCGGCGGCGCCCGCCGCAAGCGCACGCTCGACGTCGCCCACCGCGTTCAACGCCGTGACGACGACCACCGGGATCTCACGCGTCCGGTCATCGCCCTTGAGCGCCTCGCAGACCTGAAACCCGCTCATCCGCGGCATCATGACGTCGAGCACCAGCAACTCGGGCCGGCGCTCCGCGACCGCCGCGAGCGCCTCCTCGCCGTTGAGCGCCCGGCGCAGCTCGAGCCCGAAGTCCTGCGCGAGATCCTCGAGGTACGCCTCGATCAGCTCTAGATTCTGGAGATTGTCGTCCACCAGCAGGACAGACGGGGCAGAGGCGTCAGCATGATCCGCTTGGCTCGAAGGACGGGGCTCAGTAGTCATGGAAATTCCAACGCGTCTGGAGAGCAAGGCCCCACGCCTCGGCAGCCGCGATGGACACCGCCGGCGAGGGCGCAAATGATCCGACCGAGACCGGCGCCGAGTGCCCGTTTGGGGGAATCGACGCCGTCTCAGGAGGATCGTATGCCCGCAGTGCCGCAGCGCCCCGCCTGGGCCGACCGCTTCCGAACGCCCGCCTCGGCCGACCTGCTCGCCCAGGTCCCCGAGCCAGACTTCATCCACCAGGCCCGCGAGGCCCTCTCTGAGTTGCCGGGCGTCGCCGAACACCTCAGCTGGCAAGGCATTCCCTGGCGGTGGGCCTTCACCTACACCAGCGGCACACGGGGCAGCACAGACAACCCCCACAACCCCCTCGCAGCGATCGTCCCGGACCCCGAAGGCCCGCGCCTGGCAACCGCCCTGCCCGCAGATTTCCTCGAGTCCCTGCAGGTCCGCCGCCTCCCGCGAGCCGTCCGCGACACGCTGCTGGGCGCCAGCCCCGTCGGCAACACATTCTGGGTCGAGTGGCCCCTGACCGCGGACTTCATCGAACCGGTGCTCGACCTGTTCAAGCAGGCCCACGCGCCCGCCGAGTCGCCGCCGGCCCGCTCCCGCGGGTCGAAGAAGACCTGCCCCGCCCGCGCTCCCGGCGGCTCGCACGCCACCCGTTTGCAGAAAACCCATCGCGTCTGCCGATCCAACCCGGTCCTTCCCGCCGATCCCGGCCCCGCCACACGCCCCGCCCGGAGCCGACATGCCAGCGACGACTGCCCGCCGTTTCCCGCTCGCGGTGCTCTCCGCACTGATCCTCATCGCGCTCGCGGCGTCGCCCGCGCAAGCGCAGCGCAACCTGCAAGCCCGGCTCGATCAGGTGATGAGCGGCGCCCAGATCGGCGAAGCCGTCGTCGGGTACGCCGTCGTCGACATCGGCTCGCGCCGCCAGATCGCCGGCTACCAGGCCGACCGCCTCTTCATCCCCGCCTCCAACCAGAAGCTGCTCACCGCCGGCGCCGCCCTGCTCACGCTGGGCCCGGACTACACCTTCACCACCGCGCTGCTCGCCCAGCCCGCGACCAACCCGGGCGACCCCGACCGCCTGATCCTCGTCGGCTCGGGCGATCCGGCGCTGGGCGACCCGGTCATCCTGGGCCTGGGCGACCCGCCGCTCTCGCCAGCGGAGGTCATCGACCACCTCGCCGCCGCGGGGCACGTCGCCCTGCCCGCAGCGACCGAACTCGTCATCGACGACCGCGTCTTCGACCGCGAGACCGTCCACCCGAGCTGGCCCAGCAACCAGCTCCAGTTCTGGTACTGCGCCGAGGTCGCGGGCGTCAACTTCCACACCAACACGCTCGACGTCTACCTCCGCGCCGGCGGCGCAGGCTCGCGGGCGACCGTCGAGACCGTCGTTCCCGACGCCCAGTGGGTCCAGTTCAACAACCGCACCCGCTCGGCGCGCCGGGGTGACCAGACCGCAGGCATCACCAAGCCGCCAACCACCCCCTGGCGCCACACGCTCGCCGGCAACGTCGTCAACCGCGTCAAGATCACCGTCAGCGTGCACGATCCCGCCGAGTTCACCGGGCGCCTGCTCGCCCAGTCGATCGGCGCGATCGAGGGCAGCGAGACGCCCTCGGTCCGCCTCGCTCAGCCGGGCGAATCGTTCGAGGGCGCGCGCAAGATCGCCGCGATCCACACCGGGCTCGACAAGATCCTCGATCGCGTCCTGGTCAACAGCCACAACCTCTACGCCGAGGCGGTCTTCAAGCACCTCGACCACCGCATCAGCGGGCAACCGGGCAGCTGGAGCTCCGGCGCCGCGCAGATGCGCGCGATCATCGCCGAACACATGGGCCCAGACGCCGCCGCATCGGTCCGCATCTCCGACGGCTCGGGCATGAGCCGCGACAACCGCCTCACCCCGGCCTTCCTCGCCGACTGGGTCGCTGCGATGGTCTCCAAGCCCGACACCGCCCGCGCTTTCCTCGACGCGATGCCCTCGGTCGGCGAGGGCACCCTCCGCAACCGCTTCCAGGGCCTCGACATCGACAGCGACGTCTACGCCAAGAGCGGATACCTCCGAGGCGTCTACACCCTCAGCGGCGTCGTCCGCGCCGGCTCGCGAGGCCTCGCGTTCAGCATCCTCGTCAACGACGGCTCGCCCAACTCACGCGTGCATCCCAAACGCTTGCACGAGCTGCTCATCGACGAGATGGACGACTGGCTCCTGCGCGAACAGGCCGCGCCGCTCGGCGGCTAATGCACAGTCACAGAGCTCAGTCGCCCAGCACGCCCGCCGCCACCGCCCGCACATCATCAGGCATCGAGAGCACCGGCGGCCACGCCCGCACCGCCTGCCCGGCGTGCGCATCAACCGGCGCCTTCGGCGTCGCGTCGATCGCGACCCGATCGCACCCGTGCCCGCGATCCCAGACCGCGTCACGCCCAAGGTCACTGTTCGCCAGCCAGTGAAACAGCCCGGCGTGGTGATCGCCCTCGTCCACATCACGCCCCACGACCACGATGAACCGCGAAGCCGTCGCGCCCGCCGCGAGCAGGTCGGCGATCACGCGCCGACCCAGCCTCGCGTTGTGCGTCTCGACCGCGTGCGTCCCGTCAAGACCCCGGTCCGCGCGCACAAACAGCCACCCCGGCGCGCGTTCGGTGCAGCTCGCGCCGAGCACACCCTCGATCGACTCCGCCAGCGCGACATCCGCCGCCCGCTCCTCGGACGTCGGCAGCGGGTGCGCGTCGTGCTCCAACGCCTCTCCATCGATCTCCTCGCCCGCGACCTTGGGCGTGCAGTCCAGCCCGAACTTCATCCCGCTCGCCAGCCTCGGGGCGGCGTGATCGAGGATGTCCAGCGCACCGTTCACGCGTTCGATGTCGCGGCTCGGGCGGCACCAGCGCGTCGCCGCCGCCAGCACCGCGGTCGCGTCGTGCACGTCAACGCTGTCGTCAACGACAAACAGCGACTTCGTCCACGCCATCTGCCCGGCGCCCCAGATCGCGTGCATCACGCGGCGCGCGTGCATCGGATAGTGCTTGGCGATGCGCACGAACGCGCAGTTATGGAACGCGCCGAACATCGGCAGGTCATAATCCTCAACGTCCGGGATCAGCACCTTGAGCAAGGGCAAGAACAGCCGCTCGGTCGCCTTGCCCAGGAAGTAATCCTCTTGCGGCGGCAGCCCCACCACCGTCGTCGGATAGATCGCGTCTCGGCGATGCGTCAGCGCGCTCACCTCGACCAGCGGGTACCGGTCCGGCATCGAATAGAACCCGGTGTGATCGCCGAACGGGCCCTCGAAGACCGCGCCCTCGCCCAACTCGCCCGAACCTTCTTCACGCGGATCCCAACCGGGATACCCCGCGTCCGTGCGCACCAGGCCCTCGATCACCATCTCCGCATCCGCGGGCACCCAGACCGGCACGGTCTTCGCCCGGCACAGGCGGATGCCCCCGCCGTTGAGAAACCCCGCCATCAGCAGCTCGCTGATGCCCGGCGGCAGCGGCGCCGTCGCCGCATAGGGCAGCACGCTCGGGCCCCCCAGCGCGATCGCCACCGGCATGGGCTCGCCCAGCTTCTTCCAGCTCCGCCAGTGGCTCGCCCCGTCGTGGTGCATGTGCCAGTGCATCGCCACGCGGTCTTTGCCCAGGAGCTGCACGCGGTACATGCCGATGTTGTGGCTCTTGGGCTTCGCCTCGTTCCGATCGTCGGCGTGAATCGTGTGGATCCCCGCCAGCGTGATGTACCGCCCGCGGTACCGCGCGGCCCACTCGTCGTCGCTGATATCCGGGTGCCCCAGCCCAGCAACGCCCGCGTTGGTCGCCTGGGGGTAACCCACCGACGCGAAGTCGCCGTCGAGCGGCCAGCACCGCAAAATCGGCAAACGCGTGAGATCAACGTCGTCGCCCGTTCGCACGACCTCTTGGCAGGCCCCGTCGCCACGGATGCGTTTGGGCCCGATCTTGAGCACCGGCGCGAACTGCCTCGCTTTCGCGAGCGCCTCGCCCAGCCCCCGGGGCGGCTCGGGCTTGACCAGTTCGCCGATCACGCCCGCGACGTCTTCCATCGCGCGCTCGCCCCTGGGCCCGCCAAACGCCATCGCCATGCGCCGGTAGCTGCCGAACGCATTGATGAGCACCGGGAAGTCTGACCCGATGACGCGTTCAAAGAGCAGCGCCCGCCCGCCGCGGTCGCCGAACTCGGGGTCCGTGGACAACGCCGTGCCGGCCGGAGCCCGCCGCTTGCTCTCGGCGTCGGCCGCCGCAGCGATCACCAGCGACGGGTCGACCTCCTCGCGCACGCGCAGCAACTCGCCCGCCCGCTCCAACGCCATCACAAAGCTCTGCACATCTCGGTACATACCCTGCAAGGCTATGAGCGAAAACGCCCCATCGACACCCGCGCCCTTCTCTTTCGGACGAACCCGCGATTGGCCCGGCTACTTCGAGGCTGTCGCGGGCGGCACGCCCCGCCAGACCCTGCTCGACGCGCTCGACCTGTTCGAAGCCCGCCCGGCGCCCGATCCGCGCTTCGCGATCGACCTGGGCTGCGGCGAGGGGCGCGATACCGCCGAGCTGCTCCGCCGGGGCTGGTCGGTGCTCGCGACCGACGGGCACCCCGAGGCGCTCGAGTTGCTCGCCTCGCGTGACGACCTGCCCGAACGCGCCTCCGACCGCCTGACCACGCGCGTCGCGACCTTCGAGACGCTGGACACGCTCCCAGAGGCCGACCTGGTCAACGCCAGCTTCAGCCTGCCCTTCTGCGTGCCCGAGCACTTCGATCGGGTCTGGGGGCTGGCGGTCGATGCCGTCCGCCCCGGCGGGCGGTTCGCCGGGCAGATCTTCGGCGATCGAGACACCTGGGCGAGCATCGCCGCCCGCTCGCACTTCACCCGCTCCCGGGCCGAGCGCCTGTTCGAGGGCTTCAACCTCGAGCTCTTCCGCGAAGACGAGCACGACACCGCCGACGCCTCCGGGAACGCCAAGCACTGGCACGTCTACCACATCGTCGCCCGAAAGCGGTAGGCTCACCCCGCCAAAGACCACAGCGGAGAGCACCCGGGCATGAGCGAGCGAGCATGAGCGACCTGGCAATCGATCTGAGGCACGTCGAGAAGACATACGGGCGGAAAGTCCGTGCGCTCCGCGGCATCGAGATGCGCGTCCACCGAGGCGAGGTCTTCGGATTGCTCGGGCCCAACGGGGCCGGCAAGTCCACGCTCATCAAGATCCTCATGACCGTCATCCGCGCGAGCCGCTGCGAGGGCACCGTCCTCGGCGGAAACGTCGGCAACAAGCCCACGCTCGCCCGCATCGGCTACCTGCCCGAGCATCACCGCTTCCCGCCCTACCTCAAGGGACGCGAGGTCGTCGACTTCTACGGCGTGATGGCGGGCGTCCCGCGCAGGCAACGCAGGCAACGCACGGGCGAACTGCTCGAACTCGTCGGCATCGGTGATTGGGCCGGCAGCAAAGTCGGCGGCTACTCCAAGGGCATGCGCCAACGACTCGGCATCGCACAGGCCCTCGTCAACGACCCCGAGCTCGTCCTGCTCGACGAACCCACCGACGGCGTCGACCCCGTCGGGCGACGCGACATCCGAGACATCCTCGCCCGCCTCAAAGACCAGGGGCGGACGGTCTTCCTCAACAGCCACCTGCTCAGCGAGCTCGAGATGGTCTGCGACCGCGTCGCGATCCTTGTTCAAGGCCTCGTGCGCTCGCAGGGGACCATCGACGAGCTCACCGTCGACCAGCGCCGCTACGAGATCGAGATCGCGGGCGAACCAAGCCACGCGGCCGCCGCGTTTGACGCCGCGCTCCCGCCCGAGCAGCGCCCCAAGGGCTCGTCGGCCGAGGGCCGCGTGCTGCACCTGGCCGGCGCGGATTCCGCGGCGATCCAGCCAGTGATCGACGCGCTCCGCGCACGCGGCGAGACGATCCGGTCGATCCGACCCTATCGCCCCTCGCTGGAGGACCTGTTCATGCAGGCCGTGACCGATGAGACAACGGGCGAAACCCTCCGCCCCGGCGCCGCCGGCGGCGCGCGGGGCAAGATCGCGAGCGACCCGACCGCTGCCCCGCCGACCGCCCCATCAACCGTGCCC
>ERZ1740070.2649-NODE-2649-length-10180-cov-5.887407_pt1 | contig 10180 bp, 7 predicted proteins | sample MGYA00581734_ERZ1740070 | MGnify/ENA primary metagenome ERZ1740070 (study PRJEB43018, sample SAMN04849744) | marine metagenome | isolation source: floating plastic debris | place: Pacific Ocean | collected 2008-09-01 | study: EMG produced TPA metagenomics... | reverse complement strand
CCGTCCTTGCCACCCGAAATACTGGGCTATCACCATATTGGTCAGCAATTTTTAGTTAGCTTTGATGTAAAGAATGCTTGTATAAAACACTATGATGCCCGTCATTCTTTAAAGAACTATTTAACCGTTATAGACAAAGCGGTTAAATTAGATCCGCAGGTCTATATCGGCGATTTCTGTGATGCAACAGCTAAGCATAGAACCATGCAAAGTACTATGCCCCCATCAACAGATGTACCCTCTTGGGTAGATATTATCCACAAAGCCGAACAGACAGCGTTAGCAAGCTGATTCTCAATACAACAACATTAAGTCAATCTCCAGTCTTCGTCACTTTAAAGACCGGGAATTGACTAACAAATCACCCAAAAACACAAGTCAAAAAGGTACCCTATGACTCATCAGGCACGACTAGCTTCCGTACCGTTTCTTCATCATCCCCATCATCAGGCAAAGGCTCTACAGGCATATCCCTCGTTTCCTCATCACTCGGCGAGCGATCATCATCAGGGTCACTCCCAGGTTCAACCTCACTATCTGGTATAACGAGTTCTCTGATTATCTCCTCAGATTCAGTGCCCTTTTTATCTGATGCACCCATGATTAACCCTCCACAGCTCCAAGCGACTTGAGTATAGTTCGTTGAGTTGATGTCAACCCAATTACACCAGCAATATCCATCCCCTCATAGGGGCGATCTGGCTGTAGTATCTGCAAACAGTCTCCCGTTTGAATGTCCCAAATTCTAATCGTTTCATCCTCACTACTACTGACCACAATCTGCCCCCTGTGACCCACTGCCAGGGACCTGATCACCTTTGTATGACCAGAAAGCGTCTTTACACATTCTTTAGTTTGAACATGCCAGATGTTAAGTGTTTGATCGCTACTGCCACTCACCATCAAATCGCCCGCTGGTGTAAAAGCGATCTCATTCACCTGCTGCGTATGTCCTGTGAATGTGTGTATGCAGCTCCCAGTTTTAAGATCCCACAGCCGGATGGTCTGGTCACTGCTACCACTGGCCAATAGGCTGCCATCAGGGCTAAACGCAACTGACAATACAGAGACTGTATGGCCCTGCAGGGTACGCATACAGTCCCCAGTTTCAACATTCCAAAGCTTTACCGAGCTATCGTAACTGGCGCTAGCCAGCTGATTACCCTGGGGATGAAATGCGATCGCTTTTATTCGATGAGTATGGCCCTGTAACGTTCTCAAACACTCTCCACTATAGGCATCCCAAAGCTTAACAGTCTGATCATGACTACCGCTGGCTAACAGCTGCCGGTTAGGACTAACTTTAACCGATGCAACCCAGTCAGTATGGCCTTCAAAGGTTTGCAGACACTCACTTGAGGTAATATCCCAAAGTGTTATCGTCCGGTCAAGCCCGCCCATGACTAGCCATTGCCCAGTCGCATCAAAAGCCACACAGGTGATTTGGTTGGGTTGTTTAGGAAACGTTTTCTCACAGGTGCCTGTTGACATTTCCCACAACCGAATGATGTGATCTTGACTACTGCTAGCTAGCCAGCGTCCATCAGGGCTTAGATCAATTGATAAAATAGTATTGTTGTAGGTTTTAAGCGTCCTTAAGGGTTGATAGGAGTCCGTATCCCATAGTTTCAAGCTCTGATCATCACTAATACTGGCTAACGTTTGACCATCAGGGCTAAAGTTCACTGACCAGACACGATGGGAATGATCTTGAATAGTCTTAAGACAGTTTCCGGTAGACACGTCCCACAGTTTGAGGATATGGTCTTCACCACCTGTTGCCAAATATCGACCATCAGGGCTAAACGCTAATGCCCATACCAGACTGGTATATCCTGCAAAGGTATGTAGACAATCCCCAGTGTGGAGATTCCATAGTTGAATCACGTGGTTGTTTTGGGTCGGGTCGGGACTGCCAGTCGCTAGGGTATTGCCATCAGGGCTAAGTGCGATCGCAAGCCGCCAATTCACGGCAATCTCTAAGACTTGACGACACTCTCCCCTTTGAACATCCCAAACACGCACTGTTTGATCGTCACCTGCACTTAAGAGAGTTTGGTCATTCGAGATAAACTTAACCCAGAGAATGCGCCCTCTATGTCCACATAACGTTTGTAAACATTCACCCGTTTGAATATCCCATATTCGGATTGTTTGATCATAGCTACCACTGGCTAAATAGGTCCCACAAGAACTAAACGCTACCACTTGTACTCGGTTGGTATGGCCCCGTAGAGTTTTGAGGCATTGCCCTGTGGCAACATTCCATAATCGAACCGTTTGATCATAGCTACCGCTAGCCATCAGACTAATCTTTGACTCTTGTTGTTGCTCTCTCTGTTGCGAAAAACTAAGGAGGAATGCGGATGGACAAAAGGCCAACGAAACTACCCAGTCTGAATGACCTTTGTACGTTCTTACTGCTTTTCCTTCAGTAGTTTGCCACAGACAAATTCTGTTATCAATACCCGTGGCTAATAGGGTGCCATCAGGACTAAAATGAGCACAGAGAAATCTACCCAGGGTTTGAGAAAAAGATGATTTAGACAGATCGCTCTGGGCAAAATTGACCCCTTGCAAATTCGCGCTCTGCAGGTAAGCCTGCCATAGGGAAAGGTTAGAAAAATCATAGCCACTCATATCCAGCCTCAGCTGCCATAGGAGATTAAAGATATTGCCCCCGGCATATCCAGGCTGACGATAGGGAGCAGCCCGTAGAGTTGCCATCAGCTGCTCCAAACAATGCCCCACTGCCAAGGGATGGCCTAATGCCCCCACCAACTGTTCCGCAATCGGTTGTAAAATCAGCCGAATCTGACTGTTGCGACAATAGTCTTTCGTTTGGGTCTTAATCAGAGCATGGCTATTAAACAAGATGAGCGGACCTTGCAGAATCTCCTCACAGACCTGTTCAATAAATTTCTCGATAATGTATTCCATTACCACAGGCTGCTGTGTAAAGTGCTGAGACCCATATTCTATAGACGATACAACGTCAACTAGGCAGCGCTGTTTTAGTGATTCTACAGCTTCTAATAAGATTTTAGGAGAAGGCTTTGGTATAAAATCAGCGCTTAATTCCGACAGTGAAATCTCTTCGCGGTTAATTGCTAGCCAGTACATGATCTGTTGCTCCACTGGCGACAATCGATGGAACTGTTGATCTAGCAGATCGGCAATATCCCCAAAAATGACCGATCCATACTGCCAAAACTGGGTCAGATCACCGTCAAAAAGTTCTTGAATGGTAGAGGCAACAATTTTTAAGGCAAGGGGGTTGCCAGCGTACCGATCGATAAGGGCTTGGATGTCGGTATTGGCCGCGTTAATGCCTTTGTCTTGTAGTACTTTTTCCCCAGCAGAGCAGGGTAACCCCGACAGCTTTAAGACACGAACAGTGCTGTCAATGCCTTCTCGAAACCCTAATCCCCGTGGTTTTTCACGACTAGTCAGAATCAGACAGCTCTGATGGGTAGTCTCACCCATACATCGCAATAGTTGTCCATAGCCTTCATACCCGGAACGATAGTTACCCACCCGGTCAAAGGACTTGGCTCCCTCTCGGTCCTTCAGTACAGATTCGAGATTATCTAAAATAATTAAACAGCGTTTAGTTTGCACCTGCTTGAGCACCTGGTTTAGCTGGTGGTCTATGGTTGCCTCACTGGATACCACTGCCTGGGGAGAAACAGCTTGAATAATGTCTCGGAGCAAATTTTGGGGCAGGGGGGCATTTCGCAATGAGCGCCAGATAACGCAGTCAAAGTCTGCTTGAGTACTGGTAGCTAGACGAATAGAGATAGCGGTTTTGCCAATACCGCCCATACCTAACAACAACACAAGTCGACAGCAATCGGCAGTAATCCAGCGAGTTAAACAATTCAGCTCCTCGATACGACCGTAAAAATTTGGCACATCAGGCGCATCTCCCCAATCCGGCGTCTTGGCCGGAGACTCAGGTTTGACAGTTGGTCTTTTTGTTACCTCAAGTGTCTTTAGGGGTGCAATTTGCTTAGACCGATGGGGACGGCATTCTTCCCATTCTTGGTCGAAACGCTGCAGGTTTTTGTCGCTATCCCAGCGTTGATACCAGAGTCTGAGGGTAAAGTGCCATTCATCAGATCCTTGAGTGGCCGGACGATGGTCGTCTAAAATCTGTACAAAATCAGTCAGACGCTTGAGGGATGCTTTGATATGGTCATTGGTAATTTGGGAGGCACCTACCTGTGCCATCAGGGCCGCTAAAAAACGAATCTTGGTTTTGACAACTAGCTGAGTTGGGGTTTGCCATTTAGTTTGGATAGGAATGAGATCGCAACCATCAAGTTCATCATTGGCATAGGCAAGCAATGCGGCTAGGAGTTGACTGGTTCGTTGTTGCGCTTGAGGGCCATACGTTGGTCTAGCCATAGATGTCTCTCCAAAACCATCTAAGCGTTCTCAGAATGACAGATTGAGTAAGTCGAGAACGATTGTATGGCAATCTGTGAAACGGTTTTATCCAATTAGATTGAAATATCTTACCTTGACCGGTAGGCCAGTGACGAATAGGGTCTGCTGCTCTAAGGGGCAGCAGATTTTGTCTGTAACTTGTCGGTAAATGGTATCGCTTGCAAAACAGATAGAATTAATTCTTAACCAAAAGGTTTAGAAAATATACTCAAACCGTCAATTTATCTAGACATATCCGCCTACCATACGGGTAATGGGTGGTGTATGTGTCTAATAAGGATTCTGATTATGTCTTGGTTGAAATTAACAGGGCAAGCGCTTTATCTCATGAAGAGCGGTTCTGACTGCTATGTAAACAAGGTAAACGTTTCATCATCCAATCAGAATCCATCAGAGCTACGGCTGTATATTCCCCAAGATTGGTTTACAGGAAGAGATGTCCCCAGCGGCATGGTGGTTAATCTAAATGGAACCGAGCCCGATCTCTGTCAGATTCCTGTTCCCTCACTCCCCGGCGGGAGAACATCGGTCTTGGCTGGCAAGCTAATTGTGCTAGATCCGGGGCATGGGGAATTTCAAGGCGGCACCAACGATCCGGGAGCTGTTAACACCAGTCTCGGCAGAAACGAACGGGATGAGGTACGTCGACAGGCTGATATTGTTAAAACAAACTTGGTACGGAAAGGGGCAACCGTTAACATTGTTGAGAATGACAGTGCTAAAACCCTCAGTGAAATTGGCTCAGAGGGCAGAGGGGCCGACTGTTTTATTTCTCTTCACTTAAATGCCTTTAACCGACAGGCACAAGGGCATGAGGTATTTGTGCACAGTCAGGGGACAGCGGCAGATGAACGACTGGCAACCTTGATTAATCAGGAACTGGCCGCCGTATTGCCCATTACAAATAGAGGGGTAAAGCGAGCCGGTCTGGGAGTCCTCAGAGGAGTGCCTCTACCTGTACCAGCTGTGCTGACAGAGGGCTTTTTTATTGATTCAGTGACGGATACTGCCACCTTAGATGAGTGGAACACGCTTGCGGCTAATGCAGTTGCCAAAGGCATAGAGATGTTTTTGACCACCCTGTAATTTCTCCCACTAGCGGCTATCCCCTATGACATTTTGGACTACCTGGCAAGACTACAAAAATGCTCAAAAAGAGATTGAGCTGCCTGCTGGTGGTGCTGCCCATATTCCAGTCAAGATTCGCTATGTGGATGTGGGTACCGATCAGACCGGCACCATTTTGCTGATGCATGGGATTCCCACCTGGGGCTATCTTTACCATGCGGTAATTCCACCGTTGGTGGAGGCGGGCTATCGAGTGATTGCGCCAGATTTTTTGGGCCATGGCTGGTCCGATAGACGCGATCGCTTTGATCGGTCGTTTCAAGATCAGGCCACAATGATTTTGGCACTGTTAAATGTGTTAGATCTGTCTCAAGTGCATGTTGTTGGCCATGATACGGGTGGAGCGGTTGCCTTAATTCTGGCGATTGAACATGCTCAGGTGGTTAACCAACTGATTATTACTAACTCTGTTTGCTATGACCGGTTTGATGATGACATGCTGGATTTTGGTCATCCGCTACGGTGGAAGCCACGGCCAATTGAGGATTTAGTTGCTGCTTTGGAAGAGAGTTTAGCCATGGGGCTTTCTCGGTCTGAGCGGCTAACCGCAGACTTTAGAGAAGGAATCATTGCCCCTTGGGCGAGTGAAGAAGGCAAGCTTAGCTTATTGCGTAATGCGGCAGCACTCAATGCTAATCAGACGATGGCACTGGTTGACCGCCACGGAAAAATTGCGGCACCGACTATGATTCTTTGGGGGATGGACGACCCCTGGCAAAAAGCTGAGGATGGCAAACAGCTGGCTTCAGAGATTCCAGGGGCCATATTTAAGCCAGTTGATGCATCCCATTGGATACAACAAGATGCCCCCAAAGAATTTGTGTCGACTCTACTCAAGTTTTTGTGGTGAGACTAATGTCTACTCAACACTTTTTATGACGATGTCTAAACCCAATCCCCATCAGCCCAACAGCCAATAATCCCGATATTACTCCAGGCTCAGGCACACTTGCACTCTTAGGAAACGCATTAAACAGTAGACCAATGGGGCGATTTAAGGCAGAAGAGTTGCTAGCAACTAGAGTGCGTGACCCCGTAGACGTATCAAAACTCAGGAGTGAGCCAACGGTTGTGCTGACATCAAACCCAACTGTGTATAGGTCACTCTGAGGACCAAAGGCTAAACTGCCGATAAAGTTATTGCTAGGAATTGTTTGAGTGTAGTTGGTATCAAATACGTCTATCTCTCTGCCAGTTAAAAAATCATAGCGACGAATACCGTTAGCAAAGTCGCTGACATATAAATCGCCATCTTCTGGTCCGGTGGCTAACCCCAAAAAGCTGACGAATCCAAAACTACTGGGAAATGGAGTAGGTTGGGGAATAAATACTTCGCTCTCACCTGTGGTGATGTCATATCGCAACACCTGACTGTCAAACGCAAAGGTTAAATTACCGTCACTGTCGGCAACACTGCCCTGTGTAGTGACATATAACTTTCCATCTGGACCAAATAGCAGACCATTGGGGCCATTCAAGCCTTCATTGGTACCATCTCGTCTGGCAAAAACATCGACAAAACTCCCTGTAATGCTGTCATACCGCAGAATCTGATCAGAGAGAAAGCTACTGACATACAGTAGACCATCTGGACCAAAAGCCAAACCATAGGGTCGAAATAGGCCACTCCCCGTAGCGAATCTGTCGATTAACTCACCTGTTTGGCTATTAAATCGATAAACGGCGGACGTGTCACGGGTGGTACCGCTAGTTACGTACAAATTACCGTCTGGCCCATAAGCCAGGGTATCTGGACTTTCAAAATCATCAAAGGGAGCAATAAATTCACCGAGAAAGCTACCTGTATTTTCATCTAGCTCGACAATATTGTTGCCTGCGGTATTACCAATTAAGATAGCAGCCTGGGCAGAGAAAAAAATCATAGAGCCCAGGGTTGCCAGTGACGATAGTCCAAGTGCAGGGAGACGCTTCATATAGGGGTTATCGTTTGCAGAGATTTCTGAAAGTGTGACAGGTAAAACAAAATTGAAAAGATTTTTCTGATACAAAAACAAAGCCTATGGGTAAATATTTTGCCTATAGGCGAGTGACGTTATCTCTTTGATGCAGCCCTACAAGCATCAAGATTAAGTTTCTTTACAGATGATATAGAACATGATGACCCAGCACAGTCAGCTTGCCATTGGCCTCGGATTAACAACGTTCACCATACTTCAGTCCTCCTCTGCGTTGGCAGGCTCTCTGGGTATTAACGGGGGGCAGTTGGGCTTTCCCTGGCAGCGGTGGTGAGGCGGAGCCCTATGGTATTTCTATCTATGAGGAAATTGTTGATCTAGCCGGTGGTCTAGACAATGCCAAAATTGGCGTTATTTCGACAGCTAGCTCCAATCCAGAACGCTCAGCTGGTTTTTATCTAGAAGATTTTGACATTCTCTACGGGGATGCTGCTGATGTGGAGTGGATTCCGATCACGGTGGATGAGTGTAATGCCTATAAAAATGATAGTGCCTCTAGCATTGTGACTCAGATGCAAGGACGCAACAGCTTTATCTTTACCGGGGGAGATCAATCCTTTATTACTGACTGCTTTTTTAATGAAGATCCGGTGGCTGAGACTCGTAGTGATACGGCGCTCATTGAAGTGCTGCGGGAGCAGTTTGATGCTGGTGCTGTTATCGCTGGCACCAGTGCCGGTACGGCTGTGCAGCCGGTCGAGCCGATGATTACCAATGGCGAAACCTATGAGGCGCTGCGGGATGGGCCGGTCAGCTTTATTGGTAGCCCACCGTTTGATAATACGCTTTACTACAATCCTTTGGGTGGTTTGGGGTTCTTTGAATATGGCCTCATCGATAGCCACTTTAGTGAACGGGGACGACAGGGACGATTAATTAGGCTGGCGTCAGATTTAGATGTGAAGATGACCTATGGGGTGGATGAAAATACGTCTTTGATTGTGACGGACGATGGCATGGTTGAGGTGCTGGGTCAGGGCGGTGTTTTTATCTCTGATTTGTCTGGTGCGGAGGTGGGAGAAAAAAATGGCTATTGGACGATCTCGGATGTTGAGGTGACCTATTTAACCGAGGGCGATCGGTTTGACCCGCTAACTGGAACGGCCTCCTTTGGTAATAAATCGCTGCTTGCTACAGCCAATGGTGGCGAGCTGCCGGTTACAGAGAATATCTTTAGCTATTTTGATGACGAGCTGGGGGACTGGACCAATCAGCGGGCCTTTACTGAAACTGCGATCGCACTTTTTGAGCAGACTGCAGCCAGCGCATTGGGCGAAAGTTTTGAGACTGACCCCACCTATGGAGTCAGCTTTGTGAGAACCCCCGAGTCTTTTGGCTACGCTGGGACAGATAGTCAAGGAGCCCAAAAAATTTCGTTTGAAAAACTGTCGGTTACCATTGCCCCTATCCCAGAGCCTGGAATAGTTTTAGGGATGTTAGGAGGGTTGGGTATCGCCAGTCTTGGGCTTAAGCGCCAGCGTTAAACTTTTTGTATAGCTGCCATAGAAACCCCCATCAGTCTTTAAGAGATTTAGGTAACAACCGTCACCGTTAGAAAATAAAACTGACTGTAACTTAAAGGATTGGAACTCTCTCTAAGCCACAGGTCAGGCTTTAAGACAGATCAATCACAAAATATTTAGATTTGGTTAAATCCCCAGTTCTGTCTGGTCTTCTAAATTTAAGCTAATTCCATCCAGAAAGGACACTCCATCAGTTTTCTCGGCAAAATACGCAAAGAAGGAATCGCAGAATTCATGAAACGTAAACGCTTTTTAGCCCTTACTTCTCTTTCGGCTGTTGTCGCCTTGGGTATAGCGACCAGCTGTGCGTCTCCTAGTGGCACCGCTGAAGCCGATGGCGACAACGTTTTGGTGATGGCCACCTCTGCCGACTATCCCCCCTATGAGTTTTACGAAACGGCCGGTGGGGACGGAGAACCGATTGGCTTTGACATTGATATTGCAAAGGCAATTACTGAAAAACTGGGATATACCTTAGAAATTAAGGATATGGATTTTAACGGGATTATTCCCGCCCTGCAGTCAGAACGGGCTGATTTTGCCATGGCGGGGATGACGCCCACGGAAGAACGAAAAGAAAGCGTTGATTTCTCTCAGATCTATTACGACGCTCAAAACACGATTATTTCGATGAAAGATTCGGGTCTGGCTACCTACGAAGACCTGGAAGGCAAGACGGTAGGTGTGCAGCTGGGCTCTATCCAAGAAGGGGAAGCCAAAGACCAGGCGGAAACTGTCACCATGACCATTGAGCCCCGCAACAAGATTAGCGAGCTGGTGCAAGAGATTAAAGCCGGGCGTCTGGATGCGGCTATTGTGGAAGATACGGTGGCTAAAGGATATGTGCAGAATAACGAGGATCTGCAGTTTGAAACCGTGCCCATTGAGGGCGAATCTGGCTCTGCGATCGCATTTCCTAAAGGGTCTCCTCTGGCAGCTGAATTTGACCAGGCGCTCAGCGATCTGAAAGACAGCGGAGAGTTAGACGGCATGGTCACCAAGTGGTTTGAAGATTACTACGATCAGTAATCCTTTGCCCTATTTAAGAGACTCGCTGATGTACTCAGACCAGGAAGGGGAGTGGAATTGGAGGCACAGGGT
>ERZ1740070.2645-NODE-2645-length-10193-cov-5.819096_pt1 | contig 10193 bp, 10 predicted proteins | sample MGYA00581734_ERZ1740070 | MGnify/ENA primary metagenome ERZ1740070 (study PRJEB43018, sample SAMN04849744) | marine metagenome | isolation source: floating plastic debris | place: Pacific Ocean | collected 2008-09-01 | study: EMG produced TPA metagenomics... | reverse complement strand
ACGCGTGAAGGGGTGTCGACGCGTGAAAGGCATCCCTAACCGTCCCGGACCTGATCCGGGATCTCGACGCTCCACAACACGCCACACGCCGCAAAGAGGCACCGGATCAGGTCCGGGGGCTCCCTCTTTACTGTGATCGCCTAAACATCCCCGGCAAGCTGCAACAGCAGATCCAAATCCATATGCGCCTCCAGATGATCGGCCAACGCATCCAGAGTTGCCTCAACCGTCTCATCATATGTCGAGGTCGCAACCGGTGCGCCAAGCTCGGCCAGATAGCTGCGCCGAAACGCGTCAGAACTGAAAAGCCCGTGCAAGTAACACCCTTTGATCTGGCCACCGCGTGCCATTGCGCCTTCCGCGCGTCCGTCCAGATCAAGCCAGGGATGGCTGCAGTCCGGCCCGGTCGTTTGCCCGATATGAATTTCGTATCCGCTGACGACATCCCCCGTGGGAAGATAGGTCGCCTTGCTTCGCGCCAAACGCTTTTCGGGCTTCATCTGTGTCGCGATATCCAGATAACCTAAACCTGCCACTTGCGTCGGCGGACCTTCGATCCCATCGGGATCGTCAATCGACGTGCCAAGCATCTGATATCCGCCACAAATGCCAAGGACATGTCCGCCGCGTCGGATATGGGCGTGCAAATCGGTGTCCCAGCCTTGCGCGCGAAAATATGCAAGATCGGCGATAGTGCTTTTCGTGCCCGGGATCAGAACCAGATCGGCATTGCCGGGCAGGGGGCGGCCCTGTTCGATAATCTCAACTGATATGTCAGGCTCTGCCGCAAGGGGATCAAGATCGTCAAAATTGGCGATCCGCGACAAGCGCGGCACCGCAATCTTGATGCGGCCCCCTTTGGTTGATGCGATATCCATCACGTCTTCCGCAGGCAGGCGCCACGCGTCTGCGAACCAGGGGATCACCCCAAGCGAAGGCCATCCGGTGGCTTCTGCAATGGCAAGGAGGCCCTCATCAAACAAGCTCGGGTCGCCGCGAAACTTGTTGATCGCAAAGGCACAGATACGCTTTCGGTCGTCGTTGGGCAGGATCACTTGCGTGCCCACAACCTGCGCAATGACGCCGCCACGATCGATATCTCCGACCAATACGACAGGCACTCCAGCGGCTTCGGCAAAGCCCATATTGGCGATGTCGCCTTGACGCAGATTGACCTCGGCAGGGCTGCCGGCCCCTTCGACGATGACCAGATCGCGACCCGCGGCAAGGCGTTGAAAGCTTTCGACGGCTGGGCCAAGAAGCTGGTGCTTCACCTTCGCATAATCGCGCGCCTTCAACGTGCCCCAGCGCTGGCCTTGCAGGATCACCTGCGCGCCGACATCGCTTTCGGGTTTCAAAAGAACGGGGTTCATGTCGACAACAGGTTCAAGCCCCGCCGCACGTGCCTGCAAGGCCTGCGCACGGCCGATTTCCCCGCCATCTATGGTCACGGCAGCGTTGTTCGACATGTTTTGCGGCTTGAACGGCGCCACGCTGAGGCCTCGGCGCAAATAGGCGCGGGCCAGACCAGCCACGACCATCGACTTGCCCACATTCGAGCCCGCCCCCTGGATCATGATTGCCTTTGCCATCGTGCCTCCTCTGCCTATTGTTTGGGGTAACGAAAGCGCGCGCCGAGGGGAAGCCATGAACACGCCCGCACATTTGATCTTTGGGCTGGCGGCGTTTTCCAAACGCGGACAGGGTGGCGTGACGGCGGCGGCTTTGATCGGAGCACTTGTGCCGGATCTGTCACTATACCTGCTTGCAGGTGGCTCTATTTTTCTGCTGGGGATCGATCCAGAGATCGTGTTTCGCGACTATTACTTCAGCGATGCGTGGCAGACGATCTTTCAAATCGACAATAGTTTTCTGATCTGGGGCGCGGTTTTGGGCGTTGCGCTATGGCGCAGGTCCGCATGGGCGAGCGCATTGGCAGGGGCTGCACTATTGCACCTGGCGCTTGATTTTCAGCTGCATCATGATGCTGGCAGTGCGCATTTCTGGCCTGTCAGCACTTGGGTATTTGAAAGCCCGGTCAGCTATTGGGACCCTAATCACTATGGCGGTTTTGTCAGCATGGTCGAGATTGCCGTGTGTGGCGTGCTTTGCGTCGTTCTGTGGCGTCGGTTTCCCGATCTATGGCCCCGTGTTGGCATCGCAGCGTTGATGATTGCGCAAGCTGCTCCGATCATTTTGTGGAGCATAATGTTCTCAACATAAAAAAACGCGGCCCTCTGGACCGCGTCTTTTTCAATTGGCAGCGCTTACAGTCGCTTAGGCGGCTTCGGCCTGCTGACTGCGACGTTCGCTTTCCTCACGGCTGAGCGCGACGGATGTACGAATTCCTTTGGAGACAAACTCCATCAGGCCTTCGACAACGCGTTCATTCGGGTCAATGCCCGCGCAAGACAAAACTTCACGCCCGTCACGTGAGCGCGCCCAACGCGCAATCTGCTCAGGCCCGTTGCCATATTTTTTGTCATCCGCAATGGCATCATCCAATGCGGCCAGCACAACAGCGGCGAACAATTTGCGGGCGCGATTGCCCTGTTCGTTGTTGAAGGCGGTGCCGTCGACGAAATCTTTCATTCCGTATCCTTATTGTTGCTCTTGCGATTTAGGCATGGCGGTTGTTATGACCCAGTTTGATCGATTCGGATAGCTGTTTGGTGCATACCATCTATGCAAAATTTGCATAGCAACTTCCGAATAAGCCCCCTTATTCGCTCCCTTGCGGGTGTTAACGACACAAGATATAGGCTCTGTCATCTTTTCTTCAACCTTTTGCCAGGTTTGTGTCATGCCCAAAATCAACGGAAACGAAATTCGCATCGGAAACGTGCTTGAACATAACGGCGGCCTTTGGGGTGCGGTTAAGGTTGACCATGTAAAGCCCGGAAAAGGCGGGGCATTTGCACAGGTGGAACTCCGTAACCTGCGCAATGGTTCCAAGCTGAATGAGCGTTTTCGCTCCGCCGATAAGGTCGAGCGGGTGCGACTGGAACAAAAAGATCAGCAATTTTTGTATGAAAATGATGGCATGCTCGTCTTCATGGACAATGAAACCTACGAGCAAATTGAACTGCCTGCAGAAATTCTGGGGGATCGGCGTCCTTTCTTGCAAGACGGCATGACGATCACGATCGAGTATTACGAGGCTGAAGCGCTGAACGCGACCCTGCCGCAAAAAGTAACCTGCAAGGTTGTCGAGACCGAGCCGGTTGTGAAAGGCCAGACTGCGGCAAACAGCTTCAAGCCAGCCATTCTGGATAATGGTGTCAAAGTCATGGTCCCGCCTTTTGTCGGCCAGGACGAAGACATCGTCGTGAATACCGAGACGATGGATTATTCCGAGCGGGCTTGATCCAGCAGAGCGCTTGCGCGCACGTCACTATTTAATGGCGCCAACGTCGCCGCTGGCTTTTCACGGCCAAGGGCAATGCAAGTTGTGGCCTGGTAATGGATATTTTGAAAAAGCGAAGATTAGAGGCGGTGTAGAATGGCGCCATCAGCCTCAAGAGAGCCGTTGGCGCGATCAAAGCGCAGATAGGCCAAAGCCGTGTCGCCGGCGCGGGTCAAAAGGGTCCCGACGGGTTTTCCGTCTTTGGTGATGGGTGTGCCGGGTGGTGCCTCGCCCGAGATTGAGATCTGCGCGAGGCCTTTGCGTAATTCGGTCTTGTGTTTCATGCGGGCCGTGACTTCCTGACCGACATAACAGCCTTTGCGGAAATCGACCCCGCCGATCCGCTCGAAATCCATTTCGAGGATGTAGCTGTCGGGGGTCAGTTCGATCCCGGTTTCGGGGATCTTGTGAGCCACGCGCAAAGCCGCCCAATCGGTGTCGTCGCTTTGGGGTGTTTGCGCGTAATGCCGCCAGCCAAGCGCCGTGTCGCGTGGATCCGCAAACGCGCCTTCGGGCATCGGTCCTGTACCGCACCCAACTGTCAGAGGGCTTTCCGCGATTTGCACATCGGCACGCAGCTTATACATCGCAAGCCGTTGCATCGTTGCAGCGGCGATGTCGGTTTTGATATCAATCAGGATCGCATCATCCCCGGGCACCAGAAAGAAATCAGCCAGATACTTGCCTTGTGGCGTCAGCAACGCTGCATAGACCAAGCCGTCCTTCAGCTTGGCGACGTCATTTGTCACCAGGCCTTGCAGAAAATCGACATGGTCGCTGCCGGTAACACTAAAAATGCTGCGATCTGTGGACATTGGGCCATCCCCTTTCAGCTTGAGGTGACATATAGGGGGCGCAGGCTCAATCAGAAAGACTGTCATGCGCGCGCCGGTGTCGATCATCATCCCCACGCTCAATGCCGAGGCTGACTTGCCCGCGACCCTGGCGAGCCTGATGGAAGGGCTGCAAGCCGGGGTGATCCGGGACGTCGTGGTGTCGGACGGGGGATCCGGCGACCAGACCGTGAGCATGGCCGAAGCGGCCGGGGCCCATGTGGTAACGGGCGGGCCAGGGCGTGGCGGCCAATTGCGGCGCGGCGTGGCTGCCAGCACAGGGGCCTGGCTTTTGGTGGTGCATGCTGACACGCAGTTGGACGCGGGCTGGAGCAACATCGTGCAAGAGGCGATGTCAAAGCAGCTTGCGGGATACGGTCGTTTGCGCTTCCGCGCCAAAGGGTTTGCCCCTGCAGCCGTTGCGATCTGGGCAAACGTGCGGTCGCGCATCTTTGGGCTGCCCTACGGCGATCAGGGGTTGCTGATCCCGCGCGCCCTTTATGACAATGTGGGCGGCTATCCGGATATTCCGCTGATGGAGGATGTCGCGCTCGCCCGCGCGCTCAAAGGGCGTCTTAGGGCGCTGGGGTTCACGGCACGCACAGGTCCCGAGCGGTATCAGCAGGGCGGCTGGGCCCGGCGCGGGGCCCGCAACCTGCTGACATTGATCCGGTATCTTTTGGGGGCCGATCCCGAGGTGCTGGCCCAAGCCTATCGCCGCCGCTAGGCCGCGCCACGCCGTTTCGCGAAGGATCGATTGGCCTCGGATTTGTCATAGACCGTTGCGATCCACTCTTCGATGGGCATCGGGGTATGGGCGTTGAATTCTTCATACATATCAAAGATATGGTCGACGATCCCGGTCTTGGTCCATTTGAAGTGGATATAACGCGCCGACAGATGCTTGCGCGCCTCCTCCAGCGATTTGCCCTCGATCACCATCAGATACAGCACGGAAGCAAACCCGGCCCGGTCTGCTCCTGATTTGCAATGCATCAGGAAGGGTTTTTCGATGGTTCGAAAGCATTCGATCAGATGGAGCAACTCGTCCCGCCCGGCAGCTTTGCGGGCATAAATCTTGGCATTGACCAGCTTCAGCCCCAGCTTTTCGCAGGTTTCGCGCTCAAACTGGTATGGACTTTCGACGCTGGCACCACGCAGGTTCAGAACCGATCTGACACCAAGCTTCTTGTAGCGCGCAAACCGCGCGTGTGTGGGCTGGTTTGATCGGTAGACGCCTTCGGCAACTTTGTCGAAATTGGTCCAGAAGACGCGCAGAAACGCATGATCGAAGACGTGATACTGCAACCGCGCCTTGCGCCGTCCCGCAGCCGAGCGCATGTCGCCGCGCACGGCTTTGCGCATGCGACGCTCGATCTGCTTGAAGGTTTCGGCAATGCCGCCCATCGGGAAGTGGCCTGTTCGTCTGATCCTCAGCGGGGATGTATGCGAGCCAGCGCATAACAGCAAGATGCTGGGTGATTGACGGACGTCGGGTCTCGAAATAGGTCTGGCGAGTTGTCTGTCGAAAGGTCTTCTCATGACGCTCGCAAATGGTCGCCATTATCTTGCAATTCCGGGCCCTTCCGTGATGCCCGACCGTGTGCTGCGCGCAATGCATCGGCCTGCGCCGAACATCTATACGGGCGCGTTGGTCGACATGACCCATACGATTGCAGACGATCTGAAACGCGTCGCGCGGACCGAACAGCATGTTGCGATGTATATCGCCAACGGTCACGGCGCGTGGGAGGCTGCTTTGGTCAACGTGCTGTCGCGCGGCGACAAGGTGCTGGTGCTGGCCACAGGCCGCTTTTGCGTGGGCTGGGGTGAAATGGCCGCCAAAATGGGGATCGAGGTTGAGACGCTCGATTTTGGCAAACGCTCTGACATTGATCTGGCGCAGGTCGAAGAGGCGTTGCGCGCCGATAAGGCGCACGCCTACAAGGCGGTGCTTTCGGTGCAGGTCGACACGTCAACCTCGGTTCTGAACGATATCAAAGGCTTGCGTGCGGCAATGATCGCCGCAAACCATCCTGCGCTGTTGATGGTCGATTGTATCGCGTGTCTTGGGTGCGACCGGTTCGAGATGGATGAATGGGGTGTCGATATCATGGTCGCCGGATGCCAAAAGGGGCTGATGACCCCGCCTGGCATGGCATTTGTCTTTTTCAGCGACAAAGCGGATGCCGCACGGGAAAGTGCTGATTAGGTGACCCAATACTGGGATTGGCGGCACCGCGTGACCACTGCAGAATACTACAGAAACTTTGATGGGACGGCGCCGACGCATCATCTTTTCGGGCTGCGTGAAGCGCTCGATATGATTTTCGAAGAAGGGCTTGAGGCCGTCTGGGCCCGCCACGCCACCCTGGCACGCGCCATATGGGCGGCCTTTGATGCGTGGGGTCAGCATGGGCCGCTTGAGCTGAACATTATTGACCCGACCAAGCGCAGCACGGCCGTCACCGCAATTCGGGCCACTGCGCCAGAGGGAACGCAACTGCGCAACTGGCTCAGCGAGACTGCAGGCGTGACGCTTGGGATCGGCCTGGGCATGGGGACAGATACCGACCCTGCCGGTGACGGCTTTTTCCGCGTCGGCCATATGGGCCACGTGAATGCGCAGATGGTGATGGGCGTTCTTGGGGCCATCCAGACCGGGCTTGAAGCGTTGGACATTCCGCACGCCAAAGGGGCGCTTGATGCGGCGACTGCAGCAATGTCAGCGGCCTAGCGACGGGCTTTCAACGCAGCGACAGTAAGAATGGCGCGATCCGCGACCAGCGCGACTGCAATGGCCACGACCCAGCCAAACGCCGCGGCCAGGACAAAGAACGACATGAACAATAGCAACCCCGACGACGCCAGAAAGGCGTTTGTATAATTCTCGACCCGGCCCATTGGGCGTTGATCGGAGAGGGATGCGCGCTTGCTCATGTGCAAAAAATAGCACGGGAATGCAAAAGCGCATGTAAAAAATATGTGCTTATGTGCGGGCCGCGGCCAAGGCTTGGGGCAAGGCGGCTTCGAAAGCATCCAGCGCCGCGTCGGTGCCACAACTGATGCGAATGCATCGGTTTTGTGGCGCGACAAAGGGCATCCGAGCGAAGATGCCGAGTGTGCCTAGCTCGTCCAAAACCTTTTGGGCAAAGGTGCCGTCCTGCCCACAATCCAGCGTGACAAAGTTTGTCGCCGACGGAATTGGCCGCAGCCCGTTCATCGTTGCAATTTTGGCAATCCGCGTGCGCGCATGCGCGATTTTCTCAATAGTTTCATTAAGGTAATCCGTGTCCTCTAGCGCTGCTTGCGCTCCCGCAAGGCTCACCCGGCCCATTCCGAAATGGTTGCGCACCTTGTGAAACGCGCCGATCAGATCAGGCGCGCCAAGCGCGTAGCCGACCCGCGCGCCTGCCAATCCGTACGCTTTTGAAAATGTGCGCATACGGATCACGCGGGGATCATCAATCGCGATATCAGGCGCAGTGCCGTCTGGTGCGGTGTCGATATAAGCCTCGTCGAGCACCAGCACGCATCCGTCGGGCAAATATGCCAGCGCATCGCTCAGCGCTGCGCCGGTCAGCCAGGTGCCCATCGGGTTGTCGGGATTGGCCAGATAAACCAGTTTTGCGTTGACCTCGGATGCTTTTTCGAAAAGCGCGATCGGGTCTTCGTGGTCGTCCCGGTAAGGCACTTTGTGCAGCACGCCGCCATAGCCGGTGACGTGATAGTTGAAGGTTGGATAGGCGCCGTCTGATGTCACGACCGCGTCCCCTTTGGCGATCATCAACCGCACAAGATACCCTAATAGGCCGTCAATCCCTTCGCCGATCATGATGTTCTCGGGCGTGATTTTATGATGCTTTGCAAGGGCTTGCCTTAGATCATACGCCTCTGGATCCGGGTACATCCAAGCCTCGCTTGCAGCGCGCGCCATGGCGCTGATCGCTTTCGGAGACGGACCAAAAAGCGACTCGTTTGCGCCAAGCCGCGCGTCAAATGCAACGCCGCGCGCGCGTTCTTGCGTCTCGGGGCCGACGAAAGGCACTGAGGCGGGCAAGGAGTGGGCAAGGGCAGTCAATCGGGGCTTTGTCATATGCGCACCTAAGCCAGCGTTCCTTTCCGATGCAAGCCTTGTGCGCCACAAACAGCGCCAGGGTGTGACGCTTGTTCTTGACGACAGGCCGCGCGCGATGCGCCCTCATGCAAAAGCGGGCCTTGGTCGGTTAACCCAGCTCGGCCAAACGTGCCAAAGCGGCGTTGATCTTGGCCTCTTCCGCTTCCCGCGCTGCAAGATTTTCCTTTGCTTCTTCAACGACTTCCGCCGGAGCGGAGGCTGCGAATTTCGGGTTGTTGACCCGGCCGCGCAAGCCGCCGATTTCCTTTGCGAGTTTGCCGAGGACTTTCTCCAGCCGGGCCTTTTCTTCGGCCACGTCGATGATGTCGGCCAAAGGCAGCGCGAAGGTGCCCCCCTCGACCGCGAGGCTGACACAGCCTTTCGGCAAGGTCGCAACTTCCTCCAGCGTCTCGATCCGCGCGAGGCGTTTTATCATGGCCTCGTTACGCTCCCATGCGGCCTGCGCATCGGCGGTGAGGCCGGTGTGCAGCATCTGAACTTTGAGGCCAACGGGGACGTGCATTTCACCGCGGGCCGAGCGGACGGCCTCGATCAGCGAGATCACCCAATTCATTTCCGCATCGGCTTTTTCGTCAACCAAATCAGCGGCTTGATAGGTTGGCCAATCCGCGTGAACCAGCATTTTTGCGCGGGCGCCCGAAGTGCCCCAAAGCTCTTCGGTGACGTAAGGCATGATCGGGTGAAGCAGGATGAAACACTGATCCAGAACCCACGCCATCACGGCCTGCGTTTCAGCTTTTGCGGCGGCGTCATCGCCTTGCAAAAGCGGCTTTGAGAGCTCGACATACCAGTCGCAGACCTTGCCCCAGACGAAGGCATAAAGCGCGTTGGCGGCGTCGTTGAACCGGTAGTTTTCCAGCGCGGCGTCGACCTCTTCGCGGACCTTTGCAGTCTCGCCAATGATCCAGCGATTCACGGTATGGGTCGGATATGTATCGGATGCAGATGCGATATGTATCGGATCTGTATCAAATACGCCGTTCATTTCGGCAAAACGCGCGGCATTCCACAGCTTCGTGCCGAAGTTTCGGTATCCCGCAATCCGCTGGGTGGAGAGCTTGAGATCGCGCCCCATCGCGGCCATGGCGGTCAGCGTAAAGCGAACCGCATCGGCGCCGTATTCGTCGATCAGTTCGAGCGGGTCGAGAACATTGCCGAGACTTTTCGACATTTTCTTGCCCTTCTCATCGCGCACCAGCGCGTGGACGTAAACGGTATGGAAAGGTTTCTGATCTACGACTGCGAACTGCATCATCATCATGCGCGCAACCCAGAAGAAGATGATGTCGAAGCCGGTGATGAGCACATCGGTGGGGAAATACTTTTCCAACTCGGGCGTCTGCTCGGGCCAGCCAAGTGTGCCGATGGGCCACAAACCAGAGGAGAACCACGTATCCAGAACATCGGGGTCCCGCCAGACGGGGTAAACCAGCTTGGTCGGGTCCTGATCCATCGAGTATTGCGCAAGGCTTTCGGCGATCAAGTGAATGGCGGCGTTGCGGTCTGCGACCTCGACCACGCGGGCGTGGTGCAGGGGTGTGGGCAGATCGGCAAGGACATCGCCAAACTGGCTTGAGACGGCATCGAAATCCGGCGCGCAATGCGCTCGCTCGGTTCCGGTCAGTAGGCGCTGTTGGGACAGAAGCGTCGTGACCTCGACCTCGTCCAAGGCACCGTCGCCTTCGTCATCGGTGAAGCCAGCGCCGGACAGATCAAAGCCGTACCAAACGGGGATCTGATGGCCCCACCACAGTTGTCGCGAGATGCACCAAGGTTCGATATTCTCGAGCCAGTTGAAATAGACCTTCTTGTGCTG
>ERZ1740070.2643-NODE-2643-length-10194-cov-6.539600_pt1 | contig 10194 bp, 10 predicted proteins | sample MGYA00581734_ERZ1740070 | MGnify/ENA primary metagenome ERZ1740070 (study PRJEB43018, sample SAMN04849744) | marine metagenome | isolation source: floating plastic debris | place: Pacific Ocean | collected 2008-09-01 | study: EMG produced TPA metagenomics... | reverse complement strand
GGCTGTGGGATAATCCCTAAGATTTCTATTGAGTTTTTCAGCAAACCCTAATTATGCTGACAAAAACAAAAGCGACAACCATGACCACTTTACATAATCGCTGATTGATGATCATAAATGTCACACCCATGGGAGTTAATCGTCACTACTGGTGGTGGCCCCTGTAACCATCACCAATACTATTTTTCCACAATCGCGTTTAGAAGGTATTTGTATCCAAAAAGGAAACAATATGTTTCTTAAAAATCGCATTGTCTTTTTAAGGGAGTCAATACACAATAGAAGTCGTAGATGCCAAGCGACTGTTTCAAAGTACATGTTTGGTGTCTATTGGACTATAGAGAGGATAAAAATCATGGCTAACGTTGAAATTTCTGTTTTAGATAATGGCCCGCTAATTGTTAAGGGCGACTTTTCTGTGAGCGATGGAGATAAGCAACCCTATCCCAACCAGAAACAGGTTGCGCTTTGCCGCTGTGGTGCATCAGGCAATAAACCCTTTTGCGATGGGGCTCATGCCAAAGCAGGATTTAAAGCAACAGAACGAGCGCCCCAGGAGTAAAGGGAGATAAATTTGGCGGTGCTGATCTTTGGTATGAATTGATTTGAAAGATGCTGATATATGACGATTCTAGCCAATCGGTTCATCCTCCAAATCAATAACGGCTAACTTCCAGATCTGGGCAAGTTAAATGGGTAGGTTGTCTCAATTAACTACCAATCAAACTGTTCGCCCAGATCTTGTCTTTTTGAACTTAATAAGCCAAGATGACTTTCTAGGGATTGATCTCACTCAATTTAAGTATTCAAAAGCAAATCTTTATACCTCACCAAGAAACCTCTGGGCCTAATATTAGACTTGACCAGATAAGTTAACCATGAGTACATCTGTGAGTGATATTGAACAGCCCCGTTCACCCAGCCAGCATGTTACAGCAGTTATTACCCATCGAGTTAGGGCAGGACGACAAGACGGTTACGAATCATGGATTAAGGGAATTTCAGCCGCTGCCCGTGAATTTGCTGGGCATTTAGCAGTAAGTATTCTTCGACCTCAGCCCGATTCACCACCGGACTATGTGATTGTGCTGCAGTTTGATACGTGTCGTCATCTTGACGCCTGGCTTAAGTCAGATACTCGCAATGGGTGGATTGAGCGTGTCAAACCTTTGATTCAAGAACAGGAAAGCATTCAGGTTTTGTCGGGGTTAGAATCTTGGTTCCAGCTACCCAAACAACCCACACCTAGGCCTCCAAAACGATACAAGCAAGCAATCTTAATCTGGGTGGGTGTCATGATTGTGTCTCTGGGAGTAAGTCCTCTAATTGCTCCTCTCCTGAGTTTTTTACCCTGGTTGCTCAAGCTGGCTGTAAATGTGGCCATTTCGGTAGAGCTTTTATCTTATGTCATCATGCCCCGTTTGACTCAGTGGTTTAAGGGCTGGTTGTTTTCTAGGTAACCCTTTTGTTACTCGCTATGGAAGCATGTTTTTAACCTGCTATTTTTGAGTTTGATCAATAGCAGCTCACTTCCTAGCTGTATATTAGAATCTGTTTTCCGAGGTGTTGTCAGCAAACTCTATGAGCAGCTTTATTCAGGCCATTATTCAGCCCCATGTGCAAGACCTTGGCGGATTTAGTGCCAGACGATTATTGCCAAGTGATGAGCGGACGATGGTGGGGCCGTTTATCTTTTTTGATCATTTGGGCCCGGCTGTTTTCTCACCGGGCAAAGGTGTTGATGTACGTCCCCATCCCCATATCAATCTAGCAACAGTCACCTACTTATTTGAGGGGGCATTGCTTCACCGCGATAGTTTGGGCACTATTCAAGAGATTCGACCCGGGGAGGTTAACTGGATGACGGCGGGCAAGGGAATTTCTCATTCAGAACGATCGCCGGATCGCAGCTCACAATCTACACTCCACGGTATCCAAACCTGGGTAGCTCTGCCAGAAGCATCAGAAGAAACCGAGCCCTGGTTTCACCATCATCCAGCCACTGATATTCCCACATGGGAGACAGACAGTGTCACGGTTAAACTAATTGCCGGTGAAGCTGATGGCCACAGCTCTCCGGTAAAAACGTTTTCACCGATCCTATATCTTGACCTGCAGTTTCCCACTGGCGGCAACTTTACCCTGACCACCGGCTATAGCGAACGAGCGGTGTATAGCGTCACCGAGGGGCTAACGGTTGACGGTCAATCTATAGAGCAGCATCGTTTGGTGATCTTAGAGCCCAATCAGCCGGTTGAAATCACCTCAGGTAAATCTTCTGGTCGCTGTATCGTTATTGGTGGAGAACCGCTAGGAAAACGCCATAAATGGTGGAACTTTGTTTCCAGTCGTTTAGAGCGGATTGAGCAAGCAAAACAAGACTGGAAAGATTGGAAGTTTGGCCAGGTACCAGAAGAAACAGAGTTTATTCCGTTGCCTGAGAGTTAACGCAAAGAAATGCCGTGGTAATAAATTTGCCGCCGATGCTGATTTAGAGAATAAATCGATCTGGCGGGACTGCTCTAATCAAATATTTTTCAGATGTAATCATAGTTCGGAGCAGCAACACCACAAGATATATGCCGCTTATCTGTTAACTCAGCCGTTGACAGATTATGACAGATGACCTGTTTTGACATCGATATATACCGTTCTTTCCAGACTGGTTTATCCTCTAGATCGGCAAAGAATATTTTCTAACAAGAGCATTTCTAACTAGATATCTTTTAGTGTCGCTATCGACTGCAAAAAACTCTAGTTAGAAAGTTTCTCAAACTTATAGACTCAAATACTTCTCTACTGTTTATGAGAGTGTTTTATAGATTGGCTCAATAGCTGCTTTAGGAAGGTTGCTAAATTCAAGGTTGAGCAGGCTAGTGTCAGGGCATGCAGCCTCCCGTCAGTCCACCTATAGCTAACGCTTTCTAAGCTAATCGATGAGGACAAATGCTACGAGACTGTTCGCACAATGCATTGGCCCAAGGACATTTGCTGCATTGAGTGTGGCGCGAAAAGTATGATTAAACGAGGGAAGCATACAACCTATGCGGCTCGACAACGCTATATCTGTAGTGGGACTCAATGTCTCTAATCAACAAAATGCCGACGAGTTGAGTCTACAGGAAGCAAGCTATGGGAGCGCGGCTGGTTACTGAAGTGATCGAATCAAAGGTGAGTGAAATCGTGTTGTTTTAGAAGGATTCTCTTCAAACTGGCATATCTTGACCACAGTGACTACAACGCCAAGAAAGCTTACCTGAAGAGACATGCCGAAGCAACACACTTGAACAGCACAGACAAATATGTCTGTGCATCAGAGCTTCTTCTCTCTTAGATATCGACATCGGTGAATCAAAACGCGCATGCTGTCTCAAAGATTTCATTGGATAAATTGTTAAAGGGTTTATTAAATAAACGAAGCGTTAAATACCATGGCAAACTGCTGAATGCATTTAGCAGTTTGCTGCGCACATAGCTGCTGTAACTTGTAGGGTTCTAGCGATCACCCATAGCATTAACTATGGGCGCCAAAAACTATGGGCGCCAAACTATATTTTGAACTAGCAGGTAGCTTAAACCGATCAGCTACCAACCACGCTAGATAATTCTTGTAAACAATCAGGATCCACGTAGTGGCAAGTAGTGCTATCTTGACAGATCAAAGCCCATCCGGATTGCTCAATGTCAACCAACCGATAGGTCGTATCTTGCACAAAATAACCTTTATGGTTTCGAGTACCTGATTTAACCTCGAGGTTATAAGCGGTTGTGTTAATCATTATTTTTTTCCTAAATGAAGGTGCAAAGTAGTGATGTTCGTGGGTGTTAAATCAATAAATTCAGTTTATACATTAGTTCTTTGTGAATAAATTCATCTTATCGTTAAAAACGTTGGGCCACCGTTAAGCTATGTGTTGCACAAGTTGATATTTGATTAAACACGCAAGGTGACAGGGTCTACAGAAGGCGCTGTGCTGCTCTAACGAGCATGGGTCACTATCTCTAGCCAAGGAAATTACCATGGTTAACAGACTATTTTTGGTCAGCATCGGCTGTGACCAGTTGACTAAAAAAGCTTCAGCATGGTGGCCGTAACGCTGCTTGTATTTGTCAAAAAGGGATTTGGCAGTGGTTTAATGATTGATTCAGTGAGGCCAGACATGTCTAGTGATCAATGTCGTCCTGGAAAATCCCCTTAGCATTGATGTTGTTTTCTAATGATAAACATGCCTGAATTCGTAAAGGTTGAAGATCTCCATCACGTAAAGGTCCCCAGTAATATCCATCTGTGGCAAGTATTGGGGGGTAAAAGGAAAAGTTTGACGAATAGCCAAACTATGAAAACGATGGAATCGCGGATGGGATTTATAGAGAAGTCGTTCTGGGATAATTGGCTGAAAAAATATAACGGCAAGCTTCCTAATGGCTTCTACTGGATCGATCACCACGCTCAAACCCTTAATGTAGTTCTAAGTACTACCTGGGATGCTGCTGCATATCAGCTAGAACAAAGAGGCGTTGTTTTTTCGGGATAATAATGCATACACAGGTGCAAAACCTTAAGAAACTCGAGGCTCGCTAAAGCGCAACATGCAAAGGGATCGCAACCCTATGTAGAATAAAGCCTTATGAGTCAAGAGATAGTCTTTTGATACTGTTGGGCTGTCATTATGAGTCTTTCCAAGAACTATCATATTGTTTACAGCTACACTGCTACATCGGTTTGAGTTCTGCAACAACATTCACGCCAGTTTTTAGCGCTTAAGCGCTAAAAAAAGAGGCAAGGAGGGTACCTCACCTCAAAAGCACCCCCCATTAGAGCCACTATTGCATCTGTCAGGTTAGTTAGGACAATCGATATCCCTGAAAGCCTCAAATTACAACAGCTAACCTGACTCGAACTTACTTGATAAACAGCCTATTTTGATCAGTCGACAATCGACCCAAGCCATGGGTAAGTTGTGACTGTCTGCCTAAAAACTGCCCGTGGTGGCTCAGCTGTTGCGCATCCACTAGCTGACCGGGTTCCCAGGCTTTCAGAGCCGCGTCAATGTCGTGGTCGTAGATTCTAAGAGAATCGGCAAGTGCGATCGCATTAGCCGCCGCCTTTGATGTTCCAGCGGCTGTATGGGGACGCACAATAAACGCGGCATCCCCTAGCAACACAACTCGACCAAACGCCATCTGCGGTACATCAAGATCTAAAATTGCCTGTACAAATGGCTCCTGGGTTGCCGCCACCAGCTTTTGCATCGGTGGCGCTAGCACGCTGTCAGCGTAGGCTCGCATTTCGCGTTCTACACTAGGAGCTAACAGTCCTGGCGGGATGGAATAATCGCGACGTTTGCCGTCTTTATCTGTCAGAAGGCGAGGTAATTCTGTTGTCTCATCATAGTTGACATACCAGACCCAGTTAAAACGACGCTCTCCCGGCACCAGCGATTCATCTTCTCCAGGAATCACATATTGCAAAATGTGAGAGTTAGGAAACTGAAAAAACACAAACCGTTCGGTCAGCAATACCGCTGTTTCTGGGTCAAGATCGGCTTCATCCACTAAGCCACGGTAAGCCACATAGCCTGCATAGCGATAGTTGGAGTCTGGCAGCAGTTGCGATCGCACCGTCGAGCCAGGTCCATCAGCACCGATCAGTAAGTCACCTGTGGCTGAGGTACCATCGGCAAACTGAGCCGTTACCGAGTCTGTCGTTTGTTGAATATCCGTCAGGCGTTTACCCAGATGATAGTGCTCTGCTGGGAACTGTCGCTGCATGAGACCATATAAACGATTCCAGGAGGTTAGCGTTTGACGAGTACCCATGCGCTGCGTCACATTTCCCTGGGCATCTAGGTAATAGCGCTCGTTGGCTACCACCCCAAGGTCTTGGAGAGAAATCCCCACACGCCGAAACGCCTCTAATACCTGGGGCTGCATTACAATGCCGCCACCGCGACTGTTAAGGGGTTGGGCAGAACGCTCATAAATATCGACAGACCAACCAACAGAGCGCAAAAGCAAACCGCTAAACAGACCGCCCAGAGACCCGCCAATAATAATGGCATGTCGATCAATACTCATGACTGTACTACCTCCAAATTCTTGATAGCTGTTTGCAATGCAGACAAGAATGCATCCACAGGTTGACCGCCCACCAGCACAGCATCCCCAATGCGAATGGTTGGCACACTGTGAATCCCCTGGGCAACAGCCTGTTGTTTGGCAGCCCGTATATCTGAAATACCGTCATCAGACAACAGAAACCCCTTAGCCTGATCTAGACCCATGTCAGCCGCAAGTGCTGACAGCGTTTCAATATCACCAATGTCTTGCCCTTCAGTAAAATAGGCATGCAAAATTCTCTCTGCCATCTCTGTAGCTTTGCCAGCTTTGGCAGCTAAAGCAGTTAGGCGATGGGCATTGAGCGTATTGGGCGTTTTTTGCATCAGGTCATAACGAAATTCAACACCATTGGCCTGACCAGCCTGCATTGTTTGAGCATCTAACTGTTGAGAATAGGCCCAACTGCCAAATTTGTTGGTGCGATAGGTGCGGCGGTCCATACCTGTGGCAGGCATATCGGGATTTAACTCAAACGGATACCAGACCCACTGAATATCAACCGGCGTTTCTAACGTTGCGATCGCCTGCTGCAGATTGTGGTGGGCAATGAGACACCAGGGACAAATATAGTCTGATGTAATATCAATAGTTAATGTCATAGCGGTCTCCTTGAACTGGGCTCTCACTTGCGACATTACAATCGTAATTCCATTCATAAAAAATGATAATATGGCTTTTATGCCAAGCACTTTTGCAAAAAATGCAATAACAGCGGAGCTTAACGGGCGTGGATCAGTTTGCAGCGATGCGATCATTTGTCAAAGTTGTTGAAACTGGTGGCTTTTCAGAAGCCTCACGACAGCTCAACTTAGCAGTGTCTTCCGTAACACGTCAGGTAAATAGTCTAGAGCAGCTCCTCAATACTCAGCTGTTAAATCGCTCTACCCGTAGCATTACCCTAACTCCACAAGGGCAACAATATTATGAAAAAGCAGTCAGAATCTTACAGGACATCGCCGAAGCCAACGCCTCTGTTACAGAAGGAGAAGACATTCCACGGGGGATCTTACGAGTCAGTATGCCAGTGGCTTTTGGTCGGCTCCACATTGCCCCACTATTACATACATTTCTAGAGCAGTGCCCAGAGGTGAAACTGGAGCTGCGGTTAAGCGACGGGTTAGCCAATCTGGTTGAAGATGATCTCGATATGGTCATTCGCTTAGGCAACCTGGATCGCTCAGGTGCCACCTTGATTGTTCGCAAGCTGGCGGATCACAGTCGTTTGGTGTGTGGCAGTCCTCAATACTTTGAGCAATATGGCTATCCTAAGCACCCTCATGATTTGATACAGCACAACTGCCTACTGTTTTCCTATGGCACAGGGGCAACCGTATGGCAATTTCAGATCGAGACAGAAGTGTTTGAGGTTAACGTGCAAGGCTCAGTTGTTGCCAACAATTCAGAAGTGTTACGACAGCTCTGTTTAGACGGCATCGGTTTGATGTTAATGCCCACCTGGCTAATTGATGAAGACATTCGCAGCGGTCAGTTGCAAGCAGTGCTGAGAGAGTTTCAAGTGCATCCCCAAGCTGGCATGGACATGGGAGTGTATGCCCTTTATTTACCAAATCGTCGATATTCCTTACGGGTGCAAACCTTTATCGACTTTCTTAGCCAGCATTTGAAATAATGCCCGCATTAACGGTAGTCGCTATTAGACCAAAGTTGTCATAACCCTAGACTAGAAAACGAAAACGTCCACTTGCCAATGCCCTATACGCCTGCCCATACAATCGTCGCAGCCTCTCTGTAGTATTTATCACAAAAGCGATTGCCGTTGCCACCGCTCATTATTGGCTGTATGGCTCCAGACCTGCCGTACTTCTTCTATCTAAACCCCATTTATTCTCCCGGCCACACCATCAGTGGGCTAATCACCCATGCCGTACCCCAAGGTCTGCTTGCCCTTGGTTTATGGTGTCTGTGGTTAGAGAAACCAATCCTTGTCCTATCGATGGATAGTGCGAACAATCCAGTAGCTGATAGATAGAGCGAAGATTGCGATCGCAAGTCCGAGTAAGCTTATTCCCGACACTTTGTCTAAATCCAAAATAATAATCTTACGAGCAACCGCGATCAGTGAGGTAACAATCACCAGCTCCACTTGAACCACATGTTTTCTCAGGTAGGCTGTAATATTTTCAAGAATCTCCAGTGCAATCAGCACACTTAGGAATAGACCAAAAATATCCCTCAGGATGTCAATAAAGAATCCCTCAGGACCAGGATTAAACAACGCTGTTGCCAAAAATAGGATGAGGTCAACCATGATCACCACGATCACAATTAGCATCGCAATTGAGAGCAGTTTTGAAACTAAGCTCTCAAACTGATCGATTCCTGTTGAAAACCCTGTATCGCTTGAGCGCCAGCGAATATATCGCTTAAATCGTTTCAGCATCACCGTTTAGCCTAAACCTCTTGCATAATTTAGACTAAATTTCTGACAAAATATTTTGCGATCGCTGATTTAGCAAACAAACCTGGTTAAAGACAGTGCTAACATACCGATACATGGCGATTCTAACCAATCGATTTAGCCATCAAATCAGCAACGGTAAAACCTTAGTTATCAAAAGTTTAAATATCTATTTAGTCCTTTGATAGCACACTAAATCTATTAATTAAGACGGACATATCAAAATAAAAACGTCTAGACAACTTTACCCTAAACCAGACCAAGACTATTTATCTAAACGTAAAAACCTATATTAATTTACTTGTCATTAGCTTGAGACCGTCTAATGCGGGAATTATGATAAGTAATAATGTGCTGTTAAAAAACCTTTAAAGGGCTGAAGGCAAAGCTTTATCGATAGCTAGAATTTACGATTTTATCAGGCTAAACGGGTTTAGTGTTGTATAGCAGGGAGCGGTATTCTTTAGCAAAGAATGCTGTTGAGCGCGATGATGTTATGGTTATTTTTTGCGTTTTTCTCAGGGCTAGTCTTTGTTGACTATCAGTTTAACGATTGGGAAACTGAGTCGCAGGATCAGAACTCCCTTAATAACAACAGAACAGACGGAATCAGCCGGATCTAAGTCCTCGAATTAGGCGTTCTAAGCTATCGACTCCACAGTTGGCGTAGTGTTTTACAGGCTGACTACCAATCACGGCGATATCAGCATGACCGATGAGCTTACTGACGTCGTCGGCAGATTGGATACCAAACCCCACAGCCATCGGTAGCTGGCTGATTGATTTCACCTGGCTCAAATATTGCTGGGCTGCTTTAGAAAGCTGAGTATATTGTCCAGTAACCCCTTTACGCGTTACGCAGTAAATTAAACCGCTTGTGTGTCTAAGAATCTGCTGTATTCTCTCCAGGCTATTATTAGGCGTTACTAAGAAGATTGTTGCTAGCGTGTTTTCTCGACAGACTTGAATATAACCCTCGGCCTGTTCACAGGGTAAATCAGGGATAATGCATCCGGCCACACCGCTTAGGGCCGCCGCTTCAACAAAGTTGCTGATACCGTACCGAAAGAGAATATTGACATAGGTCATAATCACAAAGCGGGTTTGGGGATAGTTCTGAGTCATCTCTGCTGCAAAGCTCAGACAGTCACGGACCGAGACACCCGATTGGATTGCCGCATGGTTAGCCGCTAGTAAGATAGGTCCATCGGCAATGGGTTCCGAGAATGGAAATTGGAGTTCAATTAGCTCGACACCACCGCGAACCAGGGCTGCGATTGCAGCTCGGTTGTCATCCCACGATGGATAGCCCAAAACCGTATGGGACATAAGTAAAATATCTTTTTTCTGACGCTGCTGGCGAATAAAGCGTTCTAGATGCATGGTAAGAGTGGCGGTTAGGGTCTGAAAAGGTGTTCCATTGAACACCTATACATTAAAAAGAAGAGGCGTTCTATGGAACGTCTGTACAGTAAGAAATAGAGCCGAATACTCAGTCCTTAACGGGTGATGGACCGTTTTTGTAAAAAGCTGTGCCAGTCAGGGTCCTGTAGCGCTTCAGCGATGGTAAAAATATCTTTATCCCCTCGGCCCGACTGATTGATATAGCAATTTCAGATCAATCGAGGTACATTTATTAGGAATAATAACAGACC
>ERZ1740070.2642-NODE-2642-length-10197-cov-6.156182_pt1 | contig 10197 bp, 10 predicted proteins | sample MGYA00581734_ERZ1740070 | MGnify/ENA primary metagenome ERZ1740070 (study PRJEB43018, sample SAMN04849744) | marine metagenome | isolation source: floating plastic debris | place: Pacific Ocean | collected 2008-09-01 | study: EMG produced TPA metagenomics... | reverse complement strand
CCCGGTTTCGAGATTGAAGCAGGGTTGCTACATGGCCACGCCGTAGCTATTGGGATGGGCTTTGGCGCTTACCTCAGTTATCGCAAGAACTGGATTACGGCTGATAAATTCCATCGAATTTTGAAGTTGATCAGTTCCTTTGGCCTTAGCCTCTGGCATGATGTCTTGCTGAACAAGGAAACTCTTTGGGCTTCCCAAGAGAAAATTTTTCAAAAACGCGGCGGCAACTTAGCAGCCCCCTTACCTAAAGGCGAAATTGGTCAATGTGGTTATCTCAATTCTTTAACCCAGGAAGAGTTATATGAGGCTATCAATACCTATCATCAAATTTGCGAAGACTATCCAAGGCAAGGACTAGGCATTGATCCCCTATGTAGCGACGTTGGTCTAGAAGATCCATCTACGACTGGCCATAGCCTCATGGAAACTGTCAAGGCACATTCTGCAGGTCCATCAGAGGTTCTATCTCCTGTATAACTTAATAAGTAGGGGCATGGTACGCCCCTACTTACCTCACACACATTAAGACCGCTATGGCACACGAAACCTTCGATATTGTTATTCCTCTCTTTTGTGTCCGGTGGAATACACGGGCAGTCATAGAAGGGCTGACTAGTCACTATCAGCCCCGCGCCATTCATATTATTACGCTGCCCGATCAGGTCACTCCCCTAAAGGAACTCTCTCAAAGCTGGAAAACAGTACCGCTACATATTCACAACGAAGAGCTATTTTTTCAGTCTAGCGATCTCACCAAAACATCAGTTTGTGCAGAACTAAACTTGGGAAAATCTCTCTATAATCCTGGCTGGTTTTATCAGCAACTTCTAAAACTGGGTGCCTTTGAAGGCATCCCTGATCTGAGCGAGTGGTATTTAGTTTGGGATAGTGATTTATTACCAGCAGCTACATGGCCAGCTCTGCGTGGTGAAGGTGATTCTCTTGAGCATGTCTTTGCGCTGCTGCAGCACAATGGCTGGGGCAACCCGACAATTGTTGGCAAATGGGACACTTGGATACAGTCTGTTCTAGAGGTCACACCGCTAACAGATAGCACAGGTACGTTTATTCCTCACCACATGTGGTTTAAGCAGGATTATCTTAAGTCATTTGCCCAACAAATCAATAAATACTATGGCTCTGCAGACCATTGGTTATTGCTGATGATGCGCTCAGCCAATGACTTTGGCACCTTTAGTGAATATTGGGCCTATGTTTCATGGGCCGCAGCTCAAGCACCTGAGTCCGTTTGTTTTTATCCCTATGAACAGTACGGAGAAACAACTGAGCGTTTCTTTGACGATGGCACAGGCATGTTCTCAACAACCCTGAGAAAATCTCTTTCGGTTACATCTAGCGGCTCTGACGATGGCTTTTCTCCCTCATATGAGGAAGTTAATGCATTTATTCAGGCTGAATACGAAGCAGATGCGCTGCCCTCATCCTTGGCATTTGAAAGCAGCCCTCGTCACTTGAAAAAGAACAGCAAGAACATGCATATTGAAGAACAACGCTCACGGTGGAATCCTCGTATGGCTAAGGAAACAACATCGGTTTAGGAAGCTGTTCTCAAGTGTTGAAGAAATATCTCTGCTGTGGATAGAGCTCCACAGCATTTTTTGATGCCCTATCCGTTTAAGCTCACGGCCGCTTGTTTGACACTGTCCAAAAGCTCCAGCGACAGTTCTAGCCCATTGAGATCGATATTGCCCGCTTTAGGCTTAGGTTGAGGACCATGATAATCACTACCGCCCGTCATCAACAGATTGTACTGTTCACATAGTTCTTCTAAAACCCGCTCTTCGCTGACACTGTGCTGTGGGTGGTACACTTCAATCCCCATCAAACCTGCGTTTACGAGTTCAGGCAGCACTTCTTCTACAATCCCACCCCTAAATAGATAGGGATGCGCCCAAACAGGAACTGCACCACAGTTTCTCAGCAACGCTATTCCTTCTTGAGCTGTAAATTTTTCATAGGCCACATAGGCAGGACCATAGTCACCAATAAATCGCTGATATGCCTCTTGCTGAGAGGTAACATGCCCGGCTGCCAATAGTGCACTAGCAATATGGGGTCGCCCTGGAGCCATGGCCCCTGACATCGGCGGCAGCTCTATCGGAAACCCTAGCTCAGCAAGCTTATGGGCCATTTTTTGAGCACGACGGTGACGTCCTTGAGTGCGCTCATTTAGCGGTGTTTCTAGCTTTTTGGGGTCTGGGTAAAAGCCCAGAATATGCATGGAGCGCCCATTGTAGACCGTACTTAGCTCTATGCCAGGGACAATCTCTAGACCGTGGGGTTGAGCCGCAGTGCAAGCCTCACTCCAACCAGAAATCGTATCGTGATCGGTAATGGCTAACGCTTTGACCCCTTTGACAACCGCTCGCTCAACCAGCTGTCTTGGAGTTAAGGTACCGTCAGAAAATGTAGTGTGGCAGTGGAGTTCTAGCATAAATAGCGACGCTAAGGGTCAGAAATAAACCAGCTATCTCTATTATGCGTTGGTTTTGATGTATTCAAAATCAGCGCAATCCCCATCCCCGATAAGCTAAAGATATTCGCTTGAGGGTAAAAACCGATGTCATTATCTACCACTCCAACCTTAAAGGCTCGTAATCAAATACGGACAATGTTTCTAGTATTGCTCATATTAGATGCAGTACTGATAGCACTTACAGCCGATCTATGGGCAATAGGGCGTATTTTGTTTACCGCTGTCATTATGGTTTTCACACTGCAGGGGCACCAGTGGGCCAAGTGGTTATTGATCGGGATTTTGAGTTTGGTCGTTGTCGCTTTGATCGGTCTATTGGTCGCTCTAGGAGCAGAACTGTCGATGGTGGTTTCTGTAGGCAGCGTTGTGATGGCTATCTTAAGCTGCGTAATTATCGGATATTTGGTCAGCAGTCGTGAGTTAAAGCAGTATTTCACTCAAAAACAACCAAAAAAAACGTAGGTTGGGTTACTACGTTACCGAAACCCTGCCTTAGCACAGCTATCGACAGTATTTTCTTTGTCTAACCTAATCAATTGCTAAAATAGGCAAAATCACAACACCCTTACGCATATGGGTGCTGCTCAATCATCATCAGATACCTCCAAAAAAAAATACTGACTCATAAAGCGGTTGCAGCATCTATCCCAGCAAACCTGCAAAGTATCCAAAATTTTGGTGTGAAATCTCTAGAACTGTTTGGGTCAGTAGCACGTAACAAAGCCACAACATCGAGTGACCTTGATTTTCTTGTTGATTTTAATGGTCCTGCTACATTTGATCGCTATGTGGATCTCAAGTTTTTTCTTGAAGACTTATTTACATGTCCTATTGACCTAGTAATCAAACGCTCTTTGAAACCACAACTGCGCTCAACTGTTCTAAAGGAAGCCATCCGTGTCGCGTGATATATCTCTTTAACTAAACGACATTTCATCCGACTAATGAGCCGGCAATCATACCGCCTAATAAAACAAAACCCAAAATTACATTCTGTCGAAAGATTTGCCCATACACATGGGCAGGCTGTCGAGGGTTTCGCAACTTGCGATAATGGGTAAACCAAATACCGCAGGCAATTGCCCAAGTCATGATGTAGGGGACACTTAGCGACTTATAGATTCCTAACCATAACAACAAAATGCCGGTGCCCATAAAGAGTAATCCAACAACTTCAGGGGTACTTTCACCAAAAAAGCGGGCGCTAGAGTTGACGCCTAATTGAGCATCGTACTTGCGATCGGGAATTGCATAGACAGTATCAAACGCTAGCGTCCAGAGAACAGTTGCGCCCCACAACAGCCACGCCGCCACCCCCAGACTGCCAGACACAGCACTCCAGGGAATTAATACTGCAAACCCCCACGCAATTGCTAAAACTAGCTGTGGTACTGGAAAAACTCGTTTGGCTAGTGGGTAAAGGATAATTACGGGCGAGGCTAAAAAGCAGAGGACAATGCTCAGAGGCTTTAGATATAGTGCAAAGCCAATAGCACAAAGAAAAGCAACAGCTGCGATCGCAATCCCTGTTTTCACCGTTAACGCCCGTGACGCCAGCGGTCGGCGACGAGTCCGCTCGACTTTTGGGTCAATATTTCGATCCCACAGATCATTGACCACACACCCTCCTGCACTAGTGGCCAAACTACCCAAAACAATGACCGCTAGCAGCAACGGGTCGGGTCTACCGTCAGCTGCTAGAAACAGTGCACACAATGAAGGCACCATCAAAATCAGACGACCGGTAGGCTTATCCAAACGCAGCAGCCGAATAACAGTTTTCCACGTGGGTTCAATCAGGGGCGAAGAGGGGGCCAAGGGGACAGGGCACTAGGTTAAGTAGTCTTTCTTAAGAATATCTTTCTGATTGTTAACAAGGGAAGGGGTGATGGGAAAGAGTGCGGGAAAGCACCCAAAGCGGGCCAGCAAAGCCCATCAGTTTATGTGGGTACTGAATAGTTAAGTTGAGGGCAGATAGTCAGATTTATAGTAATACGAACCAAAATAAGCCCATAAGCAGATACAGTTTGCTGAGATCACTAGCTAGCCCAGCTGACAAAATCTAACGTTTATCCCACTTCATGAGCCATAGGAGCGTCTCAAGATCTCTGAGCCTGACTCAAAATTGATTTTCATAACCAATCCTCATGTCTGGAGAGCTTGACTATATTTTTTCAAATCACCTAAACCAAGCTTTTAATTTTAGTTAGAATAACCATAATGAAATAAAGCAACTGCAATGATGAACGATGCATCGCTGTTAATACAGCCTGATGAGTATGGACTCCTGACCGACTTGTATCAGCTAACAATGGCAGCGTGCTATGTCGGTGAAGGGTTAGACCAGCGTCGGGCTAGTTTTGAACTATTTGTACGTCGTTTACCAGAGGGGTTTGGCTATCTCATCGCAGCCGGATTAACCGCCGCGATGGACTATTTAGAAAAATTTCAATTTACCCCTGAGCAACTAGACAGATTAAGGGCAACGGATATTTTTGTCGGAGCACCCGCCAAATTTTGGGACATTTTGGCAACCGGTCGATTTTCAGGAGACATCTGGGCCGTCCCTGAAGGCACCGCAGTCTTTGCAAATGAACCAATGCTTAGGGTTGAAGCCCCCCTCTGGCAGGCCCAGATAGTAGAAACCTATCTGCTAAATACAATTAACTACCAAACACTGATTGCCACTCGAGCTGCACGCTTACGAGATGTGGCAGGTCCAGATGCAACCCTATTAGAGTTTGGCAGCAGACGGGCCTTTAGCCCACAAGCAGCTATGTGGGCAGCACGAGCGGCTCTGGCTGGCGGGCTAGATGCCACATCAAATGTATTAGCCGCCCTCAAGCTAGGGTGCCAACCGGTTGGCACCATGGCTCATGCTCTAGTGATGGCCATTTCAGCCTTAGAAGGAAGTGAATCGGAGGCATTTGAGGCGTTTCATCGTTATTTTCCTGGAGCCCCTTTACTGATTGATACCTACGATACGGTGGCCGCCGCTAAGATGTTAGGGCAAAAGCACAATGTTCCCTTAAAAGGCGTGCGTCTAGATTCAGGAGACCTGGCAGTGCTATCGCAACAGGTACGGCAGGAGCTGCCTGGTGTGCCTATATTTGCTAGCGGTGATTTAGATGAACGAGAAATTTTACGATTACAAAAAGCAGGAGCCTGTATTGATGGCTATGGCTTGGGGACCAAGCTAGTGACGGGTGCCCCTGTTAATGGCGTGTACAAGCTCGTGGAAATCGATGGTACCCCTGTGATGAAGGAATCCAGTGGTAAGGTGACGTATCCTGGATGCAAGCAGATATTTCGTTCTGCTACCGGGGATCGCTTGGGACTAGCCACAGAAGCCACCCCACCAGACGCTGAAGAATTACTAATCCCAGTCATGCGTCATGGAAAACGGCTCATTGGTGCAGAAACACTGGAGACTATTCGAGCACGGGCGACCCAGTCGGTGGCTCAGCTACCGCTAACGGTACGAGATGTGCATAGTCCTGTAGCGCTGCAGGCAGATATTTCGACGGCTCTGCAGGAACTAACGAATTGCACCCGTCATAGTCGACTCGCTACTGTTAGTTAAAACTCCTATGCGATGAGTTTTGCATACTGCTTTTTTGGACAATTTGCTCGATATTCAAAACTTATCTGTTTTTTTTAGTCGCTATGCAAAATCCACCCAACGATATGCGAAATAATTCCATAGGAGATTTTGTTGCCCTGCCACAACTGCCAGTGACTATTTCATCTGCTCAGCGCTCCCATATAGCCCTTTTTGGCACCAGTGCCGATCCACCCCATAACGGTCATCGTAGTATTGTAGCTACATTGGGCCATCAGTTTGACCATGTGGCTGTGTGGGCGTCTGACAATCCATGGAAAGAAAATCAGTCCCCCATTGAAATGAGAATGGATATGCTGGAACTTGCGATCGCAGAACTCAACACACCCGGCACCATTAAACTACACCGTGAGCTGAGCCATCCGTACACCGCCGTCACCCTAGAACGCGCCAGACGGATCTGGCCAGATGCCGAATTTACATTTGTCATTGGCGCAGATCTGGTAAAACAACTACCCAGCTGGTATCGCTCAGCAGATGTAATCCGATGGGCCCAGATTTTAGTCTTTCCACGTCCAGGCTATGGATTAGTTGAGGCCGAACTAGCAGAGTTGAGAGCATTAGGCGCAGATGTTGCGATCGCCACCCCCCTTAGCCAACACCACATATCTTCTAGTACCCTCCGCCAGGGGTGTCCCGAAAAACCAGACGAAATTCCAGCTGTAGTGCAAGCCTACATTGATCAACACAACCTATATCCATGCCCGGAAAACGTCCCGACCATCCCTTAGCTGACTTCAAAGTTGGCATTGACAATGTCATTTTCTCAGTCGATATCGAACAACATCGGCTGCTAGTGCTGCTAGTGATGCGGCACGAAGAACCCTTTTTAGGTCAGTGGTCACTACCGGGCACTCTAGTGCGTCAAGGTGAATCACTGGAAAAAGCCTCCTATCGAGTACTCTCAGAAAAAATTCGCGTTAAAAATCTCTATGTTGAACAGCTCTACTCCTTTGGTGGGCCCAAACGCGACCCGCGCGAGGCCGAAAATTCTTACAATGTGCGCTATCTCTCTGTGAGTTACTTTGCCCTAGTGCGCTATGTCGAAGCAGAGCTAATCGCCGACGGCGTCAGCGGCATTGCCTGGTATCCCTTAGGTCAGCTACCTGAGCTGGCCTTTGACCATCACGAGATTCTCACCTATGGCACCATGCGTCTACGCAACAAAGTCAAATATAGCCCCGTTGCTTTTGATGTGCTGCCCGAGATGTTTACCCTCAGTGATCTATACCAGCTCTACACCACAATTTTAGGTGACGATTTTTCAGACTATTCCAATTTTCGTACCCGTCTGCTCAAATTAGGATTCTTAAAAGACACAGGTATTAAAACATCTCGCGGTGCAGGTCGGCCCGCCAGCCTATATAGGTTTGATGCAGAAGCATTTGAACCCCTAAAAGATAAACCCATGGTGTTTGTGTAATATGAAATTCGCTATCGCTCAACTCGACCTCACTGTTGGTGACCTCACCGGGAATGCCCAACAGATTTTAGCAGCGGCCAATAATGCGGCGACTCAAGGCGCACACCTGCTACTAACACCAGAACTCTCCCTGTGTGGCTACCCACCTAGAGATCTTTTACTCCGGCCTGGATTTATCCAACAGATGCAGACCATAGTGGAACAACTTGCAAAAGATTTACCTGATGGGCTAACGGCCCTGGTGGGGCTAGCACAAACTAACATTGACGCTGGCAAAAAAGGGCAAAAGCCTCTTTATAACAGCATGGCGCTATTGGCAGACAGTACCATCAAAACTGTTTTCCATAAGCGTTTGCTGCCCACGTACGATGTCTTTGACGAAGATCGATATTTTGAATCGGGCACTGAGCCCAATCACTTTTATCTTGAGGCTGGTGGCCGCTCGCTACACATTGGCGTGACTATCTGTGAAGACCTGTGGAATGAGGATGATTTTTGGGGACAGCGAGCCTACGAGATAAACCCCACCGCTGAAGTTGTAGCAGCAGGCGTAGATCTGGTGGTCAATCTTTCAGCCTCTCCATTTACAGTGGGTAAACAGTCATTGAGAGAAAAAATGATTGCCCATGCAGCCCGCCAACACAGCTGCCCAATTGTGTATGTTAACCAGGTGGGTAGCAACGACGATCTGATTTTTGATGGATGCAGCGTGGCCATAGACCGCCAGGGGACCGTAGTCAGCCGCAGCCGTAGTTTTGAAACAGCTGTTCAAGTGGTGGACTATAGTTTAGAACACCATAATCTTTTACCCGGAAAAGTCTTTCCTTTGATAAATACACCAGAGGCAGAAATATGGTCTGCCTTGGTTTTGGGTGTGAAGGATTACGGCCGTAAATGTGGGTTTAGCAAGGCTGTTATCGGCCTAAGTGGTGGAATTGACTCAGCGTTAGTGGCTGCGATCGCAACCGCAGCGCTCGGTCCTGACCACGTTCTGGGGGTACTCATGCCGTCCCCCTACAGCTCAGAACACTCCATCAGTGACGCCGAAAAACTCGCCCATAATCTGGGTATTACCACCCAAACCTTGCCCATTGGTGAACTAATGGCCGGATTTAACACTACCTTCGTCGATCTCTTTTCTGCCACAGAGCCTGGAGTTACAGAAGAGAATCTACAGTCTCGCATCCGGGGTAACCTACTCATGGCCATTGCCAATAAATTTGGTCACCTCTTACTCTCTACTGGTAACAAATCAGAAATGGCCGTGGGCTATTGCACCCTGTACGGCGATATGAATGGTGGCCTAGCCGTTATTGCCGATGTGCCCAAAACCAGGGTTTACAGTCTGTGTCACTGGTTAAACAACAGTCTTCAAACACAGCCTGCCTTGGGTCTGATTGAAACAGCCAACAAACCTGAAATTATCCCCACCAATATTCTCACCAAACCACCCAGTGCTGAGTTACGACCTGACCAAGTCGACCAAGACTCGCTCCCCCCCTACGAAGTGCTGGATGATATTCTTGAGCGTCTGATTCAATATCATCAATCTGCCGCTGATATTGTAGGCGCAGGTCACGAGCCCAATATTGTCAAAAAGGTTGTGCGCCTGCTTACCCGCGCTGAGTTTAAGCGCAGACAGGCACCCCCAGTGCTTAAAGTCACTGACCGCGCGTTTGGCCTCGGCTGGCGTATGCCCATTGCCAGCCGTTGGCCTCTTGATAATGGATGCTGACAATGGTCTTTGGATGCGACTATTGTCTAGGTAGAGTCGTCCAAGGGCGGTAGCCAGCACGAATACAGCGATCAAGGGCATCATCCACAGCTAAATCAGCCTCATCGCTCAGACCCACAACACAGACACCATAGCGTTCGGGTAGATAGCTGCGACTGCAATGTTCCAAAGCGCTGACCAACGGCTGATCTAGCAACGCCCGATGAATGTCGATAGTACAATCAGCCACTTCATCCGGACGACGGGAACGCTCACAGCCTTCTAAAGCATCAGCTATCTCAATCCCAGCATCTTGGCTCACATCCACCACACAGTTACCCAAACCACCTGGGAACCGAGCACCAGCGCAGCTGGCCGTAGCTTGCTGTGTTTCAACCCCAGAAGCTGTTAAATCGGCCACACATTCAGCATAGTTGTCATCGTCCTCTGCATAGCCAGGTAAAACCACCATAGAAGCCGTTGTCAAACCAAGAGCCACTGGCACCAATAATGAACGCACTAAGCCACGATTTAATGAACGAATATCAGTCACATTAATCATTTTCAATAAGTCCAATAGAACAGATATAGCCAACCAGCATTCGACACTTCAAAGTTGCTGCAAACACTACAGTGCTGTAGCGAGCAAACAGATTACTCTTGCATAGTAATCCTTAAATAAGGCATCAGTAATTTTGTAATGATTGTCCTCTGAAACCCTGATCTAATCTACAGTGAATTAGTGACAAACCATGAGCTGTTGCTGAATTGGCAGATGACCTTGTCTATTGTATCCATATTGAAAATCAGCAGCGCTACAAAAAAGCCACATATAAATTACAGCAAACGATCTAGAGGGTCTTTAACATGCATCTGAGTGAAATATCCCATCCTAACCAGTTGCATGGCTTGTCTGTGAAACAGTTAGAAGCCATTGCCCA
>ERZ1740070.2641-NODE-2641-length-10207-cov-32.304571_pt1 | contig 10207 bp, 9 predicted proteins | sample MGYA00581734_ERZ1740070 | MGnify/ENA primary metagenome ERZ1740070 (study PRJEB43018, sample SAMN04849744) | marine metagenome | isolation source: floating plastic debris | place: Pacific Ocean | collected 2008-09-01 | study: EMG produced TPA metagenomics... | reverse complement strand
TAGGCTCGATAGCCGCGCTCAGCGAACTTCTTTTGCCAAAATGATAGTGGCTGTTCGTTTATGTGGAATTCCCCGCCTTGGCCGACGACCGCGGATGAAAATAGCACTCGATCTGCAGCCGACGTGAGGCTGTCAACCAGAGCGTCCGATGCGCAGGTCGGAAGGTGTTCCCCAACTTCCAGGCTCTGCGCCAAGGAAAAGCGACGAGGCAGCTCAATTGGTTTTGTAAGGTCGCCTGCAAGGAAACTGTTTGCAGGTATGCTCAAGTTATCGGGGTTCACGTAATCGCCGTCGACGCCAAGGATGTCATGTGCCCCGGCTTTGTGCCATTCGTCCAGCCAAACGCCCCGGCCACATCCTAGGTCCAGCACGCTGTCTGGTGACAACCATTCGGACAGCATGCCAACCAAAACGCTGGCCGATCGGCGCGCGCCGCCATCAATGTAATCAAAAAACGTGTCATTATAGACATGGGTCATACGGAGTTCTCCATTTCCGTGGAAAAGACCCAACGGGTCATGATCAGATAGTTTTGAATTGGCAAAATGACGGTCACACAGGCTGCTGCCACCCATTCAGGCATGTGCAAGATCGGTCCGACGATGCCGGTGATGACAGCAGACGTTACGAGTCCGATCCCGATCATCGCGGCAAACCGCGTCATCTGATGGGCGTTGCTGAGGTTTTTCCCAAACGTGAACGCCGCTTGACCAATGTATTGCACTGCCACCGCGATGAGGAACGCAAAAGCGTTTGCAAAAATCTGCGGTATGCCGATCCGGAGGAATGCCAGATAAAGCAGCACATAGATCGCCGCCACCGTCGCGCCCACGCATCCGAACGAGACCAGTCTGTTCAGCCCCCGCATGACCTAGGCTCGCTTTCTTGTTACAACAGGAACGTCGGCATCTGTTTGTTCCGCGATGAAGTATAGCGGCCTGGCCTTCGCCTCGACGTAAAGTCGGCCGATGTATTCACCAAGAATTCCCAGGGTCAGCAATTGAACACCCGAAAAGGCACTTATGGCCATGACCACTGAGGCCCACCCCGGAGCTGTCTGATAGACGATGAGTGAGTGCAAAACGTAAACCATCATCAGGCCGGCGACGCCGAAGCTAACGAAAGAGAGGCGTGTTGCGAGACGAAGAGGCTTGGTTGAAAAGGCCGTCATCGCGTCCATTGCAAGCCCTATCATCTTGCTCAGAGGATACTTCGTTTCCCCAAGCTCTCTGCCAGCCCGGTTGTACTCAATGCCAATTTGACGGAAGCCAACCCAGGCAAACATACCTCTTAGGAAACGGCTTTTTTCCGGCATTGCCAGCACTGCGTCGAGCGCGCGGCGAGTGACCAAGCGAAAGTCTCCCGTATCCCTTGGGATTTCCACGTCAGACATCAAATTCAAAAACCTATAGAATGCGTAAGCTGAGGCTCGCTTGAACACAGTTTCGCCCTGTCGTTCAGCGCGGCGACCATAAACGACGTCGTATCCCCGATCCATCATAATCATCATGTCCTGCAGAAGTTCAGGTGGATCCTGAAGATCAGCGTCTAACATGAAGATGCGTGAACCCTGAGCAGCCTCCAAACCGGCAGTCAGTGCGATCTGATGTCCGCGGTTCGACGACATTCTAATGCCCTTCACCTGCGGGCAAATTTCTTGAGCCTGTTTGATTTCATTCCACGTGTCGTCTTTAGACCCATCATCGACAAGGATGATTTCAGCCCTGTCTTTGTAGGGCTCAATGACAAGCATCAGACGTGCAACGAGACCGGCAATGCTCTCTTGTTCATTCATGCACGGTACGACTACGGACAAAAACAACTGCTTTTCCTCCATCAACCGAAAAGATGGGTAGAAAAACTCTGTGACCCAAATATGGCGCTTAATTGAATTTTTCCCCGCGCAGCGTTGAAACGCGTTCGGATTCAATTGGATCGATGGGGCTGCTCAATGCGGAGAAAGCGATCCTCACTTTCGGGTTGGTTAAGGTTATGGGTTAAGTCTTGCATAGACGTGCTCGGATGCGACTGTGAAGACTGGCGCAACTGCCAGATTCGCCCAATTCTCATGCGAGGCCTGTTTAGATGCAGTCCATCGTAAGTCGAAATGACCTGAGCAGACTTTAGCAGCTGTGAGTTTAGATGCTCTGCAGTCTGTGCTCCCGCTCTGCGATTTCGAAGCGGTCGACCATTTGGACGGTCAAAGCGTGAGAACAGACGACCATTCACTGAGCGTTTCAGCGATCAAAATCTTGTCGGAACCGACAACGAAGCAAGAAATGCCATTGCTTTTCCAACGCTGAACCAAGGCGCGACACTCTTCCCGGGATGGCGCGAAAACCGGCATTATGACCGGCAAACCCTTTGACGTCGCGGCTTCAACGATTTGCATGACGGCATTCTGAACTTCGAGATGTCGCCAATCTCCTTTATGTCCCATTGAGACGGATAGATCGAAGGGCCCCACCATCAACGCGGCGAGGCCTGGCACCTCACAGATCGTGGCCACGTTGCGATACCCTTTTGTGGTCTCCACCAGCACGATGGCACCGGTACGGGCTTCTTCGGACTGCATGTAATCGCGCCAATTGCGAACGGAGTGCCCCCCGGAGCGACAACAGGGGCACGCGCCGCGCAGGCCAAGTGGTCCAAATCGCGTGGCCGCCACGGCCTGTGCCGCGTCCTCGGCGGTTTCAACATTTGGTACCACGACATGACGAATACCTGCATCCAGCGCCTTCATAATCTCAACAGGATCATTTCGGGACACGCGCAGAGCCACCGCAATGTCATTGGCGTCCGCAGCCCGCGCGAGGTTTTCGGCTGTCTCAATCCCAAAAGGCCCATGTTGGCAATCAATGATCGTGAACTGAAAGCCGTTGAGCGCGATCAGATCTACCATCTCAGGCGCGGCGATCTGTGTCCAAGTGCCCAAAGACATGTCGCTGCCGGTCAGAAGAGACTTCAGATCCCGGGTCATGCGTCATCCAGCCCAAGGACAGCCTTGCATTTGATCTCAACCAATATGCCCGGCATGGAAAAGCCCTTTACGGCGAACCCCGTCCAGGTTGGATAGCGATTGGTGAAATAGCGATCCTTGACCTCAAGGAAGGTTTTCAGATCCGCCATGCTGTCGGTGAACCAGGTTTCAAGCTCAACCACATCATCGAAACTGGCCCCTGCGGCGTCGAGGACTTTCTTCACGTTTTCAAATGCTTGAATGTATTGCGCCTCGGTTCCCTCGACGACGTTGAGATTTTCGTCCCGGCCAACTTGACCAGACAGATAAAGCGTATCGCCCACCTGGATCCCGGGGGCGTAATGATAGGTACCGTAGATGTTTTCCATTCCTTCGGGGACAATCACTTTGCGGTCGGGCATGTCTCTAACTCCTGTAGCAAACGGATTTGATGGCCGCCGCTATACGGGCGGCGTCGGGCATGTAGGCGCGTTCCAGACGGTCGTTGTAAGGCACCGGCATTTCCGGCGCGCCGACGCGGGCGACGGGGGCATCAAGCCAGTCGAACACCTGGCCCTGAATGGTGGCGGCAATCTCTCCTCCGAACCCACCGAAGAGAGGCGCTTCATGTACGACGACGGCGCGATTGGTTTTGCGCACGCTGTCGCAGATCGTGTCGACATCAAGGGGTTTGATTGTGCGGGGGTCGATGACCTCGACACCGATGCCCTCTCGCTCCAGTCGCTCGGCGGCCTGTACGGCGCGATCAACCATTGCGAGCGTCGCGATCACGGTGCAATCCGTGCCGGCGCGGACGATGCGGGCGCGGCCCGGTTCGATGAAGTATCTCTCTTCTGGCACAGGTTGCTCTGCCCCGAGGTAGAGGAGCTTGTGTTCCAGAAAAACGACGGGACCGTCATCGACGATCGCGCTCGCCATGAGGCCCTTGGCATCGTAGGCGGATGACGGCGCGTAAATCTGCAGGCCGGGCACATTGGCAAAGAGCATCTCAAGCGATTGGCAATGTTGCGCCGCGAGCCGAATGCCCGCGCCCTGCGGTCCCCGAAACACGATCGGCACTTTGGCTTTGCCGCCCAGCATGAAGCGGGCCTTCGCGGCCTGATTGATGATCGCATCGGCCATCAGCGTGACAAAATCCCAAAGCTGCGCCTCGACGATCACACGTTTGCCACGCATGGCCGCACCCACCCCGCATGTAGAAATGGCCCCTTCAGAAATCGGTGTGTCGCGCACGCGGTCCGCGCCGAAGCGATCTAAAAGCCCGGGCGTAAGGCCGAATATGCCGCCAGTGGCGCCGACATCTTCGCCCAGGATGATGACATCGTCATCCGCGGCCATCTCAAGCGCGAAGGCCTCAGTGATGGCTTGGGCATAGGTGATCCGTCGCTCACCTATCGGGGGTTCCTTGAAGTCACCATGCCGAGGCGGCAGCACGCAGTCCATAGCCTGTGCCATGTCAGGTTCGGCCTGATCCTTGGCCCAGTCTATGGCGGTCTCGATCTCTGCTTCGACCTCGGTCTGCATGGACTCAAGATCGTCAGGTGCAAGTTCCTCTGCCTCGATCAAGCGGTCCCGCAGCCGGGCAATCGGGTCGCGGGTTTTCCAATCCTCTTCTTCGTCGCCGGTGCGATAGGATGGCAGATTGGCCCGCATCGAATGGTCATCCCAGCGATAGGTCAGAGCCTCTATCAGCGTGGGCCCGTCGCCCGCGCGGGCCCGCAATGCCGCGCGCTCTACCGCGTCAAAGACGGACGCCACATCATTGCCGTCGATCCGTTCATTGGGCACGTCATAGCCATCCCCACGCGCCGCGATTGACGGCCCGGCGGTGACCGTCTCAGTCGCAGTGGTGAGGCCGTATTGGTTGTTTTCGCAGAAGAAGATGAGTGGTAGCTGCCAGATGGCGGCGAGGTTCATCGCCTCGTGGAAAATACCTTCATTCGCGGCCCCGTCGCCGAAGAAGGTGATGCCTATATTGCCTGTACTATTCAGCTTTTCCGCCAAGGCGGCGCCCGTGCCAAGACCGATACCGGCTCCCACGATCCCGTTCGCGCCAAGAATGTTGCGCTCAATATCCGCAATATGCATCGACCCGCCGAGCCCTGAGCAGTATCCCGGCGCACGGCCCATGAGTTCGGCAAACATGAGCGCGATGTCGGCGCCCTTGGCGATGGTGTGTCCGTGTCCGCGATGATGGGTCAACAGGAAGTCATCGGGCTTCAGGGCCGCGCAGGCCCCGGCCGCAATGGCCTCTTGCCCCACGCTAGAATGCGCGGTGCCTTTGACCACGCCTTTGAGGAAAAGCTCTTTCGCCCGCGTTTCAAACAGCCGGATGCGATACATGATGCGCAGCGCCGCGCAGAGCTCCCCCGGCCCCATGCGATTGCCCAGGGTGGTTTTGGCGACGGTATCAAGGATATGCACATCACCCATCGCGATCACCCGTAGACCAAACGTGGCAGCCAGAGCGACAAATCGGGCCACATGACGACAATGATGAGTGCGAGGATCTGCAAGCCAATGAACGGCCATTGCGCGGCGAAGATCTCGGTGAGTGTCAGCCCGTCACCCGCCGCGCCTTTGAGGTAAAAGCAGGCTGGCCCGAAGGGTGGCGTGAGATAGGCGATTTGCATGGATAGATTGAAGACGATGCCGAACCAGATCGCGTCGTAGCCAAGCTGCGTTAGCACTGGCAGGAAGATTGGCATGGTCAGGAACAGGATGCCGATCCAATCGATGAAGAAGCCCAAAACGATGAAGACCCCGATCATGACGGTCAGGATCACTGCAGGTTCCTGACTGACGCCACCCAACGCGGTTGAGGCGAAGGTGATGCCACCCATCAGGTTGTAAACACCAATCAGCGCATTGGTGCCAAAGACCAGCCAGAAGACCATGCCGCAGGTGCGCAGCGCTTGCTCCAGCACCTCGCGCAGCATGGCGAAACTGAATTCGTTGCGGACCCAAGCGGCGATGGCTGCGCCGAAGGCACCCAGGGCGGCGCTTTCTGTGATTGAGGCAAAACCTGCATAAATGGAGACCAGCACGCCCCCGGCCACAGCCATGGGCAGCGCCACGCCTTTGAAGAGGGCGAGCTTTTCGCTCAGCGGCATGTCGCGCTCTTGGGGAGGCAGTGGCGGCCCGAGGGCGGGGTTCAGGCCGCACCGAACCAGGATGAAGGTGACATAAAAGCTTGCCAGCATCAGGCCAGGCACAAGGGTCGCAAGAAAGAGGTGCGAGATCGAGACCTCTGCCGTTAGGCCATAGAAAATCAGGATGATGGAGGGTGGGATCATCGTGCCCAGGCTGCCACCCGCGGTGATCGTGCCGATCGCCAGTTTGCGGTCATACCCCAGCTTGAGCATCTGTGGCAGGGCGATGAGGCCCAGAAGGACGATCTCACCGCCGATGATACCCGTTGTTGCGCCGAGCAAGACCGCGACGCCTGTGGTCACAACCCCTATGCCGCCGCGCACCGACCCGGCCCAGACGTGAAAGGCGCGATAGAGGTCGTTCGCCACGCCAGATTTTTCCATGATCGAGGCCATGAGCACGAACATCGGCACGGCAATCAGCGCGAAACTGTCGAGGAAATCAACGGTGCGCGATCCCACGATAAAGAGCGCGTTGAGGCCAAACTGGCTGACAGCAAGAACGACGGCGATGGCGCCAGAGACAAAGGCAAGCGGCACCCCAATCATCAGCATCAGCGCCATGGCTGCGATGATCAGGAAGGTGATCGTGCCGATATCCATCAGGCTCGCGCATCCTTGAACCAGGCCACGAACCAGACGATGGCACGTTGCACTACGATCGCCAAAAACAAGGCGCATCCGATAAAGAGCAGCGCCTTTAGATAGGACGGCAAAGGTGAGTTGAGGGTACTGCCAGACCGCTCTGGATCCCACGCGCCCGAGAGGGAGAAGCGCCAGACCGCGCGTTCAGCCATGCGCCAGGCAGCATAGGTAAGACCGCCAAGGTAGAGGATACCGGCGACCAAGGAGAGCGCCTCGGACACCCGAGCCAGGCGGGGGCGGTTTTCAATCAAAAGCGTGATGCGCATATGGGTGCCTTCGGCCATGCAAAACGCACCGCCAAAGACAAATCCAAAGCTGGCCAGCAGGATCGCCGTCTCATGGGCCCAGGTCGTGGGCGCGTTGAACGCATAGCGCGCCACGACCTCGTAGACCATGATCAGCACGATAGCCCCAAAGCACCACGCCGTGGCACGCCCGAGGCGCAACGCCAGTCGATTGAGAAACATATGCTCAGCCTTGCTAGGCGGGTTGTCCCAAGACAACCCGCAGCGCGGGATCAGTTGGTCAGGCCAATCGAGCCCATGAACGCCTTGTGACTGTCGACGATCGCCTGCGCATCCGAGCTCTTTGCGCCCCAATCCGTCCAAACCTCTGCCGTCTGCGCACGGAAAGTGGCCTCGTCCTCTTCGCCAAACTCCAAGAATGTGACACCCATCTCGCCTTTGGCTTTGTCCTCAGCTGCGGCATCTTCATCGGTCAGCGTGCCTTTCAATCCATCGGACATGGCGTTGCAGGCGGCTTCGAACTTGGCTTGATCTTCGGCTGACAGGCTGTCCCATTTGGATTTGGAGACGCTCATCTCGGTTACCGCCATCGAGTGGCGCGCGAGCACCGAGTACTTCGCCTGATTGTGCATGCCAAGCGCCACGTTGAGCGCGACATTGGCAAGATCAGTGGCATCGAGAACGCCGGTCTCCATGGCGGTCACACTTTCACCGACACCCATGGTCACCAATGAGGCCCCGGCCCGGCTCAGCAAGTCGGATGCGAGACCGCCCGGAGCGCGCATTTTTAGGCCGTCCAGATCGGCTACACCATTTATCTCTACTTTCGAGGGGATCTGTTCTGGGGGCCAGTAAACTGGGCAGATCATATGCAGGTCATATTTGGCATAGAGCGCGCGGGCGAGATCCAGCCCGCCACCCTCATTGAACCAACGATCCCGCGTGGCACTATCAGGATACGCTGCAAGCGTATCACCCAAAACACCCATGGCCGGATCCTTGCCTGCGAAGTAGCTGGGCGCGGTGTACTGCCCATCAAGTAGGCCGTTCTGGATCGCCTCGATGGTTTCACCAGCGCCCACCACGGCGCGGCCCGGCAGAACCTCGATCTCAATCGCGCCGCCTGTGTCCTCGGACAGTTGCGCCGCCATCGCCTCAAAGGCCTTGGTGGTCGAAGCATTGGCGCCGAGGAACGTCTGCATCTTGAACGTCTCGGCACCTGCGGCCCCGGCCATCAGGGCGATGGATGCAGCACAGGCTGAAAGCTTGGATGTTTTCATTGTGTCCTCCCTTGGATCTAATGACAGTTAGGCGGCGCTCAGGCCGCGATCTTGATCTTTGGCATCTCGAGAATGTCGCGCGCCTCGGCCACTGTGGCGGGCTCTCGCCCCATGTTGCGCGCTTGTTTGGTGACCTTGGCAATGACCTCGGCATTGGTCATGTGGCGTGCGCCATCCATGTAGGCATAGTCGCCCAGACCGATGGAGATGTGCCCGCCTTCGCGGATGATCTTCTCGGTCAGCTCAAACAGGTCGCCTTTGTAGTTCACGACGGTCCAGACGATGCGGAAATTGGCAGGCAGAAAGGCTGTGTGTGCATCAAGCCCAGCAACCGTGCCGGGGTGACCGGCAAAGATGATCTCATCGGTCATGCAAAAGCAGACATAGGCGGGATCGGTCAGCACGCCCATTTTCAGGAACTGCTCAATCTGGCGCGTGAAACTGACGTTCCAACTGACGAGGTACGGTTTCAGCCCGTGATGCTTGATGCGTTCGGCAAAGTGCATCAGCGTGCCGGTGGAGTTCTTGTAAATCAGCTCAGTCGTGTCGTATCTGCCCTCTTCCGGGTTCCACCAGTCGACATTGACGCTGCCAGTGTCCATAGGCGCAAAATCAGGCGCGGTGTCCGGCGATTTCATCATCTCCTCAACGGCTGCAAATCGGCTCATCGCATCCGCATCATGAGCGACATAGCCCAGCGTAGGATGGATCAGAATGTCGGATTGAGCGCGGATGCCAGCGTTGGTTTCCAGGTAGAATTCCGGGGCGTGTTCCGGCGCGCCATCTTCTGTCCTTCCATGGTAGTGCAAGACAGAAGCGCCTTCGTCATAGCATGCTTTGGCATCGGCGATGATCTCATGGGGTAAGAACGGCACATGTGGGTTTCCGCGCCGCGTCGCGAGCTCATTCACGCGCGCTTCGATGATGATTTTATCCAAGTTGTCCTCCCAATCCAGTGGCCCGGATTCGGATTGGATATACCTTAGATATGCCAAAAATTATAGTTAAAGTTATATTTTCATTGCTTTAGGCTGCTATTTATATATCTTTAGTAATATGATTGATGATGGTTCGTTGAAGTCCAGACCCCTCGATGTTGCCGATCTTTTGGCGGATCGCTTCCCAGGCCATACGATGCAGCGGCTGCGCACGCCGGACGGAAAGTATCGTTACATCTATGTAAGTTCCGGGGTTCAGAGTTCCTTTGGACTTAACCCGCAAGAACTGATGCAGTCCGACGCGGTCGATCACGCCTGGATCCACCGGGACGACCGCGAGAGATTCATTGACGCTTTGGAGGTTTCTGCCCGTGATCTGTCCGCTTTGGACATGGAGGTGCGGGTCGCATCTCCGTCTGGCGGATACAGATGGGTTCGATCGCTGGGCAGGCCACGCAAGCAGGACGACGGCGCGGTTGTATGGGACGGTGTGGCGCTCGATATAACAGATCGACGCGAAGCGCTCGACGCGCTGGAACGCACCCTGTCAGAGGCGCGCCGCAGCGAGGTTGCGGAAGGGAGATTCAACTACATTGCCGCACAGGATCTTGCCGATCCCCTTGATGGATTAAAAGGAGCCATAGACGCGCTGGAACGGGTCGAGATCGATCCAAATTCGGGACTTGGCGCATTGGTTGTCGACGTGCTGGAGCGCTTTTCGACTTTCGAGAAGGCCATGCTTGCAACGCGCGGACTTGTGACCTCCACCGCGCGTAACGGCAAGGGCATAGACGACGATAGACGCGTAAAGCTGACAAAGAGACAGCGTGAAATACATGAAATGATGCGCGAGGGCGCTTCAAACCGCGACATCGCATCAACACTGACAATATCAGAAGGAACCGTGAAACTGCATGTCAGCGCAATCCTGAAACGTCTTGGTGTGAAGAACCGAACAGAGGCCGCA
>ERZ1740070.2639-NODE-2639-length-10210-cov-9.819301_pt1 | contig 10210 bp, 4 predicted proteins | sample MGYA00581734_ERZ1740070 | MGnify/ENA primary metagenome ERZ1740070 (study PRJEB43018, sample SAMN04849744) | marine metagenome | isolation source: floating plastic debris | place: Pacific Ocean | collected 2008-09-01 | study: EMG produced TPA metagenomics... | reverse complement strand
AGGCCCTAGCACACTACACACGAAACTGCAAAGATTTTTCTAAAAAGATAGTTGTGAAAATTGTAACCAATTGTTGAAAAAAATTGTTACAGTTGTGAAAAACTGGTACAGTGTGTATGGGAGATAAATTCATTTTTTGCAGTTACGTGTGTAGTGTGCAGAGGCCTTTAGGTTGATCTGGTGTGAATTTTAAGTTTTATTTGAGACTCACATTTTTTAAAGGATTTATTTACCTACAAGTACAAGTACCGATTTGTGACCACACTCAGTATTCTGTATCATTTCTATGATTGACATTTCAATACTGATTATATTGAATCCAAACCTTGTATTGAATGCTGGAGAATTTGAAACCCAACTATTTCGTCTTGAAACTTTTATGGCCATGTTTCAATAATACAGGCAAACTTTCAATAAGAGAATAACAAAAGAATAATGTTATGCTGCAAACCCCATAAAACTGTTACTCTTTCTTCGGAATGCTTTGTAATTATGATCGCTGAACTTTATGTTTTGCTATGGGCTGGCCGCAGCATTTTATTTGAAATCAAACAGCAGTATAGGCAAGCTATGTTGTAGGCCTTGTTGAAATAAAAATTATATAGGGTTTTAAATTTTACCTAGTTGATAAAAAATTTTCATGGATGGTTTGGTGTTGGTAATTGTGGCAGGTGTGCAATAGCTGTATTTCATATGAATAACTGTCCTAATCATCATACCCTAACTGCAAAAGTTGTTAATAAGCGTCCCCGTTGCAGGTTTCCCTTATTCTCAGTGACAGAGGAATTCACTCGTAAATTCATTGAAATTACAGTTAGGACAGTTAAACTTGCCGAATATATGCCTAATGACAGTTAATTTGGACAACGTGTGTCATGATCAATCTAGCGCAAGATGTCAAGCTATGGTCAAGCCATGGTGATTGAAATCTGCCATATGCCGAAACAGCTCAAGCGAAATAAGATTTAACCTCAAGTGGGTATCTATCTACGTAATGCAATAGAGCTGTGTTCATAAAAATTTTAATATTAAAATTTCAGATAATTATTATTTAACTGTTTCATGATGCTAGTTGGTTTGCATGACACGTTAAAGACCCTGTAGGTCGTCCTTCAAGCCTTCTAAAAGACTAGTGCAATGGATAGGTAGAGAAATTTATACTGTAATATTTCAAACTACAACATGTACTGGAAGTCAATATTCCTACATGCTGCGGCAAGGAAAAAAGGCAAAAAGTAGTTTCTATTTGATTTTTTCCGAAAGCAGGAAAATTAACCAGGGTGTCATGTTGTGAAATAATATACAAAGCTCAATATAAATTAATATAATAAAAAAATGACCAATTCCCAAAACTTAATTGCAAATCATGAGATCGCTATTTTTGGTTGTCACGACATTGGTATACAGGCATACCTCGGAGAATTTTTTAGTGGTTATGCAGCATCTGATTCTCATTTACAGACAAATGCACTCGGACAAAATAAATTAAAAGATCTACACGATAACAAGAAATTTATTATTCATAGGAGTGAAAAGACATGGGTCGGGATCAGCTTAAATCAACATTGGCCTTCCATTTCGTTGATTCTCATGAATGGATGGCAAACATTGATCAGCGAACCTATGGGTAGTGCTTTAATAGGCCCATTGTTCCTGCCAACCACACGAACAGGCCAAAGCTATTGCAATTATCTTCACTTAACCAATAGCCAAAAACTCAATTACTTTCCATTGTGCTCCATGTTTACCCTTCTTTTATTTCAGGCACTGCTCACATTTATGTTTCATCCCTACAAAAACAAAACCATTTTCTAATGCAAAGCTATGCTTTGCTGAAAAACACCTTTTGGTTGTTCACATCACAAAACTAGGGGATATTTCGGTTGATGATTATGATTAAAAAATGCTGTATTTGTTTTATATCGGCCCCATGCCACGCTACACGACCAGGATCAAATTTAGTTTTTGAAATATTGTAGCAATGCGCACTGTGCTTTCACTACAGGCTTGGCAGCTGCCGTGTGGGTTGGTTTTGCCTTGTTGCGGATGGTTAAGCACCAAATCGTTACAGACAGCATAAAAAATTGGTTTTAATTATACCGTACCTTAGACATTGAATAGACTATACAGTGGGGAGAAATTTTCCTATTTCCTTACATTATAGGAATAATCTTGGTCGGAGAGCTTTACGCTGGTTACGAAGCTGCTTCATTTTCCATTCGGTGACTACAAAATAGAAAAAATGTGCTTTTCCTCCTTTACACGTTCACACCAAAAACAGATGAAAACAAAGCAGTGAAAATCCTGTCAGACCAAGACTGGACAACCAATCAACCAATTGAATTATTTGAAGATACAGGTATATCTTATACCGGTACTTATATTTTCAGCGGAGCTCCAAGGGAAAAGAAGCCAGCAGTATTGCAAAAAAAACTCAAATTCAGCGTGTCTATCATAATATCACTGACGTATTGGTATTGCTAGCATATCATGTACAGAAATGATATGGAAAGTATATCAAACAACAGACCGTAACACAGAATTTTATTATACCAGGTATTGGTTTTCATTTGACAGAAATTAGTCAATCGTTGCCAGACCAATTCACTCTTTTCTTTGCATGCTTTGAGTGGCAGGGGATTTGACCGGACTGGCCTTCATTGCCATTTGCGATATCATAATACAGCATTTTTATAAAGATTCAATGTGTCATTTGTACACATACTATTTGCAGTGGAATTATTGTCATTATTCTCTCTCATTATCAATTATAATGACCAGAAAAGAAATCTTGGACAATGAATAATACAATGGAAATTCACACTACTTTACAATGATTCTCTTCAGAGAATGCGGAAAAGGAAATCTAACTCAGGACTTTCAATGCGAACTGCAAGTTACAACTAACCAACTTTCCACTTGCAGAAATTTGATGAAAATTCACCGCAAAACGCAAACAGCATTTATGGTGATTCAAGACTTCGAACAACGAAAGAAGCTTAAGGAGCTGAATTGAGCACCACTATGGTTGTGTCTCACGAATCTTTTACACAACAGAAGTTATGAAGATGCTGTTAAAACTCTGGAATGATAATTTATTGGCTCAAACTGCCAATCTGGCAAAACAAACTCGGCAAAATATAAAAAAGAACTTGTTTGAAATTCACAAGCAGTGCTGAGCTAAATTGTCAAAAATATCATCAAAACGCTCAGGAATGGCAATAAGAGTGCAGAATAAATTCGTCTCTGGTGATAAATGTGTTTATGTACAAGAATCGTGGTGTATTGAATGGCTCAGTTGGTCTGTTAGCAAGGCATGTAATCGCCACAACGCCCTACTAAAACTTTTTATCACAAAGCAGTAGTATTTATACACAAAAAATGACAGGTGATTGCCAATCGCAATGCATCTATTTTAATAAATTTAATATTAGTGTAATGTCAGTATACAAAATTGAAAAAGTAGTAGATATATAAAGAGATTTGCCTCTAATGATTGTGAACGAAAATAGTGATGATGTAACTTGGTAGTAGAGGTTATTTAAGTTGATGAATGTTGCATACAAAATGAACCAGTCTGCGACAAAGCAAAAGTCGCATACCCTGTGGCAATAAAAGTGGCTGATTTATCGAGACAAAACAAAAAAAATTCATCGAATATTACTGCAATTTTTTCACCTGGCTTGAGAAAAATATCAGTGCTGCAGTAAACATGGAGGATTAGTTAGGAGTAATGTTTCCTTGTTACATACACTATGTGATGAGATTCGCGTTATATGTCAGGAATGCTTTCCAAGCGGAATGTGTATATAGACATAGAGATTGTACTCAACGCAGAGTTTGTTAGAATTGTCAGTCAGGCAGTCGGGGTGACATAGCCAACCCGAGTCAGCGGAATGATTGCTCTCAAGAGATCTGAGTCTAGTATAATTGTACGATCGTTCAGGGCTCAGTGGCGGTGGACGGTACAAAACATAGCTTTTTACTAGATATTAATAACAATAATAATAGTAGTAAAAAATACAAAAAAATCTCAAGTGAATTGTCTCAGCAGCCTTGTTCACATATGAGTCAGTGGGACTGAGCTGCCCTCCGAGCTAGGCGGGGTTCCTTGCGGGTAAACGGCTTGTACGTGAGCGGCGGGAGGAGCGGCCATAGCCATACGGGTAGGATCCTGATCCGCAGGCAGATACATACTAATCATGTCTCTAATATCACCAGCTCGCTGCTGCTGTCCCTGTTGGCCAGGCTGAGGAGGTTTCATCGCTGCAGGCATATACGGAGCCATAGACATTGTGTAAGACGCTGCCGTACTACCATTCATATAACTGCCTGTAGTCGCCATCTGTCCGGCCATCTGTGGAGCCATCTGATAACCATACTGTCCCATCATCGGCGCTCCCATCTGATGCTGGTAGGCTTGTGGATCGGCTGGCATCCATCCGTTAGGTGGGATGTATCCATTCATAGGCATGTACATTTCTCTGCCAGGCTGCTGTACTGGGGCACCCATACCTGCGAGAAGAAAAACAACACATTAAGACATGTCATTAAATGTAGTTGTCGCAGCGTCCCTTTTCCGCCACTTGAGATTTCGGGCCCAGATGTAAATTACGGGTTGTGTAATATTGATGAGATGCCAATGAGCACCTTCAAAACTTGAGTCACTCAAACTCTCAACACAGTTTCAAGACCAAAAATAAAGACACTCTGCTGTACTGACTTTGAGCTAGGCTGCCAAAAAAAAGGTGCGCTGCCTACTTAAATCGGAGGTGTGTAAGATTTGTTGGGCTTTGAATATAAGATGAGGCTTCATCCAAACTTAGCATATGAAAATCCACTTGAAAATTACAGCCGAGTAAATATTTGCCTGGAACAAGCAACCAGCATGCATATGTAGGAATACGTCAACTAGTGATGTGGAACTTGGTGTTTAAACCATAACCACAGAAAATGACTCTGCTATACCGCCAACGACGTGGAAAAATGATCGGTAAAAACGTTGGTGAAAATAATTCTCGATTTTGCACCGACGTTGAAACTTGAATTTCAATGCAAAAGCTTGAAACCGATATTTTCCTGTTGGGGATGCCAATGTATCAAATGCTTTCATATGCACAGAGAAAATCAATTGAATACATACAAGTAATCTGAATCAAATAACAATTTTCCAGTGGCACATAACTAAATAAACCAGTACAAATAATGATCAATTCGACAACTGGAAGCTGCTGCTCATAAGAATCAAGACTTGCGTGTGCTTCAAGTGCCGTTATCAAGACATTACCAAAATATAGTTTGATTTTATCTTAGACTTTTCCTATCACCACTTTCCAAATTTGTTTATTCTTCATTTTTATTACTGCTGCGGCACTTGAATTTGGGAGAAAGTATTTAATCAGCAAGGGCACAGGTTGATGACAAATACGAGCCTACGATAAATTTTACAAAGTATGCATTAGCTGACAATAACTTTGATTGACTATGGGTGTGAAATTTGGGGACCAATAAACCCAGTAAAATTTTAAGTGTGAAAATAAATCACCATCAAAGACAAAGCTACCAGATTTAGGAGGTCAATGGGCACATTAAAGTATATTTATGTACATAAACTGCATTGCCAAATTTAAGTTACAACAAAGGATAATAAAATTTAAATTAAAAATTAAAGTTTCGTAATGTTTCTTACCTGGTAATGCATATTTGTCTTTCTTCATTAGAGTTTTTGTCTTCCTTCTAGGTCTGTATTTGTAGTCGGGATGCTCCTTCATATGGATAGCTCTGAGGCGCTTGGCTTCATCGATAAATGGTCGCTTCTCAACCTCAGATAATAATTTCCATTCAGCTCCAAGTCTCTTAGATATTTCAGAGTTATGCATTTTGGGATTCTCTTGAGCCATTTTTCTACGCTGTCCGCGTGACCATACCATAAAAGCGTTCATTGGTCGTTTTACTCGTGATGGATCGATGGCATTGCCTTTAGGACTGTCCGGGTTTTCGTCACCCATCATACCGTCGTGGTTCTCTTCGCTATTTTGGCTATGTTCTTCACCAGGCTGAGGGGCTGCTGCCATCATGGTCTGTTGCTGAGCGGCCACTGCCTGTGCTTGTTGGACGGCTGCCTGTTGAGCTGCAGCGGCTTGTTGAGCTACCGCTGCCTGTTGTGCTGCCGCTACGGCCTGCTGATGAGCTTGCATCTGTTCCTCCATACTCATCCCGTTTGCTGTTGGTGGTTGAGAAGTTGGCACTTCCATAATAAGATGAATTCTCTTCCTTTTCTCTTTCTTTTTAACTTCTTTTCCACGCAGAGTTGAATTACCAAAGCACTATAATGTGTCTGTTGTACAAAATTGTAATTAGAAGAAAGAACTTATTGTAATAGCCAGTCACAAAATGATAATGAACGTCTATACAGGAGAGCAGCTTCTTTTGAATTGCGGCTACTCCTGTGAAAGCCTAGGTGCTTGAAAATGCTCTAACCAATCAGCCAATCAGACGCAAGCATTTATTCCCATTGCCAACCTATTGCAACAGTGAGCCAATGGAACCAAGAATATTCACCAACAACCAACAACACAGCGCAAGGCTATAGCCCCTCATACTTCCTAATTTATGCGGATTTAAAATTTAATCCCTCTTACATTGCCAGGTGCTTTTTGTCTCCAAGTGTCCTAATTACTTGAAAATCTTAATTAGATGCGCTTTTAATAGCTTATACAACTCAAGAGTAAATAAAGATTATGTTTTGGCAAGCTGATTTAACTGCCTAATGGGAAATTTGAGTTTAAAACTCATAGCATATTACACAACTTTAATGGTAGCGTGATTACAGTTTGAGCTAGAAATTATTTTATGAGATTTTTAGAGAAAAATTGGATGACCCTATTTAAAAACATGAAATGCTATAAACTTTGTTTGGAAAAACTTAGTCGCAGAAATTTCTACTCACCTGTTACAAAAACACCGCAAATCTTGTGTGATCAATTAAAATTTTTAAAGTAGGTCTATATAAAGACGACTAGTTGCAATTAGAGCAATTATGTTTTTTAAACTGATTTTTTTCAAATCAGTTTATTGATTATCAGGATTTTTACCCGGCATAGTCCTGATGTTATACGGTATAGGCACAATAACGCCTAATAATGAGTCGCGGGTTTTTTAGTGTTGCATGAATTTGAGCAAATTAATATTATGTGGCCCTTAAAAGTATTGCATGTCAGGTTGACATCATGCATCATGCTGCCACTATTGCTCCAACGTAACATCTCACAGATCAGAGAGATAGAAAAAAACTTTAAATTTTTGCTATATTTGAATCAATCATGCAATACGCTATACATGAAAGAGGATAAGCTTATAATCTGGTCTAGGTGTTAGCTTTTGAAGTTTTGTGAAGTAGAATTTTCACATGCGTCCACAATAGAATCGAAGAAAGATTATCTTGACCGATTAAAATTTCTCACATTGTTTACAAGCTAAATAGGACCACAGACCATAGATCCAAACCTGGCTGCAATGAGGGGGTGAAAGCACTTTCCCCTATTCCTTGCCGTGATAAAAATTACTGTTTCTAAGGCTGTCTCCAACAAAACAAAGATCAGTTTGCAGTTGAAAGAAGAACATTTGATAGAGGAGCATATAACGACATAAAATTACAGATAATTACACTAAATTACACCTCCGTCTAATCCTAACCTAACAATGGCAAAGTTTTTGTCCTGGACTAGCTCGCTATGAAGATTCTACATGGAATTTACTGTAAGGATGGAAAGAGGTGATAATTGCTGAGATAGAGGCGACTTAACCAGGGGCCTACAAGTCTATGTAATGATCATCAGCTGCCGAGTTGCCCCATTGTTTGAGTTTTTGATCTGTCGTTTAACAGATTTATGTAATCGCAATGGAATAATTATTGTTTATGGAATGCTTAGCTCCCAACACCTGTCATCAATGGGTTTGCACAATATTGAATGTTATAAGCATAGCTAACCTATCGGAAAATTGAAGATTGACATTATGCACTATACTTAAAATATAAGCAACATTTTATATTACATACAAATGATTTTAGCATCTTTCTTTTTCTACCGGATTGAGAGAAAAGATAACTTCAGATTAACCCAGCTCATTGAGTCCAATATTCAACAAGTTGTTTGTGAGTCATGAACCATTCATAAACACGATGCCAGCGTGTTGTTATGGTCCAATTTTAAGCCTGAGAAAATATTCTTAATATTGATTAGGTTGCTTATTATTCCATTCCAAAAAGGCTATTCAGAGTTTTGTTTATCGACTAGGCAGCCTTTTTTAATGGTGAAATGGTTTCGAACAAAGTAATTAACGGAAAATGTTTTGGGAAAAAACAAATGTTATAAAAACAGTTAACAATGCGACCAATACCTGCTTTTGTGAGACATATTTGGATTGGCAATAATGGTGAGGTGCTCTTAGATGGCAGCTTGAGTAAAACACCGTCATTATAGCGTCCATGTCAACAGTCGTGACAGCCTTCAGCAGGTGGTTGTAAGGTGCTCGTTATTAATCCATTGCAGCTATGCGCCAGGTTGAGCTGAAATGTCGTGAGAAAAACACAAGATTTAGAGCTGATTTCAGAGTAGGAGAGCAGGAATGGCGTGCTAACTGGACTATGTTTAGGGAGGCAAATGATGAAAAAGACTGACTCTTTGAGCCCATCCACTTGGGTTTATTATGCACTTTGTTAGCAAAAAGAATAACGCATCAATTGTACAATGCTTTGGCCATTGTTATGTGTGTTGGTCGCATTCAAATATTAAACAATAAATATCTGTATGCTGGGGATATATTAAGAGCAAAGCTCATTCACACCATTTCAAAGGAAAGAATAAGTCAAAGGTATTTTTACTGCCTTGATGGCAATTTTTGCATTCTAGAATTACAAATAGTAAAGTGATAGCACATATCATACGCCTCGCTAGGTAACTAACGAATGATTGCATGTCATAAGAATCATAAACCCCTCACTGCAATTGGAGAGGTTGATATATCAGATAAACTGCATCCTCATGCTAACTAACTGACTAAGTTGCAACACCCTACAGTGGAATAAATGTGATGGCGATATGACGATGGAAAAGTAAGGATTTGCGTTGCACTCCTCCAATTTAACGCCATTTTTGTCCTGATATGTCATCTTGACATCGGAGTCAAAAAATGTTGGAAAACTTCTCTAAACCAGCCGATAATTAGGGGCGTGTGATTACATGACATATGTAATGTGAGCGGGCAACTTTATATTTTAATCTAAACCCTTGTGTTTGATCTGGGTTGCTTCGATCCGAATTTCTTGGCCATTTACGACAGGCATGTTTTTTTCCCTACCCTCCCGTTAACCCTGGACTTGCATAGAAATATTACTGTATATTTTTCACAAAGAGGCGGGCTACTATACTTTCATTGCTCTGATGCAACATCCTGCAAAATTCTGCTCAAAACACTAATTTTCTCATTTGTGTACCGTTCGTCTAATATATGAAATTATTAATTGAGTTTTATACAAGAAATGTCATCAATCTAGTTGACCATTCTTAGACAAACAGTCTGTGCTATAACTGCTTCATTGGGCGACAAATTGGTAGCAAAACTTGGACAGGAAGCTGAGAATTCTCAATGGTTCCATGATTCAGTGGTAGCAAATTGTGATCGATTGCACATCAATTACTGCCATTTCACCCGATGCGTCATTCATGGCTGCTTTCAGCGGCAAACCTTCCTAACACACGACATGAGTTTTTGGCACCCTGTGGCTGCACTTAGCCACCCTTATGGCTATTTTACAGGTCGTTGGATATGCTTGATCTTCGATCTTCACCCAATAACTACCTGTTACCTCGACAAGCTTACAACTTGATTTATGAAGAGCGAAAAAGTGATATTAGTACTTCACGACCTCAGCGGATTATCGCGCAGACTCGCTTACACTTGGGATTAACGTAGCGATAAGCCCTCCCAACTAATAATATTCTATATTTGATGAAAGAAAGCGAGAGATTTCAAACATGCCAAATTTACTCTCTAGGCAAAACCTGACAATGGCCACTTGAAGTAAAGTCAAAGCCCATCGGTATGCAGAGACTTGTGACGGCGCCTAGGGCCAAAGTGACAACCTGCAATAGGTCTATAAATTTTTGACAGGCTGAGTAGACTAATGTATGACAGTCTTGCTCTTTAT
>ERZ1740070.2638-NODE-2638-length-10218-cov-4.672931_pt1 | contig 10218 bp, 11 predicted proteins | sample MGYA00581734_ERZ1740070 | MGnify/ENA primary metagenome ERZ1740070 (study PRJEB43018, sample SAMN04849744) | marine metagenome | isolation source: floating plastic debris | place: Pacific Ocean | collected 2008-09-01 | study: EMG produced TPA metagenomics... | reverse complement strand
TACGAGATCGGGACGGGTGACTGGAGTTCAGACGTGTGTCTTCCGATCTCGAAAAGCGGCACGATCATGTGGGGAAAAACCACAATATCGCGCAGCGGCAGCACAGGGTAGGATGTGTTCAGGGGATCTTGCATGCTCTTATCCTTGTTATTGGCAAGAAAACTCTGGCCCCAATGTTAGGCAGCCTTGGTCTTCTCCATCTGTCTTTAAGAAATGGGGCGATGGCCTGTGCATTTCAACTGACTCGTTTTGCCACAGCATGACGGCGGTTAAACCGACGCTCAAGGCCTCAAAAGCCGCAAAGCCATGCAAATTGAACGCGATCCAGGGCGGCGCAATCGGATTGATTTTCAAGTCAATGATTTAGACCGCGCAGTTAATCTAAAAATGCTTTCTCGACCACGTATTCCCGCGGTTCCGAATTGGCCCCTTCGCGCAACCCATACCCTTCGAGTAAGTCCTTGATCTCCAGGTTAAATGCCAGGTTGCCACAGACCATCGCCCGATCCTGCTCTGGCGTGATCGGGTCCACGCCCAGATCCTCAAACACATCGCCAGAGCGCATCAGATCGGTGATCCGCCCCATTTTCGGGCTCTCTTCGCGCGTCGTCGTAGGATAATAGCGCAGCTTGTCGGCAAACCCCTCACCGATCAACTCGGCCAGCATCTCATCAGCGCGGATCTCTTCAATCAGCGTCGCACCATACGCCAATTCCCCCACTTCCCGGCAGGTATGGGTCACGATCACCTCATCATAATCGTGGTAAGTTTGCGGATCGCGCAGGAGCGAGGCAAAGGGCGCAAACCCCGTCCCCGTGGCAAAAAACCAGATCCGCTTGCCGGGCAACAGCGCGTCATGCACCAACGTGCCCACGGGCTTGGGCCGCATGATCAACGCGTCCCCAGGCTGAATATGCTGCAATCTCGACGTCAGCGGCCCGTCCTGGACCTTGATCGAATAAAACTCCAATTCGTCGTCCCAGGACGGGCTTGCAATCGAATAGGCCCTGAGCAGCGGCTTTTCCCGCCCGGTCTTTTCATCCGTTTGCATCAACCCGATCATCACAAACTCACCTGATCGGAACCGCAGGCTTGCCGGTCGGGTCACACGAAACGAGAAAAGCTTGTCTGTCCAATGCGTTACAGACGTAACTTCTTGCGCATCAGACATCGCTTTCGCAGCGATAGGTTTGGACGAAGGGTGCGGATCTGTCATGAAAACCACCAAGAATGCATGGCCCCGACGGCAAGCCGATCAGGCGTTGAGGCCATCTAGGCAGAACAGCTTTGCACTGTCCAGACGCGTTGAATGACTGGGCCGGTCGGATGGTGCGGTCAGACGTTAAGCGTGCTCGGTAAGCCCTTGAACCTCTTGGTGCATCTCAAGATGCGCATCACGCGGCTGCAACCCGATAAATGTCAGGGCCGCCCCGCTCAACTCCGCCTCTTCCAGATCCTGTGAGAACCGGTCAAGCCGCGTCGCCAAAACACGCTGATCCCGGCGCGTGGCGTTTTCAATGATCGTGATCGGCAGGTCGCGCGCCGCGCCATACATCAACAGCCGGCCTTGCACGAACCGGGCAGAGCGTTTGCCCATATAGATCGCCGCCACAGCACCGGGCGTGGCCAACCCGCGCCAATCATGTTCGGCAAACCCCTTCATGTCGTGACCGGTCACGAATCGGACCGATGAATTGCGCCCTCTCTCGGTCAGGCTTTGACCGATGGCCGCGGCTGAAGCCGACGCGGCCGTGATCCCCGGCACAATCGTCCAGCGCACACCAGCGGCCTCCAGCGCCGCGATCTCTTCGTCCAGCCGGGCAAAGAGCGTCGGATCACCCCCTTTGAGGCGCACCACTTGGTCACCCTTCAGGCTATGCTCCACGATCAGATCATTGATCTCGCTCTGCGCCGTTGAGGGGCCAAACCCCTTTTTGCCCGCGTCAATCAGCACCGCCTCCCGGCGCGCCAGTTCCAGGATCTCGGGGCTTACCAGCCGGTCATGGATCACAACATCGGCCTCATCAAGCGCTTTGCGCGCCTTGAGCGTCAACAGTTCCGGATCCCCGGGACCCGCGCCGACAAAGGCCACGTGCCCGTCACGTTGATCGGCTTTTTTGTGTTTTTCCAAAAGGGTTTGCAACGCGGCATTTATCCCGGCCTCGCCCTGCTCCTGCATCGCTCTCGGACCGGCGATGAAATAGTACTCTCGCCAGAAATCCCGGCGCGGACGGCCAAAGGGCAGCGCCTCCACCGCGTGGCGAAACGCCTTGCCGATCCGCGCAAGCGGGCCCAGCATCGACGGCAAACGCTCTTCAATATCCGCCTTGATCGCGCGCGCCAGCACAGGCGCGGCCCCTTCGGTGCCAATCGCCACGGTCACCGGATCGCGGTCCACAATGGCCGGCGTGATGAACTGGCTGTCGTCCAGGTTGTCGACGATATTGGCCAGCGCCCCCTCCACCTGCGCGAGGGTCGAGGTGCGCGCGTCCTCATAAGCGTCCTCATCCGCGGCATAAAACAGACCCGCCCCCACAACATCGCCCGATTGCAACGCCCGGGGCACCCAGGTCAGCCGCCCCGCATCATGCCAATCCTTGATCTCTTGCGCGGCGTCTTCTGCGAACACGGTCACGCGCGCCTCAGACTTGAGGATCAGGCGCAGTTTCGCCAGCGCCGCGTCGCCCCCACCAGAGAGCACGACACGTTTGCCCTCAAGGGCCACAAAAATGGGAAAGTGTTTCACAAGCCTCATCCATTCGCGGTTGACATGGTCCGCAATATAGAAAATATTCCCGTTTCAACGCCATATACCGATTTAAATAAGAACATATGTTCTACCCTGTTTGAAAATCGGGCCGTGTGTTCCAAGAACGAAGGAAATTAGGAATGTCTGTCCGTCTCGACGATCTGGACCGGAAAATTCTCAACGAATTGCAGCGCGATGGCGGGCTGTCGCTGGATGATATTGCCAAGCTCGTGGGCAGTTCCAAGACGCCTGTTTGGAATCGCATTCGCAAAATGCGCGACGGCGGTGTGATCAAACAACAGACCTATCTGCTGGATGCCGAGGCGCTTGGAGTTGAGGCCTGTTTTTTCGTGCTGATCCGCACGTCAGAGCATGACGCGGCATGGCAGGCGGCCTTTCTCAAGGCGCTGCACGACCGCCCAGAGGTGCAGGAAGCGCACAGGCTGGCGGGCGATATTGATTACATCCTCAAGGTCCGCGTCGCCAATGCCCGCGCCTATGACGTGTTCTACCAGGCGCTGATCTACGAGGTGAAGGTCTACAACGTCACCGCACTTCTCTCGATGGAAGAGATCAAATCGACGACGATGCTCCCGCTGTAGAGCGTGTCGCGCAAAAGTGGGCACCGGTTTTGCGCTTTTCGACACGCGGCATCATAGTGAACGGCCGGGATTTGAGTATTTTTGGAAAGATGAAGCCGGAGGCGGGCGCGGATTATGACGCGTCTAAGGCCTTGATAATCGGCACGAAATCCTCCGCCTTGAGGCTCGCGCCGCCCACCAGCGCGCCATCCACATTGTCTGTGGCGAAAATCTCGGCGGCGTTGGCGGGTTTGACCGAGCCGCCATAAAGCAGGCGCATCTGGGCCCCCTCCTCACCAAAGCGGTCGATCAGGCGGGCGCGGATGAAATCATGCACTTCGTCAATTTCCGCCGTGGTGGCGGTGCGCCCGGTGCCAATGGCCCAGACCGGCTCATAGGCGATGACGGTGTTGGCGGCGGTGCTGGCATCGGGCACGGAGATGGCCAATTGCCCGCCAATGATCTCCAGCGTGTTGCAGGCCAGGCGCTGATCCTCAGATTCGCCCAGGCAGATGATCGCCGTCAGACCGCTGGACAACGCCGCACGCGCCTTTTCGCGCACATCTTCGCTGTCTTCGCCGTGATCGGCGCGCCGCTCTGAATGGCCAATTATGACATGGGATGCCCCCAAATCTGCAATCATCGCCGCAGAGATATCCCCAGTATGCGCGCCAGATGTTTCAAAATGACAATCTTGGGCGCCGATATGCAGAGATGTCCCCTCGGCCCGGGTCAACGCCTCTGACAGATACAGGGAGGGCGGACAAATCAGCGTATCGAGGTCACAGGCTGCACTCTCGCGCGCGATCAGGTCCAATTCGGCCAGCGCCGCGCGTGAGCCGTTCATTTTCCAGTTGCCCGCTGCCAGTTTCCGCCGCATCAGGCCACCTCTTTTATCTGAATAATGAAGGTCTTAGCGCTCAAAGCTACATGTCTTTGAACTTGATCGACTCGCCGCAGCCGCAGGCGTCGGTCACGTTCGGGTTCTTGAACACAAAACCCGATTCCAACAATGAGGTTTGGTAATCAATCTCGGTGCCAAAGAGGAACATCTGCGCCATCGGCGCGATCATCACCCGCGCGCCGTCCTGTTCGACCACCTCATCCATCGGGTCGACCTCGGCCACGTAATCCATGGTATATTCCATGCCCGCGCAGCCGCCTTTCTTGACGCCGATGCGCAGGCCCTTGGTGTCGCCTTGCACCATCAGCTTGGCAATCTGTGCCGCCGCTTTGTCGGTTATGGTCACGGCCTGTTTTCCAGGTATCGCAAACATCACATGAACCCCAGTTCGAGCTTGGCCTCGTCCGACATCATGTCCATGCCCCAGGGCGGCTCCCATGTCAGATCCACATCCACCTGCTTGACCCCCGGCAGCGGCTCCACCGCCTCGGCCACCCAGCCGGGCATCTCGCCGGCCACAGGACAGCCCGGCGCGGTCAGCGTCATGATCACAGATACGGCGTTTTCCGCATCGATCCCGATCGTGTAGATCAGGCCAAGATCATAAATATTCACTGGAATTTCAGGATCATAGACAGACCGGATCGCCTCAACCACCTGCTCATAAAGCGGGTGATCCACGTCTGAGGGCGCAATCAGAAACTCACCTTCGTCGGGGGTCACGGTGTCGGGCATCGAAAATCCATTCCTTATGGTTTTCATCATATATGAAATCGCAGGCCATGCGTCCAGTGGCCGGGATCAAGATGATTTGCGTCGTCGGATGGGCACAGGCCGCACCCGCGCCTCGATTGTCTCATAAAGCTTGCCGACGATGTTCTTGCCGGTCGAGGTTTCAATCCCCTCAAACCCGGGCGAGGAATTGACCTCCAAAACCTTGGGCCCCGCGTCTGAGCGCAAGAGATCCACCCCCGCCATATTGAGGTCAAACGCCTTGGCCGCGCGAATGGCCGTGTCCCGCTCTTCCTTGGAAATGCGCACCGATTTGGCCGATCCCCCGCGATGCAGGTTCGATCGAAAATCCCCCTCCGCGCCCGTGCGCTTCATCGAGGCCACAACCTTGCCCCCGATCACCAAACAGCGGATATCCTCGCCCGCCGCCTCTTTGACGAAATCCTGCACCAGAAAGCTCGCTTTCAGCCCGCGAAACGCATCCACCACCGACTCGGCCGCCTTTTTCGTCTCCGCCAGCACCACGCCTTTGCCTTGCGTGCTCTCCAACAGTTTCACAATCAAAGGCGCCGTGCCCACCAGCCCGATGATATTGGCGTTGTCGCGCGGAGAGGAGGCAAAGGCCGTGTTCGGCAAATTGATCCGCGCCCGCGCCATCAGCTGATGGGCATAAAGCTTATCCCGGCTGGCCGTGATCCCCGCCGCCCCGTTCACGCAATGGGTGCCGATGGTTTCAAACTGCCGAATGATCGCCGCCCCGTAAGAGGTGATCGAGGCCCCGATGCGCGGGATCACCGCGTCATAGCGCGGCAGGCGTTTGCCGTCGTAATGCACCTCGGGCGCCTGCGCGTTGATCGCCATGTAGCACCGCGTGGTGTTGATCACCTCAACAGTGTGGCCGCGCGCCTCGCCTTCTTCCACCAGCCGCCGGGTGGAGTAATTGTCTTCCCGGCTGAGCACGCAAATGCGCAGGTCCCGGCGGGGGGCAACCTCGCGCATCCGGGATGTGGAGTAAACATCATAGCTCAGCTCAGGTTGCTGGAACCGCTCGGTGGCCACGATAGAAATCGTGTCGCGCAGGGCCGTGCGCCCGATCAGCATCCGCGATGTCATGGTCGACCGATCCGTCAGCGTGATCTCAATGGGCCAGACCTCTCCGCCCACCTCAAGGGTCGACGCGATGACACAGCGCAGCTCCTTTTCACCGTTCGACGACACCACCTCCCGGCGGTCCACCAAAGAGGCCGCGCACGGAATGCGAAAATCCTCGCGCCCCGGAATGGGATGCACGTTGAACCGCACCTTGGGCTTGGCCTGAGAGCCGAACACTTCGATATCCGAGGCGTGCAGCGCCGAGGTGCGCGCCCCGGTGTCCACCTTGGCCTTGAGCGCGGGCACCCCAAGATCAGGCAGGCCAATCCACTCCTCCCAACCGAATTGCATTTGTGGGATCTGGTCATCGGCCATGGCGGGGTCCTGCTCTTGTCTTAGGGCAGGTCCATGATGACGTGCGCCCGGATGATTGCAACCTCATCCGGGCAAACGCCCAATCAGCCACTCAAAAGGCGCGTCTACTTGTTAATGTCCTCGTGGATCACGCGGGTCTGATCATCGTCGGGTTTGAACAGGCGTCTCAGCACAATCCAACTGATCAAAGAGGCACCTGCAAAGATTGCCAGTGACGGCGTCAGCCCCAGATCCCCGGCCAACGCCACCAGCACCGCCATCACTGCAGCCCCCAGCGCGATGCCCAGAAAAATGAACCCCGGCACCAGCGTCTCCAGGATGGCAAGGCCAAGGGCCGCGCAGGCCCAGACCCACCACAGTGTCCAAAGCTCGGTCATGACGGTTTTCCTTTCAACATACTAAAGGCATTGCCAAACGCCTCCAGCGCATTCGCGGGCACCACGATCGTGTTCGAGGACGGCCCCGCCCCCAGCGCGGTGAGCGATTCCACCTGCTTGAGAGCCACTTGATACTGTGCCGCCTCCAGCCCGTTGGCCGCAATGGCCTGGGCCACAACGCCCGTGGCATAGGCTTCGGCATCGGCCTCCACCCGGCGCGCCTCGGCCGCTTTCTGGGCGGCATAAAGCTCCGCATCGGCGGCCAGTTCCACCGCCCGGCGCTGACCTTCGGCCTCGGTCACCTGGGCGCGGCGGGCGCGTTCGGCGTTGAGCTGTTGCAGCATCGCGTCGCGCGTCGCCTGATCGAGGTTCACATCCAGAATTTCGGCGCGTGTCACCTCGATCCCCCAATCATCCACCGCGGATTCCACCGACATTTGGATCGTGTCAATCAGGCGCGCGCGGTTGGCCTGCACATCATCAAGGTCCATCTTACCGATCTCGGCGCGCACAATCCCGGCCACGGTCGTGGCAATCGCCCCATCCACATCGCGGATCCGGTAGACAGTCTTTTCAGGCTCAATAATGCGGTAAAAGACCGATGTGTCCACCTGCACCAAAACGTTGTCTTTGGTGATCGCGTCCTGGCTGGCGGTCGGCAACTGACGCTCCAGGATTGAGATCTTATGCGCCACCACATCCAGGAACGGCACGATCAGGTTGATCCCCGGCCCCAGCACCGACCGCAGCCGCCCAAAGCGTTCGACCACATGTTGATCTGACTGAGGTACGATCCGTACACCCTTGAAAATGATCACGAAAACAAAGATCGCGATCAGGATAAACACCAAATTGCCTGATAGAAAATCTAGAAGAACGTCTTCCATTCACTTCCCTCCATTTTTGTATGCATTTGTATACATATGTGAATTGCCACACCGTTTTGCAAGTTTGACCGATCCGCATTAAGGAGAGGAAAACCTGCGATCTAGGGGTCAATCTGTGCAGTTTTCCTTTGAATTGAAGGCCCAGGATGGCGCCGCGCGCCTGGGTGTGATCCAGACGCCACGCGGCGCGATCCAGACGCCCGCCTTCATGCCCGTGGGCACCGCCGGCACGGTCAAGGCGATGCTGCCCGAAAATGTGCGCGCCACCGGGGCCGACATTGTGCTGGGCAACACCTATCACCTGATGCTGCGCCCGGGCGCAGAGCGCGTGGCGCGGCTGGGCGGGCTGCATAAGTTCATGAATTGGGACAGGCCAATCCTCACCGACAGCGGCGGCTTTCAGGTGATGAGCCTGGCCGGTCTGCGCAAACTGACCGAAGAGGGCGTCACCTTCAAATCCCACATTGACGGCTCGGTCCATGAGCTCAGCCCCGAACGCTCCATGGAAATTCAGCGGCTCTTGGGCTCTGACATCGTGATGTGCTTTGACGAATGCCCCGCCCTGCCCGCCACCGACACGGCCGTGGCCGAGAGCATGCAGCTCTCCATGCGGTGGGCGCAGCGCTCCAAAGACGCCTTTGGCGACCGCCCCGGGCATGCGCTCTTTGGCATTCAACAAGGCGGCGTCACGCAAGACTTGCGCGCCGAAAGCGCCGAGGCACTCATTGACATCGGTTTTGACGGCTACGCCATCGGCGGGCTGGCCGTGGGCGAAGGCCAAGAGGCGATGTTCGGCGTGCTGGATTACGCCCCTGACATGATGCCGGTCGACAAACCGCGCTACCTGATGGGCGTGGGCAAACCCGATGACATCGTGGGCGCGGTCAAACGCGGCGTCGACATGATGGATTGCGTGCTGCCCACCCGCTCTGGCCGGACCGGTCAGGCCTTCACCCGCCGCGGCGTCGTCAATATCAAAAACGCCCGCCACGCCGACGATCCCCGCCCCTTGGATGAGGACTGCACCTGCCCGGCCTGCCAACAGTTTTCCCGCGCGTACCTGCACCACGTCTATCGCAGCAATGAGATGATTGCGGGCATGTTGCTGAGCTGGCACAACGTCCACTATTACCAACAGATCATGGCCGAAATGCGCGCCGCCATCGCCACCGGCAATTTCGCGACCTGGGAGGCAGAGTTTCACGCCCTGCGCGCCGAGGGCGATATCGAGCCGCTGTAAAAGAAAAACCCGCGCTCAACGGCGCGGGTTTCAATTCGTCAAGCGGCGTGGCTTACTCGCCATTCACGCCGGTCTGGGTATCATTGCCCACATCCGGCAAGGTACTGTCACCACTGTCGAGGCCCAGCGCATCACTGACCGAGTCCACGGCGTCGCTGGCGGCATCACTGGCCGCATCGCTCACCGCTTCAACCGTGTCAGACACCGCATCCGTGGCATCGGTCGCCGCATCTGTCGCAGCATCCGTAGCGGTGTCTGTCGCCGCATCGGTGGCCGCATCCGCAGCTGCATCCGTGACCGCATCAGCCGCTGCGTCTGTCGCCGCATCTGTGGCCGCGTCAGCCGCCGCATCGGTGGCGGCATCCGTGGCCGCGTCTGTCGCCGCATCGGTGGCTGCATCTGTGGCTGCGTCAGCTGCCGCATCCGCTGCACTATCCGACGTGCCCAACAGATCACCCACCGTGTCGCTCACCGCATCATTGACGGCATCCACCGCATCACTGGCCGCCTCTGTCGCGGCCTCTGTGGCCTCTTCTACCACCTCTTCTACCGCCGTCTGGGCGTCTTCAACGGCCCCTTCGACCGCCTCAGTGGCTTGATCCACGGCTTCTTCAACCGTGTTCTGCACATCCTCGACCGAGCCCTCTACGGCCTCTTCCGCCTCTGTCGCTTGCTCTTCCACCGCTTCCACGGCCTCTTCGGCCTGCTGTTCGGTCTCTTCCACGGCGTCCTCAACCACAGGAGCCGCCTCGTCCTGTTGGCCAGTGAACAGCATGTAGCCGCCCCCAAGCACAACAACCGCAATCACGATCCAAAGTAGGTTCTTCATGGTCACCCTCTCACTTTCCTGGGTTTTGCTGCACTGCAGCGCTTGCATATCTATAACTGCCAAATGGTCAAACTGAGCGAAAGCCACAAGGGGGAAAAGACGCTCAATCGGCTCATAAACGCTGATATTGTCGCTTGAAGAACCCCCACGCCGCGTTTAGGTTCCCGAGCCTATAGACAACTGCACGTAGGAGACACAGCCATAGCCCGCAGACCACACAACGCGCCGCCGCAAAGAGACACGGGACCGCGCGTAAATGACCGCATTCGCGGCTCAGACATCCGCCTCATCGGCGCAGAAGGCGAAAATATCGGCGTTGTCACGCCCGAACGGGCGATGGAACTGGCCGAAGCCGCGGAACTGGACCTGGTGGAAATCTCCCCCAACGCGTCCCCGCCCGTCTGCAAGATTATGGACTATGGCAAGTTCAAATACGAACAGCAAAAGCGCGA
>ERZ1740070.2637-NODE-2637-length-10224-cov-6.838922_pt1 | contig 10224 bp, 8 predicted proteins | sample MGYA00581734_ERZ1740070 | MGnify/ENA primary metagenome ERZ1740070 (study PRJEB43018, sample SAMN04849744) | marine metagenome | isolation source: floating plastic debris | place: Pacific Ocean | collected 2008-09-01 | study: EMG produced TPA metagenomics... | reverse complement strand
ACGCTAGCGATAGTTTGACCAGTCCTTTGCTGCCTGAGTTTAGCTGTGGTGTGGGTGCGCTGTTTGGGTAGGTGCGATCGCGCGACTGGTTAAGCTGTATTAAATCCTTTTCTCAGGGCGTGCATAGGGCGACGCCCCTACTGTCATCGACCCTTTCCCCATTTGCCATCTTCATCACCGCACGAATAAGCTCTATGGCTTACCATAAAGAAATGTGTTGCTAGTACTAGTACTGATTTATTAGTCTAGCTATGATCTACCTGCCTGAGCTGTAATCCTTACCCGCCCCATGCCCCAGTCAAAGACCTCGAAAACGGCCAAGACACGCAAGTCAAACAACAGTGGTAAGGCAAGTACGAATGGCAAAGCGGCAAACACTAAACTTACAAACTTATCCGACGATCTGATCCGCATTCGCGGTGCCCGCCAGCACAATCTAAAGAATATCGATTTGGACCTGCCTCGCAATCGGATGATTGTGTTTACAGGGGTGTCGGGTTCGGGGAAGTCATCCTTAGCATTCGATACGATTTTTGCTGAGGGGCAGCGTCGCTATGTGGAGTCTCTAAGTGCCTATGCTCGGCAGTTTTTGGGTCAGGTGGATAAGCCCGATGTGGACTCCATTGAGGGGCTAAGCCCGGCGATTTCTATTGATCAAAAGTCCACGTCCCATAACCCGCGCTCTACGGTGGGGACGGTGACGGAAATTTATGACTATTTGCGATTGCTCTACGGTCGGGCAGGGCAGCCCCATTGCCCCCATTGCGATCGCTCCATTGCGCCCCAGGCCATCGACCAAATGCTAGACCAGGTGATGGCGCTGCCGGACCGCACCCGGTTTCAGATTTTGGCTCCGGTGGTGCGGGGTAAAAAAGGAACCCATGCCAAACTGCTGTCGGGACTAGCGGCAGAAGGATTTGTGCGGGTGCGGATAGATGGCGAAATTCGTGACCTGGGCGACAACATTGAGCTAGCGAAGAATAAAACCCACGATATCGAAGTGGTGGTGGACCGCCTGGTGAAGAAGGACGATATTCAGGAGCGGCTGGCGGATTCCTTGGCAACTTGTCTAAAGCGAGCTGAGGGCATTGCCATTATTGATCTCTTGCCTAGCGGCAAGGCAAAAGAACAGGAAGAAGATCGTAAAAAGGCGGATGTGGTGCCGCTAAAGGGTGGGGGCAAATCCGATGCACCCATGGCGGCTGAGGCAGAAAGTGAGTATGGTTCTGACCTACCGTCGGAGCTTGTGTTCTCAGAGAATTTTGCCTGCCCTGAACATGGGGCGGTTATGGATGAGCTGTCGCCCCGTCTGTTTTCGTTTAACTCGCCCTATGGTGCTTGCCCCGACTGCCATGGTTTGGGTAGTCATCGGCGGTTTGCGGCAGACCTGGTGGTGCCTGATCTGAGTTTGCCGGTGTACGCTGCGATCGCACCCTGGTCCGACAAGGACAACACCTATTATTTCTCTCTTCTCTACAGTGTGGGGCAAGCCTACGGCTTCGAAATCCAGTCCCCCTGGTCCAGTCTCACCAACGAACAGCGCGATATAATTCTCCACGGCTCCCCCGACAAAATCTATATTGAAACCGACTCTCGCTATCGCGATAAGAAGGGCTACCATCGCAAATATGACGGGGTGCTACCCATTCTTGACCGGCAGTATCGTGAGAGTACGTCTGACCTTTACAAACAAAAACTAGAAAAATATCTTATCGATCAGGTGTGTGAAACCTGTGGTGGAGCCAGGCTACGACCAGAATCTCTTGCAGTCAGAATGGGACCTTACAACATTCTTGACTTTACCGGTGTTTCCATTCGTGACTGTCTGTATAACATTGAAGATGTGATGGGTGAAAACGGTGGTGAACCGTTGTTAAGTAAAAAGCAACTGGCCATCGGTGAACTGGTACTTAAAGAAATCAAGGCGCGTTTAACATTTTTGTTGGATGTTGGTCTTGACTATCTCACTCTAGATCGTACCGCCATGACCCTGTCGGGAGGTGAGGCGCAGCGAATTCGTCTGGCCACCCAGATTGGCGCGGGTCTTACAGGTGTTTTATATGTCCTAGACGAGCCCAGTATTGGGCTACATCAGCGTGATAATGAGCGGCTGCTTAAGACGTTGAACCGTCTACGAAATCTGGGTAATACGCTGATTGTTGTTGAACATGACGAAGATACCATTCGTGCGTCGGACTATATTGTAGATATTGGTCCCAAAGCTGGTGTTCATGGAGGGGAAATTGTTGTTCAAGGTGATCTTAAAGCGCTCTTGAAGAACAAACAATCTTTAACAGGGGCCTATCTGTCTGGTCGAGAGAGCATCGATACTCCTGCCGAGCGTAGATCAGGAAACAATCGTAAGCTACAGATTCGTAATGCTCACCGTAACAACTTACAGGATATTGATATTGATATTCCACTCGGTAAGTTTGTCTGTATTACAGGGGTGTCTGGGTCGGGTAAATCGACGCTAATTAATGAGCTGTTGTATCCCTCTTTGCAGCATCATTTTGGCAGTAAGATTCCTGAACCGAGCGAGATGGACCCAATTAAGGGACTAAAGGCTCTAGATAAGGCGATTGTGATTGACCAGTCTCCCATTGGTCGCACGCCTCGCTCCAACCCGGCTACCTACACAGGCGTGTTTGATGTTATTCGCGATTTGTTTTCTGAGACAATTGAGGCAAAAGCGAGGGGCTATAAGCGCGGTCAGTTTTCTTTTAACGTTAAGGGTGGTCGTTGTGAGGCCTGTGGCGGTCAGGGTGTGAACGTCATTGCAATGAACTTTCTGCCTGATGTGTATGTGCAATGCGAGGTGTGTAAGGGCGCTCGCTACAATCGCGAGACGTTGCAGGTAAAGTACAAGGGCAAGACCATTTCCGATGTGCTCAATATGACTGCTGAAGAGGCCCTAGGGTTTTTTGAAAATATCCACAAGGCCGCTACCAGACTGCAGACCATGGTGGATGTGGGGCTGGGCTATATTCGCCTGGGTCAAACGGCTCCGACGCTCTCTGGTGGTGAAGCCCAGCGGATGAAGCTGGCATCTGAGCTGGCCCGACGCTCTACGGGTAAGACTATGTACCTCATCGATGAGCCGACCACCGGTTTGTCCTTCTACGACGTCCACAAACTGCTAGATGTGGTGCAGCGTCTGGTGGATAAGGGCAACTCAGTGGTTATGATTGAGCACAATCTGGATGTAATCCGCTGCTGTGATTGGATTGTTGATCTAGGACCAGAAGGTGGCGATCGCGGCGGACAGATTATTGCTGAAGGAACGCCGGAGGAAATAGCTCAGGTGGAGAATTCTTACACTGGCCACTATCTAAAACATGTCTTGGAGCAACATCCACCTAAAGGATAATTATATCGGTTCAAAGATGTAGGTTGGGTTGCAACAACACCGTAACGCTTGCTGATAGAGCGACTCCTTCATCAACCCAACAAATCCGAAATCATTGTTTGATGACGGTTGGCAATGTTGGGTTAATGAAAGGTTTCGATGGATGCGAGAGATTGAGGTCTAGGGGGAACCCAACCTACGGGGAATTAAACCCTAAGCGGCTGATTCGGTAGAGGTTTCACCGTCTGCAGGAATCTGACCTTCAAGTTCGCCAATGGCAGCGTTGATGGCCGCGAGATGAACCTGCATGCGATCGCGATTGCTCTTTAGCCACTGCAGCTTCATCTTTTGATAGTCGGCGTAGAAATTAGCGTAGTCATGGCCGGTACATTTACTAGATGTCGGCGGCTTGCAAAAAAATGGAAAAAACATGGCGGCAGGTTAGCGTAAACACAGTACGTTTATAGGCTAACAACTTTCTAAAAAAGATGTGGTGAGGGACTCCATAAATAGCCGTATTCTCGTCAAATCTTCGATAATGATTGATTCTTGAGATAGATGCCGAAAATAAGTGTTTGCTCTATTTTGTTGGGAGCTAGTCTGTATTTGAGTCTCTATGAATAGTTATCAGCAAAACCCCATGCAAAAAACGATTAACGATGCGATCGCAGCGGCCAGTAGATTTAATGAAATACTAGCTACCCTGGGAACCCAAGCTGTCCAAAACGTGATTGGTACAGCTGCGCAGCAAGCGGTGACCACTAGCGAAGAAACAGCGGCAGCGGCCCATAAGCTGATCGAAGTGACCACCGAAACGGTGGGGCGTACCGTTGAGCCTGTCGCCAGCAATCCCCTCATCACCTACATGGCTAAGATTCCGGGGTTAAGCTGGCTACTCAATGCTCTGGGTAAAGTCGATACCCACAAAGCGCAGCAAGAAATTGAGCAGCTCAAACAAAAATATCCAGACGACACACCTGAGCAAATTGCCCATCGTGTGATTGTGAATACAACCCTGGCGGCGGCTGGTACGGGGTTGGCTACTAACATTATTCCACCTGTGGCTGTGGCTTTGTTTGCGGTTGATTTAGCCGCCCTCAGTAAACTACAGGCCGATATGTTGTTTCGCATTGCAGCTGCCTACAGATTTGACTTAGAAGATTCAGCCCGTCGTGGTGAAGCATTAGCTGTATTTGCCCTATCACTTGGCAGCGGTGGCATTTTCAAAACAGGGCTTAGTTTCTTGGAGATAATACCAGGGCTAGGAGCGGTGTTGGGAGCCTCTAGCAATGCTGCACTAGTATATTCATTAGGTCTGGCCGCTCGGCAGTTCTACGAGACAAAATATAGGCGGGCAACGGGGGTGTCAGTTAACCAGACAACGGCATAGATGAGATAGTCTACTGCTTCAAATATGCTCGGGCAAAGTATGCCATTGGGCCTCTAAAATAGCCCGAACATGGCCGTGAGACTGGCTTTTTGATAAATGCTAGGCATCAGCTCTCAGAGGCCTCACTCTTGAGCGTGTTGAAGAATCGTTTGCATAACCGGTTCTTGTTTTTGGTTACGCCCGTTTTTTCAGATTTTCGTCAACCTGGCAAGCCCTATTGAGACTGGTGCAAGATCTCAGTTAACTATAGTCAGTAAGATGTTTCTGCTTACTTAAAGCTTGATATATTAAGGGCATTATTGAGTTTGACAGATCTTGCTTACGAACTAATTTATGTTATTTTTCCTCCATCACCTCAACTGATTACACCTCCATAGCCTAGGGTTGTTGCGCTGCCCTATCCAGATTAAAAAATGATACTTCCCTTGCTTGTCGAAACCTTAACTAGTGTCCTATATGTTGCTTTAACATTTTTATCTGCATTTGGTATTGGCACACTAATCCTGTCACAAAGACGGGTACATAGCATCTGGCAGGTTTGCCTCGCAATTGTCCTTGGCTTTTTGCTCTTATCCCAGATGCATTACTATGCTTTTGCCTTCTCTATCTACCGTTATAGCTTTTTTCTATGGATCAAAGGTTTAACCGTGGCTTGGGTAATTGTTGTTTTATGGCGTAGTAGGATAAATCACATTGTTCTTAAATTAGGTAGAGAATCTAAACTTTTCAGAATTACGCTCCTGCTCTATTTAGTTCTTGCAACTACCCTCGTAATTGCCAATGCATCCTCATTGCGCATCCATGGGGATGCAAAGCAATATCATTTGGCCTTTCCCTGGATAATGAGCTTAACTCAGGAATTATTTAGGGACAATAGTTTTATTGGTACTGGTGTCTATCAGGGCTTCGATTTCCTTTACCTATATGTAACCAATCTTTCTCTCTTAGAAAATAACTATAGAATTTTATTACATGTCAAGGTCTTTAGCACCCTGGTTAGCTTCCTATTGCCTATTTCTATATATTATCTTTGCCGTTTTATGGGTGCAGGAAAAGATAGCTCTATTGTTGCGAGCTTAAGTTTATTCACTGTATCCTCCATAGTATCTTGGGGAGAGTTAAAAAATGATATTGTGAGTGCAGGTCTGTTCCTATTCTTTCTTGCTGTTCTAATTAATGCTTGGAAAAGTGGACTGAGAAGAGAGTTTTACGTCGCTTGTGCATTGGCTGGCTTCGCTCTCAGCGCTAAAATTACAAATCTTGCATTCTCCTTCTTTGTATTTCCATTGATAGTTTTTTGGAAAAAGGCTTCCTTTCAAACCAAGCTCAATGGTTTAATCCTTGTTGCTATTATCTTGGCCCCTTGGGTATGGTTAGCCTATTCCACCCAGGCCAATCCCATTCATTCTGCATTAATGAATCTTCCACCTGAACTGGAGGCTGGTTGGGATAAGCGTAATGCAAACGGATTGACATTATCTTTATCCAATTTTATTATCTATTTACCTCAGTTAATTCTTGATAGATACGAAATCTCAGGAAATAACTCCCTGGGTTTCCCATTTGTTATCTCTCTATGCTTTAGTTGCTTTGCCTTTGGTTTAGTGATCGTAAAACGAAAGGGATCTATTATCGATGGAATCTTCTTGGCCGGGCTATTGTGGTTTTTATTTTTCTCAGTTAGTCGTTTTGATGGGCGTTTTTTGAGCCGTTATATACTCAACTTTGTTGGCATTACATTTACTTATGCCTTTGTATCAATGGATGCCCTGCTCTCTAAAAGTGTTAAGAACCAGGCAAGGCAGTGGTTATTGACCTTTTTTCTAATTGTTTTCAGTGTTTTAGGATATTTTACAGACTGGGCAAAAGTTAGAATAAACTATCTTAGATCGTTTTCTCTTGTTGAGGGAGTGGATTATAAGTCCTATCGGCAAAGACAGTTTGATCAGGCAACAAATCTTGAGCTTAGAACTGTTATTGAACAACTTCGAGGAAATGGAGCTGTTGCTGTTAATGATGCTTTTGTCTTGCTCATTGATCCGCCATTTGTCAATGTTCATGGATTACACGCAGCTCAGTTAAATCTCTACACAAAAGATAGTGATTTTGTTCGTGAGTTTTTAGCTAAAAGAAATGTATCGGTCTTAGTTTTTCGTAATGGCATTAGTGGTATTACGCCTGCATTAACCGAATTCATAGAAGAATGTACTGATTTTGTCCAGAGCGTAGAGGCAAGGGAGGTTTATACGATTAAGGCTCAGTGCCATTCTTAAGTACAATCTAAGACAGATAGGACTATGGGCTATGGCTGTTCAGATTAAGAGCAATAACCTTCATGAACGAGCATGAAAAGATAAACTACGTTGAACTACCTGCTAGAGATATCTCAGCGACCAAGGCATTTTTTACCCAAGTCTTTGGCTGGTCGTTTGAAGATTTTGGCTCTGAGTACACCGCATTTGTCGATCAAGGTCTAGACGGTGGCTTCTTTAAGGCTGACCTGGCATCATCCCCAGAAACGGGGGGTGCGCTGATCGTTTTTTATAGCAACAACTTAGAAGCGACCCGGACCAAAATTGAGGCTGCAGGGGGAACGATCGTTAAACCCACCTTTTCCTTTCCTGGTGGTCGTCGGTTTCATTTTACTGAGCCTAGCGGTAATGAGTTTGCCGTGTGGTCGGATCTGGGTGGGTAGTGTGCTGGAATTTGTGGAATCGGACTGCTTTAGATTACGCTCTGCGACGAGGTGAGACAGATGCGATTGCCCAATAATCTCCCACAGCTATGACTATCTCGAGGACCAGCAATGCCGCTAAAATATTAAGTCTCATCCAAAATTGCCGTCTTTCAAACTGAAGCAGCCAATGTATAGATGAATATCCCACATTCGCTATGAGCCAGGCAAAGCAGACTTCCTCGGTAGAATTGTTCTTACATCTTTCGCTTTTGCTAGGTTGGGTTGTCCCCATTCCTTTTATTGACATAATTGTGCCAATCATCATTTGGCAAACGACTAAAAAACAATATCCTCATATTGAACCCCACGCCCGCAATGCGATTAACTGGCTAATCTCATCGACGATTTATAGCGTTATTCTACTGGTAACTGTCGTGGGTACGATTCTACTGCCGATACTTTGGGGTGCGCGTCTTATCTTTCCGATTATTGCGACTATTCAGGCAGGTAAGGGTAGGGTATGGGCCTATCCTCTTTCCATCGATTTTTTGGGAGTCAGACCTGAGAAACAGTTAAAAAGAGCCGCTGTTGGATTTTTGTCGTTAGTTGTTATTCCTTTAGCGGCGTTGTTGGGATCTGTTGCTTGGCGTCAAAACCGTATTAGCTGGCTTGCCACGCTATCATCGACTACCGGCACCGTTAGCAAAATTAGGGAAAAGACAGATGATGATGGTGATATTGTCTACCAGCCTGTGGTCAAGTTTCAGGGAGTGTTGGAAGATTCATATGAAGTTTCGCCATTATTCTGGGCTAGTCCTCCTGCTTATAAAAAGGGAGAGTCTGTCAGTGTGCTTTATCCACCTAATGAGCCCCAGAGCGCTATTATTGACGACTGGACTGAGAAATGGTCGTTGGTTACCGTGGCATTAGTGATTAGCTCTATATTGGTAGGGTTTTCGATTATTCCTAGTGTTTTTTGTTGGGTAATTTCGTACTTTGTTTAAGCTTGTTTTTATTGGCTATGCTTATGTCTCTCTATGTGCTGCATGAACATGATATCAATGAGAGAAAACAGTCTGTAAAATATGGGCTTCACGGTGCGATCGCAAGCTCGATAATTTCTATTTTATTTCTCAACCTCTGCTGCTATCTGCGTTCACCGTTAAAGGTGTACTCTCGTCTAACTGATCAAATTAAACCGCTGTAGCTTGGCATCTAACAGCTTAGGCAATGCCTTTTGTAAGGCCGACTTACTTGTAAATTCCAGCTTGTGTTGGGCGGCAATATCAAACGGAAACTGACCAGGCAGATCGCCCCGTTCCATCTGGGCCACAATTAGCTGCTCAGGGCGCTTATTGCACAGAGCATAGCCTAGTTCTACACAGACGGCTGGGTTGGGTACGAGCAGTGGTAAATCGCTGTCGACTTCGAAAATTGGGGTGGCGTCGGCAATAAATAGCAAACTACGACGGATATGACGCATCAGGTTGCTGTTTAGCCTAACGGGGCCGTTGCTAAGCCGGTGAGACTCAACGAGCTTAATTGGCAGGCGAGAGCGGCGATTAAACTTTTCGATGTAGGGTTCTAGGGCGGCCCTTAGTAGGTCGCTGGAGTCAGGATATTCTTCCTGATAGCAAAGAAATATAGTGGGATCAAGATTGGCTAGGGAGTCGGCTTTGGCAAAGTAAATTTCATGGCTGATTAGATCGATATTTGCGATCGCATACGTCCCACTACCCTCGACATAAAACTCCACCGCATCCCCTTCTAGATAGCGCTGAAACCAGTCTGCATCACGCACATCGGCAATATCATCTAGAAAATCAGCCCGTAGCGCCGACTTGAGCAGGCTATTTTTTGCCAGCCGTAAATCGTGGGGACGCTTCTCCAAATCCCGAATTGGCTCATAATCTTGAAGATACCAAGCCTTTAGCGCAATAATGGCCATATTGCCTCAACCAGAGTAATCAGCTGTGGTCTAGAGTAGCCCAACTGCAGGCTACAGACACACTACCTTAATCATTAGATTCGAACTATCATTTTAGTTCATTTGTATTAATTCTGAATGGATGTATTAAAATTTCGCATCACTGTAGGGGCGTTAAATGGAAAGCCCAAACAATGAAGCGAAAAAAATAAAATTTAAAAGCACAACACCCAACCGTCTCCCTGAGGAACATCCTTTCTATCATGTGCGCTTCATTTGGAGATGCGTCTTGTTGTTAGTAATCGCCCTTTGAGCGTCTCACTCAACAACTTCGGCATGGCTCCCAACTTAACAGCGATAGGATGTATCAGCTTGACCCGTTGGGTGTTGGGTTAAACGAGACAGAATATGCAACAGCGTTACCTCTTTGTTGTTTTCTCTAGCTGTTTAATCTGCCAGGGAAGCGATTTATTTCGCTTCAATGTCAATATAGATCATTCTGTTGATGGTTAGGAGTTTGTAGACCAAAGTTAACATCTCTGAGAGCATGTACTTTCCCTGTGAAAAGAGAGTAAACGTTTTTCTAGTCAAGAGTTTTAGAGAGTTTGGGGTGACTCTCTAACCATGGTTTCATGACTTTTTAGGGCAACAAATAATGCAGGGGCAACAGGGTTTGTGTCTGTTGTGTAATGTTAAAGAATTTTGGTTAAAGTCTTGTTCAATAGATGTGCTTCTGATGTATAAATCTGTTTCTAGATTTCTATTTCTGCTACGTTGACTATCGATGTAAGAGGGTAGTGCAATGGGCGGAGTCGTGGCGTCAAGGAATGAACAGACGCCAGAGACCGCTCTGCAAATGCAAAAGCAGGGGGGGAATAAGT
>ERZ1740070.2636-NODE-2636-length-10226-cov-5.827254_pt1 | contig 10226 bp, 9 predicted proteins | sample MGYA00581734_ERZ1740070 | MGnify/ENA primary metagenome ERZ1740070 (study PRJEB43018, sample SAMN04849744) | marine metagenome | isolation source: floating plastic debris | place: Pacific Ocean | collected 2008-09-01 | study: EMG produced TPA metagenomics... | reverse complement strand
CGTTTCGTGGGGCGGGACATATCTGTGCGCGCCCTCGAAGAGGTGATGCAGGACGACAAGCAGATCCTGCTGTCGAGCCAGATTGACCCGGGCGAGGATGACCCCGCCGCGGATGGTATTTATCGGACGGGCGTTTTGGCCAATGTGCTACAGCTGTTGAAGCTGCCTGATGGCACGGTCAAGGTGCTGGTCGAAGGTGTGACGCGGGTGAAGATCCTCGAGTACCTTGAGAATGATGATTTCTTTGAGGCCCGCGCCGATTACCTGGCGGAAATGCCGGGCGATGCCGCCACGATTGAGGCGCTTTTGCGCACCGTGACGGATGAGTTTGCCCGCTACGCCAAGGTCAAGAAAAACATTCCAGAAGAGGCGCTTGCCGCCGTTTCTGAAAGTGAGGAACCAGCCAAGCTGGCCGACCTAGTGTCGGGCCATCTGGGCATTGAAGTGGGCCAGAAACAGGAACTGCTTGAGACGCTGTCGGTGTCTGAGCGGCTGGAGAAGGTTTACGGCCTGATGCAAGGCGAGATGTCCGTGCTGCAGGTGGAGAAAAAGATCAAAACCCGCGTCAAAACCCAGATGGAGCGGACGCAGCGCGAATATTACCTGAATGAGCAGATGAAGGCCATTCAGAAGGAGCTGGGCGACGGCGAAGAAGGCGAAGGCGAAGTGGCCGAGCTGGAAGCCAAGATCGAAGAGACCAAGCTTTCCAAAGAAGCGCGCGAAAAGGCCGAAGGTGAGCTGAAAAAGCTCAAGAATATGAGCCCGATGAGCGCGGTAGCGACTGTTGTACGCAATTACCTGGATTGGATGCTGTCCATTCCGTGGGGCACCAAAAGCCGGGTGAAGAAGGACCTCAACAAAGCGCAGGATATCCTGGATGCCGATCACTTTGGCCTGGAGAAGGTCAAAGAGCGAATCGTGGAGTATCTGGCCGTGCAGCAACGGTCGAAAAAGCTCAAAGGGCCGATCATGTGCCTTGTGGGGCCTCCGGGTGTGGGGAAAACCTCGCTCGGCAAATCCGTGGCCCGTGCGACGGGGCGGGAGTTTATCCGCATCTCGTTGGGCGGTGTGCGCGATGAAAGCGAAATTCGCGGTCACCGGCGGACTTACATTGGCTCCATGCCCGGCAAGATCATTCAGGCGCTGAAAAAGGCGAAGACGACGAACCCGCTGATCCTCTTGGATGAGATTGACAAGATGGGGCAGGATTTCCGGGGTGATCCGGCGTCGGCGATGCTTGAGGTGCTTGATCCAGAGCAAAACGGCACGTTCACGGACCACTATCTGGAGGTGGAATATGACCTCTCGAACGTGATGTTTTTGACCACGTCGAACAGCTATAACATGCCCGGGCCGCTCTTGGATCGGATGGAGATCATCCCGCTGGCGGGCTACACCGAGGATGAAAAGCGTGAGATCGCCAAGCAGCACCTGATCCCCAAGCAGATCAAGAACCATGGGCTGAAACCACGGGAATTCGAGCTGTCCGATGACGCGCTGACCGATATCGTGCGCTATTACACGCGCGAGGCCGGGGTGCGGAACCTGGAGCGGGAGATCGCCAAGGTGGCGCGGAAATCCGTGACCAAGATCATCAAGAAGGAGGTTGATGCGGTGTCTGTCACTGCCGAAAACCTCGATGATTTCCTGGGCGTGCGCAAACACCGCTTTGGGCTGGCCGAAGAGGCCGATCAGGTGGGCGTTGTGACCGGGCTGGCCTATACCTCTGTCGGGGGCGAGCTTCTCAATATTGAGGCGCTGCGCCTGCCGGGGAAAGGCCGGATGAAGACCACCGGGAAACTGGGCGATGTGATGAAAGAGAGCATCGATGCGGCCAGTTCATACGTGCGCTCCATCGCGCCCGAGATCGGGGTGAAGCCGCCGAAATTTGAAAAGTGGGACATCCATGTGCACGTGCCTGAGGGGGCGACGCCCAAGGACGGGCCGAGTGCGGGTCTGGCCATGGTGACGTCTATCGTGTCGGTGCTCACCGGCATTCCGGTGCGCAAGGACATCGCGATGACCGGTGAGGTGACGCTGCGCGGCAATGCCTTGGCCATTGGTGGGCTGAAGGAAAAGCTGTTGGCGGCTTTGCGGGGGGGCATCAAGACCGTGCTGATCCCGCGCGAGAATGAAAAGGACCTCGCCGAGATCCCGGACAATGTGAAAGAGGGGCTGGATATCATCCCCGTCGATCACGTGACCGATGTGCTGAAGCTGGCGCTGGTGGACACGCCCGAGCCGGTGGAATGGGATGAAGCCGCAGAAGAGGCCGCAGCGGCGGAGGCGGCGCGCGCCTCCGGCCCGGATGGGTCCAGCGCGGTCACCCATTAGGGTCATTGCCCGTTTGACAAAGAAAAAGCGCCCTCACGTGGGGCGCTTTTTTATGGTCTTGTCCGGGTCATATGAGGTGTCAGTTTGACCGCGCAAAGCCTGTCTTGCGCAGGTGTGCAGACGCCCGTTTTGCCCGATGGATCAGCCGAAGGCGCCAGCGGCCCCAAGGATGATCACGATCACAGCCAAAGCGGCCACGATCATCAGCTGATTTGCATTGATTGATGTGTCAGCGGCGATCACTTCCGGTTCCATGAACGGTTCGGTGACACCAGATGCATGAGCGGTTCCAACCATCACGGCGAGGAACGCAGCAGCAGTAAGCAATTTCTTCACGAGCAGCCCCCAATAACTATATGTAGCCTCAGATAACGGGGCCATCTACCAGACGTCAACTGAACGGTGGTCATATAGAAGGGAAATGGGTATATTGGCCACGGAAGTGCAACAAAAGTAGCACACCTAAGAGGCCAGCCAAAGGAGCAGTCATGGTGACGAAAACGGCGTCCAAAACGGCGACAAAACCCGCGAGCAAAGCAAAGACGAAACCTACGACTAAAACGTCTTCCAAATCCGCGTCTACATCCACGTCCACAGCCACATCCAAAGCCACTGCCGCGCGCAAGACAAGTGCCGCGTCCAAAGCGGGGGCCCCGTCGGCGGCCTCGGCCAAGAGCGCAAGTGCTGCGGCGCCCAAAGTTTCGGTGGTCACGGATGCGCAATCGACGCCTGTGGGGGCGGAATTGAAAAAGCGCGAACTGGTCGATTTGGTGGTGCAACGCTCAGATGTGAAAAAGAAATTCGCAAAGCCGGTGGTGGAGGCGCTGCTGGAAGTTCTGGGCGAGGCGATCGCCGAGGAGCGCGCGCTGAACCTGCAACCGATGGGCCGTGTGATGCCCAAGCGGACCAAGGATGCGGGCAAAAATCGCGTGGTCATCGCGCGCATTCGCCAATCCAAGGAACGGGCAGCTGAGGCGGCCGCGGCGCATGCGCAAAATCAGGCGGTTGCGAAGGCGGCTGAATAGCGGTAACAGACCGCCCAGCGGGTGATTAGCTCAGTGGTAGAGCGCTTCGTTCACATCGAAGATGTCAGGAGTTCGAATCTCTTATCACCCACCATTTTCCTGTTTGAGTGACGTGCCATGGTGGATGTCCCGAAGATCTGGTTTTTGCGGCATGGGCAGACCCAGTGGAACCTGGAGCGGCGCTTGCAGGGGCATCTGGATTCGCCCCTGACCGAGTTGGGGCTGTCGCAGGCCGCAGCACAGGCCGCGATCATGCGCCCCGTGTTGGCCGCATCCCCCGATATTGCGTGCCGCGTCTCACCTTTGGGCCGGGCCGTGCACACCGCTGAGATCGCCCTTGAGGGGCGTGCCTTTGACACCGATGCGCGGCTCTCTGAGGTGGCCACCGGGGAGTGGGAAGGCCAGTTGCGGGCCGATTTGCCCACCGGCGGGCGCAATGATCTGTATCTTTATACCTCTGCCCCGGGCGGTGAGGGGTTTGACGCGCTTGAGGCGCGGGTGCGGGCCGTTTTGGACGACCTGACCGGGGAGACGGTGATCGTGTCCCACGGGCTTTTGGGCAAGGTGCTGCGCGGGCTTGTGTGTGGGTTGAGCCGGGACGAGATGGACGGGCTCTCCAACAAGCAGGGCTGTGTTTACGTGTTGGAGGCGGGGCGAGAGACCTGTCTAGAAGGCTAAGTACGCCCGTATTTTTTAAGGTATGTCAGGGTTTTGCGTGGCGGTGTTCACCTTAGGAGCCGCTGTGGCCGCGTTTTTCAAAGCGCGGCAGCATGGCGGAAAAATCCTGGCCCAGACCGTCTTCGTTCTCCACAAACTGCGCATAAAGCTCTTGCGCGGCGCGGCCCAGGGGCGTGTCTGCATCGGCGGAGGCGGCGGCCTCCATGGCCAGGCGCAGATCTTTGAGCATCAGCTCTGCGGCAAAGCCCGGGCGGTAGCCATTGTCGGCGGGCGATTGCGGCCCGATGCCGGGCGCGGGGCAATAGGCGTTCATGGTCCAGCTGTAGCCCGACGAGGTGGAGACCACATCAAACATCGCCTCCCGCGAGAGGCCCAGTTTGTCGGCCAGCGCGAAGGCCTCACAGGTCACGATCATGGTCGCCCCTAAGATCATGTTGTTGCAGATCTTGGCGGCTTGACCATTGCCGGACGGGCCGCAATGGACCGCCTTTTGCCCCATGATATCAAAGAGCTCTGCGGCGATCTTGAAGCCGTCCTCGGGGCCGCCCACCATGAAGGTGAGCGTGCCGCCCGCCGCCCCTGTGATGCCGCCAGAGACCGGGGCATCAAGGGCCAGAACGCCCGCGGCCTGCGCGTCAGCGGCAACCTTGCGGGCGGTGTCTACATCCACGGTGGAGCAATCGAGCAGCACAGCCCCGGCGCGCATGGCCGGGATCACCTCGGCGGCGACAGCGCTGAGGATCGCGCCATTGGGCAGCATCGTGATGACGACATCCGCGCCGCCCGCCGCCCGAGCCGCTGACGCGGCGAGGGGGACGCCCTCAATCGCCACCTCGACGGTGTCGAACCCGGTGACCTCATGGCCCTCAGCGGCCAGGTTTGCCGCCATCGGTGCGCCCATATTGCCCAGGCCAATGAACCCTATTTTCATGGCGTCTCTCCTCAGTCGAATGTCAGTTTATCGGCCCCGAGCGGCATCAGCATGCGGGTCACGGCCAGCGAAATGGGTGTGGTCAGATCATGCTGCCATTTGGGGCTGCGATCCTTGTCAATGACGGCGGCGCGCACCCCTTCTAGGAAATCGCCATGTTCCATCGCGCGGTGGGTGAAGCGGTATTCCAGTTCCACTGCGCGGCGGATATCGGCAGCGGGCCCGCGCAGACGGTGGATAATCTCAACCCCCGCGGCCATGGACAGCGGCGAGTTGCGCGACAGGCGTTTGAGCGCATCGGTGGCGAAGTCCCCGCCATCGGCCGTGAGTGCATTGGTGATATCGCGCAGGGTTTCACCGCCGAAATTGGCGTCAATATCGGCCTGACGGCTGGGGAGGGTGCCGGTGGGGGCATCCTCAGAGGCGGCCTCAAGGGCTGTGAGTTCGCCGGTGTCTTCGAGCATTTTGAGGGTCTGTTCCCACTTGAGCTTTGGGATGTATGTATCTGCGAAACCGGCGTAAATTGCATCAGAGGGACCCATGCGGGCGGTGGTGAGGCCCAGATATTCGCCCATCCGCCCCGGCGCGCGGGCCAGCATGAGAGAGCCGCCCACATCCGGCACCAACCCGATCCCGCATTCGGGCATCGCGATCTGAGAGCTTTCGCAGACTACGCGGTGCGACCCGTGACAGGAAATGCCCACGCCGCCGCCCATGGTGAAGCCCTGCATGAAGGCGATGTAGGGTTTGGGATATTCGGCGATCTTGGCGTTGAGGCGATATTCATCGCGCCAAAACCGTTGCCCATAGGCGAAATCGCCCTTGGTGCCGGTGTCGTAAAGCTCTTGAATGTCGCCGCCTGCGCAGAACGCCTTGTCGCCTTCGGCATCGATGATCACGAGCGCCACACTGTCATCATTGGCCCACTCATCGAGCGCGGCCTCAATCGCCAGGCACATGTCATAACTCATGGCGTTGAGCGCGTGGGGGCGGGTGAGCGTGATGCGGCCGGCGTGGCCCGTTTGGCGGATGTGGATGTCAGGCATGGTGGGGTATTCCTAGAAAGTCTTTATTCTTTGCGCAACACAGCGCGTTCGTCAGGCCCCGGGTTGGCGATCCCGATCTATGTTCTACCGTGCTTTATCCACGTTGTTTCGGACTCCATTTGAGCGACGCACTGTCATGGCAAATTCGCCAGGCCCTGGGTGGGGCCTGACGAAGGCGCGGCGGGCTTCGCCCTCTATTCCGCGCCATGGGTGTTAAACCTCGGCCAACAGGCTGCGGGCGACGATCATGCGCATGATCTCATTCGTGCCTTCGAGGATTTCATGCACGCGCACGTCGCGGACCAGTTTTTCGATGCCATAATCGGCCAGATAGCCGTAGCCGCCATGCAGTTGCAGACATTGGTTGCAGATGCGGCTTCCCGCTTCTGTCACGAATTTCTTGGCCATGGCGCAGAATTTCGTGGCATCGGGCGCGCCTTGGTCAAGTTTCCACGCGGCCTGGCGCAGGAAGGTGCGGGCGGCTTGGAGTTCAATCTCCATGTCCGCCAGGCGGAATTGCAGGGCCTGGAACTGATCGATGCTTTGACCAAAGGCCTTGCGTTCGGCCATGTAGCTGCGGGTGGCATCGAGGGCGGATTGCGCGGCCCCGATGGAGCAGGCCGCGATGTTGAGCCGCCCGCCATCGAGCCCGGCCATGGCATAGGAAAACCCGCGCCCCTCTTCGCCCACGAGGTTGTGGGCGGCGATCTTGCAATCATCGAACTGCACCTGCCGCGTGGGTTGGGAGCGCCAGCCCATCTTGTCCTCAAGCGCGCCAAAGGAGAGCCCCGGCGCGCCGTCTTCGACATAGACGGTGGAGATGCCCTTGGGCCCGTCACCGCCGGTGCGGACCATCACGACATAGGCGTCTGAATAGCCGCCGCCGGAGATGAACGCCTTGGTCCCGTTGAGCACGTAGCCTTCATTGTCGCGCTCGGCCCGGGTTTTGAGGGCGGCGGCATCCGAGCCGGAGCCGGGTTCCGTCAAGCAATAGCTGAGCACGGTCTCGAGCGAGAGCACATCGGGCAGGACGCGAGCCTTCATGTCGTCACTGGCAAAGGTATCGAGCATTTTGGCGCACATATTGTGGATTGACAGGAAGGCCGAGACAGAGGGGCAGGCCATCGACAGCGCCTCAAAGACCAACGTGCCCTCAAGCCGGGAGAGGCCAGAGCCGCCTTGATCCTCACCCACATAAAGCGCGCCAAAGCCCAGCTCGCCAATTTTGGGCCACAGATCCTTGGGGATTGTACCGTCGGTTTCCCACGTGCGAGCGAAGGGCGCGATGTGGTCCTGACCGAACCCATGGGCCATGTCGAAGATCGCCTGTTGTTCGTCGTTCAAGCCGAAATCCATTGTGGATTGTCCCTCCCAAGCCGATGAATTGAACACCCGTTTAATTAACCGGACATGAGGGAGTATGGCAAGGGCGCAGGCCGCAAACAAGCGTGGCGCTCAGCGGAATTCCTCGGACGGGCGCAGCAGGTGGAGGTAATAGGCGGGCACCTTGTCGATGCTGACCACCCCGGTTTGACGCGCCACTTCGAGGACGCGTCCGCAATCAGGGCCCAGATGTTCGTAGACCATGCGCATGGCGCGGCGGCCACTGACCTTTTCGCGCACGGTGCGGGAGGCGTAGCCCTCCCAGATATTGGATTGAAAGGAGGTGTCTTGGGCCAGGAAGTTGAACGAGCACGACATGGAATCGCGGTGGGTCACAACGGCCATCACGCCCTCTTCCTGGCGCATGACGAGGCCGCGAAACTCGGCGGTGTAGGTTTGTGTCGACAGGCCCTTGGCCCGCAGGGCGCTGCGCGGCTCAAATCCGCGCAGAAACGTGTAGCCATCGGCGCGTTTGATCATGACCAGCCCCATCACGAATTGGCTGACATCGAGAAAGCTTTGACGGGCGAAGCGGTAGAACCCGCTGGGAAAGACATCGTCGGGCACATCCACCGTTGCGCGCCCGAAAAAACCTTCGAGCATCGGATGGTTGATCAGATCGCCGTAGCCCAGTTGGATGTCGTCAATAGGTTCGAGAAGAACGCGGGCGTCCACATCAAAAAAGGTGCAAATTCTGCTGAGCACATCGGGGCGGGGAAAGCTTTCGCCGGTGAGATACCGGTTGAATTGGGTGCGGTTGATGCCCAGCTCCCGGCAGACGCCGGACACAGATTTGAATTGGCTGGTCAGACGGCGCAGATTGTCGCCGAAAACCAGGCGAACTTCTGCAGGATTCGGTTGGATTTGTGACATGCCGATGAAGTTATTTGCGTTTTCTCAAACTACTCTGTAGGTTGAAATATCTCAATAAATACAACTCATTGTTTTCTTTTCCTCACGCTCTCTCCTCATGGTTGCTAATACTCTTAAAAACTGACGCTAATTAGCGTCAGTTTAGGCGGAATTTGTCACAAAATGCAAAAGGAAAATCCGTTAACGCTCCTATAGATTTAGTAGGACGCGAAAAACAAAAAACAAATTGGGGAAGCTATGTACGGTGTTGTACTGTGGAGTGATCGTGTGAAAAATTGTGCCGTGATTTGGTGCGAGGATCACCGGAAACTCGCCTATTTTTCTCAAAATCCAAGCCCTTCTGCGGCGGATATGCTGTTTGGGGTCGGCGATTTGGTGGAATTCGAAATCCGGGAAGAAAATGATTTGCGCCTGGCGCTGGCCCCTGTGGTCGTGGCGGAGCGTCATCATTCGCTTTTGAGTGATGAACTGTTGCGGTCGGTGGCCCCGGAGGTTGCTCGCTCGGTTCCGCCCAACACGGATCCGGCGCGGGTTGAGACCAGTTTGCCCATGGCCCGTGAGGACACATCGCGCGTGCTGCCCTTTCCGGGCCGGTCGCGCATGGGGGGCGATGTCGCAACCTTGCCGAAACGGTCGGACCGCAAATACGGCTAAGCCCCGCGCGCCCACCGCATGAGATTTGAAACATTTGGTGCCGTGCTGCCCGGTGTGACGCTGGGGAATTGTTTCAATTTGGCGAAATATACAATGGTATACCGTCGCTTCGGTGCCGTTCCATCACGCTGACGTGTGAAGGATGGACGTCACCCTCAATCGTCACGATCTCTTGGTCATGTTCAACACCGCAAGAGCGGACCCAAACGAGGGAATGACCCATGGCTTACACGACAATGACCCCCGGCATCAGCTCTGAAACATCTCTTATCAAAGCGCAGTTGATGGCTTTTTTCACGGCAGGTGCTGCGGCATTCATCGCCTTTGATCTGTTCGGGCAGGTGCTGTCCCCGATGCTGGGCTTTGCGACCTTGGCGCCGGTGGGGCTGGCCAATGCGACGATCAGCGCGGTGTTTGGATCGGGGTATCGCCCAGGCGCCGAGGCGCTGCACTTTATCGCCGGGCTGATTGCCTATCCGCTGGGGTGGCTCATGATCGCCGAGCCCATTCGCGCCAAGGTGACGCCCTTTGTGCCGTCCTTGGCCGCGGCGGCGATTTACGGTGTGGGGCTGTGGATCTTCGCGCTTTATTTCATGGCCCATCTGGTGGCGGGCAACGCGCCGTTCCTGGGCTTTACCGGCATCACTTGGGTGGCGCTTGTGGGGCATGTTCTCTTCGCGGTGGTCTTCACGGCCGTGTGGAACGGGCTGCGCAACAAGGGCTAAGATCGTCCATAGAAGACATGAAAACCGCGTCTCAGGTGAGGCGCGGTTTTTCGTTGTTCCCGGCGCGGACTCAAGGGCTTTAGCCCGCCGCGCCTTCGCAAGGCCCCACCCAGGGCCTGGCGAAATGGCAATTGCAGCCTGCCTTTGATCAGTTCAGCGGGACCCGACGATAAAGCGCATCGCGCTGAGGTCTGATCGCCACGCCGGGGCCTTGCGAAGCCGCTCTGTTACGCACCGCGCAGGAGAGCGGCGACACCGGTGCGGGCGATCTCGGTCAAGCCGAGGGGGCGCATGAGGTCCGCAAAGGCATCAATCTTTTCCGGCGGGCCGGTGATTTCAAACACGAAACTGTCGAGCGTGCTGTCCACCACATTGGTGCGGAAGATGTCCGCAAGGCGCAGCGCCTCGACCCGTTTGTCGCCGGTGCCTTCGACCTTCAAAAGCGCCAGTTCCCGTTCGACCGAGCTGCCTTCGACGGTGAGATCATGCACCTCATGGACCACGACGATGCGGCCCAGCTGCGCCTTGATCTGTTCGATCACCTGCGGCGTGCCGCGCGTCACGATGGTGATGCGCG
>ERZ1740070.2635-NODE-2635-length-10226-cov-7.270082_pt1 | contig 10226 bp, 6 predicted proteins | sample MGYA00581734_ERZ1740070 | MGnify/ENA primary metagenome ERZ1740070 (study PRJEB43018, sample SAMN04849744) | marine metagenome | isolation source: floating plastic debris | place: Pacific Ocean | collected 2008-09-01 | study: EMG produced TPA metagenomics... | reverse complement strand
CCCTACTTGCTTCTTTCTACTTTCTTCTTTATACTTACTACTTGCCACTCGCTACTTGCGTCTTGCTACTTGCTACTTGCTACTTCCTACTCCCTACCCCCCGAAAACTAACTCAATTTAAAATTAATCAAAAAAAACGATAGTCTGGGGTGCTGAGTGGGAAAACTAATACTCAGTTGCTCGGGACTTTCTTTATTTCCAGGGGTTATAGGTTTGTAGGAGATGCTTTTTTGTTCTCCAGGGTTCTATCAAACTGGTTGTAGAAATCCGAGTTAATAAACGTAATTGAAAATTACTGAAGTGCAGGGGTGATTAGACCTTTTGAAAACCGCATGGAATTAAAAGCTGCCTATAACAATATTTTAATACGAGCGCTTAAATGGGTAAATCTTCGACCAGAAGAAGGTTCTCGTACATTGCTGATGTTTGCTTTTTACGCAACAACTTCAGTTGGATTGCGATGGGTGGAAGATAGTAGCATCGCTTTATTCCTGGACAAGTACGGGGCTGAGACTCTACCACTGATTTATATTGCTAGCGCATTAGTGGGGATTGCGTTAGTTTTTCTATACTCTTGGCTGCAAAAGATTTTTCCTCTGCGATGGCTGATTGTAGCTGCCGTACCCTGTATGGTAATACCTTTGATTCTACTGCCTGTAGGTCTGCGATTAAATATTACAAGAAATTTTCAAGCCGAGCAATTGGCTTTATTCAGCGTTTTTTTATTAAGGCTTTGGGTTGATGCGATTTACGTCATTAATCAAATTAATACTTCTATTGCAGCAAATCAATTATTTAATATTCAGGAGATTAAGCGTACTTATCCCTTGGTCAGTAGTGGGATTTTAGTCGCTGATGTTATTGGGGGATTTAGCTTACCGACTTTGGTCAAATTTCTCAAGCTAGATAAAGTAATTTTAATTGGAGCTTTGGTTATTGTTTTAGGTACAGCAATACTGCTGCATTTAAGTAAAAAATATCCTCAAGCTTTTTCCGATGCTCCACAACGAAAAATCAATAAATCACAAGTTTCCCGTGCCCGTCGTCTTTCTAGTCCCCTTAGACGCTATGCTTTGCGGTTATTTCTGTTTGGACTTTTAATACAAGCAATCGGTTTATTAGTCGATTTTCAGTATTTATCTCAATTAGAATCTACTTTTCAAGGTAAAGATATTACCAGTTTTTTAGGGGTCTTTGGGGGAATATTAGGGCTGTTTGAACTAACAACGCAGTTATTTGTTTCCAGTCGCGCAATTGAACGTTTAGGAATTTTTTTTACTACCGCAATTTTACCTGTTGGTGTAGGTGTTTTACTTACGGTACTAGCTATTGTGTCTCCCTTATCAATGACTTCTGTCTTTTTCGGTTTGGAAGTACCTGGTTTACTGCTATGGGGTTTAACGCTGGTTAAGTTTTTAGATGAACTTGTGCGTTATACCTTCGTAGCCAATACTGCTACATTGCTTTTTCAACCGATACCAGAAAAAGTTAGAAGTCGCGTACAAACTCTATCAGGGGGCTTCGCTGAGGCTGCTGCTGCTGGGTTTACAGGATTTATTATTTTAATCACCCAATGGATTGCCAGCAAGTTTATACCAGAATCTTGGCACCACTTAATCCTAATTATACAAACAGCAATCGTTGCAATTATATGTGTAGCAGTCATTTGGGTATTGCGATCGCAATATGTTGACTTGTTAGTTTTGAGTGCAGAAAGGGGACATTTAAGCGTCACAAACGTTGATTTACCGTTCTTCAAGCGAGCCGTAATTAAGGCTTTACGAGAAACAGGAAATGAGGCTGATAAACTTTCTTGTATAGAACTTTTATCACAAATTGACCCTCGAAGAGCCGGAGAAGTTTTAGCCCCGGAACTACCAAAGTTGACTCCTGCTTTACAGCATCGAAGTTTGGAAGTGATGCTTGAATATGACGTGAATCCTGCTTATTTACCTTCAGTACGCAGTTTAAAAGAAAATCCTCAAACCAAAGCCAATCCCAATATATTTGCTTTAGCATTACGTTACGTTTTTCTTGCAGAAGTTTCTCCAAATTCAAATCAATTAGAAGAATACTTAAGTCCAGAACAACATCCCGTGATTCTAGGTACCGCTGCGGCTTTATTATTTACCGAGGGGACAACCAAGCAAAAAGTTGCAGCAACTAAAACACTCAAATGGATGCTGACTAATAAAGAAGAAGATATACGAGTATCCGGAGTTCAATCTCTAGCAAAAGCAACTTATTTACAATCTCTACGAATTTATATTCCTTCGTTATTAGAGGATGAATCATTAAAGGTACGTAGTGCAGTATTGGAAATGATTGCTGCAAACCATTTAGAAGAGCATTATTCAAAATTAATACAAGGACTTTATCATAAATCCACTCGGCTATTAGTAATGAAAAGCTTAGTGAAATTGGGGAATGAAGTTTTACCAATGCTGTCAAACTTAGTACATGATTTTTATCAACCTGAAATAGCGCGGGTATATGCTCTACGAACAATGAGTCAAATTGAAACCTTAGAAGCAACAGATACCTTATGGGAACATTTAGAGACATCCAAAGGTAAAATCAAATCTCATATACTGCGTGTTTTAATCAAAAGAAATCAGCAACATGAAATATCAGCTTTAGTAGATAGGTCTTATGAAACCAGAGTACAAGCATTGATAGAAGGAGAATTAATCTTATTAGCTCATGTATACGCTGCCTCTGTAGATTTTAAATCTCAAGTTGAAATTTACGCAGCTTATATAGAATTTAAAACAGGAGAAACTCTGCAAAACTTTCACTCTAAAAAAAAGGTTGTAGCTTTATGCAAGCTTGTTCAGAAAGCTATTTCCGAATTAGAAATTGATATTAAAGAACGGTTATTTTTACTGTTAAAATTGCTTTATCCCTTAGATAAAATTAATGCCGCTGCATTTAATCTAAATTCTAAATCAGGGGTGACTTTAGCCAGGGGTTTGGAGATTCTGGAGCATACTATCGACTTACCTTGCAAACCGATATTACTTAATATTTTTGATAGAAGACCATCCACCGAAAAATTACAAAAGCTAGTAGAAGCCGGACTGTTTAAATACGAACAAATGGCCGTCAACGAAAGGACTAGAGCATTATTAGATTTAGAGAATTCACTTTCCGATTGGTGCTGGGCTTGCTGCATTCATTTTGCTCAAGTTGCTCGTATTAAACTAAAACCCACACAAATTGAAGGAAGTTTTCGTCATCCTTGTGGTTTTGTTCGAGAAGCAGCCGTAGCATACTTAAAAATTGCATCTCCTCGCTTATTTATAAAAGTCATACCTCAGCTAAAACAAGATTCTCATCCTCTTGTAGTAGCTCAAGTTAATGAATTTATCGACAAGTATAAGCTTAATTAATAATGGTTAGTTGTTAGTTGTTAGTTGTTAGTGGATAGTTGATAGTAAATATTTTTCATAAATTATAAGAATAAGTTAAATGGAAAAGTCTAATTTTGAAAATTTAAGAGTTTTTCAATTGTCTGAGAAATTAGCAGATTATATATGGGATATTGTTATATCTTGGAATTATTTCGCTAGGGATACCGTTGGAAAACAAATTACTCGTTCTGCTGATAGTATTGGTGCAAATATTGCCGAAGGTAGTGGTCGCTATAATTTTCAGGATAATCTTCGATTTGTCAAAATTGCTAGAGCTTCTTTACACGAAACTAGATACTGGTTAAGAAGAACGTATGTCCGTAAATTAATAACAAACGAACAAATAAATATTATTAAGCCTATTGTTGATGAACTCTCACCAAAATTGAATGCTTACTTCAAATATTTAGAGAGAGCAGCAAAACAAGAAAAAGAAAAGAACAAAAATAATAAATGACTATCAACTTTCACCCAAAGGGTGTGGATCATCAACTAACAACTAACAACTATCAACTAACAACTATCAACTAACAACTATCAACTAACAACTAACAACTAACAACTAACTAAAATTTTATGTTAACCAGCGTTGACCGTTTATTATTTGTACGTCAAGTTCCGATATTTAAAGAACTACGAGATGATTTTATTGTTCGATTAGCTTCTGCTATGAATGAGCTTTGGTTTCCACCAAGTTGCAGTGTCTTTAGACAAGGAGAGCAAGGACAATCTCTTTATATTGTTGTTTCTGGAAAAGTAAAAATTCACTTAAATAACCGAACGCTTGCAGTTATTCCCCAAGGAAAATATTTTGGTGAAATGGCGGTATTTGATACTCAACCACGTTCGGCTTCTGCTACGACAATAGATGCTTGTGAATGCTTAGAATTAACCCAAGAACAACTTGATGATGCGATTGAAGAAACTCCTGAAATTGCAGTGAATATCATTCGAGAACTATCCCGGATAATTCGTAATTTGAATAATGGTACTAGTACGATGGGGTGAATATAAATTGGTAATTGGTAATTGGTAATTGGTAATTGGTAAATAAAGTGTCTGGTTTAACTGAAGCTCTTGAATTTATATTTAATTGGATGATGCAAAATATGCCGAATCATCCTGCTTTAATGAGAAAAGGTTTGAGTCGTGACGTAATTGAAGCAAAAATTCAAGAACTACCGTTTTATCTACCAGAAGAAATTTATGAACTTTATGAATGGAGAAATGGGGGAGTAAATCCTTTTCTTCCTCATCCCGATGCTTGGGATTTAGCAACTTTTTTTTCGTTAGAAGAAGCAATCAGTATATCTAAAGAATGGAAAGGTGATTTTCATTTATTCCCTATTTTTAGGGTAGAGGATAGCGGGTATTTCATTGTGGGAAAGAAATATAAATCTGAAACTGCTGCAATTTATTTTAATGACATACCCAAAGATTTAGTAGAACAGCAAAAGCCACTTTATTTATCCAAGTTTGACAATTATGATGGAAAAGTTGGCCGAGAAATTAGAAAATAAAAAAATTTATTAGGTTCGTAGTTATGCTTTAGCGCTTTACAGTTATTTGGCGCTTAAGCGCAACTACGAACAAAATACATTATCGAAAAAACGACATTTTTCTAAGAATCTTTGCGGAATTTCTCTACTACTTCCCCAATGCATGTGAATATAAGAAGCATGAAGATTAAGTGGTGAAATCCATCCTTCTTTGCCGGTAAATTCGTCACAATCAAATCTATAGGTTTCAAATAAAGGTTGGTGGGAACCGGATATTAAATGGGAGCGATGAAACTCGTGTCCGTAAATTGTTTTTCCCTTATCTACCAATAAACTATCTTGTAAAGCTATAGCTCGACGATACCCCAAAGTTAAACGCTTATCCATTACCGCTTGAGCAGGTAAAATTCCCACCATTTCCCAGGATTTACCTGACATATCTAGCATTTGCTCGCATAAATACATCAAACCACCACATTCAGCTACTGTAGGGATTCCTGAAGAAATAGCTTTTCTGACAGCATCTCTAGCGCTAGGGTTTTCTGCCAATTTTTGAGCGAAAACTTCGGGAAAACCACCTCCGAAATACATTCCTTTGATATCTAATGGTAATTCTGTATCTTCCAAAGGACTCCAAAAAATTAATTCAGCACCTAAATCTTTTAATAAATCAAGATTGTCTTGGTAGTAGAAATTGAAAGCTTTGTCGTAAGCTACTGCGATTTTAAGAGAGGGGGGAGAATGGGTAGAGGGGGGAGAGGGGGAAGATATTTTTGTACTTCGCAAAAGCGGTAATAAATTCTCCCAGTCAAAACAAGTTTCTCCAAGATTTACGAGTTTATCTATGATTTGATTTAATTCGGGAATTTCTGCTGCGGGTATTAAACCTAAATGCCTATCGGGAATTGTAATATTATCTTGTCTGTGTAAAATACCAAAAATTGGAATCTGTAAAGGTTCTAAAGAATTTTTGAGGAGAGATAAATGGCGATTGCTACCGACACGATTTAATATAACTCCAGCAATTTGAATATCTTTATCGAAGGAAGAATAACCATGAATAATTGCAGCAACTGAACCAGATAAACGGCTGCAATCAATTACTAACAATACCGGGATATTTAACAATTTGGCTATATGAGCCGTACTTGCAAAATTATTAATTCTTTCCTTTAATAAATGTTCTTTCTTAACCCCTTTTTTTAATAAGGGAAGGGGTGGGGTTGAAACTCCATCAAATAGACCCATTACTCCTTCAATTAAAGTATATTCACATAAATTCGAGTGGTGCAAAAAACATTTTTGTACATAACGTTCCGATGTTAAAACCGGGTCTAAATTACGACAAGCACGACCGGTGACGTATTTATGAAACATTGGGTCAATGTAATCCGGCCCTACTTTAAAAGACTGCACCCCTAAATCACGTCTAGATAAACAAGATAGCAAAGCAAGTGTAACAGTAGTTTTCCCTACTCCGCTGCGTTCCCCTGCAATAATCAAAGCCATTCAAAAGTTAAAAGCTATAAGTTAAAAATTAATAGTTATAGATTATGAATTTTAGAAGAAATCCTAACTATCTTTAGTGAATGATTTTCTCATGCTTTTTTCCTTAGAAATAAGCTTTACTATTTAGCTTCATCATTAATTTTGACTAATTATAATCTCAGCTTATCCTAAATAAATTAAATATCATTTTTATTGATTTACAAACATTTACAATTGCTTTGCATCTGTTTACATGAACCAGTTTATTGACTCTATTCTCAATTGCTTTACGAGATTACAAGGCTTTGCGCCAAAATGTGATATTGTTATGCTCAGGGAAGCAGTATATTTATATTTATGAAATTACCAATAAAATGGTTGAAATAAGCTTTAATAAAATATTTAATAGTTATTTTTTATATTACATAGATATTACATATGAGCAGATGTAGAAAAAATATCGATGTTCAGGTTAATAAATATAAAGTTGATTGTGATATGTATTACATAAAAAATGAATTTCAAATATAGATATTGACAATTTAGCAATTAAATGGGTGTTGTTTAGAGAGTGAAAGATAAGTAAATAAAGAATAGTTCATGCAGAAAATAATAGAAAATAGAAAGACGTTGCAATGCAACGTCTTTAAATGTAGTGAAATAAATAACTCCTAACTCCTAACTCCTAACTCCTAACTCCTAACTCCTAACTCCTAACTCCTAACTTTTTCACCTCTAACTCTTCTTAGCTAATTTAATTAGTTGTGTTGTAACTCCTAAACTTTCTTCAAAAAGCGCTTCTTTACCCCAACGCTGGACTTGCTGAGAAAGTAAAGCTTCGGCTTTTTGTTCGGAAAGTGAGGTTATCTGTTGAAATACACCGGAAGATTGGGCACCACCTTGGGTTTCCATCCGCATACAACCGCCGGTTTCAGAACAAATTAATGTACCGCAGTTGGCTTCGGGATTTGTAGAACTCAAACGTATTGCAATTAAATCACCGGGAATATCGCCGACATCACCTACTGGAACTCCTGCAATTTCGGCTTCGATTTCTCGTTGCTCATCTGACATGAACTTAAACCGTCTAACGTTATAGTCGCCGAGTTCTTGCTCGTAGGAAACCGCACGCCATTTTAAACGACTTGCTAACCAACCCAAAAATAGTAATGCTTGGGTAGGATTACCTTTTTCATGGTCGATATTTACTCTATCGACTTCATTTAAAGCTTTACGTCTAGCTGGGGGGTCGTAAGCTTCTGCTGTTAATTCTTGCCATCCCCCAACACGTCTCCAATTTAAGTCAGCTAAAGGAATACCATTTTCTGTCAATGATTGTAAGCTGAGTAAATCGTTTTCTGGTTCGTTAAAGTCACATGAATCGACAATAACGTTGTCGCATACCCCAGAAAGTCTCTTGAATAATGGATTGTTGGGGTCTGGTGTAGCTTTCCACCAAATAAATTTGGGTAAACCACCAATTAACAAAGCTGGAATCATTCCACCAACTCGTTCCAAAGCTGTAGCGGTTCCGGTTAAAGTAATATATTCGCAACAAACCAGGGAAGAAGTTGATTGTTTTTGAATCGGACAGTAAGCCGAAACTTGTGCTTTCACTCCTTCATCTTCACCAACTACAGGTATCAAACTAATAATCCGACAGGGATTTCGTAAAGCTATTTCGTCTGCAATTCTAGCGCTTGCAGCATCGGGACTGTACTCAGTCGGACTAATACCGCTGTCATCTTGAGTTTGACCACCGCTATGAAGTTTAGCAAGTTCTTCTCTTAAGCGTTGTAAAACCTGGGGACTTGCTTTACCAGTTCGTTCCAAACCAAGAGCTTTCTGTGCATCGCGCAAAGCAGAAACTGTTTGCGGTCCAAGAATACCATCAATCGGGCCGCTGTAATATCCTAAAGCAGCTAACAAATACTGAGTTTGTTCTGGTTCGTAAACCACCAAAGTAAAGGTAGTAGCTCGTGTTGCTGCAGGAATCGCTCCATCTTCACCACCGATACCGTAACTTTGCCAAATTTTACTTAACTCGGCTTCGATTTCGTTCAGCGAAACATCTTTCGGAGCCTGAAGTGAAAAAATAGTGGGTGCTTGAGTCATGACAATTTAAGTTGTAAATAAATTTAAAAGTTAGGAGCGAAAAGTGCGGTCTTGGGGGTTTCCCCCAAGAGCAACTTTTCAAGAGAGTGAGGAGTGAGGAGTTAGGAGTTAGGAGTTAGGAATGAGGAATTAAGAGTTAGGAATGAGGAATAAGGAGTTAGTAATGATAAAAGAATCAACCAGTAATAACTAACTCAACTATTCATATCTAACGACTTTAAATATTCAAAACTCACAACTTTTAGCTTTTAACTTTATAATTCATAACTCCTAACTCTTAACTCTCAACTCCTAACTCTTTAAAGTCTTCTCCAACGACGACCGTCTCGGTTAATCAAGAATTCTGCTTCTACTGGTTCCCATGTACCGGCTTCGTATCGGGGAACTGTTGCTGGGTCTGCTGGTGCATCCCATGCGCTTAATATTGGTGTTACTACCTGCCAAGCGGCTTCTACTTCGTCTGCTCTGGTGAATAGGGTTTGGTCACCCATCATGCAGTCTAAAAATAAGCGGTCGTATGCGTCGGATTTTGCCTGTAGACCGAACGAACCATAGGTAAAGTCCATGTCAACCGAACGCGTGCGGAAGTCTCCCCCTGGTACTTTTACGTCAAAGCGCAAGGAAATTCCTTCGTTGGGCTGAATCCGCATTGTCAAAATGTTGGCGCTTTTTTGTTGTGCGGCTGATGTAAAAATCTGTGAGGGAACTTCTTTAAAGTGGATGGAAATTTCACTGACTTTTTTGGGCATCCGCTTACCGGTACGTAGGTAAAAGGGAACTCCTTTCCAGCGCCAATTATCAATGACAAATTTTGTCGCTACAAATGTAGGTGTTGTCGATTTTTCTGCGACTCCTGGTTCTTCATGATACCCAGGAACCTGTTCGCCTTTCATCCAACCGGCGCTGTATTGACCGCGCACTGCTGAATTGGTCAAGTTTTGAATATCTGCCAGCCTGGTAGCTCGCAATACTTTTACTTTTTCAGTACGGATACTGTCAGCATCCATTGCGTTCGGAGCTTCCATTGCGGTCAGACAGTAAAGCTGCATCAAGTGATTTTGCAGCATATCGCGCAAAGCACCGGAGCTTTCGTAATAACCAGCCCGGTCTTCCACACCAACTGTTTCTGCTACTGTTATTTGTACGTGGTCTACAAATTGACGATTCCACAGTGGCTCAAAAATAGAATTTGCAAAGCGGAATACTAATAAGTTTTGAACCGTTTCTTTACCTAAATAGTGGTCTATTCGATAAACCTGTTCTTCTTTACAATATTTCTGTACTACTTGGTTGAGGCTTTTTGCAGAAGCTAAATCTCGACCAAAGGGTTTTTCAATAACTAGACGATGTTTTTCGGGGTCTTCGAGCATTCCCCCAGAACCCAGTTGTTTGATAGCTTCAGGGAAGAACTTAGGAGCGACAGAAAGATAGAATAATCGATTACCTCTAGTATTTCGCTTCTCGTCTAATTCACTTAGAAGAGTATTTAATTTTTCGTAGCTTTCAGGATTATCTATATTACCAGAACAGTAAAAAAGACCTTTAACAAAATCATTCAATAATTCCTCAGAACCAACACCTCCATGAGCTTCTTCCATGCCCTTACGCATTTGCTCGCGGAAATACTCGTGGCTCCAATCGCGTCGAGCCACACCAACAATAGTTGTTTCTGGAGGAATCCGTCTTTCTTGTCTTAATTTGTACAAAGCCG
>ERZ1740070.2634-NODE-2634-length-10226-cov-16.863730_pt1 | contig 10226 bp, 10 predicted proteins | sample MGYA00581734_ERZ1740070 | MGnify/ENA primary metagenome ERZ1740070 (study PRJEB43018, sample SAMN04849744) | marine metagenome | isolation source: floating plastic debris | place: Pacific Ocean | collected 2008-09-01 | study: EMG produced TPA metagenomics... | reverse complement strand
AGCCGCAGCACCAACAGATATAGGGGCGGTTGCATGAGACCACTCAGCCAAGAGTTCCATTGCTTGACTAGCTTCATGGCTGAACCTCAACCCTGTCTGTAAGCGGCTCGTAGGTAATCACCCGACCGTCATAACTTAATCGCCATGGCTGCAGTGCAAGTTTGGAATCGCAGTTCTTATCCTGGTTCTGGCTGTGAAGTTCAGCGATGGGATTTTGCGCATCTGTCGAGAGTAAACGCCTACCGGTACGACGCAGCTGAGACTGGGTTGGAAAGGTGCTGATATGGGTATAGGCATGGGCGCTGAGCACGTCCGGGGAGTCTGTCAAAATCTGTGACAACACAAAATCATGGGTATGACTGCAATCAATCAGCTGGGTGGTCACCACCCGTCGTTCATCTCGATCAATTGAGGCGAACATACCAAACCCGCCTCCATGCCAGGGGCTTAGACCCGCCGTATGCACTAAAACGATCTGTCTCAGGGCAACGGTGGTGAGCAGCAGGGGGATGGCACCTGTTTTGAGAAATTTTAGGAGTGAATATTTGAGGATCATTGAGCGGTTGGCCTTAACGACGCAGCCAATTTAGAAATCCCACCGTAGCAGCAATCACCGCTGCTAGGTAAAACACATGTGTGCCAGCACTGGCCCACACAGGTCCAAAAATGAAGGGAGATATGAACTGCCCCAGAGAGGCGCAGCCAGTGCCAATGGCTAATACTCCAGACCGTTGAGTGTCGGGGGATAAATCGGCTAGGGCGCTGTAGAAGTTGGGCATGACTAGACCAAATCCTAGACCAAAAATCAGCCCTGCAGCTAACATTAGCGGCGGGGATAGGACATTGGGAATGGTAGCTAAGGAGATGGCCATGAGGAAGAAGCCAGTTGCGATCGCACCCCCAGCCCCCAATCGTTTAGAGACCTTGGCTGCCCCCACCGCCGCAATCACCGCCGCTCCCACCGAGCGAGCCGCCAAAACACAGCCGTTCAGGAGCGATGATGCGTTAATTGCTTCCTTCAGGTAGAGCGGTGCATAAACGACGACGACATAAAAAATTGCTGATGCCGTAGCCAGAGCTAGCAACAGTAGCCATACCTTACTTTGCCGGATCACATTTCCGATGCCATGGGTCTTAGGTAAGGTGGCCGTAGAGCGTCGTCCCCGAGGCAAAAACAACAGACTTGCCAAGGCCGCCGGTAGTCCCAAACCATAGAGGACAAACGCCCAGCGCCAATGATACAACCCCAACCAGCCACCCAAAATTGGGAAAATTACGGTGGCTGTGGCCAAGGCACTAGTGGCATAGCCCATCATCCGTGTGCGGGCTTCGCCATCATACAAATTACTCAAAATTCCAATGCTGCCTGCGCCAATACCGCCGCTAGCGACTCCCACCAGCGCCCGTGACAGCACAATTCCCCAAAATCCTTGGGCCGTTGCCCCCAAACTACCAAACACTCCATACGCCACCAGGCAAGCGATCAAAATGCGGCGGCTGCCTAAACGATTGGCTAGCAGACCAAAAACAAGACTGGCCAAAGCCGTCGTCAGGGTATGGGTACTCACCAGAACCCCGGCCCACCGGCTGTTCAGGCCAAACTGCTCAACAATTTCTGGAAAGACTGGGGCAACGATGGCTCCGACTGCACTGGATAAACAGCCTGCCACCATAAGTACAGCGAGTACCTGCCACGGTGGACGAGTCGGTATTTGCGGTAACCTCCCTAGTTTTGAGGCAACCGGTTTTTGATAGACAGTGGTCATAGGGGAGAACACAGCAACACTTGCAAAGAACACACCTCAACAGGCCAATGGTTCGCGACAAGTTAATAGATGTTAACATTACCCATAACTAGGCATAAGCAAAAACTTATACCTGCCCAGTTGGCGTTGTTACGTGCATATGTCTACTGGCGTTTGAGGTGGCTGTTTATGTTGTAGCCGACTGTTCAAATCTCCCTACCTGGCTTCATTGACAGTTCGTGAAGCGTCACTGAATATTGTCAGCATCGAGTTGACTACCGTCATACTGCTACCACTATGGGCCCCGTTTGGAGCCCAAAAACTGAGTTTATTGGGGGTTACTCAGTAAAAATCAAGATAAGTCTCGTACAGTGTAAAAACGCTGTCACTGACTAGCCTCAACCCTTATTTCTAGCCTTAGACGATGGAATCATCTGCTGTTCTCAAAGGTCAACCCATATACCGGCGCGCCCGTGCTGTTGGCATCAACCCAAACTACTGGTATCCAGTTTTGTGGGCCGACCACCTGAAGCCAGGGGATGTTGTCTCTGTTCAGGTTTGGGAAGCTTCCTTGGCGGTCTATCGCAATGCCGATGGAGTAGTCAGCGCCCTAGCGGATGCGTGCCCCCACAAAGGAGTGGAATTACATCGAGGAGAAGTGCATGGTAACAACTTGGTGTGTCCTTACCATGGCTGGGAATTTGATAGTGATGGCCAGTGTGTTGGCATTCCCTACTTTCCTGAGGATCAGAAATTACCCTGTGCCCAAGCCCGTAGCTATCCTACCCGCGAGTCCTATGGAATTGTATGGGTCTTTCCGGGGGATCCTCAGCTAGCCGAGCAACAGCCTTTACCAGAGGTGCCTCAGTACGGGGAACCGGGCTGGTTCATGGTGCGTATTCCGGGACACTTTAAGGCCCATTTCTCCATTTGTAACGAAAATACGATGGATGTGTTCCACGGATTTTTGCATAAGGATCTGCAAGGCTGGTACGACCCCAAGCTATTGGATCTAAAACAAGATGAGCATGGCGTCGCCGCCGATTATCAGGTATCTTACGAGGGTTTTTTAAGTAAGCTACTAGGTCTGGGCACGCAAGGAAGCAACAGCGCTACTCGCACGGTTTCTATCCGCTATCGCTATCCCCACTACGCTACTGCATTAGAATCTGTATCATCGCTCTACCTGATGCGACTACCTGTCGGCCCCCGCGAAACAAGATCTTTTTCCCTATTGTTTCTCAAATTGCCCCTGCCCCAGTGGCTACTCAGTGGTCCCCTAGCTAGAGTGCTAGAAAAGATTATTTTGAACAGCGTTTTCCTCAAGTTTTTGCACCAAGACGTAGAGATGATGGAAAGTGAGCAGCGTAACTACTCCATCGATCCGCAGCGTAACTACGTCGAAGTAAATCCGGCAATTATCGCTCTACAGCGAGTAATTGTTGGACAATATGAGCGATTAGAAGTTTCTCCTTCGTCTGCTTTGGAAGCGGCAAAAGAGTCTTCTATCCAACCATCTCAGGAGGTTAGTAACGGTATGCTTGTGTGAATCGCCCGCTTGGGGATACCCAAGCCCCCGTTGCCAGGACCCATTATCAAGGGGGTTGGCTGCTGGGCTAAGCCTTGGTTGATTGATATGCTCAATGTAGGTGATGAGGAGTAAATTGTGGAAGTCGTTAATGACTATGTGCAGCGTTTACATTCAAGCGGTTTATACCCCGACAAGTTTATTTGCCATCAAAAAAATGGCAATCAGATCGAAGTAGAAGAGCAAGGGACCGGTCGGCGGCACCAGGTTCTGACATTCTGTACCAATGACGTGTTGGGCATGGCTCAAGATGATGCGGTAACTCAGGCTGCTATTGATTCCATCCGCCGCTATGGTACGTCCAATAGCTCTTGTTCAGTGCTTAGCGGTCGGATTGATTTGCACCGTCAGCTTGAAGAAGAAATCTCTGCTTTTAAGCACTTGCCCCATACCCAGCTTTTTCTGAATGCATGGATGGCATTGCAGGCTCTAATGGATGGCTTTTGCCACTTAGCAGTCCCCGTGCAGGGCTTTCAGCATACCCGTGAAACCATTATTTTTAGTGATGTGCTCAATCACGGTTGCATTATTGCTGCGGTGGTAAATGCGGATAATCGCTCGGGCAAGATGTTTGGCCACAGCCCCAAAGTGCGGGTAAAGGCCTACCGTCACTGCGACATGGATGATCTAGAGCGCAAGATGCGCCGCTATGTGCGTCCTGACGACCGGGTCATTGTGATTTCTGACGCGGTCTTCTCCATGGATGGTGACGTGGTGCCCCTGCCCCGCATGCTAGACATCATGGAAGACTATCCGGGCAGTGTTGTGGTCATGGATGAAGCCCATGCCAGCGGCGCTATTGGTGGTAAAGGCGAAGGCATTTACGACCACTTTGGGATCACTCCTCAGTCAGTGATTGAGCGCGGTATTGTGCCCATTATTATGACTACGTTTTCTAAGTTTGCTGGGTCGGCTGGCGCGGCCATTAGTGCCCCTAATCGTGAGCTGATCGACCTGTTGGATGTATCGCCTACATCCATTGGTACGATTTCCCTACCGCCGCCAGTTACGGCTGCTGCCCTAGAAAGCATTCGCCTGGTTCGTAGCGAGCCGGAACGTGTGGCTAAGCTACAGGCAAACACCCGTTATTTGCGCTCTAAGTTAATTGCGGCCGGTTTCGATGCCATTGGTGAAACCAACGTAGTTCCTGTGTTGTTACCCCCCGACCTAGATCCAAAATCCTTTGCCCGCGCCTTAATGGAAGAGTACGGTATCTGGGTTTCGGCCATCTGGTTTATTGCTAAACCCCGTCTTCGGATTACGGCCAATGCCCTCCATACCCAGGCTGATATGGATCGGTTGATAGAATCTATGGTGGCTGTTCGTCAGAAGTTGGGTGGAGCGGTTGCCCAGTACGCCTAGGGTGCCAAAGTATAGGAAGGAGTAGGTGGTGAGTGGTAATAGAGAAATAAGGCTAGCTTTTTAGTAGCTAAAATAGTCTAATTTCAAACACAGCTCACCATCTACTACTCACATTAGCCATGAGTAATTTTTCTATTCGGCCGGTTACTACATCCGAAGAGCAAGCTGCTTTTATTGCTGTTCCAGCCTACGTTTATAGGGATAACCCTCACTGGGTTGCCCCCATTGAGACCAGTATGATTAAACAATTCTCCGAAGAGAATTCTTTTTTTCAGTACGGTAGGCTACGACAGTTTATTGCCTATCAGGAGAAACAGCCTGTGGGTAGGGTGGTGGCTGCGGTCAATGACCGACTTATTGAACGGGAAAATACCCCTGTCGGGTTAATTGGTTTTTTTGAGTGCATTGACCATAGCGAAATTGGTCAAGCGTTGCTGGATGAGGCGACTAACTGGCTGAAGCAACAGGGGATGACCCAGGCGCGCGGACCCATTGATTTATCTACCCACAACAACTGCTGTTTTTTGGTAGATGGATTTGAGTCAGATCCGATGTTGATGATGCCCTATAACCCCAAGTATTATTTGGACATCATGAAAGCCAACGGCTGGCATCAGGCTAAAGATGCCTATGCCTACGATTTGTCCTTAGACAAGCCTTTGCCTGACAGCTTTGAGCGGGGCTATAAAATTGCTCAAAGGGCAGGGATTACATTTCGGACTATCCACACCAAAGGTGAGGCCTTTGAGCAGGACTGTCGCCATATCTACGAACTGTTTACCACTGCGTTTGCCCACAATTGGAGTTCTAGCGCCCGCACCGAAGCGGAGTTTATGGTGGAGGCACGGGAGCTGCAAACCTTAGTAGATACGGATATTTTTGTAATTGCCGAAGATCCTAAAAAAGAGTCGGACAACAAAATGGTGGGCTTTTTTATGGCCCTGCCGGACTACAACATTGCCCTCAAGCATGTGAAGGGTAAACTGAATGTTTTTGGCATTTTGAAATTCCTGTGGCATCGCCGCAAGATCAATCAGGCCCGAGTCTTAGCCATTTGCACACTACCGGACTATAGTCGCAAAATGGTGGCCCTGGCGGTGGTGTATTTGGGCATGAAGGGCGGTACTGATAAAAAGCCTCCCTATAAACGAGCTGAGTTGTCTTGGGTGTATGAGGACAATATGCGATCGCGAAATATCATCGAGAGCACCGGAGCCACTATCTACAAGACCTATCGGATTTACGAAAAGGCTTTAGTCTAGTCCGCAGCCTAGGGGTGATTGCGACTGTTAAGCGTTGCCTTGGGCAGCCGGTCTAAAAGACTTGATCGAGACCAATTTATTCTCATCTGAATCCCACAAAATAAATTGAGAACAATCTAGAATATCGCCAATGCCAATGGTTTTTACCTGGGTAAGCAGGTGGCTATTGGCTTGGTGACAGGCTTTGAGGTTGTAATTAGGAATTCTTTCGGAAAGGTGATGAATGTTGTGATAGCTGATATCAGCGGTAAACCATTTGAGCACCGCCGGTATATCTAGGTAGCTACTGCCTTCAATAGCGCCGGTCAGATAGTTCCACCCCTCTGATGTGTGAGCATAGGCCTCATCAAAGTTGTGCTGCACAAAGAAGACATTAATAAAAATGGCGGCAGAAAATGTGAGAACAATTGAATACACACTTAAAAAGAAGCCCGCCCCGAGCCAATGGCATAGAGCAACCCATCCCCCAACCACGACAATATTATTGAGTAAGATATCCCAAAACTCTGCTGCCGTTGACCAATGCTTAGGTTTGTGGGCTGACAAGATAGAGGCTAGGTCCATCTCTGGATCGGTTTTTAGGGATGAAACTAGATCGACGAGAAACTCATATATCCCTAGGATAAAAATAAGTCTTGGCTTAAATGCAAGGTAGAAAAAACCGCCTGGAATCACCATCAATGGGTGTCTAAGGACGCCGTACATCTTTTGGTCAGATGGTGAGAGCTGGGCGTATTCTTTAACTGATAAAAAATCTCCAATCCCTCGATATTGTTCCCAGTCACCATTTGTTTTGTGGTGATAGGCATGGTCTCTAGACCACCAATATTGCGGCATGGCATTGACAAGACCTAGGACAAAGCCTACAACCCGATTTATTTTTTTTGAGCTAAAAAGTGAGTAATGTCCACAATCGTGCATTAGAGAAAAGCAGCGCAGAGAAAATAGCACGAGTAAAACAATAATTGGTGGCAGTAACCAAAAAGATATCTGGGCAGCGTTTACTGCTAAGAACCATAGAAAAATATAAGGAAAAATTGTGTTTAGAACTTGATAAGTGGCTCGTAAGTCGTTGCTCTTCATGTAAGGAGTCAAGACAAAATCAGACTTATTAATTGTTTTAGTCATCCAAAGGAGCCGTGCTTAAAGTATCTACATCTTAAGTGGCTTTTTATGCAAAAACGATCTCTGGTTACAAAATCAGCTGCTTTCCAAGGAGAAGATTGTTGGCTGGGTCGGCAATGCAACTCGAGGTTGTTTCAGCCTGAGCGGTCCGGATATCAATGCTTTTATTGAGACATTGATTTCAGCTACGATACAGCCTGGGCCTGTTGAGATAAAGGATCGCATAGGTATGAAAGCACTGGTTACAGGGGCGAACGGCTTTACCGGGTCCCATTTGGTCAAGCTATTGGTGGCTCAGGGCAATGGCGTAGTTGGGTTGGTTCGTCGCACCAGTGACCTGTCGCGGCTGGCGGCTGTGGATGTGAAGCTGATTTATGGGGATATTACCGATAAGGATGCGCTAAATCAGGCGATGGCGGCTGTGGATGTGGTGTTTCATACTGCGGCCTGTGTGGATTTGGGCATTGTGGACACGGCCCGCATGGAGCGGGTCAATGTGGAGGGGACCCGTACGGTATTGGCGGCGGTGAAGGCGCAACCTACACCGCCTAAGCTGGTTTATTGCAGCACCATTGGCATCTATGGCGATACGGCGGGCCAGGTGATCGATGAGACCTATCAGCGTACTCAAGTTGGGTTTTCGTCTGCTTACGATGAGACTAAGTACAACGCTCAGCAGCTGGTGAACCAGCATGTGGCCGATGGGTTTGCGGCGGTGAGTGTGATGCCAGGAGGTATTTTTGGGGCGGATGATCCTCATTTTGGACCGGTGATTAAGTTGTTTTTGAAGGGCAGACTGCCGCTGTGGCCGGGTTGCGATCGCATCACCGGCATTGTCCACGTAGACGACCTCGTCCAAGCCATGGTGCTGGCCGCCGAAAAAGCCCCCTCTGGCGAACATTTCATCATCTCCGCCGGGGAGCTATCCATCGGCGAAATGTTTAAAGTTCTGGGCCAGGCGGCTGGTGTTAAAGCTCCAGCCGATGCACCGCAGCCATTAGTGCGGGCCATTGGTGGGTTCCTAGACCCCATCGGTAAAGCGTTTGCTTGGAATGCACCTCTAAATAATGAGCTAGTTCACTACATATACGACCGCTGTGTGCGCATCAGTGGTGAAAAAGCGATGCGAGACCTGGGCTGGCAGCCCCGCTCCGTACCTGAAATCTTGACCGGCATTGCACAGGAACTAACAGCTACTTAATGTCAGGTTATAAAGGTGCTGTTGCTGATTTAGAGGATGAACCGATCGGTTAGATAGACCATAGGACAGTATCTCGCAGATAAAATCATCCCGAAGATCAGCAACGCTCAGATTATAAAGGTAGATATAAAATTTGGCCCTTTAATTCCCCAGTCGCAATACATTCTAGGATTGTCAAAATATCTTCCATTACTTGGCCAATAGGGGCATTGGTGCGTACTTCAATAACTCCTGGCATGGAATAACCTTGGGCAACTCTTTCATAGGCATATTTTTAGTGATTGTAGCCACATCATGGGTTAGCAATACACGCTGTTCTTGAGCTGCCCAGGCCAATACCGTTGGGTCATCTTTACCGGATAGGGCAACATCTTGAACTCTAGCGATATCAATCTGAAAGGCTACGCCAACGGTAAGCAAAGCAACTCGGTCAGGTTATTGTGCTCGAATCCACTGTCGAAATTGTTTAACCAAAGCGTTCTCACCTAGGGTTTGATGAGAGGTAAGAAACCGCAAAATATCTGCTGCTGTCAGTAACGTTAGAGCCCGACTATTAGATTGATTGACGTACTCATCATCCTGTAGGACGTGTATTTCTAGACGGCTGCCATCATATCGCCAGATTTCTGGAACACCTAACGCTTTATAGATAGCAAATCGATTTAAAGAACTGCTTGTAATATCAATTTCAACTGCCAAATCTGGTGGCGGTAATTGGGTTAAATCAATCTGCTCAATCCCTCTGACTTGGGGCTCATTTTGAATGTAATAACACTGATCGGGCTCCAAACCGCTGGCAAGATCTTCTCGGTCACAGGTGCGTGACCCCAAACTACGAATCTCTAGATCCAGCTCTTCGGTTGCTGCTTCAATCAACCGACCAATCAGCTTTTTGAACGTTTCATGGGGATCTAGAGGCATCCGAATCTCCAGAGTGCCATGATCATAGGTGAGCCGAATTGCAGGTTCCTGAGCAAAATCACGAATCAGACTCTGATAACTTTGCCAGCTAATATTTTGCAAAACCACACGGTCAGGGCTTTGGATAAGAGTGGCCGTCATAGCGTGCTACTCCTGTGAACCATCAATAGTATTGCCAAAATGATAACAGCGATATTCTTGGCACAAGACCACTTTTCAGTATCCGTCTAGCTACAGCTATCCCACGTAGACAATTGGCAGAGCAAAGTGAGCAGAGCTAACGCGTAGCCTCTTTTTATCAGAGTTGGCCAACGCTTTCCCTGAGCCGAGTCGAACGGAGACGCTTTTCTAACCTCATCAATGCAGTCCTGTGACTAAGCTGGATTGCTTGGCCAATACACCATCTTCTAAATAAGTAATCTCATCGGCGGCATCGGTAATGCGCGGATCGTGGGTAATGATGAGTACCGTACAGCCTTTATTTTTCGCTAAGTACTGCATCAGTTCGATCACATCATGGCCTGTGGCAGAATCTAAGGCCGCTGTTGGTTCATCAGCCATAATCAATTCTGGTTCTCCGGCCAATGCACGGGCAATGGCTACCCGTTGCTTTTGCCCACCGGAGAGATCTGCGGGTAGATTGTTGGCCCGATCGCCTAAACCGACTTGTTTGAGCAGGTCAAATGCCTGTTCCTGATTGCCTGGTCCCTTGTAACCCTTGAGCTGTAGCGCTAGCTCAATATTTTCTAGGGCCGTCAGGGCAGGAAACAGGTTAAAGCTTTGGAAAATAAAACCGATGTGATCGCGGCGAAACGCCGTCAGTTCTTTGCGGGAGAGGGTCGTGATCTCTTGCCCCAGCAGCTGTACCTGACCGGCTGTCGGGGTTAAGATACCGGCCAAAATCGATAGCAGCGTTGTTTTGCCAGAACCCGATGGTCCCATCATCAGACGGATTTGTCCTGGGGGTATGGCCAGATCAATGCCTTTGAGCACCTTGGTTTCGGTGGTGCCCGACATAAAGG
>ERZ1740070.2633-NODE-2633-length-10228-cov-4.540352_pt1 | contig 10228 bp, 9 predicted proteins | sample MGYA00581734_ERZ1740070 | MGnify/ENA primary metagenome ERZ1740070 (study PRJEB43018, sample SAMN04849744) | marine metagenome | isolation source: floating plastic debris | place: Pacific Ocean | collected 2008-09-01 | study: EMG produced TPA metagenomics... | reverse complement strand
AGGCGGACCCAAAGGATCCGCCTCCGCGACCTAAGCCGCCTCGATCAGAACTGAGTATCCGGGTCGCAGAAGACACTCTGTTCTCATCCGAGTTGATGGCGACGCGCGGATTTTGGACCCTTCCCCCAACGCGCACCGCAAACTCTTTTCGGCGGGGCTGCTTCCTACCCCCAATTCGGTAGCCCAAAGGCCAACTGGTTAGAGCTAAGCTCGTTTGGAAGTGCCTTGCAAGAGCAAAATCGCAACCTTGTAAAAACGCGACAGGCCTTTGATTTGATGGGTTTTCTCGATTTGTGCGTTTGGAAGGGATAAACACCTATCCAAATCAGGGGTTTGTTCGCGTTGCCTACATGGGCGTCAGACCAAGTCGTCTAATACAAAAAATTAGACCAGACGCGATTGCGCCAGAGCTGCGGCCACAAATCCGGCGAACAGCGGGTGCGGATCAAAGGGCTTGGACTTTAGTTCCGGATGGAATTGAACGCCAACAAACCAGGGATGATCGGGCCGCTCCACAATTTCAGGCAGCAATCCGTCTGGCGACATTCCTGCAAACACCAAGCCCTGCTTTTCAAGCGGCTCAATGTAAGCGCTGTTCACTTCGTAGCGATGGCGGTGCCGCTCCGAGATTGGTTCCGCTCCGCCATAGATCGACGCGGTGTGGCTGTTGCCGACCAGTTTCGCCTCGTAGGCGCCCAAGCGCATGGTTCCGCCAAGATCACCGTCCGAAGCGCGCGTCTGAAGACCCTCATCGCTCATCCACTCTTCGATAATGCCGACCACCGGCTCTTTGGTCTCGCCAAACTCGGTCGAAGAAGCGTTTTCGATACCGGCGGCGCGGGCGCCTTCAATACAGGCCATTTGCATTCCAAGACAGATGCCAAAGAAAGGAACATCGCGCTCTCGGGCGAAGCGCACGCTGGCAATCTTGCCCTCGCTGCCCCGTTCACCAAACCCGCCGGGGACCAAAATCCCGTGCATCGGCTCAAGCGCCGAGGCGATTTCGCTTTCCTCGCCCTCAAAGATCTCGGCATCAATCCACTTGATGTTGACCTTCACCCGGTTGGCAAGGCCACCATGCACCAGCGCCTCGTTGAGGCTCTTATACGCGTCCGGCAGGCCGACATATTTGCCCACCACACCGATCGTCACTTCGCCTTCAGGATTGAAATAGCGATCGGTAACGTCGTCCCACGCCACAAGATCGGGCTCCGCCGCGTCTGTGATACCAAACCCGCGCAGGACTTCGGCATCAAGCCCCTCGCGATGGTATTGCAGGGGCACGGAATAGATCGACGGCGCATCAAGGGCCGGAATGACCGCCTCCTTGCGCACGTTACAGAAGTTCGCGATTTTCTGCCGCTCGCCATCGGGAATGGGATGTTCTGCACGGCAAAGGAGCACATCAGGTTTGATCCCAAGGCTCGCCAATTCGCGCACTGAGTGCTGCGTCGGCTTGGTCTTAAGCTCGCCAGCCGCGGCGATATACGGCACCAGGGTCACATGGACGCTGAGGGTCTGGAACGGCTCCAACTCGTTTCGGATCTGTCGGATCGCCTCCATGAACGGAAGCGACTCGATATCGCCGACGGTTCCGCCAATTTCGCAGAGAATGAAGTCGTGATCGTCCTGATCGGCGAGCGCGAACTCCTTAATCGCATCGGTTACATGCGGGATCACCTGGACGGTGGCCCCAAGGTAATCACCGCGCCGCTCGCGCGCGATGATGTCGCGATAGACCCGGCCCGAGGTTATGTTGTCGCTTTGGCGAGCCGAAACTCCGGTAAAGCGTTCGTAATGCCCCAGATCGAGATCGGTCTCTGCCCCATCGTCGGTCACATAGACTTCGCCGTGCTGATACGGGCTCATCGTACCCGGATCGACGTTGAGATAGGGATCAAACTTGCGAATGCGCACCTTGTAGCCGCGCGCCTGCAACAGGGCAGCCAAGCTTGCCGCCATAAGACCTTTGCCGAGCGAGGAGACCACGCCGCCGGTGATAAAAATGTACCGCGCCATGGGCGACGAGCCTTAAGCGTTGGATGGGGTGCTAAGCAAGCGAATTGGAGCGCCCTGCCCCATGCAATCCACAAGCCTTTTTCAAAAACGATCCGCGAGCAGGGCGTGCACGTCTTGATCGCTTACTCGGCCAAGGGGTCGTCCGTCGCTGGCGCTTCTTCCGTCGCGTCTGAGGGGGCGAGCGGATCGCCTAGAAGTTGATCGGTTGCCGACGGGGCATCCACATCGCGCGTCAGCGTCGAGGTGATGGTGTCCGTTGTACCGGTCTCCACTGCCACCGCCGCAAGAGCAATCGAAAGAGTCACAAACGCCACAGCCAGCCACTTGGTTGCGCGGGTCAGAAAATCCGCCGCACCACGCGCGCCCAGCGCTCCGGTCGGGCTACCTCCAATCCCAAGGCCGCCCCCTTCGGAACGCTGCATAAGCACAACGCCCACAAGCGCGGCGGCTACGATCCCTTGAAGGACGGTGAGGAAGATAAAGAGGCCCATGACGTTTTTTGTCTCTAATCGTGAACAGCAAAGCGATACGCTCGGCGCATCTAGGGGCGCGTAGCCGTATGTGCAACTACCAGCGTTCAACTATTGGCGCGCATCTCTCACCACGCCACAACCGGATCAACTCTCTGGCGAATCCGCAGCGAGAGCAATGCTCATAAAGCTGTCAGCGGTAAGGCTGGCTCCACCGACCAACGCCCCGCCCACCTCAGGCACCGCCAGAATCTCTGCCGCGTTCTCGGGCTTGACCGCACCGCCGTACAAGATTCGCACGCCGGCGGCCTCTTCTTCTCAAAACAACTCCATCAGAAGCGCGCGAATAGCCTCATGCATCTCTGCGATATCGTCGGTCGTCGCGGTCTTGCCGGTTCCGATTGCCCAGATGGGTTCATAGGCGATGGTTAGCTTCTCGCCTGCGTTTTCGATTTCGGGCAACGAGGCTTTGATTTGTTTTTTAACATACACGACCGCTCGACCCGCATCGCGAGTTTTCTCGCTCTCGCCGCAGCAAAGGACGACGCGCAGCCCCGCTGCCAATGCGGCCTCGACCTTGGACTTGACGACCGCATCGGTTTCGCTGTGGTCCATCCGGCGTTCGCTGTGACCAAGGATGACAAACTTTGCGCCCGCATCGGCGACCATGGCCGCTGAAATATCGCCTGTGTGAGCTCCTCCATCAGCGAAATGGCAATTCTGCGCGCCAACGCCAATCTGCTCGGCTTCGCGGTGGATCGGATGGATCAAGGTGTAAGGCGGCGCGATAGCGACCTCGACCTTCATGTGGCGCTGCGCCGCGCGATCAATGGCACGCGCTTCGGACAGCATGGCCCGGGTGCCGTGCATTTTCCAATTTCCGATAATGTAAGGCCGTTCCGCCATCGGGGTGTCCTGCGTAGATCTTGAAGAGATTTCGAATCTGTGCGCCTAGATAAGGCTCGGGGGCTGGCTCGGCTAGACGACACAAGGCTTACAGTCAAAACCTTCGCACACCTGTTGCCGCACGGTCGCAGGGGAGATAGAGCGCTCGGCAAATTCAATGTGACGCGCGTTCCTTTGGTCTGTCCGCTGGACAATGGCGCGCATCAGATTTTCGGGATTACTCGCACAGATGATTACGTCGTTACGCAATTTCTTTCAGTCGAAACTGGGCATGGCCTTTTTTCTCGGCTTTCTTGCGCTGGTCGCGCTCGCATTTGCTGGCGCTGATATCACGGGGAACACTTTTGGCGGTATCGCGCAAGGCGAGCGTGTGGCGCTGGTGGGTGATGACGCGGTTACCAGCAACGAACTTGCGGAAACGGCGCAGGCCGCTCTGCGCGGCGTACGGCGCGAGAACCCGACATTGACCATGCCACGCTTTATTGCTGAAGGCGGACTTGACGAAGTGCTCTCCCAATTGATCGACCGCTACGCCATTGGAGCCTACGCTGAGCAAGCCGGGCTGCGCGCGGGCGAAAACCTGGTGAATAGCGAGATCCTACAGATCGGCGCGTTTCGTGGGGTAAGCGGTGAATTCGATCAACAGGTCTATCAAAGAGCGCTGGCTGATCAGCGCATCACTGATGCGACCTTGCGCCGCGACTTGGCCGATGGCCTGTTGGCCGAGCAGCTTTTGTCTCCTGTGATCGCCGCTCCGCAAGTGCCGGAAAAGCTCGCGCGGCGTTATGCATCCCTGTTTCTGGAACGGCGCAATGGTCGCATCGCGCTCATCCCGAGCGCTCTTTTCACCAGCGACGAAGAGCTTGAAGACAGCGCCGTCGAAGCGTTTTACGCTGAAAATCGAGCGACTTACATCGAACCAGAACGCCGCACGCTGCGCTTTGCCATTTTCAATTCGGGCAACCTCAAAGCCAATCTGACGCCCGCCCCGGACGAGATTGCGGCGCGCTATGAAGAAACCCGCGAGCAATACGCCGCGCGCGAATCCCGTGATGTGACGTCCTTTACCGTACCTACCGAAGAAGGCGCGCGCGCTTTGATTGCGCAGGTTGAAGCGGGTCAGAGCATCGAAGCCGTGGCGAGAGACGCTGGCTTCAACACCACACAGGTGGTGGATCGCGACCGCGAGCAATTCTCCGCTGGCGCAAGCTTTGCCGCGGCCGAAGCGGTGTTTGCCGCAGAAGAGGGCGAAGTTGTGGGACCCGCGCAAAGCACTCTCGGCTTCGTCGTTGCGCGTGTCGATAAGATAACCAACACGCCTGAACGCACTCTGGCCGAGGTGACCGATGAGATCACCCAAGCGCTAACCCAAGAAAAGACCGCCGCGGCGCTGGGTGACTTGTCAGCGCGGATCGAAGCCGAAGTCGACCAAGGCACCTCGCTGACCGAAATCGCCGATGCGTTTGAGCTAACCTTGGACGAAAGCCCTCCCCTGCTTGCCGATGGGCGTGTTTTTGACACGCCGGGCGCGCAGCCCAATCCTGCCCTTCGCCCGATCCTCGACACTGCTTTTGGCCTTGATGAAAGCCAACCTCAGCTCGATGTGCTCATTCCGGGCTCGCAGTTCCTGGTTTACGAGGTTTCCGAAATTGTAGAGTCCACGCCCCCGCCCCTCGCCGAGATCCGCGAGCGCGTTGAGGAAGGCCTATCGCTCGCAAACGCCAGCGGCGTGGCTGAAGTGGTGGCTCAACGCATTCTCGATAAAGTGCGCGGAGACACGGCGCTCGCGCAGGCCGTGAGCGAAGAGAAAACCGATCTTCCCCCACCCGACACAGTCAGTCTGGCCCGGCAAGAGCTCCAGCAATTGCGGGCTCAAGGCCCCGTTCCCCCGGCGATCGCCTTGATGTTCAGCATGGCCAGCGGGACTACCAAGCTGCTGGAGGCCCCGGCAAACCAGGGCTGGATTCTGATTTCACTTGATGGAATCGAGACCGATGATCTGCCTGACGACAACCCCATCGTGCCAAGCCTTCGTCAGCAACTCGCTCAAACGCTGCGCGGTGAATACACAGAGCAGTTCACGAAGGCGGTCCGTGAAGATGTGGGCGTGGAAACGAACGATGACGCTTTGGAAGCGGTCCGCACGCAACTCGCTGGCGGCCAGCTCTGATTGATGCGTCCGATCCATTGTGACCAGCCCTCCGCCCAACGACGCCTTGTCCCCTAACGCGCCTGCAAACGCCAACGAAGCGCGCCGATCTTTGGCGGCGGGCGAACCAAGCCTTGTGTGGCGCACGGTCGTTGCAGACAGCGACACGCCGGTCGGAGCCGCAAGGCGGTTGATTGTGCCGGGTCGCGGCGATTTCCTGCTGGAATCGGTTGAAGGCGGCGAAGTCCGGGGGCGCTACAGCCTCCTCGGTCTTGATCCCGACCTCGTTTTTCGTGCGAGTGAAGCGGAAGCTCAAATCAATCGTCAATGGCGTCATAGCCGTGATGCTTTTGAACCGTGTGATGGCGACGCGATGGCCGAATTGCGCGCTCTCGCTAACGCGTGCCGAATTGACGTTCCCGACGCGCTTCCATCCGCTCTTGCGTGCCTAGTCGGCTATTTCGGCTACGAAACCATTGGGCTCGTGGAATCGCTTCCACGCGCTGATGCGAGCGAACTCGCTTTGCCCGATATGCTATTCGTGCGCCCCACACTTATCCTCGTGTTCGATCGCCTGAGCGATGAGTTGTTCTGCGTTGCGCCTTTATGGCCGGACGGCGACGCGCCAGCGGATCCCGAGAAAGCCATCCTCGCCGCTGGTGAGCGCATTGATGAAGCCCTGCGCACTCTGTCCAGCTCCGCCCCATCCGAACCGCGCGCGCCGGTTGACGTCCCTACTCCCAAGCTCGATCCCGTACTGGCGGGTGAGGATTACAAGGCGATGGTCGCCCGCGCAAAAGACTACATTGTCGCAGGCGATATCTTTCAGGTCGTTCTGGCCCAGCGCTTTACGTGCCCTTTCACGCTTCCCCCGCTTGAGCTTTACCGCGCCCTTAGACGGGTAAACCCCTCGCCGTTTCTGTATTTTCTCGACCTGCCTGGCTTTGCCATTGTGGGTTCAAGCCCGGAAATACTGGTGCGGGTGCGCGATGGCGAAGTCACTATTCGTCCGATCGCGGGGACGAGACCGCGCGGAGCCAACCGGTCGGAGGATGAGGCCAATGAAGCGAGCCTTCTGGCCGATCCGAAGGAACGCGCTGAGCACTTGATGCTGCTTGATCTGGGGCGAAACGATGTAGGCCGAGTCACGAGCCAAGGCAGCGTTGCGGTCACTGACAGTTTCGGGATCGAGCGTTACAGTCACGTCATGCATATCGTCAGCAACGTTATCGGCGCTCTCTCGGACGACAAGGACGCGCTCGATGCGCTTTTCGCTGGTTTTCCAGCCGGAACCGTGTCCGGCGCGCCCAAAATCCGCGCGTGTGAGATCATTGCAGAGCTTGAGCCGGAAACGCGCGGCGCCTACGCGGGCGGGGTCGGCTATTTCGCGCCCGATGGCTCTGTCGACAGCTGCATTGTGCTTCGCACCGCCGTCGTGAAAGACGAAGTGATGCACGTGCAAGCGGGCGCCGGTATTGTCGCCGACAGCGACCCCGATTACGAACTGGCGGAATGCCGGGCCAAAGCGGGCGCTCTTTTCGCCGCGGCCAGTGAAGCGGTGCGCCGCGCCAGTGAAGCAAGGTTTGGCCAATGAAGCGCGCTTTTCATCTTGCCCTTTCCCTTGCTCTCATCGCGTCTTGCAATCAGCAAAAGGCGGGTGAGCCCGTGGTCACGGTCAACCTTAAAGAGGAAAATGGCGAGGAAATCGTTCCGGTTCTCACCGACGCTCCAGTGGCCAGCGTGGATGACAGCTTGGTCGAGTCCGCGTGTAAAGCCGCCAGCTTCGAAGAAGTCAGCCTGACGCACTGCCTTGCAGACCCGTCGTCCCACACGATCAACGCGGTCTACGCGCGCGGCGCAGCCGCAGTTCCCTATGGCACGTTGAAAGCCTACGCGCAGACGGTCGAAGCCGGTTCAGTGGCTTTCGCAATGAACGGTGGTGCTTTCAGCGACGACCTTAGCCCGCGTGGTTATCTGGTCGCCTCGGGTGAACGCCTTTCCGAACTGGATCGCGGCGACGGCGATGGAAACTTTTACCTAAAGCCCAATGGCGTCTTCTTTGGCACAGGCGACGCGTGGCGCGTTCTGAGCACGGACCAATTCTTCCGCACAGTCCGCGACCGTCCGCAATTCGGGACTCAGTCCGGTCCCATGCTGCTGATCAACGGCGAGTTGTCGGACGCCATCAGCGAGAACGGCAATTCGCGCGCCGTGCGCAACGCGGTTGGTGTTGACGCCGAACGGAAGGCTCATTTCGTCATTTCCAACGCGCCGATCAGTTACGGCCAGCTGGCGCGCTTTATGCGTGACGAGTTGAAGGTGACCGACGCGCTGTTTCTTGATTCCAATTCCTCATCGCTATGGGATCCGGCAACCGGACGAATGGATGATGGTCGCACAGGCCCGATCCTGGTTGTCAGCAAGAAGGCGACGCCATGAACGTCCAAACCATCGATCGCCGCACGCTCTATCCCGAGATTGAGCCTTACGAGACGGGCATGCTCGATGTCGGCGAAGGCCATTCGCTTTATTACGAGCGTGTTGGCACGCCTGGCGCGAAGCCGGCGGTGTTTCTCCACGGTGGCCCGGGCGGCGGCATGGCTCCATCGCACCGTCGCCAATGGGACCCGGCGCGCTACGATGTCGTCCTTTTTGATCAGCGCGGCTGCGGCCAGTCGCTGCCCTTTGCTGAGCTAGAGAACAACGACACCTGGCGCATTGTGGCCGATATGGAGCGGCTGCGCGAGCATTGCGGATTTCATCGCTGGCAAATCCTTGGCGGAAGCTGGGGTTCAACCCTTGCTTTGGCCTACGCGCAAAAGCACCCTGCCCGCGTAACCGAACTGATTCTTCGCGGCGTCTTTCTGGCGCGCGAGCGCGAGAAGACATGGCTGTATTCCTACGGCGCGAGCGAGATCATGGCCGAGCAATGGGACGAGTTTATCGGGCTGATCCCAGAGGAAGAGCGCGCCGATCTGGTCAAAGCCTATTACTCTCGCCTTACCAGTGAAGATGAAGCCACGCGGCTAGAAGCGGCCAAGCAATGGTCCTTGTGGGAAGGCCATGTTGCAACGCTGCTGCCCAATCCCGGCCTTCTTGATGAATTTGCCGACGCGTCAAAGGCAGTCCCATTCGCACGGATTTGCGCGCGCTTTTTCCTTGAGGACTTCTTTCTCGAAGAGAACCAACTCTTGAACGACGCGGCTGTGATCGCGGATATTCCCGGCATTATCGTCCAGGGACGACACGATATTTGTACCCCGCCAGGCGCCGCTTGGGCGCTGAAGAAGGCGTGGCCGAAAGGCGACCTTTGGATTGTGGACGATGCCGGCCATTCCGCCAGCGAGCCCGGGATCGTCGATGGATTGGTGCGCGCAACCGATCATTTTGCGCCAGACGTAAGCGGAGGTGACGAATGAGCGCGCGCACTATCCTCGTTATCGACAATTACGACAGCTTTACCTTCAACCTTGTTCATTACCTCATGGAGCTGGGGGTTGATGTGCGTGTCGAGCGTAACGACGCGCTGACCGCGGCTGAGGCTATTAAGCAGAACGTGGTGGGCTTCCTGATTTCGCCCGGCCCATGCACACCCTATGAAGCCGCGAGCAGCCTTGATTTGGTCGCGTCTTGCGCCGACGCGGAACGCCCGCTTCTGGGCGTGTGCCTTGGCCACCAGTCGATTGGCCAACATTTCGGAGGCACAGTCACACGCGGGGGGCTTATGCACGGTAAAACCTCGCCGGTTACGCATGATGGAACGGGTGTGTTCAAGGGCCTACCCTCGCCCTTCACCGCCACGCGCTATCACAGCCTTGAAGTCGTCGACATTCCGGGCAACCTTGTCGCCAACGCGCACGCCGCTACACCCGGCGTCGATGAGATCAGCGTCATGGGCTTTCGCCACGAGACGCTTCCCATCCACGGCGTGCAGTTCCACCCGGAAAGCATCGCCACCGAGCATGGACATGCCATGCTCGCGAACTTTCTTGGCGAATGCGGTGTAGAGGCTGTTCTTCCCGAGACAAAAACGCTGGAGCAACCCGCGTGAGCCATCTGCCTGATATTACCAAGCCGCTGACGGAGACCGAGGCCGAAACCGCCTTTGGCACCCTGCTGGATGGCGCGCCCAACGAGGCTGAGATCGAGAGCTTTCTGGTCGCGCTATCCGAACGCGGCGAGACGTCCAACGAGATCGCGGGCGCTGCCCGGGCGCTCCGCGCCAGGCTTGTGCCCATAGACGCGCCAGAGGGCGCTATCGATGTGTGCGGCACTGGTGGCGATGGCCATCACACACTCAACGTCTCGACCGCCGTCAGCCTGGTGGTCGCGGCTTGCGGTGTGCCGGTCGCCAAACACGGCAACCGCGCCGCTTCATCCAAAGCGGGCGCCGCTGACACGCTGGAGGCGCTCGGCCTCAATATGGACGCCGCGGGACAAACCGCAGAAAAGACCCTCGCGGAAATCGGCATCTGCTTTCTTTTTGCCAAAAACCATCACCCCGCCATGGCGCGTATCCAGCCTATCCGGGTCAAAATCGGCAAACGCACCATCTTCAATCTGATGGGACCGCTCTCAAACCCCGCAGGTGTAGACAGCCAGCTCATCGGCATCGCCCGGCCCGCTTATGTGCCGATCTATGCTGGGGCCTTGGCAAAATTGGGGACCAAGCGTTCGCTGATCG
>ERZ1740070.2632-NODE-2632-length-10228-cov-7.295586_pt1 | contig 10228 bp, 10 predicted proteins | sample MGYA00581734_ERZ1740070 | MGnify/ENA primary metagenome ERZ1740070 (study PRJEB43018, sample SAMN04849744) | marine metagenome | isolation source: floating plastic debris | place: Pacific Ocean | collected 2008-09-01 | study: EMG produced TPA metagenomics... | reverse complement strand
ATTACCCATTACCATTTTCAATAAATCATGAAAAAAGTAGCAATTGTAGGAGGTGGCCCAACAGGTGTAACTCTTGCCTTAATGCTTGTTCAAAGAGGTATTGCAGTCACATTAATTGAAGCTGCTTCCGACTTCCATCGAGTCTTTCGTGGAGAAGCTTTAATGCCAAGTGGTTTAAATGCTTTTGATGAAATGGGAGTATCAAAAATATTAGCAGAAATCCCCCATCGACAACTCAATGCATGGGAATTTATTTTAAACAAAAAACCTTTATTTAAAGTTGATGAACCCATAGAAACTGACACTAAACCCTGTACTTTATTTTCTCAACCACCTTTACTAGAAGCCTTAATTTTAGAAGCTAGTAAATATAAGCATTTTGAATTTATTAAAGGTATAGCTGTTAAAGACTTACTATCAATTGATAATCGCGTAGCTGGTGTTAAATTACCAGATGGAAGAGAAATTACAGCCGATGTAGTAATTGGTGCAGATGGTCGTAATTCTGTTATTAGACAACGTGCCGGACTAGAATTAAAACGACAGCCAAAAAGCATGGATATCCTCTGGTTTAAACTAGCCGCACATCCTAAATTTGTCAAAGAAAACGTCTTTTCAGCTATTGGAGACGGTGAAAATGCATTTGCTGTATTTCACGGAGCCGAAGAAGGAAAATTACATCTTGGCTGGACTATATCTGAAGACAGTAAAAATATAGATACTAATGAATTAACAAACAAATTAACAAAAGTAGAATGGGCAAAAAAGTTTGCATCAATATCACCATCATGGTTAGCAGAACATTTTATAAACAATGCCGAATCTATCGAAAAACCCATTAAATTATCAGTTGTAGTCGGTCTTTGTCCATTTTGGTATAGTCCAGGGGTATTACTTTTAGGTGACTCCGCTCACCCGATGTCCCCCATTCGCGCTCAGGGAATAAACGTTGCATTACGCGATGTAATTGTCGCAGTCAATCATCTTGTACCTGTATTAACCAAAGAAGCAGAAAATAAACAGATTGATAAAGTATTCTCGCAAATTCAGAAAGAAAGAGAACCAGAAATAATCCGCATTCAACAATTACAAAAAGCAGAAGCCAGACAACACGAAATATTGCCAAAAAATCTCTTTTTACGAAAAATTGTTTTTAGATTAGCTCGTTTAGGAAATAAAGCAGTCCGTCTATCTTGGATACAGAGACAAAAGAAAATGCGTCAAGGTGTTACCGAAGTTAAATTAGAAGTTTGATTGGTAATTGGTAATTGGTAATTGGTAATTGGTAATTGGTAATTGGTAATTGAAAAAAATGTAGGGTGTGTTACGGCTTAAAAATTTTTGTTTATACAATACCTTTGCCAAAAAAAAGAGTGTGAAGAAAGAGGGCGTTCTTTAGTAAAGTTATGTTCTTCCACAAAAACAACTCAAAAGCCATAGACAGCCAATGTTTGACATATTAACACTTTTGCGGTGCCTGCTACCAGAAATAAATTCAGGTTTTGAGAATAGCTTTAAAAAATACAAATTACATCACCTTCAGGTAATTATTATTCAGTTTTTGAAACAGCTTTAGAAGCTTTTAAAAATTGCCATACTTAGTTAAGAATGATTATAGACAATAAGCGATTACAGTCGCTTAGAAATAAAGATTTTATTGAAATTCAATTCACATCAACTATTTCCGTGGATATTTCTACAGGTGGAGCTAAATTACTAGTCTCAGATATAATTATTCCCCTTGATGACGAACAGACAAAACCACAGTGGACTTTTTATTATCGTCATGCTGACACAAAAGGATGGTATGCTATGCGCTGGAGTCAGGGACAACCTGAAACTCTAAAATTATTGAGAAATCTTACTCAAAAGTTATTTTAAAGCCACAATTTATTCAAGTAAAAGAAAATAGAATTTAGCTCAAATTTAATTCTGACATGACGCTCATCTCTCGAATGGAATCGGTACAGTCACCGATAATCCCTGTGGTGGGGGAATTAATCAAAAATTCTCCCGATACTATATCTTTAGGACAAGGTGTTGTTTCTTATTCTCCACCACCTGAAGCTATAGAATTTTTACCTCAATTTCTCAGTAATTCTAAAAATAATTTATATCAAGCGGTTGAAGGAATTCCCCCTTTAATAAATATCCTCAAAGAAAAATTAACTGCTTTTAATCAAATCCAAATAAACGAAAATAACCGTATTGTGGTTACAGCTGGAAGTAATATGGCATTCATGAATGCTGTTCTGGCAATTACTTCCCTTGGTGACGAAATAATCTTAAATACGCCATATTACTTTAACCACGAAATGGCGATCGCCATGACTGGGTGTAATCCGGTTTTGGTAGAAACTGACGAAAACTACCAGTTACAACCAGATAAAATTATTCAAGCAATCACCCCAAAAACCCGAGCGATTGTGACAATTTCACCGAACAACCCCACCGGAGCGGTTTATTCAAAAGAGTTATTAAAACAAGTCAATGATATTTGTCGTCAGCGAGGGATTTACCATATCAGTGATGAAGCTTACGAGTATTTTACTTACGATAATGTAAGACACGTTTCACCCGGTTCATTTCCCGAAAGCAGTAACCATACAATATCTTTATTTAGCCTTTCTAAAGCCTACGGGTTCGCAAGTTGGCGCATTGGATACATGGTAATTCCGCAACACTTACTAACATCGGTTAAAAAAGTTCAAGATACAAACTTAATTTGTCCACCGGTAGTATCTCAATATGCAGCTTTAGGAGCATTACAAGCGAAACCGGAATATTTAAAAGATAATATTCAAGCGATTGCTGAAGTACGAGAATTAGTAATTGAATCTCTCAAAGGTCTTGAAGGTATCTGTACGATAGCTCCTGCTGATGGTGCTTTCTATTTCTTCTTAAAAGTTAATAGTCAAATTGATGATTTTGAATTAGTTAAACAGCTTATTAATCAGCATCATGTTGCTGTACTTCCGGGAACTACCTTTGGGATGAATCAAGGGTGTTATTTACGTGTAGCTTACGGTGCTTTGCAAAAAGAAACCGCGAAAGAAGGAATTGAAAGATTGGTAAACGGGTTGAGGGATTTAGCAAGTAGGAAGTAGTAAGTAGTAAGTAGTAAGTAGTAAGTAGTAATTAGCAAGTAGTAAGTAGCAAGTAGTAAGTAGTAAGTAAGGAATTAATTTCTTTCCAATTACCAATTACCAATTACCAATTACCAATTACCAATTGCCCAATTAAAAATGCTAATTACCAACAAAATTATAGAAATTGAAACAAATGAAGGTATCAATATCCATAATATCACGCCACAAATCCAGGCTATTATTTCATCAAGCGAAATAAAACAGGGTCAAGTTTTAGCATTTTATCGTCATACAACAACGGCTTTATCTATCAATGAGAATGAATCAAGATTGCTAGAAGATGTCAAAGTTTTCTTACAAAAGTTAGCGCCAAGTTCGGATAAATATTTACACAATGATTTGCATTTGAGAGGAGATATTCCACCAGATGAACCGATGAATGCTCATTCTCATTTAATGGCAATGATGTTAAGTAGTAGTGAGATTATTCCTATTGTTGACGGAAAATTAGCTTTGGGAACTTATCAATCTGTGTTGTTTTTCGAGTTGGACGGAGCAAGAAGAAGAACTGTCTTCTGTCAAATATCGGGAATCAGTTAACAGTGAACAGTGAACAGTGAACAGTTATCAGTGAACAACTATCACGGATTAAATGGATTTCACTGATTTCACTGATTGAGCTATCACTAACAACTAACAACTAATAACTAATAACTAACTAATTCTAATTTTTCAAATTCTGGCTGTCCGTAAATCATATTTTCATCGATTGCGGAAAGGACTTTGTTATTAGTTTTTTCGGAGTTTATACTAAGACAAGCCAATTTCGCTACGTCTGCACGATGAATTGTTCCGGCAATTTTGGGGTCTTCGGTTAATATTCCATTTCCCGTACTGGGTTCAGATTTTAATCCACCGGGACGAATTACTGTATAAGTTAATCCGCTTTCTATTAGATGCTTTTCGGCTTTTTCTTTTTCTATTAAAACAGGTTTGAGGGTTTCTAATGCTTGAGGAGGTATGGCATTTGCGCTGTTTCCACTACCGATTGAAGAAATTAAAATAAACTTTTTAACACCTGCTTTGACTGCGGCATCAATGAGGTTTTTGTTACCTAAATAATCAGCGCGTTCGCTATCTTTAGGTACTCCACCAATTGTACTAATAACTATATCAATTTTTTCTTCTGCTAGAATTGCTTTTTCTACATCATCTATATTTAAAGCATCACCTAATGCTACGGTTATACCCATTGCTTCTAGTTCTTGAAGCTTTTCTTCTGTTCTCAAAAGCGCTTTAACTTGATTATTCTGCGCGGTTAGACAATTAGCAATTTCTCTACCAACACCGCGACTTGCTCCAGCCAAAAAAATGTAACTAGTAACCATAGATAAGTTCAGCAATTAGATATTACACAATATTTTTAATATATCTTTTTTTGGTTTATCTCAACTAATAAAAAATCTATTCCTTGAAGATTAAAAAGAATATGACTTGCGAAAGAGCTAAATAGGACACACATCAAGATAGATTTGTAAACAACTGAATATTTGAATAAAAAATAGTCACTATTAGTGATTACAAAAGTTTTAAAGCAAAACAGAGGTAGAATATTATGAGCAACAAAGAGAAACAAGCTTTACCAGAAAATCCAAATTTAGCAGAACCTGGAAAAGGTGCCCCTGGAAATAATCATAGTGCAGTACAAACAGCACAAACTACCGCAGTAAATCCACCGGATGCAAAAATTCCTTCTAATGCTCCTACCGAGGAAAGCAAGCAGCAAGTCAAAGCTGTAGAAAAGCAAGAAGAAGGTACAATGAGTACTACCGATGGTTTTGTTATCGATGAAGCAGGTCAGCTTGATAACTATGCGGTTGAGCCAAAAATGTATGTAGAAGAAAAATAATTTTGAAAATCAAAGTTATATTTTGATATAAGAATTTTATTTGTAGAGACGTGAAACAAACTTTGCGTCTCTATATTTTTGCTATGTTTAGCATTAGTTGGCTAAAAATCCATCAAGTTAACTTATGAAGGAACAATTGCAAGAAGATTCTGAGAAGCTTCAAAAAACTGGACGAGTAGCTGCTACATCAGTAATTTGGGGTGTTAGTGCAGGAATGCTAGCGATTTGTATCCCGCTTGTAATTGTGACAAAAACTGGTGCAATTTTACCTTTCGCTGCAATTGTAGGGGCTGCAGTTGCGACTTTTGCGGTATGGAGTGGAGATGATAAGTCTCAAGTTAAGCAGCTAGAAGAGAGAATTGCTTTGTTGGAAACAATAGTGACTAGGGAGAATTCAGACGGAAGCTAGTAATTTACCAAAAAATGCACCTAAAGCTCTCGGGTTTCGCTATAATTTATTTCCACTACGAATAAATACTCTTAAAAAAATATGTTTTATTTAAGAATAAATCTTTGTGGCTGCGTAAAAAGTCCATTATTATGTTACCGTAACTTTTAAACTACTTATATAAGAGAGATTATCTATATTACGCAGAAGTAAGTCTATTTTGATTTACGGTCTTTTCTACGTATATTGATATATTTTGTTTAAGCGACGAGGAATAATTGCCTTGGTTTAAATTTTTTTAGCTATTCATAATTGTCACCCAAGGTATGGATGTAAACTCTATCAATTTACTGAAAGCTCAACAAGCCGACTTTCTTGAGCGAATTAAAAAAACAAAGACTTACGAAATTACTTTGCTTGAAAGTAACGTTAAAGGTTGTCATCGAGAATATATGCCATTTTGGGGCGAAAAATTAGCAACGCTCCTCGATAATGCTCGCTTACAAGCAGAAATTGTAGCCCGAAATCCGCCACCAATTCCATCTGAATACCTTGAAGATTCGGAGTGGTCTATACCTTTTGTAACATACTTTCAAAACCAAGCTGAAGATTATTTTTTGCGAGAATTTATTACTGAAGAAGTAATGAAAAGCTGTTTTGGTCGGTTAGTAAAGAAAATACCCCAAGACGCTATAGATTGTATGGAATTAGATGATGAAGGAAATCTTCGAGGTGAAAGTAGATTTTCTTTTTTCGTGACAAATAATCCTGATATTAAAATTCGAGTTTGCGTTGCTGATTCAGAGAGTTTTAATAGTATCAAAAAAGATAAAGCACGCTGGACAATTCAGCAGGATGATTTAAATAATTATCAGGTAATCTTTTTTTTATGCATGTTTTTTCCTGGCTCCGGACAAAGGGGATATGAAAAAGAAGCTCTAATTTCTGGATTTTTACCTACGAATCAAATTGAATTTAATGGCTCTTATATTTCTGTAAAGCCAAGTAAATTACTTTATTCAGGAGGGTTAAGCTGGTATTTGAATTTACTTAAAAATAAACAAAATTTGCCAAGGGAAGTTGATGAAATTAACCAAGCTAAAGTAGTTTCTACTCTTTCACCAAATCATCCTCTAGAAAGCGTTATCAATCAATGGCAATGTTCCCATACTTTAGTGGGACATATCAAAGGAATTAACTGTATTGCTTTAAAACCAAGAAGTAGGAATGATTCGCAATCTTTAATCGCTAGTGGAAGTCGGGGAGAAATAAAACTTTGGGATTTAAACAATGGTGATTTAATCGCTACTTTGTCAGAATATCCTTGGCTTCGTACTGGATTTGTTGATGAAGTCAATTATTTAGCTTTTAGTCCCGATGGGCAAACTTTAGCAAGTGGTGGTGCTGACTCTACTATAAAAATGTGGCATTTGGGTGCAAAAGATTTAATAGATATCATGCACAAACATAATGGCATGGTACGCTGCGTTGCCTTTACTGCTGATGGTAGGATGTTAGTAACTGGGGGTGATGATAGAAAAATCCAGTTCTGGGATATGACCGAGCGTCAAGTTATTATGACTCTTTCTTTAGATGATACTGCCGCTCATTCTCTAATTCATAGTCAGAATGCGAAAACTTTAGTTACAGGTAGTTATCGCAAAATAAAGGTCTGGAGTATTTCTACTGACGAAGAAATATCTTGCATTAATGTCGAATTACGGCATTGTCTTACTAGTCATTCTCACATAGTTTCTTCCTTAGCGTTGAGTAAAAACGGAACAATTCTTGTGAGCGGAAGTAAGGATAAAACAATTAAAGTTTGGCATTTAAAAACAGGAGAATTGCTTCGTACTCTCAAAGGACATAAAGATGGGGTTAATACAGTAGCAATTAGCCATTCGGAGCAAATTATTGCTAGTGGAAGTGCGGATAAAACTATCAAATTATGGCATTTAGAAACGGGAGAATTACTAAGTACTTTTTCCGGTCATAGTAATACTGTAACTGGACTAGCTTTTGCCAATCAAGATAATACTTTGGTGAGTGGAAGTTTAGATAAAACGATAAAAATCTGGCAGAGAATTTAACAGTTAACTGTTAACAGTTATCAGTGAACAGTTAACTGTTAACTGTTAACAGGGAATAGAGAATAGGGAGCAGTTATTAATTCTTAATTGTTCATTCGGAGGATGTAGATAATCACGTGTTAAGTGTTTACGAAAAGGTTTGAAGTAAAAGTCATAAATTAAACATAAAAATTATTTCCTCTTCCCTAATTCCTGCTTTATTTACTAATAATATTTGTTCACTGATAACTGCTCAGTGTTCACTGTCTACTGTTTAATATTTCCACGACTTTCTGAACACCATTTTCGGAACGAATTTTTTCTCCTAAAATAGCAGCTTGTGTTCGTATAGATTGATTTTCAACTGCATTTTTAATTGCTTGAGCAAGAGAATCTACGGTAAGGTTTTTTCTATCAATCATTGCTGGACTTACACCTAATTTTGCTGCTTGATAAGCCCAAAATGGCTGGTCGCCAAAAAATGGAATAATAATATTAGGTACTCCACTACGAAAAGTTGCAGCAGTTGTTCCAGCACCACCATGATGGATAATACAACTCATCTGAGGAAATAACCAACTGTGGGGTATATTATCTATTTGAAAAACGGTATCGGGTAAAGAGTTTTTCAAACCACTCCAACCAGAAAGAAAAATTCCTCTTTGTTGAGTCTTATCTAATGCTTTTAAAGCAATTTCAGCTATATTTTGTGCTTCTTCACCACCCATACTACCAAAGCCAATATATACCGGAGGAGAACCAGCTTGGAGAAATTCAACTAAATCTGCTGGAGGGATAAAATCATCTACTGCATCTAAAAACCAATATCCTGTTAAATGAACCCGACTTGACCAATCTTTTGGTTTAGGTGTGACTGATGGACTACAACCAATTAGATAATTGATTTTTGCATCTTCCATTTTTGTAAAAGCATTTGCTCGAATACCTGTTGGTGACAATTTGAGGATTGATTTACGAAATTGATTGATAGGTTTACGAAAAAATTGCCAAAATAATTGATTGGTAAGTGTATAACTAAATCGATTGTAAATACTTCCTAATTTTTCTAAATGTGGTGGTGTAACTGCATTCGGAAACTCTTTTGTTGGGTAACTTGGTGTTAGATAAGCATAATAAAAAGGAATATCTAATTTTTCAGCAATATCGAATCCCCAGAAAGGGAAACCTCCCCCAATAATCGCATCAGTTCCCTGACAAGCTGACCATGAATCGAGCAATACAGGTTCCATTATAGGTTCGAGTAAATCACCCAAACGACGGACAAAAGCAATGGGGTTTCTAGTTTTTAACATTGCTTGTCCCTGAGCGCTTTCTATACCTTCTTTGGGATTACCGCTAATTAAAGCAAATTCTAAACCATGACTAAGAATATCCGACTCAAAAGTAGCTTGACTGGCAATTTTTACTTGATATCCAGCTTGTTTTAAACCGATTCCCAAAGCAATAAACGGTTGAACATCACCACGAGAACCGAGAGTGAGAATAGTAATGTGCATTAGTTAAGGATTTACGTAATACAAGAAGAAATAATTATCTTAATTTTAGTGCGATTGCAATTTTAATGATGTTACTGATAACCTTTTTGAACATTGCTTTTCTAGCTGGTTTTCAATTTCAATAAATAGATTGTAAAATATTCATATCTGTGGAGAAATAATCATGAAAGAAGAACAAACTCGCACCGTTCGTAGAGGAAGAATATTTCCTGAAATACAGTGGACGGAAGAACAAAAAGCACAGAAAAGAGCAGAACGTGAGGCTTTTTACCAGCGCTGTAAACCGATTTTTGATAAAGTCAAATCGGAATTTATCGAAACTCATTACAACTGGTATGTTGCTGTTGAACCAGACAGTGGAGACTATTTTATCGATAAAGATTTAAATCAAGTTTGGCAAAAGTGTGGTGACAAGCATCCTGGTAAAATACATCATACTTTCCGAATTAATGAAACAGGGGCTTGCGGTTCGATATGATGAATGGATTTTTTGGTGATGAGGATTGTTAGTTATAATTGATAGTTTACAATTGGCAATTGATAAAATTATCAGAAATACCTATATATTCCTTGAATCAATTATATTTAGAGATTAACTTTGGATGAGAAAGAAATCAATCTATTTTGTAATTGCAATTTTTGTAGTTGCTATTTTAGTAATATATATAAATTTAGCTCACCATAGTATTAAAGTAATTAATGTTGTTAGTAAAAAACCAATTGAAGGTGTTGAGTTAGCCTTTAATTTTTCACAGGCTTGTTATTCAAAAGATATTTATACTATAGGTTATGATTATGAAACTTGTGAAGGAAGATATAAGCCTATTGAAAATCAAGTAACAGGTAAAAATGGTAAAGTATCATTTTGGACTTTTCCTTTTGTTTTTCATCCAGTTTATTTTCGCTATACTATTTACCGGTCGGATGGTTATAGAAAAACCCCCAGTCATGACCCATTTAATCATCCAATAGTTTGGCTTGTCCCGAATAATGCACCATTACCATCAAGTAAAGCAGCCGCTGAATATCTTTCCCAACAACCAGACATTATAAAAATAATTAATTTTTACGCTTCAAAAGGAATGAGAGCTAAATTTAATTATCATGAGAAATGGTCATCTTACGGGGTGTACAGGATTGGAATTGATGTTAGTAAACCACGAATTAGGAATGGACAAAATCCTAAAATAGAAGAAGGACAATGGAGCATTCATCGAAGTCCTGCAATATTGGTACATCCAGGTAATTATAATTAT
>ERZ1740070.2629-NODE-2629-length-10238-cov-8.704802_pt1 | contig 10238 bp, 10 predicted proteins | sample MGYA00581734_ERZ1740070 | MGnify/ENA primary metagenome ERZ1740070 (study PRJEB43018, sample SAMN04849744) | marine metagenome | isolation source: floating plastic debris | place: Pacific Ocean | collected 2008-09-01 | study: EMG produced TPA metagenomics... | reverse complement strand
TGTTCACTTATTTTATAACTGAAACTGTGTACATAATATTTCTCACTTGTTAAAGATAGCATCTCCCTTGATAAGTATCAATAGTGTTTATGTTGATAATCCATGACTTTATTGTTTTCAAAAAAAGGATGACTAACCTGTATTTATCTATGATAGAACATAATTACAAATATTTCGCTGCTATGACAACAGTATTTTTTGGGCGAAGTCAAACATGACTATTTGATAATAACTCCCAGTCGTAACAATATAAAAATGATCACATATTACAGAATGTTTATTGTTACAATAAAGATGGTTATCTATTTGTTGGCCATTTTCTCTTCCATGTATTGATAGTGCAACTTCATGGTATCATCTTGAGATATCTTGACCCAGCCAGTCTCCTTCATGTGATACACTGTAAACAAAAGAATAATGGCTCAATTACCCCATCTATCACAACAGCACCCCAGAGGTTTGAGGGCAATCTGCAATTATGATCATGTAAAATAATAATAAACCACCTTATAATGCTATAGTAGATAAGAGATATGATGGCTGATTATATCCTTCAACGGACCCCCTATTGACTGCCAGTGCAACATTTAACAAATTACTATGAACCCAACAAAAATGTGCATGAGCTATCTAAATACACTACTTTTATTTGTTATCCACTCTTGGAATTAAATGTTGTAGACCAGACAACTCCAAACTGTAGCAATCCGAAGTCACATGCTAACCCTAGATGGCCAAATGCCAACTCGTGAACTTAGCAGTCCTGAGGGTAGCGGAAACTGGACTGCGTATAATGATACTTCACTGGCTGTGCTAGCTGTGTTAGCAGTGAATAACATTTTGATTGATGGGAAGTGGAACACACAAACGCCTGTCAAGAACACAGAAATTAGCATCAGATTTAACAAGAGAGATGGAATGTGATGCCCTTCTTGAGGGTCAGCTCATCATGGGGGATTTAAAAGTTTATGGAGCGTGTGAACCCAGAACTAATGCAGCGTCGTTTATTTGAGAAAACTTACAGTTGACAACACCACCACTGTAGGCATCTCGGTGAGTTGCGTGATATATCGCTTTTCTACCCAGCTGTATGGCATCTTCTACTGCTAAGTCCCATTTATAGCCTGAATCGAGAACACCATATGCATATGTAGCTCCTGAGCCGACAGAGAAGAGGTTGTTTGTGAGTCGTGTACCATCACTGTCTACATAGTATAATCCTGGACCCTATAAATGAAAGCAAAACAAAAGCTAAGCGTTGAATGGCATAATTGCATTGTTCATTTAGCATCATTCACAAGAGAGAAAACTAGTCCAGTTTCGCAAACATAAAACAGATATGAATAACATTTGTCATGCTGTTAAAAGGCACAAAAATCTTGCGTGATGCATAGCAAATAGGAAATGTTAGAACCATAGTTTTCAGTGAGTACACAGTTAGACAAGTCAATACAGAGGCCTGCATGTTTTTTCAGACAGTAACATGGACTAAATCTGCTGTCTTTGCTTACATTTTTATCCCATCCACAGATCATGGTGCCCATAGACAGGCCATAGCCTTTGTATCCATATACAATGTTTGCCAAAAGTTTTGATGCAGCAGCGACTGAGATCCTCTCTTTGTTTCTTAGTTCATGGATTCTACAATACATCAAAATTTCGTGCAACATTTTAGACAGTAATAAATTGTGGAGCCTGTTTCTCGTTACCAGTGTCCTCGCAGGTGCTGTTTCACAAATTTGCATTAGGGCCACTTAGGCAAAATAAGATTAATAGAGTTTAGTCCTCAGTTCGAGCAATGCAGCGACCGTTAAGTGAAATGAGTAATCTCGGCAGATGTCCAGGCATCAAACCTATTGTGCAGTGCAAGGAAAGAAAAAATAACATCAACTTCAGGGTACTTATAAGACCTGGTAATTCAAGTCACCTGCATTGTTTAGCAAGGAATCTTTCCCAGTATGAGCAATCAGCAGCACCTCCTGCCATAGTTCCCAACAGATACGGATTTATCTCGATCACTTTTTTTACTGTCTGTGAAGCTGAAAACAAAAAATGGAATAGATTTACAAATTTATGTGGTGCTTGAAAGCACTCGAACAGGTGTAATATTACAACCTCTGCTGAACTCTCTAATTTTCGTGGTTCTGCTTCCCCAATCCTCAACCTACGCACCATGATGGTTAGAGATAGTACAAAATAACAGCACCGCTACACCCTCACCCTATCTGATCTGACCGCATAACATTGAGGCTACTTACCAATCCAGTCTCCGGCAGTAGCACGAGAGTCTACTGCGATTATCACACCGCCTTTGAACTTGAAACCGAGAGTGGTGGTACCATGATTGAAGTGTATTTTGGGTCCTCCTTCCTTGACATTTACTGAGTGCATCAACTCTGCTGTCTAAAATAAATACCATCATAAGGCAATGAGTACAAAACAATGCATTGATTGATTCATTCATGACAACAATGATGACATGAATGAACAAAAATAGGATCATTCGATTCACATTCAGAGTGCTCATTTGGCCCATTTACTTGCATAAATTATTATGGGCATTGGGGAAACAAAAACATGTAGCTCTCCATTTCAATTACATAAATAACTCAGAGATCGACTGAGGGGGTCTGAGAAGCCATATCAAACTAGAAAAGGGATGAATGACAACAGGGACATTTTGAGCTGGAAATATTACAATTATATGCTTGACTTGTCAAAATTGAGAATTGGTAGTGAGTTCATTGGCATAATTTAGACATGCAGTGTGAGCTTGCAAACTTACATTGAAGTTATTTGGCAGAAGCAACCTTTCAGACATCAGTAAGTCCACTTCTTCAGCCTCATGATCCCTGCTGGGTGTGAGAAATTGAACATTTTGAGATCCAGTTCTTAGAACATCAAGCAGTGCCATTTTTTTTCTTCTTTTGCTAGCCTCTGATACCACAAAAATGAGTTATATGGTTGCGGGCTCAAAATTTGAGACCAACTAATGCTCAAGAAATTGGGCAGCTCCAAAATCTACATTTCAAAGTATATTTTAAAAGAAATAATTTTGGGTGCTTTTTCAAGGCTAGCCCAATATTCTAAGAGTCATCAAAAGTGTAAACTGTGGATTTCACCGCATCGCCCACAATTCAAAATAACCTTATTTCCATAACAAATATCCAGACCAGATGTAATTTTTGTTGTGTGTCTCTTTTTCATTTTGGCTTTCTCTGAGCCTCAGCCTCACACTAAGCTCAAACCATCCATTCCTTTTGAAATGATATGTACTTCTTTGATCTTATTGTGGCAATAGCATCAATACTACTCAGCCTTGCTCTAGTGGTTCTTTTTGTTATCTTTGGTAAGTGAAACAATGATGCTATTTCAATTTTCATCATTGCAAATGCTTGCTTTGCTGTTGTTGTAGTCAAGTCCAAGGCAATTGCATTTAATTTAATTAGATACTTCAACAATTATGATGGAAGTAGAAAAAATTCAAAGAATTCAAGTTCAAGACACTGTTGAACAGACTTGTTGCATCAAGAAGTAGTAAAATTACTCCTTGGTTGCATTTATTCTTGAAGTGTAGTGTTTATAAATATATATGCCTAGAATTATCACTTTTGTCACTTTGATAGAGCCAGGGAGTAATTCTAATGTAATATATATGTAATAGCAATGATGAGTCTATTACATCTTGCTAATAGTCTCCTATAAATAGCCTATCCTATTGCTCCTTGTTATGGCAGACAGAGACAATTACTCACTTGCCTTGTACTGGAGTGGTACCGACTGGTAACTTGGTTTATCATCAATTCAATACTGCTTGACTTGTGTATACAGTATATGCTACTTACATGTATAATGTTACATGTACTTACGTTTACGTTTTGTAGCCATGGGTAGGTTGCAATAATATTTACAGGGACCATCGACTACATTTTCCCTTAGTATAATATGCAGCAAGGTAACATATCAAATGAAATGAACATGGCCAGTAATACAGCTACAGTAGTCCAGGCTTGGAGAACTCAGATAGCATTGCATTGTAGCCTAATTGTTAATATCATTGGTGTAGTCTATTCAATGACTGTCCGCCTATCACACTGCCATATAGCTTGAATTTCTAAGATGTTATTTTGATTTTGTTGTACACTGATTTCATACTTTCAGGATGGTACGTGGTTTGGAGATTGTTCTTAAGGAAGTTCAAATTTATCAGAGAGTTATTAGGTGTTCAAGAACCAGAAGATGACACAACATATAAATCTACACTGAAGAGGGAAAGCAACTTGGACTCTTCTTCCAACACTACAAGAAAGCGGGTCTGTTCAATAAATTCATTTACCACCGAATACACAGTATACTAGTAGCTGTGCCTTTTTGAGTTGCATCTGAATAGTTTGCATCTCATTCATGGAATGTTTGGTAGTAACACATGTAATAAAATCTCTATGATGATACCGGTACTTCAAAAATCGTTCCAAAAATAATTAGATTGCAGCCCAATTGTCAGCCGTTCTGCTGCACTAAATTTCATGCAGCGCGACATTATACTTGGGTGAAAATATGAATAACATTTTCCTCATATGAAAGTATATATTTACCGTAATATTTAAAATCTGGCCATCACATGATATCATCCTGTAGCATTTGATCATGGAACTATTTTTAGTGGTTCTCCACTGCATTGGGGTACTATTGTTTCTACATAACTTGTACATATTCACCTGTTTTTTAGGGTGTACGGGTAATAATAAATAATACCGTTAAGAACACGTCTTCATCAGCTAGATTGGTTTGATTGTCCAGTAGGTTTTCCACATTTTTCATTTTCATTTGTGAATGTGATATTGAGCAGGTGTTAATAAGAGAATAGTAGAGTGAATATGGAGGCTGGAAGCATGAGGAGACGAGATTCGGGTAACAGACCGAATACTCCAGGTACAAGCGGTGTCGGTACTTCAGTGAAGAAGAAGGCACCAGCACCACCTGCTCCGGGCCAGGGTAGGTCTCCGTCAGTCGCTCCTCCACCAGCCCCATCTAAATCTAGCGAAGTCAAGGAAGTGAAGAGACCTTGTGCTGAACACAACTTCCTCACTGATGTGAGTGTGCTCTTCATTATATATAATATTTTTGGTATTTTATATGCCTACTATTGTAATTAATGTGCTGTGACAACCATATACACTGTGACCACAGTACTTTCCAGTGGCATGCTGGTATAAAATCTCCAGCCAATCGTTTTGTTTTTGCAATTGATGCATAGGAGTATTTATTCATACCCAATACAATCTTCTTGTTTTTTTTAACCAACATTTTTTTTTAACCAACATTCATTTTGATTAGGTAGCAGATGTGAGACAAATGGAAAAGGGCCTACTCTTGTTGCTGGAAGACTTCCACAATGGCAAACTGCAAGTATTTGGTAAAGGATGTACGTTTGATCAGATGGATCAGGTGCGAGAGAGACAGGAGAGGTTATCCAGGCTGCACTTTGACCTGGACGCTCAGCAGCAAATCTATAGTATTGATAGTGATGATGCCAAAGATTTAGCGTTCAAGTGAGTAATGCGGGCTTTACTTTTGTGATTGGTCATTGCGCTTGATATTTATCAATACACCATAAGAACTTAGCGGCCGGCCATTATTCTGCTAGCCAGCCTTTGCTTCGATTCAATGTTTGGTATTGCCTTTGAGCTACATACATAATCACAATTTAATGAATAACTGCAGAGGTTGTCTGCTCTTATGGTCTGATTAAGCAACTCCCTGTGACAAAAAATTTATTACCTTTAATTAATTATCTCTCTATCATTATGTCATTAGTCTCCATTGATCATAAGCAATATGACTAAATCTATTTCAGGAACCTCAACAAACTAGTCGAAAATTTGGAAGAATTAAATGAAGCTGTACATGAATTGAAAAGTGAGAGCATACCACCGAAATCGACATCTAAACTTACTCCAAAACAGCGAAGCAAAGAAGCGCAGTCAGATACATCAACTCCAAAGTGAACTGATGATGAATTGGTAATTCATTTGACACTGTTTATGTGATCTTTTACCTATGAGGTTAAGGGCTGTCTCCTATCTAAAATCCCACCACACTAGGGTATTATCTTATCTGTCTTCCTCACAAATTATGTATTAATACATCTAACTTACAAGCCACACTCTGCTCTATCCATTGCTTCATTTATACCGTTCACTTACTGTTATGTTTTTTTGATATTTATTTGAAATGTGATAATTGATATTTTTGTGCTTTAAATTAAAAAAAGAAAAGTGTAACTAAATGGAGAAAATGTTGGACTGGCAACGTATTGCATTTGAAAGTTCAAAAGTTATTGCTTTGATAACGGGAGGCCCCTTATGTGTGATTCTAGTAATAGCATTATGTTAGCTCTGCCCTTCATTATAGAAAGTGAGTATAAAGTGGTTAGGAGAGCAAATACAGTAAGATATGACAGTAGGAAATCTGAAGACAAAAAATAAACAAAAAAATATTGCTTGGATTACAGGGGTGTAGTCTACAGTCTTCATCAATCACGGAATGCATAACCATAGAAATAAATTAACTAAGCTAATCTCCACATTCAAACAAAAGTAAACCCTGGCTGTTCATCTATGCAATCATGGTGTAGCACGATCAAAAATATACACAGTCACATAAACATACATGTAATACGAAAAAGGAAAGACCGCTGCCTATCTACTTTTTCCTTGAATTAATCCTTCCTCAAACACTTCTAATCAGTGTGTTTACATAGCATCACACGCCTCCTTGATGTTTACCCAAGTAGTCTTGCTCTTCTTACACCTATCTATTGTCATGATGATATAGTTCATGAGGATATCAGTGATGTCAGAGGTTTTTTGTTTCCTGAACTTCTCCACATTTGCTAACGCTCGTTTCTCAAAACTCTCTAGCTGTGCTTGAGCATTTTTGAGCATCTCTTCTCTCTCCAAAATCAAGTTATCCAGTTGCTTGAGTTTTTCTTCCTTTTGTTCTGCTGTACCTCCTCCGAACACTTTCGCTCTCAATCCACCTGTAAGCACACACATAAATTAGTGATTTGTCTAACTGTCCCACCAGGTTGTTTATCGTAGGAGATGAGGCACTATATTATCAACTCATCTCCTCTTTTCATAGTGGTACAACTCCATCCAGTTCAGAGTCTTAGCTTCGAGACTAGTTAGTTGTACAGCCTAGCACATCCTAGTCAGGTCTCACTTATCAGTCTGTATAGCACAAACTCAGGTTCATGTGTTACGGAGCAAGATTGAGTTGTCTTTTCCTGGAAAGACAAATCTACTAGCCTCACAGAACTAGTCAATATTGGAGTCGCCTGCAGTCTTATTACACTGATTGCATAGCGTAAACCCTAGCACATACAAACCAGTTGGTGCAGTGATGTGGTGACAGCTAAAGCCACCATCACACTTACCTGTTCCAAGAAAAATAGCCCACAGTCAATGATTTATCATTTATCTCATTGCTACTCTGTTTTGCCTGAATTTGAGTTGTTTTACCTTTGCATGGTTGAAGAAAAGAATGGGGGAGAAACTCCACAAATGTAAGCAGTATTGATACATGTATCATGATCTTGTTAATTAGAAGTAAATACATCACAGAGCTCAAGAGTTTTATCTGAGATTTGAGTGACAATGTAGATCGGTGACAAATCAGCTGTATTAGTGTGACACCGTTTTTTGATAACTATTACAGGCCCTATCATACCCACAGCCAGTGATGCTTCGTTTGAACTGTGAAAATCTTCGATAAGATGATAATTGCATACATGAAGGATAACATCAGATAACTGATGTATTAGCCTATGATTAGCCATTGACTCAAGGGATCATACTTATTCTACTGATAAGGGCTTGTTTCATCAATCACTCTCGAGACAATGTCCAAGTCCTTCATGAAACACAATGCACCAGTTATCACACGCTCTTTACTGCGGGGGAACCGGGTGTCAAAAATGCTCACTCGGAAAACACTCTGCATTTTGTTATAATGTACTGTAACGCGACAACTTTTAACGGTGCGCTCACCTAGCAATCCTGTTTTGCCCAACGATAGGTTTTCCCGTTCAGTTTTCCTAGCTTCAAGTGCATCTTCACATTGTTCCTGTTCTAGCTCTAGTAATTCTTGTTTCTTGCAGATATGCCTGAGACTTTCACAATAACCGTGGTATTCTTTCAGTTGGTCAGCAAAGTCTTCTTCACCCTCAATACATACGTCGATGTCCTGTAGAAGAAAAATATGAACGTCAAGGTTTACAATCAGGTACAGTGAAAATCTTCGCGATCAGCATCCCTAGAACATACATGTTTTATTGCTGGACAAAATACCAGTCCTGCTGAGTGACAAGTTCACATTCCATACAAACATCTCACAAATGCCATATATATGATTGAGATGATTTCACTTGCATTTCATTTCTGGCATGAGATCCGTCACTAAATTTTGCAATTTGCCTAATCATACTTTATAAAGTTTTCCTATATTGCTTCCTCACTTGTCAGTTTTTCTAGAATGTCAGCTCTATGAAGCACAGAAAACAGACTGTTTATCCCAAAGGTTATCAAAAGATGCAATCATCTTGATTTTATTTGTTAATCATGCTCATCATACTTGCCTGCGCAAATGCATCCATATAATGTCCCATCTTCTGTAGTCCCTCTGCCATATCTTTTCGTTCGATGGTGCTCCACTCGCTAAACTCCCGACCATAGTTTGCATGAATTTTATGAACACCATAAAGATGTTCTGTGGTTTTAGCTCGCACTTTTAGAACATTACCTATGTGCGTTTCAAGTTCATTAGCATAACGTTTTATTGCTTCGAACTTTTCATTTGGACGTTTGATTCGATAGCCAGCACTCAGCGCTCGGAGCCAGGAATCTTTCTGCGCTCTATACTTGGAGTTATTAACAGAGTCTTTCCACTCGGCTTCATCTTTCATAAAACCGAGTAAAATCGCGTCCTGTGAAATTTCTGGTAATTTCACAAGACGTTTCATAAATTGCTCTAAGTATATTCTTCTTCTTTCTAGGAACTCTGGATCTGTCTTGTCAGCCACAGCAGCCTGCCATGCACTGGTGGTCCTCTTTTCTGGGAGAGGTGGGAGCACGACTGAAGGATATGTGACTAGAAGATAATCGCGAAGTAAGTCAAATTCGCTGTAGCGCCTCCATACATTCAACACCTCAGGGAATGAATCATTGTCAGTCTCTTCATCTAACCACCCACTAAATATCTTTGACCTGTCCTGGATCTTAGTCTCAACTAGATAGGCTACATAAGTATCTGTGATCTTGAGAGTTGTAGTTGTCTTCCTTGTTGGTTCCTTCACTGCTACTTTTAGCCATGAGTTTAGTGGCAGGGCTTCTGTATAGTCTTTTACCAGGTCATTTACATCCAATGAATCACCTGCTATTTCCTTCTCAGCATCTGCCATGTTGACAAGTATCTGATCATGTGACCATGTTACCTTGCAAAGCTGGCTCTAGCACAGTGAGAACAGACTTGATTGGGATGACAACTCCTTGTAAAAGCCCTTGTAAATAGGGGTTTTCAATTTTCCCAATAACAAACCATGAGCAAACAACTTCACTTTAGATAACTTATAATATATGCAATGAGATTTATTTCATGAATCAATGTGCCTAGATGTGTATTAATAAATTTATCTCATTACTGTCAAGGCGAAAATGGTCTTTTGCATACCACATGTGTCTATAGACAGTCGTCTCTACCGATTTCCAAGGAGAATGTGAGCCATCGTTTCGTTCCCGTTATATGTTGCATTGAGGTAAATCCACAGCTCAAATGAATCTATGAGTTTTTGTCATCAGCGCGACCCCTAGACATAATTTTTCTAGTCGAAAAAGGGTGCGGAGTTGAACACAGATTCATTTGCCATGAGTTGATCATCTTTCAAGTAAGTCTGCAGTTAATTTTGTAAACCTGCATATTGCCATTAGTTGTGGGTATGGACTTCATACAAACAAAGTCGTGGTCGTCATTCATAACTGAAGCAAACTTGCAATCGCTTTTGATAATTTGTGTTAAAGGGGCAGACAACGTTTCAGTTCTAAGCCTAGCTAGTGTTTCTATTTTATGCGCAGACCGCTGCCATTTGGTCCGAGAGATATGCAGACAATTTCAATCAGCAGATGTAATTATAGTTGTCAACACCCGTCGCCGGAGCTTAATTTGATTAGATTGTGCGG
>ERZ1740070.2628-NODE-2628-length-10239-cov-29.227710_pt1 | contig 10239 bp, 10 predicted proteins | sample MGYA00581734_ERZ1740070 | MGnify/ENA primary metagenome ERZ1740070 (study PRJEB43018, sample SAMN04849744) | marine metagenome | isolation source: floating plastic debris | place: Pacific Ocean | collected 2008-09-01 | study: EMG produced TPA metagenomics... | reverse complement strand
GGCGCGCTTGGCCGTATTGCGGGCCTTGATTTTGATGCCTGGACCACGTCATCCACAACTTATTGCGGTTATCCCCAACAAATAGCTTTACACGACGAATCATTGGCCCCACCATATATAGTATGGATAGAGGGGAGACGCCCCCGTCCTAGAGCAGGCACCTAGCAGTTGAGACACTGCCAAATCTCAGCGCTATTCATCTAAAGAGGTGGCGGCATGGCATTTTCAGAGCAGTTCTATCAAGAAGACATTCATCCCATCGACATGGTCGAGCATCTGGCCGAGCATCACGACTGGGATTTCGACCGCATTGCCGATGATCAGATCGCTATGGCGGTGGAAGGGCAGTGGCGGACATATTCGATCACGCTGGCCTGGTCGAGCTATGATGAAACCCTGCGATTGGTCTGCACCTTTGAAATGGAGCCGCCAGAGCACAAGTTTCCCGCGCTCTATGAGATGCTCAATGAGGTCAATGATCAGTGCTGGGCGGGGTCTTTCACGTATTGGAAAGAGCCCAAGCTGATGGTGTACCGCTACGGGCTGGTGATGCCCGGTACGCCAGGCGTGAGCCCAGAGCAAATCGACACGCTGATCAATGCAGCGGTCATGAGCGCGGAGCGGTTTTATCCCGCCTTTCAGCTGTGTGTCTGGGGCAATCGCGATCCGCATGACGCTATGCAGATTGCAATATGTGAAGCCTATGGCCGCGCCTGATCTCAATTGAAGCTGACGTTATCCCCAAATCGGGCGCACAGCTTTTCAATAATCGCGCAATAGGCGACCATATCCGCCGATAGCGTTTGTCACCCCGGCTTTGCGCAAAACATCCCAGAGCATGGCCTGATTGGAGCAGATGACGGGCTTGCCCAAGCTTTGTTCCAAGTCGTCCAAAATATCGATCGTGCGCAGGGCGCCACAGCTGATGAACACGGCGTCTGCGTCTTCGCTGTCGACGGAGCGCGCGAAGTCAGCGATGAATTCCGGCCGCACGCGGATCATGTCGCTGTCCTTTTCCAGCTGCAGACCTTGGATGTTGGTGATCTCAAATCCGGCCGCCTCCATGTAGTCCGCTTCGCGTGCGTTGATTTCATCGAGATAGGGTGTCGCGACGGCCACGCGTTTCGCGCCAATCGCATTCAAAGCCGCCAAAACGCCCGTGATCAGGGTCGTCGGTTGCGCGTTCGGTGCGCCTTTGGAAAGCTCTGCCATGACCCTCTCTTCCCCGATCACGAGGCTGCCTGAGGTGCAGGCGTAGCAAATCACATCGAGGCTGCCATCGGGCAGGATCCGTTTGGCGGCGGGGGCGAGCTCTGCGGCGTGTTGCATGAAGGTGCTGATCGTGATCGAGTCCGGCATGTCCGCGCGGGTGAAATGCAGGCCGATGCCGGGGGGGGGCACATTGTGTACATGTCGTCTTCGATGGTTTGCTCGGTCGCCAGCAGGACAAACCCAATTTTAGCGCGTGCGTGGCGTCCATCGTCGAAGGCGTGTGTGAGATCCATGGCGCAGCGCTTTCTATCCCGTTGCAACTGGCCCGTTGCAACTGTTCAGGGTCAGGCTTACCACGTCGGCCAGAAAAGATCAGGAAAGATCGGGGAGGATGCGCATGAGCATGGACCAGATCGCCCGGGAAGGCTTGGTGCTTTTGGGCTGTGGCAAGATGGGGTCGGCGATGCTGGCAGGATGGCTGGATCAAGGCCTGCCGCCGACGTCCGTTTGGGTCATTGATCCCAAACCCTCTGCGTGGCTGCAAGGGACGGGTGTGCATGTGAACGCGGCACTGCCGGACAGCCCGGCGATCGTGCTGATCGCGGTGAAGCCGCAGATGATGGGGGATGCGCTGCCACAGATTGCGGCGATGACGGGTGCGGTGTTGCTCTCGGTTGCGGCGGGCACGTCGATTGCGTCGTTTGAAGACGTGTTTGGCGGAGATGCGCGCGTGATCCGCGCCATGCCCAATACGCCCGCGGCTGTGGGCAAGGGGATCACGGCAATCGTTGGCAATGAAGAGGCCACCGGCGCGGATCTTGATATGGCTGAGATGCTGCTCAGCGCTGTAGGCCAGGTGGTGCGGCTGGATCATGAAGACCAGATGGATGCCGTCACAGGCGTGTCGGGATCTGGCCCGGCTTATGTGTTTCACATGATTGAGTGCATGGCGGCGGCAGGAGAGGCGCAGGGGTTGGCGCCGGAATTGGCGATGCAGCTTGCCAAAGCTACGGTGGCGGGTGCAGGCGCGTTGGCACAGGCCGCAGACGAGACACCGGCGCAGTTGCGGGTCAATGTGACAAGCCCCAATGGCACCACGCAGGCGGGTCTGGAGGTGCTGATGGATGAAACCGCGGGGCTGGCGCCGCTGGTCAAAGCGACAGTGGCGGCCGCAACAGATCGATCGAAGGAGCTGAAACGTGGCGGATGAAATTGGGTTTGACGACTTTCTGAAGGTCGACATTCGGGTGGGCAAGATCGTGCGAGCGGAGCCGTTTCCGGAAGCGCGCAAGCCGGCATTTAAACTTTGGGTGGATTTCGGAGCAGAGATCGGGGAGCGGAAAAGCTCGGCACAAATCACAGCTCATTACACGCCGGAGACGTTGATCGGGCGTCAGGTGATGGCGGTGGTGAATTTTCCGCCACGGCAGATCGGACCCGTACGGTCAGAGATTTTGGTTTTGGGTGTGTCTGATGCCGACGGTGGGATTGTGCTTCTTGCTCCGGATCAGGAGGTTCCTCTTGGGTCTCGCATGCACTGAGGAAAGTGCGCCGTAGCGTTCGGCTTGACGGGCAAGGTGGAAAGGTGTGGTGTGCGCCAACTCAAACGGTGTTGAGGCGACGTAACGTCCGTGATTTCTTGAACCCGTTGCACTTATGTACGATGCGTTTCGCTCTTATTTGATCTCTTGAGGCAAAACCGAAACGCTTTTGGAGGTTAGCCATGTTTACGCCAGCGATCACAGGCTCGGGTGTGTTTACCCCCGAGGAGATTGTCACCAATGATGAATTGGTCGTGGCCTTCAATGCCTATGCTGAGAAATTCAATGCCGAGCATGCGGAGGCCATCGCGGCCGGTGATGTAGAGGCAAAGGCGCCATCCTCGACCGAGTTTATCGTCAGTGCCTCGGGGATTGAGCAACGCTATGTGATGAACAAGTCGGGCGTTCTTGACCCTGATGTCATGCATCCGCTTTTGCCCGCACGGCGCGATGATGAGCCGGGCATTATGGCGGAGATGGCGTTGGATGCCTGTCATAAAGCGCTGGAGCAGGCGGGACGGGGGGCCAGGGAGATTGATCTGGTCATTTGTGCGGCCTCCAATCACGAGCGCGCCTATCCGGCGATCGCGATTGAGATCCAGCAGCTTTTGGGCGCGGGCGGGTTTGCCTTTGACATGAATGTGGCCTGTTCGTCGGCCACGTTCGGGATCCAGACGGCGGCGGATATGATCCGGTCGGGTTCTGTGCGCTGCGCGATTGTGGTGAGCCCGGAGATCTGCTCGGGCCATCTGGAATGGCGCGACCGGGATTGTCATTTCATCTTTGGTGATGTGTGCACGGCGTTGGTGCTGGAGCGGGCGGAGGATGCCAAGGGGGATCACTTCATCGTGCATTCCACCCGCTGCGCGACGCAGTTTTCCAACAACATCCGCAACAATAACGGTTACTTGCGGCGCACACGCGACGGTCACATGGACGACCGCCGCGACATGCTGTTTGTGCAGGAGGGGCGGAAGGTGTTCAAAGAGGTGCTGCCGATGGTATCGGCGCATATTGCGGCGCATATGCAGAATGCAGGCTGCGAGCAGAGCGATTTGAAGCGGCTTTGGCTGCATCAGGCGAATAAGACGATGAATGATTTTATCGGCAAGAAGGTGATGGGGCGCGTGCCGGAGCCGTCAGAGCAGCCCAATATCCTGCAGGATTATGCGAATACGTCGTCGGCGGGGTCAATCATCGCGTTTTCGAAGTATTCCGATGATATGGAGCCGGGGGATACCGGGCTGATTTGCTCGTTCGGTGCTGGGTACTCGGTGGGGTCGGTTTTGGTGGAGCGGGCCTGACGCTTCGCGCGGGCGCGGAGTAAAGGGCGTAGCCCGCCGCGCCTTCGTCAGGCCGTACGGGGGCCTGGCGAAATCCCAGTTGCAGGCTGCCTTTCGAAAGTTCAGCGGGACCCAAAGATGAAGGGTTGCTGCTCTGGCGTTTGTTCGCCATGCCACGGCCTGACGAAGGCGCTTTGTTTCGCTACTTCCGCGAGTTTCTTGGCTTGTCGCCCATCGCCTTGCGCCAGCCGCGGCGAGAGAGGCTAACATAGGTCTCATTGCCACCCACCTGCACCTGATCGCCTGATTTCACCACGTTGCCATCCGCGTCCTTGCGGATGACCATCGTCGCCTTCTTGCCGCTGGGGTCAATCGTGCGCACCTCTCGCATCTCATCGGCCCAGGCGAGGAGTGCTGCCGATCCGGGGAAAAGCTCGCCCTGGAAATCCACGCGGATGCCGTAGCACATCACGGGCACGTTGAGATCATCCACGGCGCAGGCCAGCTGCCAGACCTGATCTTTGGACAGAAACTGTGCCTCATCGACAAACACGCAGCCGACCGGCCCTTGAACGAGGCGGTCTTCGATTTTCACAAACACATCTTCGTCGGGCCCGAACACGTCTGCGTCGCGCGCGATGCCGATGCGGGAGGCGATCCGGGCTTTTCCGGCGCGGTCGTCGATGCCGGAGGTCAAAAGATACACCTCCATGCCCTGCTCAACATAGTTATGCGCGGCTTGCAAAAGCACGGTCGATTTGCCGGCATTCATGGTGGAGTAGTGAAAGTAGAGCTTGGCCATGGGCGGGGGATACGCGCATTCAGGGCGGCAATGCAATCGCGGGCGATGGACGACGCCGAATGGCTGCGCTATCACGCGTTGGATTTGCGAAGGAATACAAGATGTCCGGTCACGGCACACCGATCAAAATGTCTGCGCATGCCTCTCAAGGTCTCAAAGGCGAAGCGCATGTGCCTGGGGATAAGTCGATCTCGCACAGATCGTTGATCCTGGGAGCCTTGAGCGTGGGCGAGACGAAAGTGACGGGTCTTCTCGAAGGCGAAGACGTGCTGGACACGGCCAAAGCGATGCGGGCATTCGGCGCAGAGGTGATGCGGGACGAAGACGGGACATGGCACATTCACGGCGTTGGTGTCGGTGGGTTTGCAGAGCCTGATCAAGTGGTGGACTGCGGCAATTCCGGCACCGGTGTGCGGCTCATCATGGGGGCGATGGCGACCTGTCCGATCACGGCCACCTTTACCGGGGATGCGAGCCTTAACAAACGACCTATGGCTCGGGTGACGGACCCGCTGGCGCTTTTTGGCGCGCGCACTGTGGGCCGTGCGGGCGGGCGGTTGCCCATGACCATTGTGGGCGCCGAGATGCCGGTGCCTGTGCGATATGACGTGCCCGTGCCCTCGGCGCAGGTGAAATCCGCCGTGTTGCTGGCGGGGTTGAATGCGCCGGGTGAAACGGTGGTGACCGAGCATGAAGCCACGCGCGATCATTCCGAGCGGATGTTGGCGGGCTTTGGGGCGAAGATCTCAACCGAGGAGACCAATGAAGGGCGGATCATCACGCTGAGAGGTCAACCGGAGCTGAGCCCGCAGACCATCATCGTGCCACGCGATCCCAGCTCTGCGGCCTTTCCGGTCTGTGCCGCGCTGATCACCGAAGGCTCTGATGTGCTGGTGCCCAATATCGGGCTGAACCCAACGCGCTCTGGGCTTTTCACCACGCTGAGAGAGATGGGCGCGGATCTGACCTATGAGCACCAGCGCGAAGAAGGCGGTGAGCCGGTGGCGGACCTGCGCGCGCGGTTTTCACCGAATTTGAAAGGGATCGAGGTGCCGCCCGATCGAGCAGCCAGCATGATTGATGAGTATCCGGTTTTGTCGGTTGTGGCGTGTTTTGCGGAGGGCAAGACGGAGATGCGGGGCGTCAAAGAGTTGCGGGTCAAGGAATCCGATCGGATCGACGCAATGGCGCGGGGGCTGCGCGCCTCAGGCGTCACGGTGGATGAGGGCGCGGATTGGTGGGCTGTGCACGGGCTGGGCCATGGCGGCGTGCCGGGCGGGGCGATCTGTGAGACCTTTCTCGATCACCGGATTGCCATGTCTTTCATGGTGCTGGGGCTTGCGACTCAGGCCGCGGTGACGCTCGATGATGGCAGCCCGATCGCCACGTCGTTTCCGATTTTTGAGCAGTTGATGGGTGGGCTGGGCGCAGATATCCGGCGCGGTTGAGGTATCGTCTCAGCGCGGAATCAAGGGCTTTAGCCCGCCGCGCGTTCGCCTGGCCGTACCGGGGCCTGGCGAAGTTGTTCTGATAGGCCATTGCTCGGGCGTTCGGCGAGGCCGTAGGATAAACCACTGCTTTTCGAAACTCGGATCGCCATGCCACGGCCGGACGAACGCGCTCTGTTGAAGCGGTGTTCATAACCTTTATTAACCGTTTTCACTCAAAGGAAAAAAATGACGGTCTGCGACTGCATTTTGCCGCTCCTTGGCTGTTGATAATTTCCAAAAGGACTATGATTTTCGAGAAGGTAGTTAGATGAAGGCCCGCCGATTATGGCCAGCGATCCTCTTGTCGTATTCACCCCATCGGGCAAGCGTGGGCGCTTTCCCGTTGGCACGCCTGTGCTGACTGCGGCCCGCCAGCTTGGCGTGGACCTCGACAGTGTCTGCGGCGGGCGCGGCATCTGTTCGAAATGCCAAATCACACCGTCCTATGGCGAGTTTCCCAAGCATGGCGTGACGGTGGCCGATGACGCGCTGACCGCGTGGAACGAGGTGGAAGAGCGCTATGACAGCCGGCGCGGTCTGAAACCGGGGCGCCGGTTGGGCTGTCAGGCGCAGGTCATGAGCGACATCGTGATCGACGTGCCGCCAGAAAGCCAGGTGCATAAGCAAGTGGTGCGCAAAGCCGCCTCGGCTCGGATCATCGAAATGGATGCGGCGACGAAGCTTTACACCGTGACGGTGGAAGAGCCGGATATGCATGAGCCGTCGGGCGATCTGGAGCGGTTGGAAAAGGCGCTGCGGGGGCAAGGCGTGGAAGAGATGGTGCAGGCCGACCTGTCGCTTCTGGGTAAGCTGCAAACGGTGCTGCGCAAGGGCAAGTTCACCGTCACTGTGGCGGTCAATAAATCCCATCAGGACCGCGTCGCACGGATCATGGAAATGTGGCCGGGCACGTATGAAGGCGGCATCTATGGCCTCGCGATTGACCTTGGCTCGACGACCGTAGCGGCGCATCTGACGGATCTGCAAACCGGGGAGGTGGTCGCCAGCTCTGGCATCATGAACCCGCAGATCCGGTTCGGGGAAGATCTGATGAGCCGGGTGTCCTATGCCATGATGAACCCCGGTGGCGATGTGGAGATGACCCGCGCGGTGCGTGAGGCGATCAATACGCTGGCCGAAGAGATCGCCAAGGAAGGCGAGATTGATCCGAGCCTGATCATGGAGACGGTGTTTGTCTGCAACCCGGTGATGCACCATCTGCTGCTGGGTATTGATCCGGTGGAGCTGGGGCAGGCGCCCTTTGCGCTGGCCACATCGGAAAGCATGACCATTGATGCCCGTGATCTGGAGTTAAGTGCGCTGAACCCGCGGGCGCGGGTCTACATTCTGCCCTGCATCGCGGGCCATGTGGGCGCCGATGCCGCGGCTGTGGCGCTCTCGGAAGAGCCGGGTAAGTCTGTGGATCTGGCATTGATTGTGGATGTGGGGACCAATGCAGAGATCCTGTTGGGCGACCGCTCGCGCGTGCTGGCCTGTTCGTCACCCACGGGGCCGGCCTTTGAAGGGGCGCAAATTTCCAGCGGGCAGCGGGCGGCCCCTGGGGCCATTGAGGCCATTCGGATTGATCCGGTCACCAAGGAGCCGCGCTTTCGCGTGATCGGCTCGGAGAAGTGGTCGGATGAAGAGGGCTTTGGTGACGATATTGCAGGCACGGGGATCACGGGGATCTGTGGTTCGGGCATTATTGAAGCGGTGGCGGAGCTGCGCATTGCAGGGTTGATGGATGAAAGCGGGCTCATTGGGTCTGCCATTCAGACGGGCACGCATCGGTGTGAGCCCGACGGACGGACCAATTCCTATCTGGTCTATGACGGCACGCCGTCGGGTGGGCCTCGGGTGACGGTGACGCAAGGGGATATTCGCGCGATTCAGCTGGCCAAATCTGCGCTCTATGCCGGGGCGCGGCTGCTGATGGATGAACGCGGCGTCGACAAGGTGGACCGCGTGGTGCTGGCCGGAGCGTTTGGCGCGCATATCTCGGCCAAGCATGCGATGGTCTTGGGCATGATTCCGGATGTGCCTTTGGATCGTGTGACATCGGCTGGCAACGCGGCCGGAACTGGCGCGCGGCTCGCGCTCTGCAATGTGGGTGCTCGAAAGGAGATTGAGACTGTTGTGCGCCAGATCACCAAGGTCGAGACGGCGATTGAGCCCAAGTTCCAGGAGCATTTTGTCAACGCCAACGCGATCCCGCATAAGACGGATCCGTTCCCAGAACTGCGACAGGTGACTGATCTGCCGGAGGTCAGCTTTAACACTGGCGGACGCGACGGCGGTGATGCGGAGGGGGGACGCCGTCGGCGCAGACGCCGGGCGTAACGCTCTATTCCAAGACTGCACAAGATTTAGGCTGTCCGGTTTCGCCCGGCGGCCTTCAATTGCTTTTCGCTGGCAACCTGTGCAAGCTTTTGAGACGGTCCTACAGATTTCAAGGGAGCCCGGAAGATCCTCGACCAAAGCGCAATACGTTCCACAGCGAAGGTTGAGGCTTTGCCCCGCGCGCATGGCGAGGGGTTCGTAGAGGTACAGCGCAAAGGCGATAAAAGCGCGCTGTCGGACCTGCGGATGTCCGGGTGTCTGAAGGTTCTGTTTTCACGCGGGTCACCGCGTCTTGATGCGATCATGATCAACAGCGCGGGCGGGCTGACCAGCGGTGACCGGTTGTCGTTCGAGATTGGATTGCAAGAGGGCGCTGCGGCCTCGGTGACGACGCAGGCGGCTGAACGGGCGTATCGTGCCGCGGATGGCGAGGCTCACGTGACATCGCATATTCATGTGGCACAGGGCGCGCAGATGTTCTGGCTGCCGCAGGAACTGATACTGTTTGATGGTGCCAAACTGGACCGTCGTTTGCAGTGCAATCTGGAGGCGGATGCGCGTCTGCTGCTGGTGGAGCCTGTGATCTTTGGCCGGGCGAAAATGGGCGAGACGGTGCGCGATCTCTGGTTTCGTGATGAGATCAGAGTGGATCGGGATGGCGTGCCGCTTTACCGCGACACCACGCAGCTTTCGGGTGATATGCGCGATGCGCTGGCGGGCGCGGCGATCGGTCAGGGCGCGGGCGCTATGGCGAGCGTGGTCTATGCCAGCACGGATGCGGAGCACCACCACGCGCAGTTGGTCAAGGACCTGCCCCCGACGGCAGGCGCATCGCTGCTGCACGATGATCTGCTGGCGCTGCGGTTGCTTGCTGGAGACGGCTTTGAGCTGCGCAAATCCCTGTTGCCGATCCTGGATCAGCTCACGGGCCACACTCTTCCCACGTCTTGGAGGCTTTGACACATGAATCTGACCCCGCGAGAAAAAGATAAGCTGCTGGTGGCCATGGCCGCCGAAGTGGCACGCAAGAGGCTGGCGCGTGGGGTGAAGCTCAATCATCCTGAGGCGATTGCGCTCATTACCGATGCGGTGGTTGAGGGCGCGCGCGATGGGCGGTCGGTCGCGGATATGATGCAGGCGGGGGCGCAGGTGGTGACAGTGGAGCAATGCATGGAAGGCGTGCCGGAGATGATCCACGAGGTGCAGGTGGAGGCGACATTTCCAGACGGGACCAAGCTGGTGACCGTGCACAATCCGATCCGTTGAGATGTGGAGGGCTGAGAGATGATACCCGGTGAGATGTTTGTAGAAGACGGTGAGATCACGCTGAACGCGGGCGCGGAGGTTGTGATGCTGGAAGTGGCCAATACGGGGGACAGGCCTGTGCAGGTCGGCTCTCACTATCACTTCGCAGAGACCAATCCGGCGCTGGAGTTTGACCGTGCGGCGGCGCATGGCAAGCGGCTCAATATTGCGGCGGGGACGGCGGTGCGGTTTGAGCCGGGCCAACGGCGTGACGTTCAGCTCATTGCGATCAGCGGGGCGCGGCGGGTGTTTGGGTTTAATCAGAA
>ERZ1740070.2627-NODE-2627-length-10242-cov-5.217434_pt1 | contig 10242 bp, 7 predicted proteins | sample MGYA00581734_ERZ1740070 | MGnify/ENA primary metagenome ERZ1740070 (study PRJEB43018, sample SAMN04849744) | marine metagenome | isolation source: floating plastic debris | place: Pacific Ocean | collected 2008-09-01 | study: EMG produced TPA metagenomics... | reverse complement strand
GTCGAGGAAGTTCATTGCGGGAGAGCCAATGAAGCCTGCGACGAAGCGGTTGTCAGGGTCGCGGTAAAGGTCCATCGGTGCGCCGCCCTGCTCGCTGCGGCCTGCGCGCAGCACAACGATCTTGTCGGCCAGCGTCATGGCTTCGACCTGATCGTGGGTGACGTAGATCATCGTGGCGCCGATTTCCTGATGTAGGCGCGCAATCTCGACGCGCATCTCGACGCGCAGTTCGGCGTCGAGGTTGGAGAGGGGTTCGTCGAAGAGGAAAACTTCAGGTCCGCGCACGATGGCGCGGCCGATTGCGACGCGTAGGCGTTGGCCGCCTGACAGCGCCTTGGGTTTGCGTTTGAGGTAGTCGTCGAGCTTGAGGACCTTGGAGGCGGCGGCGACTTTCTGGTCGATCTCGGCCTTGGGGTGGCCGTTCATCTTGAGGCCGAAGCCCATGTTTTCCGCCACGCTCATATGCGGATAAAGCGCGTAGGTCTGGAACACCATCGCGACGCCACGGTCAGAGGGATCAAGGCGGGTCACGTCGCGGGGACCGATATTGATCTGGCCTTCGGTGGTCTCCTCTAACCCCGCGACCATGCGCAGAAGTGTTGACTTGCCGCAGCCAGAGGGGCCAACGAAGACGCAGAACTCACTGTCTTCGATTTGCAGATCAATGCCGTGGATGACCTGGGTTTCGCCGTAGCGTTTGATGACGTTGGAAAGAGTGACTCCAGTCATATCAGGATCCTGCGGTTGTGACTTGGGATGGGAAATGCCACGCGCCTGGTTCCTCGGCGATGGCGAGGGCGGCGGCGCGGATGTCGGGAACGAGGCGTTCGAGGGCCGCGAGATTGGTGCGCTGCGTAGTGGAGGTGACGGAGAGCGCGCCTAGAACGCGGTTTGAGGCGGTCAGAATGGGGTGGGCAACGCAGATGATGCCGGGCTCGTGTTCTTCGCGGTCGAAGCCGTAGCCATTCGCGTGGATGTCGCTGAGCTCCGAGCGGAGGGCGTCGGCGCTGGTCAGCGTATGCTCGGTGAAACGGTGAAAGCTCTGTTGGGCGATGACGCGGTCTTGTTCTGACGGGTCGAGAAAGGCGAGCATCGCTTTGCCGACGCCGGTGCAATAGGCAGGGCCGACCTTACCGGCTTGGGAATACATTTCGACCGGGTCTTTGGCGTTGCGCTTGTCGACATAAAGGACCTGCGCGTGGTCAAGCTGGGCCAGATGCACCGTTTCGCCAACCTTGGCGCTGAGCGCGTCTAGATGGGGCCGCGCAATGGGCGCGAGGCTGGCCTGTTGCCACGCCGCATGGGCGAGGCGAACCAGACGCACGCCAAGGGCATAAACCTGACGGTCGGGGTCGTAGCTGAGCATCCCTTGGGAGGTCAGCGTCTGCACGAAGCGGTAGAGCGTGGCCTTGGGATAGGGCGAGGCCGCAAGCAGTTCGCCAAAGCGGACGGGGCGGCCAAAGCTGGCCACCTGATCGAGCACATCAAGGGCCTTGCCCACGGTGCCGTCGCCATTGCGCGGTGCGTTCATCTTTCTCCTCCCCGCTGGACCGGGATTCTGGTGATCCCGTGACCGGCGCTGTTGACAAGCATAGGCGAGTCGGGATTATGATTTCAATATACAAAACTAAGTTTCAAATAATGAAACTAAGATATAGCGGAAGCACTAGGGAGGAAACCATGCATTCCATGCTCAAAGCGTCCATCGCGGCGCTTGCGACAACGGCTGTTCTGACAGGCGGCGCGCTGGCCGATGGTCACGGCGAAAAGCTGTCTGGCGATCTGAAGATTTTCCTGGATACATCGAACCCCGCGCCCCGTGCGACGATGGAGGACATGATCGCCCGGTTCGGCGAAATGCACCCCGATCTGAACATCGAAACGACGATCATCGACCGTGAAGCCTACAAGACGCAGATCCGCAACTTCCTGACCGCAAACTCGCCCGATGTGGCCACGTGGTATGCGGCCAACCGCATGACGCCCTATGTGTCGGCTGGTCTGTTTGAAGACGTGTCGGACCTGTGGGCCGAAGAAGACATCGCGACGAACCTTGCCTCCACCAAAGGTGCGATGACGATCGATGGCAAGCAGTGGGGCGTGCCCTATACCTACTATCAGTGGGGCGTTTATTACCGCGAGGACATCTTCAACGAGCTGGGTCTGGAAGAGCCGACCACGTGGGAGCAGGAAAAAGCCAACTGTCAGGCCATTCTTGATAGCGGTCGCAAGTGCTACACCATCGGCTCCAAGTTCCTGTGGACCGCTGGCGGCTGGTTTGACTACCTCAACATGCGCACCAACGGTTTTGATTTCCACATGGAGCTGGCCCGTGGTGAGGTTCCGTGGACCGATGATCGCGTACGTGCGACCTTCGCCAACTGGCGCGAACTGATCGACATGGGCGCGTTTATCGACGACCACCAGTCCTACAGCTGGCAGGAAGCCCTGCCCTTCATGGTGCGTGGCGAGGCTGCGGCGTATCTGATGGGCAACTTCTCGGTCCCGCATTTCCGCGAGGCGGGTCTGACCGACGATCAGCTGGACTTCTACCAGTTCCCCGCAATCACCGAAGGGCTTGAACTGGCCGAAAACGCACCGACAGATACGTTCCACATTCCGGCCAACGCCGAGAACAAAGACAACGCCCGCGCGTTCCTGCGCTTTGTTGTGTCGGCGGACAACCAGACCCTCATCAACAACGGTGAGAACCTGGGTCAGTTGCCGGTCAACGCGTCCTCTTCGGTGGATAATGACGAGTTTCTGAACCAAGGCTTCGAGATGCTGTCATCCAACAGCCCCGGTGGCGTCGCACAGTTCTTTGACCGCGACTTCCCGGCTGAAATGGCCGCGGAAGCGATGCAGGGTTTGCAGGAGTTCATGGTGTTCCCGGACAATCTGGACGACATCCTGACCCGTCTCGAAAGCGTGCGCGCCCGCGTTTACTAAAAGCTTTCGCCGGGCGCAGTGATGCGCTGCGCCCGGCCCGCTTTGCCCTGACAAGCTCGCGTGCGCACGGGCTTTTCTGGTCAAAGACCCACCTCGGAGAGCCGTTATGACCGTTGCCACCATTCCGGATGTAAACCCGCCGCGCCGCAAGTCGGTTTACAAACGCAATGAGATCGCGCTGACCCCGTGGCTGTTTCTGGCCCCCGGCATTTTGTTCTTTTCCATCTACGTCATCATCCCGATTTTCCAGAGCTTCAACCTGTCTTTGTACGCATGGGATGGCTTGGGCGAAGCGCGCTATGTCGGCATCGCGAACTATCAGGAGTTGATGACCGACCGGGCGTTCGAGGTGTCCCTTTGGAACAACGTCAAATGGCTGGCTTTCTATCTGCTGGCGATCCCGGCTGGATTGTTCATTGCGCTGTTCCTGAACCAGACGGTTGTGGGCATCCGGCTGTATAAGTCACTGTTTTTCTTCCCATTCGTGATTTCTCAGGTCGTCGTCGGGTTGGTCTTTGCGTGGTTCTACAACCCGTCATTCGGGCTTTTAAACACAATCCTTGGTTGGGTCGGGCTGGGGCCGATCAACGTGCTGGGCGATCCGACGATGGTGACCTATGGCATTATCGCAGCAGGGCTTTGGCCGCAGACAGCCTATTGCATGATCCTGTATCTGACGGGCTTGAACGCGGTCGATCCTGAGCAGATTGAAGCTGGTCGTCTGGACGGGGCCAAGGGCTTTCGGATGCTTTGGCATATTATCCTGCCGCAGCTCAAACCGGCGACGTTTATCTGCTTTGTCGTGACAATCATCGGGGCGTTGCGATCATTCGATCTGATCTCGATCATGACGAATGGGGGGCCGTTTGGATCGTCGCGCGTGCTGTCCTTCTACATGTTCGAAAAGGCGCTGTCGGAGTACGGCTTCCGCATGGGGTATGGCGCGGCGATTGCGGTGGTGCTGTTCCTCATCATGCTGGTCTTCATCGCGTATTTCCTGTTCTCGATGTTCCGCGAAGAAAGAGGGCACTAACGATGTTCCCAACCCCGATCGAGAAAACCTCCCGTTCGTGGCAATTGACCTATCAGGGGCTTTTGCCGCTGGCGCTGATTATGTGGCTGCTGCCGCTGATCGCGGTTGCGATCTTCTCAGTCAAACCCGCTGCTGATTTCACAACAGGCAATTATTGGGGCGCGCCGAGCTCGTTTGAGGGCATCGCCAACTACATGGCCGTCTTCACGCAAAGCGACATGCCGCGCTATTTGCTGAACTCGTTCCTAATCACGATCCCGACGGTGGTGGGCTGCATCATGCTGTCATCGATGACGGGCTTTGCGCTGGGCATTTACCGGTTCAAGTCGAACCTTCTGATCTTCTTCATGTTCGTCGCAGGCAACTTTGTGCCGTTCCAGATCCTGATGATCCCAGTGCGCGATTTGACTTTGAATTTGGGGCTGTACGACACCAAAATGGGGCTGGTCTTGTTCCACATCGCGTTCCAAACGGGGTTCTGCACGCTCTTCATGCGCAACTTCATCCGCGCTTTGCCCTTTGAGTTGATCGAGGCCGCGCGGGTTGAAGGCATTGCGGAATGGCGCATCTATTGGTTCGTGGTGCTGCCGCTGATGAAGCCAGCCTTGGCGGCGATGGCGGTGCTGGTCTTCACCTTCATCTGGAACGATTATTTCTGGGCGGTCGTGCTGACCCAGGGGCCATCCGCACAGCCGGTGACGGCGGGCATCACCTCATTCAACGCACAGTTTGGCGTGGCCTATCACATGCTGTCCGCAGGCAGTATCGTGGCCGCCCTGCCCCCCGTGGCGATGTTCTTTCTGATGCAGAAACACTTCATCGCCGGATTGACGTTGGGCGCCGTGAAGTAATGCACACGTGGCGAGTGGATACGGAAGCGCAAACCATTGCGCTGGCTTCTGATGGCGGTGTGCCGTGGGTGAGTTATTGGGGCGCGCCTTTGCCAGTGGAGGAGGATCTGGAGGCGCTTGCCCGATCCGGATTGCTGGATTTCACTGGCGGGATGCTGGACGGGATCGCGCCCTTGTCGCTTTGCCCTGAGGCCGCGACAGGCTTTGCCGGGCAACCGGGGCTGATGGCCTATCGCGACGGCAAACTGCTGCAAACGCGGTTGCGCTTTATGTCGGCGGATCGGTTTTCCAAAGGGGGAGAGGATGATGACACGCTGCGTATCATCGTGGGTGATGACGACCTGACCGTTGTCTTCGTATTTCACACGCGCGGAGCGATGATTGAGGCCTCCACTCAATTAACCACGTCTGAGCCGGTGTTGCTGCACCGGTTGGCAGCTCCCGTCTTGCCTGTCCCGGAGGGTTGCACCGAGGTGTCAGATGTCGCCGGGAAATGGGTTGGCGAGTGGCGCGTGCATCGATCGGATATTCGTCACGGCATCCATATGCGCGAGGCGCGGCAAGGGCGATCAGGGCATGACCATCCACCTTTTGCGATCCTGCATGATCCGGCCCTTTCGAACACGGATGGTGTTGCCTATTCAATGGCTTACGCGTGGTCGGGTGGGCATCGGATGATGATTGAGGCACTGCCTGATGGGCGTCGCCAGGTGCAATGGGGGCATGCCGATGGATCAGCAAGGGTCGGTACAGAATTCGCAACAGCTCCGCTGGTTCTGATCGCTGGAACGGCCGGGTATAACAGCGTGTCAGTCCCAATGCAGCGGCATGTGCGCGAGACCTTGGTACCTTGGGTCAAGCGGGATCGACCCGTGCATTACAACTGCTGGGAAGCGGTCTATTTTAACCATGATTTCGAGGTGCTGCGCGAGATTGCAGAGCGCGCAGCCGCCCTTGGTGCAGAGCGCTTCGTACTGGATGACGGATGGTTCGGAGTGCGCGATGATGACACCTCTGGCCTTGGCGACTGGCAGATTGATCCGCGCAAATGGCCGACGGGACTGAAGCCCCTTATCGATCATGTACGCAAGCTGGGGATGGGCTTTGGGCTGTGGTTCGAGCCCGAGATGATTAACCTTAACAGCAACCTCGCGCGCGCACGTCCCGATTGGATCTTAGGCGCGATGGATCAGCTTGAAGGACGTCAGCAGCGCGTGCTCGATCTCTCTCGTCTTGATGTGCGGGAATACATCGTAAATCAAATCTCCAAACTCTTGAGCGAAAATGAGATAGAATACATCAAATGGGACCATAACCGTGTGCTCCCGGTTTCAGATGCGGCACAAACCTATGGGATCTATGATGTGTTTGCCCGCCTGCGGGCAGCCCACCCGAAGGTTGAGATTGAAAACTGCTCTTCTGGCGGTGGTCGCATTGACCTTGGGATGATGGAATTTACCCAGCGCGTTTGGCTCTCTGATAGCAATGACGCCGTAGAGCGTGCGCGGATTCAACACGATTCCGCGCTGTTTCTGCCCGGCGCAATCACCGGCAGCCATGTCGGGCCGCGCACCTGTCATACGTCCGGGCGCAAGCTGAACATCAAGCTACGCGCCTGGACTGCGGCACAGCGCCATATGGGGTTCGAGATGGATCCGCGCGAACTGACCGACGACGAGGCGGAGTCGCTGACACTGATTACGGGTTGGTGGAAAGAAAACCGCAGTTGGATGATGGGTGCGGACATCCTGCGGCTTGATACAGAGGACGCCGCGGTTCTGGCAGAGCAACAAATCAGTGTCGAGGGCCACCGATTTGTGGTCTTCCGCACTCAGATTTCCAACAGCACCCAAATCTCACCCCGTTTACTTAGGTTAACAGGGTTGGAGCCTGACGCCGTCTATGAGATCAACCTGCTTAATAAAGCCGATGGCAGCCATCTGTCGCGCGGAGCCCTTGAGTTAAAGAGCGGCCCGGTAAGACTAACCGGGCAATCGTTAATGGCGCGGGGCATTGCCCTGCCCTGGGCCTTCCCCGAGACAATCTGGGTCCTGGAGGGCCACAAGATATGACCAAAGACCGCCGCAATCGCGCCTGGTACGGCAAGCTGGACAAAGACGGATTCATCCACCGGTCGTGGATGAAAAACCAGGGGTTTCCGGACCACGCTTTCGATGGCCGTCCTGTGATCGGCATCTGCAACACGTGGTCGGAACTGACGCCCTGCAACAGCGGTTTGCGCACCCTTGCCGAGGGCGTGAAGAGAGGGGTTTGGGAGGCTGGTGGCTTCCCTGTTGAGTTCCCGGTAATGAGCCTTGGCGAGACGCAGATGAAGCCCACAGCGATGCTGTTTCGCAACCTTCTGAGCATGGATGTCGAGGAGTCGATCCGCGCCTATGGTATTGATGGCGTTGTTCTTTTGGGCGGTTGCGACAAGACGACCCCAGGGCAGTTGATGGGGGCCGCGTCGGTGGATTTGCCTGCGATTGTGGTCAGCTCTGGCCCGATGCTGAACGGGAAATTCAGAGGGCAGGATATCGGATCAGGGACCGACGTCTGGAAGTTCTCGGAAGCTGTCCGCGCCGGAGATATGACCTTGCAGGATTTCATGGCGGCAGAGGCCGGAATGTCGCGCAGCGCAGGCGTTTGCATGACGATGGGCACGGCCTCGACCATGGCGTCTTTGGTAGAGGCGATGGGCATGTCGCTGCCAACAAACGCCGCTTTGCCCGCGGTGGATGCGCGGCGGATGGCGCTGGCACATTTGACTGGCAAACGGATCGTCGAAATGGTCGATGAAGACATAAAACCGTCGGACGTTTTAACCAAGGAAGCGTTCGAGAACGCGATCCTGGCGAATGCCGCCGTGGGCGGATCGACCAACGCTGTTGTGCATTTGCTCGCGCTTGCCGGGCGCGTCGGCGTTAACCTTGATCTTAAGGATTTCGAGATCGGCGGGGAAATTCCACTGCTGGTGAACTGCATGCCATCGGGCAAATATCTAATGGAGGATTTTTGCTATGCGGGCGGAATGCCAGTGGTTCTAAACGAACTGAAAGACCATCTGCGGCCTGCGAAAACTGTGCTTGGCGGTGATATCAGCGCCTATTCGGATGGCGCGGAATGCTACAATCGTGATGTGATTTACAGCTTTGCCGATCCGGTGAAGCCTGCGGCGGGGCTGCGGGTTTTGCGTGGGAACTTGGCTCCGAACGGGGCCATCGTGAAACCTTCGGCGGCGACGGATGCGTTGCTTGAGCACGAGGGAGAGGCGTTTGTCTTTGAGAACATCGAGGATTTGAAAGCCAATATCGACCGTGATGATCTGCCCGTGACGCCTGACACGATTTTGGTGCTGAAAGGCTGCGGGCCGAAGGGCTATCCGGGGATGCCCGAGGTGGGTAATATGCCAATCCCGAAAAAGCTGGTGCAGCAGGGTGTGCGCGACATGATCCGCGTCTCGGACGCGCGAATGTCGGGGACGGCCTATGGCACTGTGATCCTACATGTGTCGCCTGAAGCGCAAGCCGGGGGAACATTGGCTTTGGTCAAGACGGGGGACCGGATCAGGGTGTCGGCCTCAAACGGTGTACTCGAATTGCTGGTCGATCAGGCTGAACTAGAGGCGCGGCAAAATATGTGGCAATCGGATGAAAAACATTATTCAAGGGGATATGCAAAGTTGTATATTGACCATGTGCTTCAAGCGGACCAAGGCGCTGATCTTGATTTTCTGGTGGGTAAAGACACGCGCCCTGTCACACGGGAGAGCCACTGATGGATGCTGTATTTCCGGATCTGAAAGGTGCTTCCGTGTTCATCACGGGGGGCGGATCGGGCATCGGGGCTTCGATCACGGATGGGTTTTTGCAACAGGGCGCACGCGTGGCGTTTGTTCAGCGATCTGATGCGTCCGCGTTTTGTGATGAGATGGAAGACAAGCACGGGGTCCGACCTTTGTTTTTGCCGTGTGACATCACGGATATGGCGGCGTTGAAAGTTGCAATTGCGCGGGCGGCAGAAGAGCATGGTGCCATTTCGGTTTTGGTTAACAATGCGGCGAATGATAAGCGGCATAAGACGCTTTCTGTGGACGAAGCATTTTGGGATTGGTCGCAAGCCATTAATCTTAAAGCGTATTTCTTTGCGTGTCAGGCTGTGCTGCCGGGCATGCAAGCGGCCAAGGCTGGCGCGATCATTAACTTTTCGTCGGTCAGCTACATGATGGGCAACAGCGGGTATCCCTCTTACACGACTGCGAATGCAGGGATTACGGGGATGACGCGGAGCCTTGCGCGGGAGTTCGGGCCGGATGGGATCAGGGTTAATGCGCTGGCTCCGGGGTGGGTTTTGACGCAGAAACAGTTGGACATGTGGGCCGACCCCAAGAGCTTGGCAGATCATCTGGAGAAGCAATGTTTGAAAGAGCATTTGGCACCCGATGATGTGGTCGGCGGGGTCTTGTATCTGGCGTCGAATATCAGCCGAATGATGACCGGCCAGGTCATGGTGATCGACGGCGGCGTGGTGACGACGGGATGAGCAGGCTAGACTGGATAGCGGTCGATTGGGGCACCTCGCATTTGCGGGCCTATGCGATGTCGGGCGGGTCTGTCTTGGACGAGCGCATGTCGGAAGATGGCATGGGATCGTTGGAGCGTGACCAGTTTGAAGGGGCGCTTTTGGCGCTTGTTTCGGACTGGTTGGGGACACGGACTCCGGTTTTGGCCTGCGGTATGGTAGGGGCGCGGCAAGGCTGGGTCGAGGCGCCCTATGCGAGCGTTCCCACGGCGGTAGATCAGGTGAAGATGGTGAACGCGCCGACCTTGGATCCGCGGTTGGACGTGCGGGTCTTGCCGGGGGTGAAACAGGCAAATCCTGCGGATGTCATACGCGGGGAAGAGACGCAGATCGCAGGGTTTTTGGCGCTAAACAAAGGATGGGATGGCGTGATTTGCCTGCCCGGCACCCACAGCAAATGGGCCTTGGTCAGCGCGGATGAAATTGTTTCCTTTCAGACTTTTATGACTGGGGAGTTGTTTGCGCTTCTGTCAGAGCAATCGGTTTTACGGCACAGTCTGGCAGCGGGTGGCTGGGACGATACCGCGTTTGCGGAGGCGCTGTCTGATGCGATGGCGCGGCCTGAGAAACTGGCGGCAAAGCTGTTCTCGATCCGGGCGGATAATCTGGTTAACGGGACAGCGGCTGAGGTCAGCCGCCCGCGCCTTTCAGGGCTTCTGATCGGGGCGGAATTGGCTGCAGCGCGACCCTATTGGTTAGGGCAACAGGTGGCTGTCGTTGGTGCGCCAGAGTTGGCGCGGCTTTATGTGAAAGCACTTGCCGAACAAGGCGTTCCGGCAACGCATGTGCATGGCGATCGCATGACGATTGCGGGGCTGAATGCGGCAC
>ERZ1740070.2626-NODE-2626-length-10242-cov-6.504565_pt1 | contig 10242 bp, 8 predicted proteins | sample MGYA00581734_ERZ1740070 | MGnify/ENA primary metagenome ERZ1740070 (study PRJEB43018, sample SAMN04849744) | marine metagenome | isolation source: floating plastic debris | place: Pacific Ocean | collected 2008-09-01 | study: EMG produced TPA metagenomics... | reverse complement strand
AAGAAAGGGTTTTGATTTTTTCTCCTAAGCTTGAAGGTACGTTTTCTAGATATTTGCATTTAATATCGCCACCTCTAAAATCTAAAAGCAACAAAGAATTATCATTTATCTCTTTGCTATTTTGAATATCCGTAATCATTGAAGTTATTTTATCAAAATCGTAATCAATAACAATATTTTCCTTTAATAGGTTGGATGATTGATTAACAAAGATTTTGGATTGAACTTCACCATCAATATTTTGAACAAGGCTAACCTTATGATTTTTTATCATGTCACCTCTTTGAACATAGAATAATATGAAGGCTCTTGCTACTTTATCATCATTGTTCTTGAAGGTCAGTTGAACAAATTCTTGGACAAATTCTTTTGTGATACCAGAAGAATTTAGAACAGATAAGCAACTATTATTAGACAAAACCTCTTCAAAGTTTAGTTTTTCATTAGGAATAGGTTTTAAGCTATTCTTTTGGTTTTGACACCCAAAAAGCAACAGAACAGTAGTTAGTATTAGAATTATTCTCATGGAAGTTATTTTTTGATTTTTCTTGCTGGGAGGCCATGCTCTTTTCTCAACTTATTTTCAAACTTTCTTGTTTTTAATTCCCCTTTAGATAAAATGGTACCTGAACCATCTGGATCCTCAACTGCCGGACTATCTGTAGGACTCCTATCTCTTACACCTTGAGCGTTATCTCTAGCATGTTGTAACTCATGGCCAAGTCCGATAGTAGGGTCTCTTTTCGTATTGCCATTTTCATCTACACCTGAATCTTCTAAATCAGGGTCAAAACCTATTGTGGTATCAGACCCTGGGCCTGGTGTACCATCTTCCTGAATATTCGCTCCACTATCAGATGGCGTAGCGCTGTTATAACCGTTTGATTCTTGAATCACAACAGTGTTGTCACTATCGACAAGATCGGATACTAGCTCTGTTCCTTCTGCCAAGTTACAGTCACAATTTTCACTTCCTTTACTCACAATTACTACCTGACCATTTTCGTCAAGATCAATTTTATCATTGGTCAATCCTTGTAAATGAGCCAATGCAGCTTGTTTAAATTTTTTATCTCCTTTTATGATAATATCATCTGGAGACATTCCGTCAGGATCAATAAATCGTAAAGGATTGTTGAAGGCATAGTTGTAGGGAGAATGCCTTGTCATCTCTTCAGCCAACGGATCAATGTTCATCCAACGACCTAAATCCGGGTTGTAATTTCTAGCCCCGAAATCATAGGTCTCCAAGCCAATGCTTGGATCATATTCCTTTCCATTGTACTTCCAGCGCTGGGCCACATCATTACCGAGCGAAGTATCCCCGCCATTGTTATAACCCCGTTGCTTCAGTCCAAAAGGATAGTAATTATCCTCCTCAACAATAGTAACAGAACTTTGGCCGTTAGGATCTTCCGCAAAGGATAACCTGATATTACCCAGATGATCTACATACTGGTACACATAATCATACCCTCCAATATTATCTGAACTTACATAACCTTCAGGGTGGTCAAAGAACTGTAATTGTCCATTTTCATAGATGTAACCATTGGCATAATCCATAACGATGTTATTGGCACTCACGGTTTTCTGAATCTTGACTCCCTCTGCATCATAAATATAACCAATATTGCCCGAACCGATGTCAATGCTCACAGGAAGATTCAGATGGTTATACGCAATGTTGGTAATACCCTTATTCGTGTCTGACGTTAAGTTCCCATTTAGGTCGTAGCTTATGTAAAAACGGTTTTTGACCGTGTTTTTCTTATCCCTACCACGTCCATAAATAGAACCTGAGACGGCTCTTTGTTTGTCCATTTCATATATCATTCGCGATATGGTTTTATGGTTTTTAGAGTTGGGCCTGCAACTTCCGGATTTGGGATCGGGACTGTCTATCGGGGAGGTATAACAGGACAATCTTTAATTTTGTAAAGAATTGATTTTCATTTAGTTAATAACTAACTCATTATCAACGTTTTATTATTAAATATTTTGATTATCAGGTAGTTAATTACAACCTCTCGGAACCCTTGTTTTTACTAGTGCTCCCAGAGAAAAGCCTCGCCAGACATTATGTTTACTAGGGGTCCCTTGGCAGACCCCGGTTTCATTGGGATTCCCAAAGGTTTTCATTTCAAAAAAATGAAAATCATCAAAAAAACGTAATCACCTGTATATTAGCTATTTGTCCAAAAAAACATTGCGTAAACGCAATTCAACAGCACATGTTATATGTGGCGTGCTTTAGTACTTGGTTTTTTCCTTGTTGTACAAGGAGGCCATTGGTAAGTAGTTTTTGGCCTGTTCGACGCGTTGGTTTCCCTGCGTCTTCCCGACTCCGGGAACGCGCCATAACAGTAGGGCCAAAAAAGTTCTGGTATCCATGCCGGGCAGGACCCGGTCACGGGGTAAGATTTGGGGTCGGGAAGGAAGGTCCTTCCCGAAGGTGTAGGGGCGTTGCCCCATCACTTTTTGTCGGTCCCGTCATGCCGACGGCTCCTCCTTTCAAAACCAATGGTCGGGATAGGGAGACCTTTGGTTTTGAATGGGCTAGCCCCAGTGGCGATTGAGCGTCACGGCATGAGTGGGTTTTGTGGCCACAGGGACACATCTTGAAGTAGGGTCTGATGGTTTTTTTCACACACCAAGGAGTTTCGTTTGGAGGGCCCTCTATACACATCTTGAAGAGATTGCGCCGCACTCCATTTTTTGGTTTTTTGTCATGACACCGACACATCTTGAAGTAGGGTTTTCAGCAATAAAAAAGGCCGCCCTTGGGCGACCTTTAAAAGACTAGGTTTTTAACCTTCAGGCGGGTAGGGATCACCGTTATAGGTGCGTTCCTCTTGGAACCTACCGTTCTGTTTGTGGATGATTACCTGCGAACTAGGTTTGTTCTTGGCAATTTTGATAGTCTCGGCCATTGCTTCTCGCTTTGTATCGGCGATTACCGATGCACGCTGTCCACCCTGGGCCTTACCTTGCCAGGTGCCATCCGGTCTTTTTGTTACATGGTACTTTTTACGTGTACTCATAATTTAAAAAGATTTATCGGCCCCAACCATAGGAGAAGGGCCATCCCCTTGAGGATTTAACTTTTTATATAGGACGATGCTTTGTATATTTGGAGCTCTAACAACCATTACAAAATCGTCAATCAGGCCAGTTAAATCCTCTTTTAATTGCCTGATTTTCTTTTTTAAGGAACTACTACAAATTTAAGCACATTTACAACGCACTCATTTTGGGAGTTTTTCACAGTTTTCAACAATGAAGCTGTTGATTACCAATACTTTTTTGTGGATAAGTCCTTCAGGGAAGCCGAAGGATATACAAAGATAGAACCTCTTTTTTGGTCTCGCAAAAACATTAAATTTCAGTTTATGTTTTTGGTTCGTATCTCTGAGCATTGGAACCAGCGGCTATTTTACATAGCGTTATTATGGTCGCTTCAGTTGCCATAATGCCACGTTATGTAAACATAGCTTCGGCAGTCACGGACTGCTTTTGGCCCAAAAGCGGGACGGGACGGTGCGGTGGACTGCGGAAGGACAAAAAGGACAGGGGTGGCCGCGCAAGTATGAGCGGCGTGTGCTTTTTGTCATGGGTATTTCCTTATCTTCGTGTCATGGGTTTTTGGGCCATTGTCGGTATCGTTTCATCACTGTTGGGGATTTTTTCGTTCCTCAAGAATGATACGCCCTTTTTTAAAAAATCCCATCAATTATATCGTACGACACAATTTTCCCTTTTTAAAAAAAACCAATTCTAGGGTACCATTCCATTCAGGCTAGCTTATAGGGTGTAAGCCCTCCACGATATCGTGCAGGTTTTCGATATCGTCCTGCAGGTATCTTTCGGTGGATCCGATGTAACGGTGGCCAGCCATGTACTGTACCCTTCTAAGGTCGTGCTGCTTTAGCCAGTTGGTGATGATGCTGGTCCTTATCGATGCGCATCCACGCACCTTTAGGTTGTTTGTCCTCAAGACCCTCAATACCCTTGCGGTGATACCGTGCATCTGGTCGATACTGCCGAAGAAGAGTTTTTCGGGGTTGTCCCCCTTGTTCCTTTTTGATAGGTAGGGCCTTGCCCGTTCCATGTACCGTACCAGCTCCATGATTTGACAGGGCTGTAGCTTCAAGGTACGCGCGTTGCTCCTGCGGGTACTGGGCACATCGACCCTTCCCTTTTCCAGTTGCATGTGCTCCTCTTGCATGTGGTGCAACTCCATGGTCGTGATTCCTTGGAAGACCATAAACCCTACCATTGCCTTGTCCCTGAGCTTGCTTGCCTTGAAGAACGTATCGTGGTGTCCCGTTGGATAGCTGTAATAAAGGTCCTCCAATTCCTCCGTGTCCAACACTTCCCCGATGGCCTTGGTAGGGGTTCCCCGTACGGCCATATCAGCAGCGGGGTTGTCCATGGCCCTGTTCTGAGCAATCAAATAGTCATGGTAGAGCTTTATGGCCCTCAGTTCATTGTTCACGGAACGTCTTTGATAGCCCTTTTGCGTTCGTAGGTACTTGGTGTACCGTAATATTTGCGGGTAGGTCATGCCGCTTTCCCGGATGCCCTGCTCCTCGAGCCATCCCGATAGCCGTCGTATGCGCAAAAGGTGCACCCTTATAGTGGTCCCACTGTACCGGTTTTCCGATAGGTATTGCCCAAAGTCCGTGATGTTTTGGTCACCGGCGGTGGTATGTCCTTCCATGTCCGTTCGTTGTTTGGGTTTCGCACCCATCGACCAAGTGGGTGTATACTTGTGTACTTTCCAGCGAGCCATGGCCGAGGAAGCGGCTGACCGTCTCGATGGCGGCCCCGTTCTCCAACAAGTGCGTGGCGATACTGTGGCGCATCTTGTGCGGGGTAATGCCCCGTTGCATCAGTTCGGGGTTGCCCGTGGCCCTTATGATTGCCCGAAGGCGCAGCTTGAAGCTTTGGCCGCCCATGCGTTGGCCACGATAGTTCACGAAGAGGGCCTCGGTCCGATCGGCCCTGTAAAAGAGGGGCCGTGCATCATAGATGTATTCCTCCAGAATTTCCATGTTGTGGTCATTGAGGGGCACATGGCGCTGGTGGCCGTTCTTGGTCCAACGCGCCAATATGCGGTTGCGGCCCATGAGCACGTCCCCAAGGTCCAAGTGCACCGCCTCGTTGCGCCGCAGCCCACAGCTATAAAGGCAGACCAGCATGGCCCTGTCCCGCAGCCGTACATGGTGCAGGGGGGTGCTATGGGCAGTGGCACCGAACATCTCCCTTATCTCGGCTTGGCTCACGATGTCGGTCGCATCGAGCTTGTCAGTCCTTTCCGAGCGCAAGTGCACCGATAGTGGCCTGCTGCCGTGTTTTTTCAGGTATTCGTTAAAACGTTTTAGCGCGCTGATATGGTTGTTCAGGGTGTTGTTGGCCAGCGCCCCCCCGTGGCTTTGGTTGGGCCTTTGCCTGAGGTGTTCGTAATAGTCGGTCACATCCCTTCCCATTATGGTGTCCAGACCGGTGTGGCCTTGCGCCTCGAGCCAATGGAAGAACTCCCTTAGGTAGATCTGCGAGTATTTTGAACAGGCCTTACTGTAGCCGAGGATGTCGAGCCATTCGGCAAAGCAGGACAACAATGCCGTGTAGGTCCGGCTGTGCAATGGTAGTCTTTTCATTTATCTTGTCATTGTTTCGGTTCTGCAATTTTTTTTGGGCACTGGGTGTTTTTCCCGATTTGGTGGAACGTATGGGCTAACTGGCTGGATGGCTTGGTGTTGTCCGTTCCACTTTAACGGCGGAACGCCTTGGGACACCGGAACGGTCGGAGCCCGACAGGCCGGTATCTATATGGTCAAGGCAGTCGTACAGGGCTTGGGTGATGGCTACTTCAAGTTCCCTGTACTCGTCCGGGTCGGTCACTTCGTAACGGATCAGGTTGTCCCCCTTCTTCTTCGTTTTCTTGATGTAGCCGTTCTCCAACAGTTGTTTGTGGTAACGCCATTGGGTGGTTTTCTTGACCTTTAGTTTTCGGCGTATTTCGAGCGCGGTAAAACAGGTCCCGTATTTCTTGAGCCCCTCGAAGTAGTTGCGACAGGCCCCTGTGATGGTGTCGGACTTGCGCAGCAGTATTTCCACAATGAGTTCGTTGGCCTCCTTGATGTCCTCGATGGTGGTCTCTATGTATTGCTCTCCCGTTTGCGCGTCATACTTCTTCTCCCGTTGTCGTTGCTTGTAAAAGGTGATAGCTTCGATAAACTGTAGGTAATGGCCGTTGGTCCTTCTGGGCTTGAAGACGGTCTCGGGCAGTTCCAAGTACAGGGCGTAGGGGTTGATGACCCTTATCGGTTTGAGTACCCTCTGAACGTTCCGTAATAGTGCCGCGGCCCTTAGTTGCCCTTCCTCGTCCACCTGTCCCGCCGACACGGCCCGCTGGTAGTCCATGATACGTCTGTCCTGTTCGGCCGATTCATCGATATAGAGCAAGAAGCTGCGGTTGCTGTTGTCCTCGTACACGCTCTCCCGTGTGGTACAGCCCGCCACCGATACCGGCCCCTCTACGGTAAGGTGTATCGTCTTGGTCGTGCCCTTTGCATCCTTGTGGACCACGGTCTTGGTGATGCGCTTCTTGGATTGCAGCTCCCGCAAGGGATAGAGCACGGATTCGGCACCGTCAAGGTCCTCTATCAATATCAGCTTGTGCTGCAGTTCGGTACGGTTGAAGTAATAAAAGGCATTGGCGGACAGTACCGTTATCTCGACCTTGTCCTGCTCTGGTATCAGTTCGGCCACCTTGGACTGCAGGTGTGTCTTCCCAACGCCGGAACTGCCCAAGCTGATACAGTGCAGGGGATTGGCCGTCAAGCGGCTGGTGAATATCAGGTACATCAGCAGCCTGTTGGCATGCTCCCCTATGACACCGCTCTTGCCTATCAGCTCGTTGGTCCTTTCCAACAGATCCTTTTTTCTCAGGAAGGTTTCGGCCTCCTTGGTCTCCCTTGCCGATAATGTTTCGCTTGCAGGTGCTACCTGTTGTTGTTCGAGCAATAAAAAGCGGTGGTTCTCGAGCTCACGGGTGAGCTGTTGGAGGGTCCTGCGCACTATGGTGGTCCCGATTTCCAAGCGTTCGGCTGTTTTGCGCACCAGTTTCTCGGTCTGGTTGTCGTTGTAAAGGTCTATTCCGTGCCGTAGCACGTCGTGTCCTTTCGGCCTCTGCAATGATAGGGTGGCCCTCAAGGCCTCCATCTTGGTGGTCTTGATGCCCCCTAGGACGTGTATCTTAAGGTGTTCGGTAAGGTATTGGTAATTGTTCGGGTTGGTGACATCAAGGGTCATGAAATATATTTTGACTTATTAAGCAATGCGGTGAAAATACCTATATTTGCTTTATTAAGCAATAATATTATATCAAAAAATATCCAACATTGATAAATAAGGCCCTTAAACGTACATTTATTGCTGTATTGAGCAATGATATGGACATAAGCAACAACATCAAACGGATACGTGAGGCCAAGGGGCTTTCCCAGAAAGAGGTCATCTCTGCCATAGCCATGGGCCCTGCGCAGTATTCGCGCATCGAGAACGGGAAGACCGACCCATCGGTGGGAACCCTCGTGAAGATAGCCAAGGCACTGGGGGTGTCCATGGCGGAGCTTTTTTACGACAATGATGATCTCAGGGAAGTAAGCTCCATGGACAAGACCCTAATGGAAAGGGTTTCCCTGATAGACAGCCTTACCAAGGAAGAACAAAGGACCCTCTTCAACGTTCTGGATGCCTTTGTGGCCAAACGCAAGTTCAAGAGTACCTTGAAAACCGTATTGCAGGACATTGAATGAAAAAACCACAGCAAAAAGCTGTGGTTTAAGTCTTGGTGTTTCTTTTATGTAATCACCTAACAAAGGTGGGCGTCGCAAAATCAATTCAAAAAAGAAAGGGTTTTGATTTTTTCTCCTAAGCTTGAAGGTACGTTTTCTAGATATTTGCATTTAATATCGCCACCTCTAAAATCTAAAAGCAACAAAGAATTATCATTTATCTCTTTGCTATTTTGAATATCCGTAATCATTGAAGTTATTTTATCAAAATCGTAATCAATAACAATATTTTCCTTTAATAGGTTGGATGATTGATTAACAAAGATTTTGGATTGAACTTCACCATCAATATTTTGAACAAGGCTAACCTTATGATTTTTTATCATGTCACCTCTTTGAACATAGAATAATATGAAGGCTCTTGCTACTTTATCATCATTGTTCTTGAAGGTCAGTTGAACAAATTCTTGGACAAATTCTTTTGTGATACCAGAAGAATTTAGAACAGATAAGCAACTATTATTAGACAAAACCTCTTCAAAGTTTAGTTTTTCATTAGGAATAGGTTTTAAGCTATTCTTTTGGTTTTGACACCCAAAAAGCAACAGAACAGTAGTTAGTATTAGAATTATTCTCATGGAAGTTATTTTTTGATTTTTCTTGCTGGGAGGCCATGCTCTTTTCTCAACTTATTTTCAAACTTTCTTGTTTTTAATTCCCCTTTAGATAAAATGGTACCTGAACCATCTGGATCCTCAACTGCCGGACTATCTGTAGGACTCCTATCTCTTACACCTTGAGCGTTATCTCTAGCATGTTGTAACTCATGGCCAAGTCCGATAGTAGGGTCTCTTTTCGTATTGCCATTTTCATCTACACCTGAATCTTCTAAATCAGGGTCAAAACCTATTGTGGTATCAGACCCTGGGCCTGGTGTACCATCTTCCTGAATATTCGCTCCACTATCAGATGGCGTAGCGCTGTTATAACCGTTTGATTCTTGAATCACAACAGTGTTGTCACTATCGACAAGATCGGATACTAGCTCTGTTCCTTCTGCCAAGTTACAGTCACAATTTTCACTTCCTTTACTCACAATTACTACCTGACCATTTTCGTCAAGATCAATTTTATCATTGGTCAATCCTTGTAAATGAGCCAATGCAGCTTGTTTAAATTTTTTATCTCCTTTTATGATAATATCATCTGGAGACATTCCGTCAGGATCAATAAATCGTAAAGGATTGTTGAAGGCATAGTTGTAGGGAGAATGCCTTGTCATCTCTTCAGCCAACGGATCAATGTTCATCCAACGACCTAAATCCGGGTTGTAATTTCTAGCCCCGAAATCATAGGTCTCCAAGCCAATGCTTGGATCATATTCCTTTCCATTGTACTTCCAGCGCTGGGCCACATCATTACCGAGCGAAGTATCCCCGCCATTGTTATAACCCCGTTGCTTCAGTCCAAAAGGATAGTAATTATCCTCCTCAACAATAGTAACAGAACTTTGGCCGTTAGGATCTTCCGCAAAGGATAACCTGATATTACCCAGATGATCTACATACTGGTACACATAATCATACCCTCCAATATTATCTGAACTTACATAACCTTCAGGGTGGTCAAAGAACTGTAATTGTCCATTTTCATAGATGTAACCATTGGCATAATCCATAACGATGTTATTGGCACTCACGGTTTTCTGAATCTTGACTCCCTCTGCATCATAAATATAACCAATATTGCCCGAACCGATGTCAATGCTCACAGGAAGATTCAGATGGTTATACGCAATGTTGGTAATACCCTTATTCGTGTCTGACGTTAAGTTCCCATTGACATCATATTGGTAATCCAAATCGTTATCCGATATGGTATTCGGCGCGTCGTCCTTGAAGCCAAACTGGTCGTTGGCCGCGGAATCCTCAACCTTGATTAGTTGGTTGCCACTGTAACTGTAATCCAACAAATCCATATCCCCAAAGCTGGTCGCAGCGGTATTGATATGCCCTTTACGGTTCAACGTCAGAATATTTCCATTACGGTCATAGCTGATGTTGGAGACATCATAATTGGTCGTGGAGAGCCCGTTGGCCGTTTTGACACGGTTGAGCGCATCATAGGTATAATCGTAGCCCTTGAGCCCGGTATCGGTGTTGGCGCTGCGCCACTCGGTACGGGCGATGTTCGCGTTGTAGAGCGCACCCGCTCCCTCATCATAGGCGATTCTAAAGGCGAACAGATCATCGTTGACCCGCGTCAGGGTATTGTCGGTATCATCGGTATCGTTTATCCCGGTGAGCCAACCCCTAACATTATAGCTATAGTCCACGGTCTGCAGGGCATTGGACGCCGAAACATCGCCACCCACTTCCTTGCTCTCCAACTGGCCGAGCTCATCATATGTGTTGCGCACCAGCAGTTCGGCATCGTT
>ERZ1740070.2625-NODE-2625-length-10246-cov-4.905309_pt1 | contig 10246 bp, 10 predicted proteins | sample MGYA00581734_ERZ1740070 | MGnify/ENA primary metagenome ERZ1740070 (study PRJEB43018, sample SAMN04849744) | marine metagenome | isolation source: floating plastic debris | place: Pacific Ocean | collected 2008-09-01 | study: EMG produced TPA metagenomics... | reverse complement strand
CGGCGCGGTGCAGATCGGCGATGACATCATAACCTTCACCGACTTCATCAAAGCCGCCTACATGGCCCGCATCCACCTGTCGGCCGCAGGCTTCTACAAGACCCCCAAAATCCACTGGGACCGCGACAAAGGCACAGGCCGCCCGTTCTATTACTACGCCTACGGCGCCGCCGTGTCCGAGGTCTCCATCGACACGCTCACAGGCGAATATATCGTCGACCGTGCGGATGTGCTGCACGATGTGGGCCGCTCTCTGAACCCGGTGATCGACCGTGGCCAGGTCGAAGGCGCGTTCATCCAAGGCATGGGCTGGCTCACCACGGAAGAGCTTTGGTGGGACGACAAGGGCCAGTTGCGCACCCACGCGCCCTCGACTTACAAGATCCCCCTCGCTTCCGACCGCCCGCGCATCTTCAACGTGGAACTGGCCGACTGGTCGGAAAATCGCGAGAACACGATCAAGCGGTCCAAAGCCGTGGGGGAGCCGCCCTTCATGCTTGGCATCTCCGTCTTTGAGGCGCTCTCCATGGCCGTGGCCAGCGTCGATGGCTACCGCACCTGCCCCCGCCTTGACGCCCCCGCCACGCCCGAACGTGTGCTCATGGCCGTCGAACGCCTGCAAGGTGAGGGCTAGACCATGACGCTTGCCACATTCCTCGACCACCACGATGCAGTGATCGCCGTCAAGCTGACCCGCGTGCGCGGCTCTTCCCCACGCGAAGTGGGGGCCATGATGTATGTCACAGATAACGCAATTCACGGTACCATCGGCGGCGGTCAGCTGGAATATATGGCCATCGACAAGGCCCGCGCGCTGCTGCGCCAAGGTACCACCGAAAGCGCGATGGACGTCCCCCTCGGCCCTGAAATCGGCCAATGCTGCGGTGGCCGAGTCGAACTGAGCTTAGTGCTTATGGATAACGCGGCACGTCAAACAGCGCTAGCGGACGAGGCGCGGACACAAGCCGCCCGGCCCCATGTCTACATCTTTGGCGCGGGCCATATCGGACGTGCACTGGCTGATCTCTTTGCGCACCTTCCGGTTCGGACGATCCTGATCGACAGCCGCCCCGACGAGCTGTCCATGGCAACCGACCAGGTCGAACACCGCCTCTCCCCCCTGCCCGAAGCCACGCTGCGCAACGCCCCCACCGGCAGCGCATTCATCATACTCACCCATGACCACGCACTTGATTTCCTGCTCACCAGTGAAGCCTTGGCACGCGAAGACGCCGCTTATGTCGGCATGATTGGCTCCGCGACCAAACGCGCGCGCTTCGACCGCTTCTGCCGCGAGACGACCGAAGGTTTGTCAACCGCGCCGCTGGCCTGCCCTATGGGCGCCCAGGGAAGCCCTGACAAGCGCCCCGAAGTAATCGCGTCTTTTATCGTGGCCGAAGTGATGGCTGCCCTGACCACGGATACCCCCGGCAAGGCACACTCTTCCGGCTCAAAGGCATCGCCACAGACCACCGAACCAAAGTAAGAACTGGCGAACGGCATCCGCGCACGCGGCCTCCCTAACACACGGACGAAAGCATGACGAACACCCTCCTGCGCGGTCGCATTCTGACATTCCACGCCCGCCCACGCGATGCCAGTGACACCGATGCGTTCACCTATATTGAAGACGGCGCGCTGCTTTTATCGGACGGTCAGATCATCGGCTCCGGCTCCCATGCAGATGTCGCAGGCCAAGCGCCAGAAGCACAGGTCATCGATCACCGGCCACATCTGCTGATGGCCGGATTCATCGACACCCACATCCACTTTCCGCAGGTTCAGGTCGTCGCCAGCTGGGGCGCCAAACTGCTTGATTGGCTGAGCGATTACACCTTCCCCGCCGAAGCCGAATACGCCAACGCGCAGCACTCACGCGCCATGGCCCGCGTCTTTTGCGATTTGCTGACCGATCACGGGACAACCACCGCCGTTGCCTTTTGTTCGGTGCATAAATCCTCAGCCGAGGCGCTGTTCAGCGAAGCGCAGTCGCGCAACATGCGGATGATTGCAGGCAAGACGATGATGGACCGCAACGCGTCCCCCGCCGTCCATGACACCGCGCAATCCAGCTATGACGACAGCACCGCACTGATCGCACAATGGCACGGGCGCAACCGGCTCAGCTATGCGATCACCCCGCGCTTTGCGATCACCTCGACGCCGGAACAGCTTGAAATGGCACGCACCTTGGCCGCCGAACATCCAAGCTGTTTCATACAAACCCACCTGTCTGAAAACCACGCTGAAATCGTTGAAACCAAACGGCTTTACCCGCAGGCCCGCGATTACCTTGATATCTACGAAAGCCACGGCCTGCTGGGCCCGCGCACCCTGCTAGGTCACGCTCTCCACCTTGAGCACCGCGAGGTCGAAGCCCTCGCCGCCACTGGGTCGCATCCGGTATTCTGCCCAACCTCAAACCTGTTTCTGGGCAGCGGGCTTTTTGCAGACGCCCAACAGCGCGCCAATGGCATCGACAGCGGCATCGCCACGGATATTGGCGGCGGCACCAGCTATTCGATGCTGCAAACCCTGAACGAAGGCTACAAGGTCCTGCAATTGCAGGATCAGCCCCTACACGCACTGCAGGCCTTCGACTGGATCACGCGGGGCAACGCGGCGGTGCTGGGCCTGAGCGATAAGATAGGCACACTTGCGCCCGGCACCGAGGCCGACATCGTCGTGCGGGATGCGCGCGCAACACCCGCAATGGCGGTGCGCATGGACCGCGCCGAACGTCTCGACGAAGAACTTTTCGTGCTTCAGATGATGGGCGATGACCGCGCGATCGTACAAACCTACGTGGCCGGTGCGCCCCAGAAAACCGTCTAGCCTAAGTGACCCGGCTGCGCGTTTTAAAGGCAGGCTGATCCCAAAGACGATTGTCCAGAACATCTTGCAGATGATCGACGGCGCGGCGCACATCGGCTTCATCGATGTATAGCGGCGTAAAGCCGAAACGCATGATGTCCGGTGCGCGAAAATCACCGATGACACCCTTTGAGATCAACGCCTGTATCGCAGCATAGCCATTTGCAAAATGGAACGACACCTGACTGCCGCGCCTGTCGGGATCTCGCGGACTGGCAAGACGCAGCTCCGGGCAACGCGCCTCGACTTGCGCGATGAAAAGTTCGCTCAGCGCGATACTGGCGGCGCGGATGTCGGCCATATCAATCCCGTCCCACAGGCGCAGCGCCTCTTCCAGCGCAGTCATCTGCATCACCGGTGGCGTCCCAACGCGCATCCGCTCGATATCCCTGGCGGGGCGGTACGTTTGCTCGAACGCAAAAGGCGCGGCATGGCCAAGCCATCCGGCCATAGCAGGCCGGATCCCGTCGATCAGATCGGGGCGCACATAGATAAACGCAGGCGCGCCCGGCCCGCCGTTCAGGTACTTATAGGTACAGCCCACAGCAAATTCGCACCCGCTGGCCGCCAGATCAACCGGCACAGCCCCCGCACTATGGGCCAGATCCCACAGCATGACCGCACCCGCGCTTTGGGCTTTGGCGGTCAGCGCCGCCATGTCGTGCAGCCGGCCTGTGCGGTAATCAACCTGCGTTATCAGCGCCACGGCAACGTCATCCGTCAGCGCGTCCATGACCTGCTCGGGCGACACGATGCGCAACTCGTGGCCTTGCTCCAGTTGGTCGATCAGCCCTTGCGCCATGTAAAGATCTGATGGGAAATTGCCGCTATCCGACAGGATCACCTTGCGCTCAGGGCGCATCTGCACAGCCGCCGAAAGCGCCTGATAGACTTTCAGCGACAATGTATCGCCTATCGCGACAGAACCGTCCGGCGCGCCGATCAGCCGCCCGACCTGCGCCCCGACACGCGTGGGCTGGCCCATCCAGTCATCAAGGTTCCAGCCTTGGATCAAATGCTGACCCCACTCATCCGCCACCATGCCTGCCAATCGCGGTGCCACCGATTTCGGCAAAGGACCCAGCGAGTTTCCGTCCAGATAGATGATCCCATCAGGCAGCGTGAATTTATCTTTCATGGGTAGCGGCATGTCAGCCTTCCTGCTGGGGTCCGACAAAGGCCTGCGTGATCGCACCCTCGCTATGCCGCAATCCCTCAAGTACCGAAAAATGATCGTGCTCGGCCTCAACGACGCACCGGACCGAGGCGCCCAGCCCCTCCCACATCATTGCCAAAAGCCGGGACTGGCGGATGAACTCGGGCCGCTCTGCGCCCCCGACCCACGCCGTAAGCGACGCACCCGAATGGGGCCGTTGCAAAGCCGCACTTTCGGCCACCGCCTCTGCCTCGTCGAGCTTTAGATCAGCGTTCATCTTGGTCCACATGAGGGGCCGCAAATCATGCAACCCACTGATCGAAACGACATGCGCCACACGCTCCTGCACCACGCCCGGCAACGGGCTGTCCGCGCAGGCCATGCGCGACGCCAGATGCCCCCCGGCGGAATGACCCGCCAAGCGGATCGGCCCCTCGACAAGACGCGCGGCCTCGGCGATCGCAGCACCCACCTGCTGCGTCATCTGCGCCAGACGCCCCTCGGGGGCAAGCGTGTACTGCACCAGCGCAACCGCCCATCCGCTGGCCCGCGCCCCTTCGGCGTAATGGGTCCAGTCCGACTTGCCCGTGCGCAGCCAATATCCCCCATGCACAAACACAGCGAGACCCTTGGCAGGCCCGTCCGGCCAGATCAAATCAAACCGCTCCCGCGGGTGAGCGCCATAGGCGATATCGCTTTGAATGTGCAGGCCACTGTCGCGATACTGCGCCGCCTGCGCAGCCCATTTGGCCGGCAAAGCCTCTGAACCGGGAATGTGCGCCATATTGGCGAACGCATCATCCCAGTCACGCCGGGGATCAGACTTCATCCAGCGATGTCCATGCCGCGCTACTGAAACGCCTGCAGCCCGGTGATCCCGCGACCCAGAATAAGCGCATGCACATCATGGGTGCCTTCATAAGTGTTCACCGCTTCAAGGTTCATGACATGCCGGATCACACCGTATTCGTCAGACACCCCGTTGCCGCCATGCATGTCCCGCGCCTCGCGCGCGATGCCCAGCGCTTTGCCGCAATTGTTGCGCTTCATCAGGCTAATCAGCTCGGCAGGCGCCGTATGTGCATCAAACATCCGCCCCAGCTGCAGTGCCCCTTGCACGCCCAAGGCAATTTCGGGCTGCATATCGGCCAGCTTTTTCTGGATCAGCTGTGTGGCGGCCAAAGGCTTGCCAAACTGCTTGCGGTCTAAGGTATAGCTGCGTGCGGCATGAAAACACGCCTCCGCCGCGCCCATTGCACCCCACGAGATGCCATAGCGCGCCCGGTTCAGACAGCCAAAGGGTCCAGCCAGACCGCTGACATCCGGCAGCAGGTTTTCTTCCGGAACAAAGACCTCGTCCATCTGGATCATACCAGTGATCGAGGCGCGCAAGCTGAACTTGCCCTCGATTTTAGGAGCAACCAGCCCCTTCATCCCCTTTTCAAGAATGAACCCCTTGATGCGGCCCTCATGGGCATCCGACTTGGCCCAAACGACAAAGACATCCGCAATCGGAGAGTTCGTGATCCAGTTTTTCGCCCCGGACAGCAGATAGCCCCCGTCAACAACCTTGGCGCGGGTCAGCATCGAGGCAGGGTCAGATCCGGCATCGGGTTCCGTCAGGCCAAAGCAACCAACCATTTCACCGGTGGCCAGCTTCGGCAGGTATTTTTCGCGCTGTGCATCGGTGCCATAGGCATAGATCGGATGCATCACCAGCGAAGACTGCACCGACATCGCCGACCGATAACCGCTGTCGATCCGCTCAACCTCGCGCGCGACCAGACCATAGCTGACATAATTTGCACCAACGCCGCCAAACTCTTCGGGGATCGTCGCCCCCAAAAGGCCAAGCGCGCCCATCTCTGTCATGATCTCGCGGTCGAATGTCTCGTGGCGGTTCGCCATCAGAACCCGCGCGGCCAGCTTGTCCTGACAATAGGCATGCGCAGTATCGCGGATCATCCGCTCTTCCTCGGTCAGTTGCTGATCCAGCAGAAACGGATCGTCCCAGACCAGATCGGCGGGTTTTGCACGGGCCTTTTCAGGGCCACTCAGAGGATGGATTTTTGCGGGGGCATTCATCGACAAGCTCCTGACATCATTGCTTGGGGGCGTTTAACGCAAAGATATACCAACTGCGCCCGGCACGCCAGAGAGCGCAGGCTTGCAACCCCATGACAAACCGCGCAATCCTGTAGATCACGGGCGACGCGCCCCGCCCTTGATCTGAAAGGACACGAAATTGGCCTGCGTCTTTGTTCAAATCCGCTGCAAACCCGGCACCACCTACTCGGTCGCCGACGAAATCATGAAGCGCGAAATCCATTCCGAACTTCATTCGATCAGCGGCGAGTTCGACCTGCTGCTCAAGCTTTATATCGCGGACGATATGGATATCGGCCTGTTCATCAACAACCAGGTCGCCAACATCCCCGATATCGAACGTACGCTGACGACCCTGACATTCAAGGCGTTCTGACCCGCCTCAAATGCCCAGATAGGTGTCTTTCAGCTCGGGCGTCAGATCATCCAGACGCCCGTGCCACACCGACTTACCACGCTCTAGAACGGTCGCATGATCGGCGATCTGGCGCAGCTCGCTCAGGGTTTTGTCCACCACAAGGATCGACAAGCCGCTTTGCTGTTTCAGCGCGCCAATCGCAGCCCAGATCTCGCGCCGGACAACAGGCGCCAACCCTTCGGTTGCCTCATCGAGGATCAGCAGCTTCGGGTTGGTCATCAGCGCGCGCCCGATGGCCAGCATCTGCTGTTCGCCCCCTGACAGCGATCCCGCCAACTGATCCGACCGCTCCTCAAGACGTGGGAACAGGTCATGGATGCGCGCCCGCGTCCACGGACCAGGACGCGCAGAGGCGTAAAGATTTTCCCAAACCGTCAGGTTCGAAAAGCAGCGCCGGCCCTCGGGCACCAACCCCAACCCCAGCCGCGCAGCACGATGCGCTGGAAGCCGTGTCAGGTCCTGACCCGCAAAAGCCACTGTCCCGGCCTGATTTTTCAACAATCGGCAAATCACCTTGATCGTCGTTGATTTGCCCATCCCGTTGCGGCCCATCAACGCCACCAGCTCCCCTTCACCGATGCTCAGATCAACGCCAAAAAGCGCTTGCGAAACACCGTAAGACGCTGTGACCCCGCGCAGCTCTAAAAGCGCGCTCATGCGGGGATCTCCCCGTCGCCCAGATAGGCCGCCCGCACCTCTGGATTGGCGCGGATCGCATCAACCGTGCCGGTTGCGATGATCTTGCCATAAACCAACACGCTGATCCGGTCGGCCAGCGCGAAAACCGCGTCCATATCATGCTCGACCAACAGGATCGGGGCATGTGTCTTCAGATCGGCCAAAAGCTGCATCAGCGCTTTTGATCCATCCGCCCCAAGGCCCGCCATCGGCTCATCCATAAGGAACGCTTTGGGGGCCAGTGTCAGCGCCACGGCAACCTCAAGCTGGCGACGCTGGCCATGGCTCAGCTCGGCCGTCCGCATATGCGCCACATCGTCCAGACCGACACGCTTCAAAATGGCATGGGCGGGGTCCAGATACGCGACGTCCTTCATCACCGGGCGAAAGAAGCGAAACACGTGGCCTCGTTCCCCAACCAACCCCAGCACGACGTTTTCCAGAACCGTGAACTGCATCGCCAGCGCCGAGATCTGGAACGTCCGCGCCAGCCCGAGCCGGGCACGCTGCGCCGTGCTTGTGCCGCTGATGTCGCGGCCAACAAACTCAACGGTGCCGCTGTCGGGCGCCAGCCCGCCCGCGATTTGCTGGATCAGCGTTGATTTACCCGCTCCGTTCGGCCCGATCAGCGCATGAATTTCGCCCGCCCGCAGCTCCAGCGACACACCATCGCTGGCTTTCAACGCGCCAAACGCCTTGTGGACATCGCGCACGGACAGGATCGGCTCACCCACGAACGATCTCCCGTTTGCTCAAGCTGCCGATCAGCCCGCCTTGGGCAAACAGCACGACAAACAGCAGGATAAGCCCCAGATAAATCTGCCAATATTCGGAAAACCCACCCAGATACTGTTCAAGAATAATATAGGCCGCCGCCCCGGCAATCGGCCCGCACAGGCGCGCGACACCGCCCAGAATGATGAAAATGATGATCTCGCCACTGGTGTGCCAGCTGAACATCGTGGGGCTGACAAAGCGGTTCAGATCAGCAAAAAGCGCGCCGGCAAGGCCGGTGATCCCCCCTGAGATCACAAAGGCCACCAACCGCAATCGCGTCACCTCGATCCCCACGCTCATCGCGCGGACAGGACTGTAATGCGCGCCCGTCAGCGCCAGCCCGAACGCCGATTTGTTCAACCGGGACACCAGAAACAAAACGGCGCACAGCACGGCAAAACACAGGCCGAAAAACTGGATCGGCACAAGCGTATTCAACCCCGGAAACTGATTGCGCACGTAAATCGACAAACCGTCCTCGCCGCCATAGGCCGGCCACGAGATCGCGAAATAGTAAAACATCTGCCCAAAGGCGAGCGTCACCATGATGAAATAAACGCCCGATGTCCGCAGGCTCAACGCGCCGACAACAAGGGCCGCCAGACAGCTCACGGCGATGGCCACAATCCAGATCACAGGCATCAGGTTGGTGCCCGGTATCACGAAAGGCACCTCCATCAGCGGCGTAAAACTTTGCGCATGGCTGGCCAATATGCCCATCGAATAGCCGCCCAGCCCAAAGAAAATCGCATGCCCAAAGCTAACCAATCCGCCTTGCCCCAGCGCAAGGTTCAATCCCACGCCTGCCAGCGCAAGGATCGTCACTTTGGTCGCCAACGTGATGATGAACGGCTGATCCAGCACCAACGCCCCCAGCGGCACCGCCAGCAAGGCCAGAAAGATCAGCGCGTTCAAATGGGTCTCGCGCAGCATCTCAAGCCTGCCCAAAAAGGCCGGTCGGTTTGAACACCAGAACCCCCGCCATCAGAATATAGATCAACATCGATGCCAGCGCTGATCCCACCGATGTCGCCGCCGACGGATCCATGAAACTGCCGAAAATGACCGGCAGCAGCGTGCGCCCCATTGTGTCCGTGACGCCAACCAAAATGGCCCCAGCCAACGCGCCTTTGATCGACCCGATCCCGCCGATAACGATCACCACGAAGGCCAAGATCAACACCGGCTCGCCCATGCCAACCTCAACCGACTGGATCGCGCCAACCAACGCACCCGACAGGCCCGCCAACGCAGCCCCCAACGCGAAAACCAGCGTATAAAGCACCGAGATATCGACCCCCAACGCGCTTATCATCTCGCGATCATTCTCACCGGCGCGGATCCGCATGCCGACCCGCGTTTTTGAGATCAACAGGAACAGGCCAGCCGCGACAGCCAACCCGATCCCGATGATCGTCAGCCGATACAGCGAATACTCGATCCCACCGGGCAACATCACCGTGCCCGACAGCATGTCAGGAATGTTCAAAAACAGCGGGAACGATCCGAATGCCCAGCGCGTGCCTTCCGAAAAGATCAGGATCAGCGCGAACGTCGCCAGGACCTGATCCAGATGGTCGCGTTTATAAAGCCGCCGGATCACCGTCAGCTCGATCAGCGCGCCAAACATCGCCGCCGCCGCAAGGCTGGCCACCAGCGCAAGCGCAAACGATCCCGTCCAGCCCGCCACACCGGCCGCCGCAAACGCACCGACCATGTAAAGCGATCCGTGCGCCAGATTGATAAGCCCCATAACGCCGAAAATCAGCGTCAGACCGGCAGCCATCAAAAATAGCATCACCCCGAACTGAAGCCCGTTCAAAAGCTGCTCGATAAGAAGGATCGTCGACATCTCACCCACCTCAAAATCAGTGGGCGGCAGCGCTTAAGCCACCGCCCACCAGATCACAGCGTCGCTTACAGCGCGCACTCGGCGGCGTAGATATCCTGCTGCGCGCTCAGACCAGTGCTGACGATCTTGTTGGTAAAGACGTCGCCCTCCTGAATAACCTCGCGCACGTAAATGTCCTGGATCGGGTGCTGGTTGTTGCCAAACCTGAAATCCCCCCGCACCGATGCAAAATCAGCCTCCCGCAAAGCCGCCAGAAATGCCTCTTGATCGGCAACATCGGCTTTGCCCAGCGCGCTGATAATCAGATTAGCGGCGTCAAAACCTTGCGAGGCATAAAGCGACGGCAGCCGCCCATATGCCGCCTCAAAGCTTTCCACGAAAGCCG
>ERZ1740070.2624-NODE-2624-length-10247-cov-7.101060_pt1 | contig 10247 bp, 9 predicted proteins | sample MGYA00581734_ERZ1740070 | MGnify/ENA primary metagenome ERZ1740070 (study PRJEB43018, sample SAMN04849744) | marine metagenome | isolation source: floating plastic debris | place: Pacific Ocean | collected 2008-09-01 | study: EMG produced TPA metagenomics... | reverse complement strand
CGCCGCTCTATGAGAAGGTCACGTATCGGGTGAAAGCTGCAGAGTATGGTGCCTTCCTGTCGCGGCTCGGGCCTTGAATTATCCCTTTTCAGGACACCCCCAAGCGCTTAACTACGTTCCCCGTCGGCATTAGAGCTCAGGCCCGTAGCGCATTGTCTTCGAGACGGCGTGCGCATCCAGCAGGGCCGATGGGATAACCCAAAAGCTATCAGTCTTGCGCGAAGTGCGCCCTAGCCACTTCGTGCGTCCGTCACGCTCACTTCACTCTGCGCTGCCCAGAACGCTGGAGAAGACTTTAGTAGCACCCACCGGACTTGATGAAATTGACAGCAATTCGAACACCCTGACCATAGAAACGCTGTCCAAGCACAGGAAACATATGAAACCGCACCTCCCCGCGTTTCAATCCCGGTCGGATTGAGGCGCGTAGGAATGTAATCCACGCGTGGCTATTGGAGGTGGAGCGGTGATCTGGACTTGTCGTCGTTTTCAGTTGCCTGATCCGCAGCCGAGCGGGCGTTGCAACCGAGACCAACGAAGATATCTCACGTGTGTTCTGCGTCTTGCACTACACCCAAAACCCAAAGCCGCGGGCGAAGCAAAACAGACCCAAAGCGCTCAGTATGGCGCCGGCAGGTATGAACGCAGTTTGACCGTATTCCTGTGCCATGCGCAGAGATCTCAACCCAAAGAGCGGAAACGCAAGACTTATAGCGATCTTCGCTGCCAAGGTGTGCCCATAGATCGTCAAGAGCACTCCTGGCCATCTCCAATCTTGATGAAACGCAACGATGAGCGACGCAGGCCACAGCTCGAAAAGGAAGCTGCGTTCCAAGACACCGACATTGCCCTTCGCAGCGAGACGCTGGAACATATCCAACCACATATGCGGCTGCAAAATGTGACTGAGGCCCATGATTAGAAAGGGCAGCGCGAGCAGAGACTCGATGGCGAGAATGGTTTGCGATGTGGTTGCGATCATAGCTGATCCTTAGGGTTCTTGGAGAGGCGAGAGCGATCCAACACAGTGTATCAGATCGGCTTTATCAACAGCTCCCAATGCTCCATATCCGTTTTCCACGTCTCTTTGACGCATTTTGCCTTGGCAACTTGGACGAACCCGGTGCGCTCATAGAGGCGCTTTGCGCCCGTATTGTTGCTCGCCACAATCAAGCTCAACCGCTTCAGGCCTTTCGATTTACACAGCTCCTCGGCCAAACCCAAAAGACAAGATCCGTGCCCCTTACCGCGATGCTCAGGATAACAGGCCAGAACATTGACATACCACGTGTTCAAAGCCTGGTTTTCGAGTTCTTGAAGGGGCCGAAACATCGCGGGAAATCCCGGACCGATCTCTTCGGGCTCTGGCCCAATGGCATAACCGGTTAGGCCTGCCACCGCGCCGCTGCCAAAATCCATAACGACAATCTCGCCCTGTTTGGCCTTCTTGGCTTGTCGGCGCCGACCGAACTCCCATGGGTCTTCCCCGTCCTTGGTCATACTGCTCCAGAGATGAAGCGGCATGCCCTCTCCCGCGAAATTCACAAGTTCGGCCAATTGCAGGGCATCGCCCTCATTGGCCCATCTCAACGGTTTTGCTAGTTCCACCATTCGTCGCCTCCAACGCGCTGTGCTGATGTAAGAAGTTCAAGTTGTCTTATGTCTGGCGCTTGGGTGTGTTCTGAAACCAACGTCAAAATGTAAATCGGCACACGCACACGAAACCCAAGGCTCTGGTAGAGCGCCAATGCCGGAAGGTTGTCACTGTAGAGATGCAGGAACGGGGTTTCATGGCGGGAGAGGATCGTCCATGCCAGCTGTGTCACAAGTGCCTTGGCAATGCCCTTTCCGCGAAACTCCGGCGCGACGCATACAGCACTGATCTCGGTAAATCCTGGTGGCTTTAGCCGCTCCCCGGCCATTGCAATCAATCTACCATGGCGGCGCAGGCCAATGTATGTGCCCAAGGCGATGGATCTTTGGCGAAATGGGCCCGGCTCTGTCAGCTCCACAAGGCGCATAATGTCCGGGACATCCGACAGGCCAAGCGTGACGAAAGCAAAGCTGTCTTGCAGCACTGGGGGGCTCTCAAGCACCATTTGCAGCCCTTCGGCGCGGCGCGTGAATTCCAAACCGTCCGGCGGGGCAAAATCGTCGGCCTGCATCAGCGTCAACCCGTCCTGACTTTGTGCAGCGAGTTGCGCGAAGCCCTCGACATCTCCTTCGCCTTCGACGCCCGTGGCCGCGAAATGGGACACGATCGGTTGCATCATGACGGCACCACCTTGCGAGACAGACAGGTGCTTTTGCCGATGCGCCAGCGCGTGCCAGACAGGGCGGTCAAGGCAAGCGTGCCTTTCTAGTTTAGATCGGGACAGAAAACTCATCGGATCTTCCCTCCGACCGGTTCTGACGCGAGCTCAACCTCGGGGGGTTTTGACCAAGACGGCAAATAGCCCAGCGGGTTGCGCGTTGCCTTCATCTTGATGGGCGCGGTTAGGGTCAAAAGCCTGTCTTGTAGGGCATGGCATCTTGCCTCCAGGAGAACATCCGTGGCCCCACCAATGAAGGTTCCGTCCACAAAGACTTGAGGCACGGTGCGTGCGCCAGTGTGGTCAAACAACGCTCTGAGAATATCGCCGCCCCAATCGTTCGTTCGGTATTCAGTGCTGTCCACTTCAATGGATTTGAAAGGCACGCCCGCGTCATTAAAGAGCCGGCGAACGGACCAGCAGAATTCGCACCATTCAAACCCGAACATCACAACTGGCGCTTCTGGATCGTAAATCGCTTGCTCAACAAATGCGCGCGCAGAAGCCGTTATTGGCAGAGAGGTTTTGGTGTCCGGGGTCTGGGCTGCGCGTGGTGGAACATCATTGGCAAATGCTTGTTCCTCGTCGTCCATATCAGCGGAGATGTGGTGGAAGAGCGGCGTGGACATGTAGCGCTCGCCGGTATCCGGCACCATGGCGAGGATCTTTGAGCCATCGGGCACAGTTTTGGCAAGTTCTAGCGCTGCCGCCACTGTCGCCCCACCGCTGATGCCGCAGAAGATCCCTTCTTTGCGCGCCATATCCTGCGCCACTCGCAGGGCGTCATCCCCTTTGATCGGGTGAAAGAGATCGATGAAATTGGCATCTGCTGCATCCCCGGCCAGTTTCGGAACAAAGTCGGGCGACCACCCTTGGATAGGATGCGCGCGCGCGTTTGGATGGCTGCGCGTAGCGGCCCCATCTTCGCGGCGTTGTTGCTTGATCGTGCTGTTCAGGATTTGTGAGTTTTCAGGTTCAACCACCACGACCTTGGTCTGCGGGTGCGCAAGTTTAAGCGCACGCGCGACCCCCTGGAGTGTCCCCCCGGTTCCAAATCCGGTCACCCAGTAGTCGAGGCCTACGTCAACGAAGTCTTCCAGGATTTCCTGCGCGGTCGTCTCGATATGAGTTTCCGCATTGGCTTGGTTCTCAAACTGCCGACAGAGGAACCAGCCGTGTTTCTCGGCCAATTGCTCTGCCACTCGAAACATTTCGGTGCCGCGGCCCGCTGCAGGGGTCAAAACAACCTTTGCCCCGAGAAACCGAAGAAGCTTACGGCGCTCAAGGCTGAAGCTCTCGGCCATGACGATGACCAATGGATAGCCTTTGCATGCGCACACCATGGCGAGACCGATGCCGGTGTTGCCGCTGGTGGCTTCAATCACCGTCTGACCGGGTTTCAATTCGCCGGAGCGCTCGGCCGCTTCTATCATCGCCAGGGCGATCCGGTCCTTGACCGATCCCATTGGGTTGAAGGCTTCAAGCTTGGCGTAAACCTCTACGTTGCGCGGGGCCAAGCGCGCGAGCCGCACGATAGGTGTCTTGCCGATCGTTGAAAGGATGGAAGGTAGCGGACCCGACGTTTGGTCGGCACGGTTTGCACGGATCAACCGCTCTGGATCAGTTTGTTCGTTTTGGACGTTCATTGTCTCAAGTTCCTTGATGGATTACGCGGCGCGACGCGCATCGAGATGTTGGAATAGGTGTTGGGCCACTTCACGCGTATCTGGCCCAGCGCCTGAGATGTGCTGGGAACGCCTGCGCCGCAGGATCGGGAGCCCCAGGACAAAGAGACCTGGCAGAGGGCAAACACCTGAGGAGTGGTTGATCTGTTTGCGCCGGTCGAAAACGGGCATATCCAGCCAGGAGTGATCCGGGCGAAACCCGGTGGCCCAGACAACCGAAGACAGGCTTCCACCCTCCAGGTTTTGGATAAGCGTGGGGTTCCGAGGGATTGAGGTGGGCTCCGGACGGTCCGCCGGATGAGCCGCGTCAAACGCGTCACTACGCTCTAGCGTTTCGTCAATCCGATCAAGCACACGGTGCATTTTCAGATCAGCAGATGTGACGGCATTTGCCAGACCACCGGAGTAAATGGCCTCGCCGTCTCTCACTGTCGCGAGGCGACCAACCAGTTGGATACCCACGGCCTGAAGCGCGTTCAGATCGATCTCGGAACCGCCGACCAGCTGTGGAGATGGGACGAGCCGTGCGCGGGACACATCGGGAATGTCCGTGTCGCGTTCGTCGTAGATCCCGCAGCGATCGAACCAGTATTCTATGTCCTTGCCGTGATACCTGCGTGGCAATCTGACGTGATTTCCCACTGCAAGCGTCACCTGCCGCCCTGACAGCTGCAACTCTCGGGCAAGCTGAACACCGGACGCCGACGCGCCCACCACAAGGACATTGCCGTTGGGCAGATCATCGGGCGATTTGTAGCGATCCGCGGTGATCTGCTTGATGCTCTTTGGGATTTCCCGTGCGAATGTCGGAACACACGAGCGGCTGGCCGCGCCGGTGGCCAACACCAATGCCTCACAGACGATTGGTCCTTGCGAGGTTTCCACGAAATACCGGTCCAGAATGCGTTGAACGCGCTCGACCCTGCAATTGGCCTGAACAGGTGCGCCGATGTGATCGGCATAGGACACGATCCGGTCCGCCAATTCCGACGCGGGCATATAACCATCGGGGTCCCGGCCGTCATAGGGCATGCCCGGAAAGCCATTCGCCCAGTTTGGCGTCAGTGTCTTGAGGCTGTTCCACCTCTGGGTGCGCCAGGCATGACCGGGCATGCCCTTGTCGAGAACAACGTGATCAACGGATCTTTCCGAAAGCGCGCGGCTCATTGCGAGGCCCGAATGACCGGCTCCTATGATGACAACTTCTGTAACTTGCATGACATGCCTCTCTCATGGTCCTGCAGCGGCAGGACAGGTTGTGACGTCTCTTGTTTTGAGAAAGCCGGCGCCGATCAAAGACCGGCGCCCGGCAGGGGGCGCACCGCGCTAGAAAGGTAAATCAGAACGGCGTAGCGCGATTCTGATCTCGTCACGGGTGACACCCACATCTTTGAGAGTGCGATCGTCTGCGCTGTACAGAGCCGACAATTCCCGGCGCCTCTGGGCGCGTTGGCGCATCGCTTCGAGGGAAAAGCGTGACCTCAGGAATTCAAGGATGACACCACCAAAATGCGGAACCCTTTTGGGATTTACTGCGGATTGCTGCATTTTTTCGCCTCTCAAGATCCCTTGGCTTGGCTGACTTTTTTTGCGTCAACCGTGACCAGGCCAGGGTTGGTGATGATGTCGAAAACAGCTGAGCGTTTCTGAGACTGTGCCACCAAGGCAGCAATCTCTTCCTCAGTTGCATCTGCATCGATCTCAAAGCTCACGCGGATGTCCTGGAAACCATTGCGGATACCAGGATCGATGCCCATAACGCCGGCCAGATCCATGTCTCCTTCGACCTGCGCCTTGGCAGATCTGATGTGGATGCCACGGTTCGCCGCGATTGAAGCGACACCACCAGTTAGGCAGCTGGCCAATGCGCTGAGCACAATCTCAACCGGTGTTGCTCCCTGATCCGCGGCTGCGAATTGAGGGGGGTGATCGGCATCAATCTGAAACGTGCGATCATGTTTGAGCTCTTCGCCCAGACCGTAAAAGCCCTCAACGGTGGATCGGCTGTGAATGCCGTCGATCCATTCGCAGGAGGCCCGCCAGATAAATTGTCCGGCTTCCGGACTGCCTTCTAGCGCTGTGCGTGCATCGAGAACCGCGTCAATATCAACGCCATTCTTAAATGATCTATGTTCTTGCGTCGTCATTTTTCGTCCTTTGCTTTGGTAAGGTGCAAGCGGCGCACAGACTACGACGCTCGCGATTTCCTAGAGCGATGACAGCGAGAGACGTTCGCCTGGCACGACGTTTGTCGGCCAGATTTGAGTAACGATCGAACGGCGCACCTAACCTAGGCTTGCCGCCTGCGCGCGGCATTAAATGTCGCGGTTACGTACTCAGATCTTGGCACAACTTTCTCGTCTCTGTGGTCATCTCCGGCAGCGATTTCGCCAGCCGATGAAGACGACCTAAACCCACGCGAAAGGCAAAACCTGAAAAAGACCTGAAAGTTTCCTGAATTCTTCTGTGCGGCTCACGGCTAGAAATTCTCCAAAGAAAATTTTCATATTTCAGTTGATTAAGCCGGCCTTCAGCAGACCGTCACGCCAGTGCATCACGTCATCTGCTTGCTGCATGGTATCGCTTTGCGTGGCGAACAGATCATCGACAAAGACGTCTGGCTGCATATCTTGCATGATCCGCCATTCCGCCTGCGCCATCTCTCTTTCACCCAGCTGGCCGTAACACGCCGCAAGATATCCATGGATCCAAAAGCCAGGGTCAACAATTCGGCGCAGGGTCACGGCTGCTTGGCTGTAACTCGACAACGAGTACTCTGAAATCCCGCGCGTTTCCCAATGCCAGGCAGGGGGAAAGGGGTCTATCTTTTCGCGATGATCCATGTAGCCAATCGATTTTGAGTGTTCGCCCACGGTCGTCAATAGCCATGCATAGTGGGACCATGTCCAACAGTCATGTGGGTTCATGTCCAGCGCGCGTTCGAGATAGTGCCGTGCCTGTTCATAGTCGCACTTTGCCAGATACGCTGTGCCGAGCTTTGCTAGGCAGTCATTGTCATTGGGGTCGAGTGCGATTGCCCGTTGCCCAAGGTCAACCGCCCTTTCCAGGGTCGCGGGGTCTAGCTGGTTGCGGAACCATTGCTCAGCGAATGTAAAAAACGACAGCAACGCATGGGCACGCGCAAACCGTGGGTCCAGCTCGATCGCCCGCGTCATCGTACGAAGACCACTTGTCACATTTTCATGGTTGTAGTGGCGCTCATGTTCGAGCCCCTTCAAGTAGAGATCATAGGCCTGCATGTTCTCGGCGGGTTGGCGAAATGCGCGCGTGCGCAGTGAGGCTTCGATCTGACCCGGAAGGACCGAAACGACCGCATGCACCAGCTCATCCTGGATCGTAAAGATATCAGAAAACTCTCGGTCATAGCGCTCGGCCCAGATTTGATTGCTTGTCTGTGCCTCGATCAACTGGGTCGTCAGCCTGACACGATCACCAGAGCGCCTCAGGCTACCGCTGAGAAGAAAGTCGGCGCCGAGCGTTTTGGCGGCGTCGGCAAGATCGAATGCATGTTCCCGAAACACAAATGTTGAACTGCGCGCGATAACCGAAAGAGATGAGAACCGCGCAAGCTCCGTAGTGATGTCTTCGCTGATGCCATCAGAAAAATACGCCTCGTCTGGATCACCAGAGACGTTTTCCATCGGCAAAACCGCAATCTTCGGTTTGTTCACGGCGTAAACTGATCGGGGCTCGACCCGGCTCTTGGGAGCATGAAGATCAGAAAACGCCTCAAAAAGCTCTTTGGTTTGTTCTTCTGGTTCTACCTGCAGTTCGTTTCGAAGAACGGCGGAACAGTCTTCAAACTGACGCAGCGCTGCGTTACGCCGTCCGGTGCGCAGGAGGCAAAGGATCAAAGCGCGATGCGCCTGTTCGCAAAGCGGATCTTCTCGTATCAGTTGCTTTGAGAGACGCTCCACTTCAGAAAAACTGTCGGGTTCCGATGCCATCTTCGCAAGTCGTTCGCAAAGATCCGCGGCCATGTCCTGAAATCGCGCGCGCTCGGTCACCAACCACTCTTCGAGAGCCGGGCTGACCGCAGGTGTTCGATCCATAAGCTTTCCGGTGTAAAGACGTGACGCGTCCCGCATATCTGCTTCGGATTGACTGGCTTGCCCTCGTTCGAATGCGACCGCATCGACATCCACTGCTTCCATGCGCACGCTTATGTGCGTTGTTGTGCTCATGACAATTGGAGCCACGCCGGCCGCCGTAAAGATACTGCGGAGATCGCTCAAGGCCCGGCGCAGACTGCTCGCTGCTTGTGCCTCGCCGCTGCTTTCCCAAAGAAGAGACTTCAACTCTTCTCGAGTGACCTTGCTTTCCCCTTTCAGGCAAAGATACGCGAAAAGCAGGCCTGTCTTTCTGGTTGGGAAAGACAGCTCGCTTTCGGCAGTCACACCGAAACCGCCCAACAGTCTGGCTCTGAGTTTGCGCAACGTCATTGTCATCACCTGTGGTCGTGCGAATTTTGCTTCAAGGGCCAGACCATGGCATCATTGCGCCGTTCCGTGGCTCCGGCAATCGGCAAAAGCAAGCGCGAGCGTGCGGAATGTAACATGATCGTGTTCGTTTTTACGTCGGGGCATCCCGTGAAAAGGCGGAAATATCACGTTTTTTTCACGTTTTCTTTCTGACGGCTATCACGGGTGGATGAGAAAAGAAGTTCTGCGGCAGCGACTCGCCGCGACATGAATTTTCTAAACAACTTATTTTGGTGAAAAGATGTACATCGAGTTAAAAGACTGGCGTTTCAACAGTCAAACCCGCCGAGCAGAACGGGCCGGCGATCAAAAGAAACTGTCCCCGCGCGCGACGCGCGCATTGGTTGAGCTTGCCAAAGCCGACGGATCTGTTTTGTCTCGGCAAGAGTTATTGGATCGGGTCTGGCCCAACGTTTATGTGACCGATGAGAGCCTCACCAAGGTGGTTTCGGAGATTCGGCAGAAACTGCAGGATCGCACGCTGATTGAGACGATTGCAAAAGGCGGATACCGGCTAAATTTGCGGCGGCCCATTTGGCCCGCACCCGCCAACATCGATTGTCCAATGCTCGAAAGCACAGAAGGCGATCTTGAAGCGCACGCATTGTGTCACGAAGCCCGGGCCGAAATCGTGCGTTGCGGTCCCGGCGCTTTGGAACGGTCTGAAGCCCTCACCGCCAAGGCCGTTGAGTTGGCGCCGGGGTGCGCTGAGGTCCGTGCGGAAAGAGCCATCGCACTTGTGAGGTCACATACCTATTGGTCTGAAGGCCGGAGTTTCCGGGATACAGCTCTGACAGAAGCGCATCGCGCTGTAGAATTGCAGCCTGCTCTGGGTCTTGCCCATTCCGCGCTTGGATATGCTCAAGCGATACATGGCCAATGGCATGCGGCTGAGCTGTCACACTCAAGAGCGGTCCGCCTCGCGTCCGATGATCCAATGGTTTTGCACAATGCGGGATGGTACTTGATGTATCGCGGCAAAATCGGTGCGGCCGTCTGCTATTTTGAAAAGATGAGCGAACGCGAGGCTCTGAACATCAAAGGCTACGCTGTGGCATCTCAGCTGTGCTACGGGCACTCGCCGCAGAGGGCGGAACGAAATGCCAAGCTCGCTTTGTCGAGAGCGCATATGCGTCTTCAGGCGGATCCCGGCGATTTCCGCGCTAAAACCGCTGCGGCCTCATTGCAGGCTATTCTGGGAGACCATGATGCGACGTTCGCGGCTCTCGAGCGGATCGATGTTCAGGGCAGTCCGCAGGCAATCTACCATGCCAAGGCAATGGCTTACATCGGCGAGGATGACCGCGCATGGCGGTACCTAGAGGACCTATTTGATCACGGTTGGCGGGATGTGTTCTGGCTCGCCAACGATCCTTTCTTTTCAGGATTTCGAGATGACACGCGCTACACGTCAATGAAACTATCCTTGCTAGCAGCATGATCCGATACTCTAGATGATTTCACTGTATCGATGAGACAAGGTTTCATCAAAAGAGGGCTTCAGGTTTCGATTGTTCCAGTGGGGTTTTAAGCCTGACACTGCATGGCTGTATGGGTCGAACGTCAGGGAACCCGCGCCGGCGAGTTCTTTGCCGTTTTTTGCTCGGTCTGCCTGCCTTAGATATGCAAGTGCGTGGCGCCACTTTTAACAGCGTGCCGAAATCTATGGCTATGTGCTGTTCGGAGTTGCGGTGAGCGCTGCCATGAGTTACGGGGCTAATATGTTGAGACAGACATCGCACTAAGTT
>ERZ1740070.2621-NODE-2621-length-10254-cov-4.900480_pt1 | contig 10254 bp, 11 predicted proteins | sample MGYA00581734_ERZ1740070 | MGnify/ENA primary metagenome ERZ1740070 (study PRJEB43018, sample SAMN04849744) | marine metagenome | isolation source: floating plastic debris | place: Pacific Ocean | collected 2008-09-01 | study: EMG produced TPA metagenomics... | reverse complement strand
GGCCAACCCGCAAGCGGTGAACAAGATCCTGCGCGAGAAGCTCGGCCTCTAGTCGCCTCAGGGCAGGATCACGCCTGCGCCAATCGCTTTCAACACTGCGCAGATCCGATTGTGCACACCCAGCTTGGCGAAGACGCGTCGGAGCATCGTGTCTACAGTGTTCTCTGTAATGTTTAGTTTTTCAGCTATGGCGCTGTTGGATAGGCCATCCGCGACGAGCACCAAGACTTCCTTTTCGCGTGGACTAAGTGGTTTGATGTCCTCGCCATCATACATGTTGGTGAGTTCGAAATAGCGATTATGCGTCTGCAAACAGGCGAATTGGATGAGCGCCTCATCGTCCTCATCAAAAGAGAAGGGCCGTTTTAAACTGGCGAATGCGAAATAGGCGATACTGCCCATGGGCCCAAAGACCGGCACGGCTAGACCATCTTGAACTCCGGCCTCCCTTAACTCACCAAGGAAGGCCTTTTGCCTTGCATCGAGGGAGAACTTGTTTCCAACATCGAACCAATGAAACGGCCTCGCTTCGCGACGGACTTGTTGGATTATTGGATCGATTTTGAGGAAGCGCTGTTCAATGTAGCGCTCGATCCAGTTTTCCGGGAAAGTTTGACGGATCAGACCATCGCCGGCTCGGGTTGAGCGCAAGTGTTCTGCGATTACGAAATAGGCAGAAATATCCGCGCCAAATCCCGCGCAAAATTGATCGAACACCTTAAATAAGGTTTCATCCGTTTGGCACGCCTGCGTCTCCGCGACATATGCCTCAAGCGTCTGCATACATCCCCCATCAATGAGGGAGTTTACCACATTACGTAAGGTTAGGGCGGATTTTCTCGGCTAATTTTTCTAACTCACCAATATCTGCCATCTGACCCGAAGCATGGCGACCAAGAAGCTCACCTTCTTTCCGGGGAATAATATGAAAGTGAAGATGGAAGACCGATTGACCTGCGGGCGCACCATTGAATTGGGTGATCACAATCCCGTCTGGCGCGAGGCCTTTCTCAACAGCGCGAGCCACTTTCTGGACGCGCTCCATATACGCGCCGAGCTTATCCGTCGGCATGTCCAAGAGATTGCGCGCCGCTTCTTGCTTAGGGATTACCAAAGTGTGCCCTTCAGCTTGCGGAAACACATCCATAAAGGCGAGCGCCACATCATCCTCAAAAACTTTAACGCTCGGCATGTCGCCGCGAATGATTTTGGCGAAGATATTGTCTGGATCGTAGTCGGCGTGGAGGGTCATAAATTGTCCTTCTTAAACGGCGTGCGTTTTTTGAGGTATTGCGCCTCATGCTCTACGGCACTGCGCTCGCGCTCTAAATAGTGGTCGATGGCCTCTCGCAGGCCTTTATGCGCGATCCAATGCGCCGAATAGGTGGTCACCGGCGCATAACCGCGCGCCAGTTTGTGTCCCCCTTGTGCGCCCGCCTCAACCACCTTTAGTCCCCGCTCAATCGCAAAATCGATCGCTTGATAGTAGCAGGTTTCGAAGTGCAAGAACGGCCGAGGATCGGTGCAGCCCCAATAGCGCCCATAAAGCGTGTCTGAACCGATGAGATTGAGCGCCCCTGCAATCGGATGGTCGCCATCATAAGCCATAACCAACAGGATCTGATCGGCCAACCGCTCTCCGAGCAAGCTAAAGCTCTCCCGATTGAGATAAGGATAACCCCATTTGCGCGACCCCGTATCCATGTAGAATTCGAAGAAGGCGTCCCAATGGTCTTCAGTGATGTCCGCGCCGGTTAGATGCTTGAATGTGAGCCCGGTTTGAGCCTTCGCCCGTTCTTTCCGTAAATTTTTGCGCTTGGCGGAGGAGAGAGCTCCCAGGAAGTCGCCAAAGGTTTCATACCCGTCATTGCGCCAATGAAATTGTTGATCATTGCGAATGAGGAGCCCTGTTTCGCTCAGTTGCTCGGCGGCGTCCGGGGTGATGAAGTTCACATGCAAAGACGAAAAATCATTCTGGGCCGCCACTTGTACGGCGGCTGAAACAAGCGCGTTTTGAAGTCGGGTCCGATCCGGGCCGGGTTTGCACAGGAGGCGTCGGCCTGTCACCGGCGAGAAAGGGACCGCGCTCAAGAGTTTCGGAAAATACTGTCCGCCTGCGCGTTCATAAGCATCGGCCCAACTATGGTCGAAGACGAACTCGCCTTGGCTGTGGGTCTTAGCATATAGCGGCATCGCAGCGAGAAGCTCGTCTCCAGGCCCTTCGATCAGGACATGACACGAAGACCAACCCGTTTCAGGAACGGCCGCTCCAGAGGCTTCTAGCGCTTCCAGAAACTCCCAACTTAAGAACGGATCCACTGTTTCACCGGTCGGATTAGCCACCGCGTTCCAAGCGTCTGGTGGGACCTCTTGGAGACCGGTGATGATCCTGGCTTTGAAGGTGGTGTCGTCCATAAGCTCTTATGTATTCAGAATATGGCGTTTTGCGAGCGCTGGATCAAAACCTTCGAAGATTTGACTATCTGTGATCGCGCTTAAGGCTTCGCAAGTCGTTTCGTCTTTGACGGTCCATGTGATCAGCGGCACGTCACGCCTGGCGAATTGAAGGGTCGCATTGTCAGCATCGCTAATATGGCAGGCGAGATAATCGACAGGCGCTGTGGGCGTTTCAGCGAGATTCGTCTCACCGCTGATTTCGGAAGGCTGGATAAGTTGGCCCCGCATCAACCCCTTTGGGAGTGCGGCAACCGTGCGCGTCGAGAAACTCATTGCTGCGGCAGGTCCCGAATGAGCGAGCAGCATCTCTCCGACAGCAGCAGCAAACGCGACTGGATCTGTTTCGCCATCGATCTTCAACTCACAGAGAAGAGGCGTTTGCCCCGGCCAGGTTCGAAGCAATAAGTCCAAGCTGATAATATGCCCGCCGCCGATCAGGGGAATCGCCGTCAATTCTTCCGCGCTTCGTGTGGCAACATAGCCCTGATGGGCCGTCATTCGATCCAAAAGCGGATCGTGAAAGACCACAGGAACGCCGTCGCTCGAAGGGCGTACGTCGAACTCAATGCCAAAGCCCATCTCCGCGGCGAGAAGAAGCGCCTCTAAACTGTTCTCGGTGGGGCCATGCGCGGCCCAGAGGCCACGGTGCGCATAGGCATAGTCAGAAAGGTTAAATCGCTCAGCCAATCTCGAACACGCCATCGACCTCAACGGCGACGCCGAGGGGCAAGACTGGGCTCGCGACAGCCGAGCGCGCATGACGTCCCGCATCGCCGAACACGTCGACCATCAAATCCGAACAGCCATTAATGACTTGTGGGATCTCTTCAAAATCTGGGTGCGCGTTGACGAAACCGCCCAGCTTCACCACGCGCTTGATGCGGGAAAGATCGCCGAGTGCGGCATTGCATTGGGTGATAAGATTGATTGCGCAGAGCCGGGCCGCCGCCTGCCCGTCTTCCAAAGTCATGTTTTCGCCGAGCCGCCCTTTGACGAGGCCCTCCGCTCCGGCGCTCACCTGGCCCGAGACAAAAAGCTGGGATCCAGAAATCACAAACGGGACATAGTTGGCGACCGCAGCCATGGGCTTTGGAAGCGAAATTCCAAGATCGGCAAGCCGGGATTCAGGTGTAGACATTTGAGGCCTTTCAATTTGAATCTTAGCTACCGCTTTGACGCCGGGCCGGGCAAGAGCGAATTAGGATTTTTCAGCGCGGCGTTGTTCCAGTCGGATGGCGCGGCCCGTGACGACGGACTTGTCACCAAATTTGGAACGCGCCGCATCACTTGCGCGCTCAGCCTTGGCGCGTTTCTCAACGCTTGGATCGACCAAGTCGCGATTGTCCCAGCGCGCATCTTCTAGATGCGAGAGTCCAATACCGATGAGGCGATAGGCTCGTCCTTTTTGGGTTTCGCGTTCAAGCAAGGGTTTGCTGACGCGAAACAGTGTATTGGCAAGATTGGTCGGCGTGCTGAGCGTGGTGGAGCGGGTGAGGGTGCGAAAATCCTTGCCCTTGAGTTTGAGCGTTATTGTGGAGCCTTCGACATTGACCTTTTTGGCCCGGATCGCGGTCTCCTCACAGACTTGCCAGAGCCGGTCCTCCAAGAGGCGATAATCGGAGATGTCTTTGTCAAAGGTCCGCTCTGCCGAAACCGACTTGCGCAGCCCATCGGTGCGAACAGGTCGATTGTCGATGCCCTGCGAGCGCTGATGCAGCCAGAGTCCGGTCTCACCATAATGGCGGATGAGATCCCGCGCCTCGGCCGTTTGGAGGTCTCCAATCACGCGATAGCCATCTCGCTCTAGTTTCTTAGCGAGCTGCTTGCCGACACCGTGTAGAAACCGCACTGGGCGCTCTGCCAGCATGTCGACGGCTTCATCCTTTGCCAGCAGGGCAAATCCACGCGGTTTGTCCAGCTCGCTCGCTGTTTTCGCCAGGAACTTATTCTCAGAGAGCCCGACCGAGATCGTAATCCCGATCTCCTCTTCAATTTCGCGAGCAAGCTTGGAAAGCGCTTGCGCAGGAAAGGCGTGATTGATCCGCGTGGTACCGGTGAGGTCGAGGAAGCCCTCGTCCACGCTCAGCATTTGAACTTTTGGGGTGAGTGCCTCAAACTTTGCGCGGATTTGTTTGGACGCGGCCGAGTACGCCTCGCGTCTTGGCCGCACCACTACTGCCTCTGGGCACGCTTTGAGCGCTTTGAACATGGGCATTGCCGAATGCACGCCGTTCAACCGCGCAATGTAGCAACAGGTGGCGACGACACCGCGTTTGCCGCCACCAACTATGACCGGTTTGTCTTTGAGCTCGGGATTATCGCGCTTCTCAATCGCGGCAAAAAAAGCGTCGCAATCGATATGGGCAATGGAGAGCGTTTCGAGCTGACGATGCTGTATGACGCGATACGACTGACAAGACGGGCATATCTCTAAACCGTCAGGGGAGTATGTATCGCAGTCACGGCACAGCGAGGGCATATTTGTTCATGCCATGTTCCGCGATTTGCCGCAATTGGAAAAGAAACGTTAACGAACCAGTGGATAGAAAAGAATCGGGGCAAATACCTGCCTAGGTGATTCGGAATCGCAATTATGGCGAAACAGACCGCTCGGAAAGTCCTGATCGTCGAGGACAACGCGTTGAATATGCGCCTGTTCAGCGATTTGCTGGATGCGAGCGGCTATGAAACACTTCAATGCCCAGATGGTGCGAAAGCCGCAGCCTTGGCGCTCGAAGAACAACCTGATCTCATCATCATGGACATCCAACTTCCAGAAGTGTCTGGTTTGGACATTACGCGTTGGCTGAAAGACGATGAACGCACGTCGAAAATCCCCGTACTCGCCGTCACCGCATTCGCTATGCGCACAGATGAAATGCTTGTGCGAGAGGCAGGGTGCGAAGGCTATCTGTCAAAGCCCATCCAAGTTCGCTCATTCCTCAAGACCGTCGATGATTTGATGCCTGGAAAGGCCGCGCAATGACGGCGCGTATCCTCGTTGTTGACGATATCGAGGCCAATCTACGCGTGATCCAGGCGAAGCTGGAAGCCAAATATTACTCCGTTATCCTCGCCCAAAGTGGTCAAAGCGCCATTGAACGCGCAAGCCGCGAGATGCCGGACATCATTCTGCTCGACGTGATGATGCCGGGCATGGACGGTTACGAGGTCTGCCGTCGATTGAAGGCTAATCCGAAGACGCGCCACATCCCAATTGTCATGCTGACAGCCCTAACCGATCGAGATGATCGCCTACGCGGTCTTGAGGCAGGGGCGGATGATTTTCTGTCCAAACCTGTCGACGATTTTGCGCTCTTTGCCCGGTTAGAAGCGCTCTCGCGCTACAATGCGGTGGCGGATGAGCTACGCATGCGCGAAGCTGCCAATCCACATACGGAAAATCTCTCTGAAGGCGAGCTGCAGACGCTCAACCGGCCTGGCAGCATTCTCGTGGTCGATCAGAACAATGCCGAAGCGCGACGCGTGGCTAAAGCGCTAACGCGTGTCGGGCATGAAGCTGAAAGCTGGATCGATGCGCAAGAGGCCGGGATTAAACTGAAAGACATAGACCTGATTGTCTTTGCCCTGTCCGACCAGCGACACGATGCGTTAAAACTTCTCGCCAAGATGAAGTCTCTCAAAGAGTCACGCGCCTTTTCAATCATCGTCACCTGTAGCGATGCGGACCATGAGCGCGCCGCTCAAGCGCTTCGTATTGGCGCGTCCGACATCATCTTGACGCCGCTCGATCTGCAAGAGCTGCAAGCCCGCGTCTCCACGCAGTTGCGCCGCAAGCGTTTCTTACAAATTCTGCGTCAGCGCGTGGATAAAGGCCTCGAGCTGTCGGTGATCGATCAGCTGACCGGCTTGTATAATCGCCGGTACATGCTGGAGCGATTGCAGCTCTGGATGAAGCGGTCAGAAAAAGACGGTAAGCCGGTCTCTATCGTGGCCTTCGACATTGATCATTTCAAATCGGTGAATGATGAATACGGGCATGAAGCAGGGGATCTTGTGCTGCAAGAAGTTGCTGACCGGATCCGAACCAATATTCGCCCTAAAGACATTGCCTGCCGTCCAGGCGGTGAGGAATTCTTGGTCATCATGCCGGAAACACCGAATGATTTGGCCACTGTCGGTGCCGAGCGGATCCGCCACGCCATTGCCTCAGAACCTTTCTTGTTCGAACGTAACAATGAAGAGATCGAAATCACGATCAGTGCGGGCGTTGCCGCGCACTACAGCGAGGGGGGGCTGCTCGCCGACTTCCTGCACCGGGCCGACCAGGCACTCTACAAGGCCAAGCAGAATGGACGAAATCGCACCGAGGGCCTCGCGGCATAAAAAAACCGAACCTTGGAGGGTCCGGTTTCCTATTCTTGTCTAAAAAGACAGATCTTACTTGATCTTACCTTCTTTGAATTCGACATGCTTCTTCGCAATCGGATCATATTTCCGTTTGACCATTTTCTCGGTCATGTTGCGTGGGTTTTTCTTCGTCACGTAGAAGAAACCCGTGCCTGCAGTTGAATTCAGGCGAATTTTGATCGTTGCCGGTTTGGCCATGACGGTGCGCCTTTGTTTAAGGGCTGAAACTCGAAAACGCGTCTAATGATGGGTTGCGAGCCAGAAGTCAACCGGCTGTCGGCATCAAATACGGTCGTTCGCGCTGCCGCTGCGTGTCCACCTCAGGAATGGCGGACCGGGGTCGTCTTTTTTGCTGAGGCGTTCCTCGATTTCCGCCAACATGAAGCGGGTCACATTCGGCAAATCGAGCGCGAGAGCCTCCTTCAGAGAGACCCATTGCAGATCGTGCAATTCGGCGCCATCGAGCGGCGGCCTGTCGTCTAGTAACACTTTCTCCGCTTCCGCCATAAAGAAGCGTGCATCAAATCGTTTTGGACGATAGGGCGGGGTGATCGCGCGACCAATGAACCGCAAATGCGAGAGTTCGGGGGCAATCCCCATCTCATATAAGCGACCCCAGCCCGCTGGGGGCTTACTCGAAAGATCCGCCTGACGACCGAGCAGAAGTCCAGTCTCTTCAAACGTTTCACGGATCGCCGTCAGCGCGAAAGATCGGGGCAAGCGTCGCGCTCTATAACGCAGCCGCGCTTCGTCATTCTGAGTAAGTTCATTCAGGCTGGCCGCACGCCCGTCCTGAGGGTCCACACGGCCACCTGGGAACACATATTTATCGGGCATAAAATCATGCCGGCTGGAGCGCTTGCCCATCAACACGCGCGGCTGGCGCTGATCGCGTCGCACCAAGATCAAGGTCGCAGCATCGCGTGGACGCGGGCTCGGGCGATCGGTTTGGATTACCTCTCCTGCGTCTTCACGGTCATATGCTGTGCCGAGATCTGGCTTTTTCATCGCCGCTTCTTGCCTTTGCCGCCCGCTTTACCTTTTCCGCGGTGCACCCTGCCAGAGCCTTTTCGTCCATCATAGCGCTTCCCCCGCGTCCGAGCTGGCATTTTCTCACCGGGACGTCGGGGCTTTGGATCGGAGATCATTTCGAGCAGGAGCCCACCCTCGAGTGGGGTGACTTCGCTTAAGCGCACGAAGACGCTCTGTCCCAATTCATAGCGCTTGCCTGACTGCTCGCCGACTAAGGCCTGAGCCGCTTCACTGAACCGCCAATATTCGTCAGAAATCCTGGAGGCAGGGCAAAACCCGTCGGCTCCGGTTTCATAGAGTTTCACAAACAGGCCGGACGCCGTAACGCCAGTGATCCGACCCTCAAACTCAGCGCCGACGCGATCAGCAAGGAAAAGCGCCAAATAGCGATCGGTTGCTTCACGCTCCGCCGCCATAGACCGACGTTCCGTGCGGACCAGGTGGTCAGAAACATCATCCAGTTGAACGGATTGTTTCTCGGTGAGACCATCTGGCCCGAATTTGAGGGACTTGATCAAGGCCCGATGCACGATCAGATCGCTGTAGCGACGGATTGGGCTGGTGAAATGCGCATACTTTCGAAGGTTGAGGCCGAAATGCCCAATATTGTCGGGGCTGTAAATGGCTTGGCTTTGCGTCCTCAAGACGATTTCGGAAATGGCTTCCGAATGCTCGCTCTCTTCGAAATCGGTCAAGATCCGGTTGAAGCGGTGCGTTTGGGTCCGCTCGCCAAGCGGCCACTTGATGTCGAGGGTTTTTAAGAACTCGGCTAAGGCGGCGATCTTTGCGTCAGAAGGCGCATCGTGCACGCGGTAGAGCAGGGGCGTCTTCTGCTTCTCAAGCTCTTCGGCCGCGCACACATTCGCTTGGATCATCAGTTCTTCGATCAGCTTGTGCGCGTCGAAGAGTTCCTTGGTGCGGATACCGGCGACGGAACCATCTTTGGCGATCTCGACTTTGCGCTCCGGTAAATCGAGTTCCAAGGGCGCGCGGCGCGCCCGCGCTTCTCTGAGCGCTGCATATGCAGCCCATAGTGGCTGAAGAACCGACTCCAGGAGCTTTTGAGCTCGATCCGTCGGGCGTCCATCAATAGCGGCTTGCGCCTCTTCATAAGACAGCGCCCCTGCCGATCGCATCACAGCTCGCATAAACCGATGAGATCGTTTCGTGCCCGCTTTATCGAACTGGATCTCAACCGCCATGCAATGACGATCCTGGCCTTCTTTCAAGGAGCAGGCATCTGCGCTGAGCTCGAAGGGCAGCATCGGCACCACACGATCCGGGAAATAGGTTGAGTTCCCGCGCTTCAGCGCCTCTTGGTCTAATGGACTTTCGGGCGTCACGAATGCCGCGACATCGGCGATCGCGACGATGACGCGAAACCCATCCTTCATCGCTTCAGCAAAGACCGCATCATCATGGTCGCGTGCATCAGCCGGATCGATCGTGATCAGAGGCGTGTCTCGCAGATCCGTTCGTTCAACCTGTGCAGGCTTATGGGCTTGTGCTTGCTTGATAACAGCAACAGGAAACTCAGTCGGTATGTCATGCGAGGCGATTGCGAGTAGGGAGGCCGCGCGCGGATCTTCCTGGCGCCCAATGATCTCCTGAACGCGCCCCCGAACCGGGCCATACCCGCGCCGGGGCATCGGCACAGCGACGACGAGATCGCCATCTTCTGCACCGTTCACGTCAGCTTCGCGGATATGAAGCTCATGCTTCAGCTTTCGGCTCGCTGGTTTCACCCGACCACCGCGCGCTGTGCGCAAATAGACGCCCGTGACAGGTCGCTCTTCATCTCGCGTCTCAAACAGCTTCATCAAGCGCGCCGTCCAAACACCGTCCCGCTCTTTCAAACGCGCAAGACCGCGATCGCCAACCCCGGGCGCCTTGCCTCTGACTTTTCCGGAATAGCCGTCAAAGATAAGATCGGGTCCGTAAGGGCCTTCTTTGCCCGTCGCCCGGGCGATAAGCTCGCCCTCTTCATTGGTGCGTTCAAATGCCACCGCACAAGTAGACGGGGGCACGTCAGAGCGCGCCCAGGCGCGTTTGCCCGTTTTGGTCAGCGTTCCATCCGCTTCGAGGTCTTTCAATATGGCACGCAGCGTCTGTCGTTCACGGCCTTTAACTTTTAGGCCACGGGCAATGTCTTGTTTGGATGTTGCGTCGGGGTTCTGCTTCAAGAAGTCGAGAACCGTTTGTCGATTTGGAAAGCTCATGGCGCGCGCCATACAGGAAGTTGCTGGACTTGGCTCGCCCTAAATTTCAGGCAGCTGCACCTTGAACCTGTTCGACGTCGGTTCGAACCAATCGAATTTGGGCGCTCGTTCTTTGCTAGGAATCTTCATCTAGATTGAGCCGCATCTCAGATAGATATGGCTTAAATCCCGTTTT
>ERZ1740070.2620-NODE-2620-length-10257-cov-3.960890_pt1 | contig 10257 bp, 8 predicted proteins | sample MGYA00581734_ERZ1740070 | MGnify/ENA primary metagenome ERZ1740070 (study PRJEB43018, sample SAMN04849744) | marine metagenome | isolation source: floating plastic debris | place: Pacific Ocean | collected 2008-09-01 | study: EMG produced TPA metagenomics... | reverse complement strand
CTTTTTGCCGGTGCTGCCGCTAATTTGTGGTGCACTCTTGGTGGCGGCGGCAATATCTGGCGCATTCGTTTCAATAGAACTCAAAAACTCTGCGCCAGAGGCCAAAATTGCGGTTTCGCCGGACTGATAAAGCTGAATGGCCTGCTGGTGGCCCTGAGTGAGTACTTCACGGGGTAGTAGCTCTTGCTGATATAGGTCGCTCCAGTATTGGAAAACGGCTTTGCCTTCTGGCGTGTTAAAAGCAGCATTGCCTTCGTCATCGACTAGGGGCACGCCCATTTGCACGAATGATTGCAGGACGTCGGCGGCGTCTTCAGGCACGAAGCTAATGAAGAAGGCGTATTTGCCGGTTTTGTCCTTGATTTGCTTAGCGACATCTGCGAGTTCTTCAAACGTTGTAGGGGGTTCAGTAACACCCGCTTCCTCAAAAATATCGGTGTTGTAGAGGGTGACACGGGCGGTGAGGTACCAGGTGAAGCCGAAGCTGTCGCCATCGATTTGAGTAGCTTCAAAAATTTTGGGCAGGTAGACGCCCTTTTCTTCCTCGGTGAGTTTGTCATCTAGGGTGAGCCAGGCGCCTTTAGTAGCCAGCTGTGAGGCAAAGTTGGGGTTGAGGTTGACGACGTCTGGGGCGTTGCCTGCGGAGACGGCGGCTAGGATTTTGGTTTCCATATCGGCCCAGGGCACGTCTACCCAGTTAACGGCAAGGTCTGGATTTTCGGTCTCGAACTCGGTGATGAGTTCGGCGAAGTAATCGTCGAACTTGGGCGATAGCTGCATCGTCCAGAACTCGACTTCGGTTTTACCGTCGGCGTTAGTGGCTGTGGTGCTCTCAGCGCTGCCGCAGCTGATGAGCCAGCTAGAAAGCAGGCCGACTAAGGCCAGCGCTATAAATTTTTTCCAATGACGAATAAAAGACATGGTGATTAAAAGGCGGTGCAATACACCGACATGCAAGCGTGATGATATGTGACTTTACAGCACCGCTCGTCGGTTTGTGTAATGCGTGTGGACAGAATTCCTTACTCTTCTCCTGGAAGGACTATTTTTGAAGAAGAGGTTGTGTCTTATTCTTTGCCAAGTTTTCAGTGCTACACCCTGTCAGAATTCGGCTTTTAGCTGAGGAGGTCACCAAATTTGCTGCGCAGGATATTCTTTGAATACCTTGTCTCTTGAAATGACAGGAATGCTTTCAGCCATGCTTTGAGAAATGATCAGTCGATCAAACGGGTCTTTGTGATGAAAAGGCAGCGCTGTAAGTACGTTGAGATGCTCTGGTGCGATGCTGAGCACATCAAACGTGTTGCCAATTACTTGTTCTTTGACAAGATCTGTCATCGACATCTCTATTTCTAATTTGCCGATGCTGACTTTGATGGCGATTTCCCAGAGGCTAGCTGTGCTTATGAGTTTTTGATTTTCTGGGTCTTCGATTAGTGCGATCGCACGTGGGCTTAGATTTTTGTTTCCCTGAATGAACCATAAGAAGGAGTGAGTATCTAGCAATAGCCTCACGGCGCGTATTCCTCGAATTCTTTTAGTGGTTCGTCGAAGTCATCCGCAATTTTGATTAAGCCCTTTGCACTGCCAAATTTAGGAGTAGCCGCTGTTGAAATGACTGGAACGATGCGAAAGGATGCACCGTCGCTGCGTGTGATGATTACATCTTCTCCAGATGCGGCTTCTTCTACCAGCTTCGCCAGCTGCATCTCAGCTTCTTTTAGATTTACGGAATACATAAGCTATTATCTCTATTTGTATGAAATCGCTGGCACACATCTTTAATTTTATGACATGGTTTTGGTGTTTGAGCTGTCGGTGAGTTTTGAGTACAGAAGATGCGTAATAGTATTGTTCGTATCAGCGCATTTTATGCTGCCGTAGTGATATCGATAAAGATAGTGCTGGGGATTGCAAAATAGTGACTGATTATTCCTCTCTTAAAGATTTTGTGTTGTCGCTACCTATATGCTTTGCTGTATGGCAGATTCAGTTTGGTAGAGTTTGTCTTTGACGATACCGTCTTGCAAACGCGATCGCACCCACTCAAACCCCTCCTCAATCGACGCCACTCTTCCCACACGCCACAAATAAAATCCCCCATTCCAAACCGCAGAAAGACTAATCTCATTAGCTTTTCCGTCAATCGCGTCCCGATAGTCGGCAAGTAGCTCATTCACACTACCTAAGGCAGGATCAGTCCCGTCAAACCCATAGTCACGTGGGTGCAACAACAATCTTTCAGTTTTAAGATTGCCGTTTTCCACATGATTGAGGCTGATAATAGCGGTGCGATCGCGCGCAATATCGCAGCTTCCTTCCAACCCCTTCACCGTCGTAAAAAAATCTGTTCCTCTTTCAGTAAACGTCGTCTGCGTTCGCTGCTCTGTGGGCGGATGCACATAGCCACTCACCACATTACTCTTCCCCCTGTAGGGCGACCACATAATCTCTATCGTCGCCAGCGTAGGCCGCTTCCGTATTTGCTCACGGTACGTCACCATCGCCTCCGCCTCGGCAAAGTGAGTCGCCTGATGCACAAAGGCAAACCCAGTTTGTTCAAAAACACTTTGAACTTGGCCAAGCGACTTGAGCGAAGCCCAATCGAGCCCCAACCCTTCTAATACTTCAAGGATAGGGATGCCATATTTAGTTGGCATTCTACCGCTGCCGTGCAAAATTACGGGGCAGTCGGCAGCGGCAAGGATAAGTGCTGTGAGGGGGCTGATGGGTGCCGTGCGCGATCGCCCATCGTAAGGATTGGAAAATACAGTCACCGGGTAATCGCTTTCCACTGGGCTGAGCATTGGCCCAAGTGCGTCGTAGGTATCAAGCATACCGGCTAGCTCGGTGGGAGTAGGCCGCTTAATGCGCTGGGCAATCATGAATGCACCAATTTGTGCCGGACTCGCCTGCTCGCACAGCATCATTCTCGTGGCCAGTGCCGATTCTTCGCGGCTGAGTGACTTTGCCGTATGCGTGCCGCTGCCGACTTTTTTGAGCAGGTCTCGAAACTGAGACTGAAGCGCTGCCGAAGAAGGCTGCGGTGGGTGTTCTTTGGTTTCAAGTAGATTGCTCATGATAACGATATACAGTCGATGTCAGGCGACTGGTACAAAAGGCTCGCGCAATAAAAACATAGGCTGACAAGTATAGGGACTCTCGACGTTTTTTTCTGATTATGCTGAGCTTTTTGGCTGGTTCTTTAGATTTATTTTTCAGGAAGAAATCTTTGATAGGAGGCGATCGCACTCATCCGCAGCCTGCCCTTCAAAGGGTCTAAATGGCATCCTGGTCTCAGCCGCCTGTTGGCCAGTACCATTTAGCCTCTCAAAATAGCTGTTCGCCTGCTGCCGCACCAGTTCACAAAATTGCTGAATCGGCGGAATCATCAGGCGATCGTGAGTAGTCACCATCACCACTTAGCGCAGCAGCACAGGATTTTCGGTAGGGCGCACCACTAAATCCGGATCTCGGCGGCTGTCAGTCAATGCCGATTGGGGCAGAAGGGCTACCAAGTTCCCTTGCCGCACCACGCCACGGAAAGCATCGAGTGTATTTAGCTCCAGCGCTACTTTTAAGTCTTTACCGTGCTCTTGAAACTGGCTTTGGACAATGCGCTGCATGCCATAGCCATCTTTAAATACTACCTGCGAAAATCGGGCAAGTTCTGACCAAGGCACAATATCGTGCTCGGCCAGCGGGTGTCCTGCGGCCATTAGCACCTGTACCGGCTCCTCGTACAGCGGGGTGACAACCATCTCCTGATTGCTAGTGAGCAGCGGATTTTGCATGACGATGGCAATATCTACCAGACCATCGCGTAGCACTTTGAGGGCGCGATCACTGCCCAGCGCCGTCACCCGCAACTGCACATCCGGATGGCCCGCACAAAAGTCCGTCACAATGGGCGGCAATAAATAGGCACACACCGAATGAATGCCTGATACGCATAGCTCAGTTTGCTTACCGTTCACTAGGTCGCTAATGTCCTGCTGCGCCTGATTCCACTCTTTACAAATGCGTGTCGCCCTTGGCAGCAAGCTACTACCTGCAAGCGTCAGCTTCGCCTGGCCCGTACGATGAAATAGCGGCACGCCTAAGTCATCTTCTACCGAGCGTACCTGTCGGCTAATAGAGGATTGGGTAACGCCACATTGCTTGGCGGCAGCCTGAAAACTGCCCGTTTCAGCGACTGCTAAAAAGGCCTGTAACTGCTCTAAACGCATAAAAAGGTGGGGGGCATATAAAAATACTCGGGAAACAGACCTTGCGTGGTGAAACTAGCATGCAGCAGTTTTGCACATTTTAAAGGACTCCAGAATGCGCTTTTGTAGGGGTTGTTACGATTTCGCTTTTGTTCTACAGCAGGTGTAACTGTTTCATATGTAACTTTTTTTGAACGCCCGAAGCGTCTCCACAACTCCTCCATTTTTCTTTCATAGGCTGACATCATTCATCAGGGCACAGCAATCTGTTCCAAAAGAATCTGTCTAAAAAGTGTTCTTGTTGATGTGGCAATGCCTAGATCTGTTCTAAGCGTTGCAGCGCTTGGCAACAAAAGGATAGCAGCAAAAGGAAGTGAAAATGACACAGCTTGGCTTTGGTAAAACAAGCGCCCTAGAACGCTTTGACCCATATCCTGAGCCGATGAAAACGGTAGGTATTGAAAGCCAAAATGTTTTCAATAAGACTAATGGAGAAAATAAGACTATTGCCGTTGGAGGCACGGTTAAAGAGATTTCTGAAAACAGTAGAATAACTGTTCCTTCCCTCAATGTGCGGCGCACTTGGGCTCGGTTTTGTCGCTGGATTACTAGTACAAACAACCGTATGTATATTGGCTGGTTTGGCGTGATTGCGATTCCGACGTTGTCCACTGCTGCCATCGTATTTCTGTTGGCTATTATTGCGGCCCCTGCCGTTGATATGGAAGGAACAGGTCAGCTAATTTCGGGGTCCCTGCTCGATGGTAATAACTTGATCTCGGCTGCGGTTGTTCCTACATCGGCAGCAATTGGCCTACACTTCTATCCCATCTGGGAAGCGGCTTCTGTCGATGAGTGGCTAATGAACGGCGGTCCTTACCAGCTAATTGTGCTGCATTTTATTATTGGGATCATTAGCTATCAGGACCGGGAGTGGGAGCTGAGCTATCGCTTAGGAATGCGCCCTTGGATTTCGCTTGCTTTTACAGCACCAGTAGCTGCTACGGCTTCTGTACTGCTGGTGTATCCGGTGGGTCAGGGTAGCTTTTCCTCAGGAATGCCCCTTGGGATTTCTGGCACTTTCACTTTTATGATGCAGTTTCAAGCCGATCACAACATTCTCTTGAATCCGCTGCATCAAATAGGCGTTGTGGGTGTGCTTGGGGGGGCGCTGCTGTGTTCCGTTCACGGTGCTTTGGTAACCTCGTCACTCATTCGCCAGCCAAAGAGCTGTCCAGATAATCCTAAGGTAGGCAAAACGGAGACGCAGTCGGCCTATCGATTTGGTCAGGCTCAGGCTTATCAGCAAAAGCTCTTTTGGCGGGGCATTCAGTTCAACAGTTCGCGGGCGGTACATTTCTTTTTGGCGGCTGTTCCGGTCGCAGGAATTTGGACAGCTGCTTTGGGCGTAGATATGGCTGCTTTTGACTTCGACCAGTTCTCGTTCAATCCCATGTCTGGCAGCGTGATTCGGAAGACTTCAGTGCCGACTTGGTCCGATGTTGTTGATCAGGCTAATTTTGGCATTCACGCAGTCACTCAGGTGGAGCGTCCTTTGTTTCCTCTGTTGTTGAAAGATGCTGATAGTCAGGCAGTCAGGCCAGAGATTGCTTGGGTCGATAGGGATAGTGGAATGTCTCAATCCAGCAAATAGATCTTCAACGCCTAAGGCAGATCCCCTCTTGGGAGGGGATCTACTTCGGGCCAAGTCCAATGAGTGATCGACAGCGGAGGCTAGTTGCTATGCCTTAATTCCAACTATCAAAGGTTTGTTTAATTATAAAAAGGAGAGTTCTCATGACCGCCAGTCCTCCGAAAGAGAAACCTGTTAAGGTCTCTACCGAGAGTAGTTCGGTGCCTACTTCTTTTGAGAAGTGGGCAAAACCGGGACACTTTGATCGTACGTTGGCACGTGGGCCCAAAACCACCACTTGGATTTGGAATCTGCACGCCGATGCGCACGATTTTGACTCGCATACGAGTGATTTACAAGATGTTTCGCGGAAGATTTTTTCTGCCCATTTTGGCCATTTGGCGATTGTTTTTGTTTGGCTGAGCGGGATGTATTTCCACGGTGCTCGCTTTTCAAACTTTTCGGCCTGGATGGCTGACCCCACCCATATTCGCCCTAGCGCTCAGGTGGTATGGCCACTGGTGGGGCAGGATATTCTGAACGGTGATATGGGGGGCGGCTTTAGAGGGATTCAAATTACCTCGGGGCTATTTCAAATGTGGCGTGGGGAGGGCTTTACTAATGAGTTTCAGCTCTACTGCACGGCAATCGGTGCGCTGGTGATGGCGGCGCTGATGATTTTTGCGGGCTGGTTTCACTACCATGTGCGCGCGCCCAAGCTGGAATGGTTTCAAAACGTGCAGTCAATGCTGAACCATCACTTGGCAGGACTGCTGGGCCTAGGAAGTTTGGGCTGGGCGGGCCACCTAATTCATGTGGCGCTGCCGACGAACAAGCTGCTAGATGCTGGTGTGGCAATAAAAGATATTCCGTTGCCCCATGAGTTTATTTTAGACCCTGACCTGATGACGGAGCTGTATCCCAGCTTTGCACAGGGGCTAAAGCCTTTTTTCATGCTGAACTGGGGAGCCTATAGCGACTTTTTGACCTTTAAGGGGGGATTGAATCCGGTGACGGGTGGCCTATGGATGACGGATATTGCGCATCATCATATTGCGATCGCAGTCCTTTTCATCATCGCTGGTCATATGTATCGCACCAATTGGGGCATTGGTCACAACATCAAGACCATGCTCGATGATGCACGCACCCCTAAGATGCTGCCCTTACTTAGCTTTATCGGCCCGGTCGGTCACAAAGGACTGTTTGAAGTACTCACGACTTCCTGGCACGCGCAGCTCTCTATCAACTTGGCGCTGTTAGGCTCTCTGAGCATTATTGTGTCTCAGCACATGTATTCCATGCCGCCCTATCCGTATCTGGCAACAGATTATGGCACGGTGACATCTTTGTTCACTCACCATATGTGGATTGGAGGATTCCTGATTGTTGGCGCTGCTGCGCACGCGGCTATTTTCCTAGTGCGAGACTATGACCCGGCTGAAAATGTCAACAATGTGTTGGATCGGGTGCTGCGTCATCGTGATGCCATTATCTCTCACCTAGTTTGGGTCTGTCAGTTTTAGGGCTTCCACAGCTTTGCCATGTACTGTCACAACGACACCATGCGAGCATTTGGTCGGCCGCAAGATATGTTCTCAGATACGGGAATTCAGCTGCAGCCTATTTTTGCTCAATGGGTACAGCATGTACAAACTGCCGCAGTTGGTGCGATGCAGGTGGCCGAGCCTCTAGGAAACGCCTTTGGTGGTGCCAAAGAGATTGCGCTGGCTGGTGTGGGGACGACCGCGCCAGGGGTGATGAATCCGGTGAGCTATGCCTTTGGTGGCGGCGTTGTTGCCGTGGGCGACAAAGTGGCGATGATGCCCATTCAGCTGGGCACGGCAGACTTTATGATCCACCACATTCATGCTTTTACCATTCACGTGACGGTGTTGGTGCTGCTAAAAGGTGTGCTGTTTGCTCGTAACTCCAGGCTTGTCCCCGATAAGTCTGCGCTCGGATTCCGCTTTCCCTGCGATGGGCCTGGCCGAGGAGGGACTTGCCAAGTCTCTGCTTGGGATCATGTGTTCCTTGGATTGTTCTGGATGTACAACTCGATTGCGATGGTGATTTTTCACTTCTTTTGGAAAATGCAGTCGGATGTGTGGGGTACGGTTGATGCCAATGGCAATATTGCTCACCTGACGGGAGGTAACTTTGCGCAGTCGTCAATTACGATAAACGGCTGGCTAAGAGACTTTTTGTGGGCGCAAGCGACTCAGGTAATTAGCTCCTACGGCTCCGCGATTTCTGCTTACGGTCTAATGTTTTTGGCGGGGCACTTTGTCTTTGGCTTTAGCCTGATGTTTTTGTTTAGTGGCCGTGGCTATTGGCAGGAGCTGATCGAATCGATTGTGTGGGCGCACAACAAGCTAAAGATTACACCAACTATTCAGCCTCGGGCGCTGAGCATTACTCAGGGCCGTGCGGTGGGGGCCGCTCACTATTTGCTGGGCAGCATTGTCACCACTTGGGCGTTCTTTTTGGCGCGAATGGCGGCCATTGGATGGTAGCTGTTGGGCCTTTACCCTAATTCCCTCTCCTCTAGAGAGAGGGAAACAACCTCAAACAACTCAAATCATGCAAAATTCATTACCTATTTCGAACCATGGCGACAAAATTTCCAAAATTTAGTCAGGAGCTACAGCAAGACCCGACCACCCGGCGGATCTTCTACTCCATGGCCACGGCTCATGATTTTGAAAGCCATGATGGGATGACTGAAGAGAATCTTTATCAAAAGATTTTTGCGTCCCATTTTGGTCATATTGCCATTATCTTTTTATGGACTTCTGGCATTCTTTTTCATGTCGCTTGGCAAGGCAACTTTGAAACGTGGATTAAAGATCCACTCAATACCTCACCTATTGCCCATGCCATTTGGGACCCGCAGTTTGGCCCGGCGGCGATAGACGCCTTTACACAGGCCGGTGCCCGTAACCCTGTCGATATTTGCTATTCGGGGGTGTATCACTGGTGGTACACCATTGGGATGCGCACAAATAACGATCTGTTCTCTGGGTCGATGTTTTTGCTGTTGGTTGCGGCGGTGATGCTGTTCGCAGGCTGGCTCCATTTACAGCCGCGCTTCCGTCCTGGGCTGGCTTGGTTTAAGAATGCTGAGTCTCGGCTGAATCACCACTTGGCTGGTTTGTTCGGTGTGAGTTCTTTGGCTTGGGCTGGGCACTTGGTGCACGTGGCAATTCCTGAATCGCGCGGTGTGCATGTGGGCTGGGATAATTTTCTATCTGTGGCACCACACCCAGATGGGCTAAAGCCGTTCTTTACCGGGCAGTGGGGAGCGTATGCGCTTAACCCAGATACAACAGAGCATGTGTTTAACACTTCCCAGGGTGCGGGAACGGCAATTTTGACCTTTCTGGGTGGATTTCACCCGCAGACGGAGTCGCTGTGGCTGACGGATATGGCGCATCATCATTTGGCGATCGCAGTCATTTTCATCATCGCTGGCCACATGTATCGCACCAACTTCGGCATTGGTCACAACATTAAAGAGATGACCGAATCGCTCTCGGGAGCTGGCTGGTAAGGGTTCTTTATTGCGCCTAATACCGGACGTGGTCACAAGGGCATTTACGATACATACAACAACTCGTTGCACTTTCAGCTGGGCTGGCACCTGGCTTGCCTCGGCGTTGTGTGCTCGCTTGTAGCACAGCATATGTATGCTATGCCGCCCTATGCCTTCATGGCGCATGACTACACCACGATGAGTGCACTCTATACGCACCATCAGTACATTGCTGGATTCTTGATGCTAGGCGCGTTTGCCCACGGTGGCATTTTCCTCATTCGAGACTACGACCCAGTGGCCAACGAGAACAATGTGCTCGCCAGAGTGCTCGACCATAAGGAAGCGATTATCTCTCACCTCAGCTGGGTGTCGATGTTTCTTGGTTTCCACACCTTGGCGCTATATGTGCACAACGACTGTGAGGTTGCTTTTGGCAGTCCCGATAAGCAGATTCTAGTTGAGCCTGTGTTTGCCCAGTGGATTCAGTCTGTGCATGGCAAAGCGCTGTATGGGGTGAGTTCGCTGCTTTCTAATTCAGATAGCATTGCCAGCACGGCTTGGCCAAACCATGCCAATGTATGGCTGCCAAACTGGCTAGAGGCGATTAATAGCGGTACAAATTCGCTGTTTTTGACGATTGGGCCCGGGGACTTTTTGGTGCATCATGCGATCGCACTTGGCCTCCATGTCACCACTTTAATCCTTGTCAAAGGCGCACTCGATGCCCGAGGCTCCAAGCTCATGCCCGATAAAAAAGACTTTGGCTACGCCTTCCCCTGCGATGGCCCTGGTCGTGGCGGTACGTGCGAAAACACTGCCAGGGGTACAGTGTCTTAAGCAACTTTTTGGATACATAACTCAATGCGATTGTTGACCTT
>ERZ1740070.2619-NODE-2619-length-10257-cov-5.309449_pt1 | contig 10257 bp, 10 predicted proteins | sample MGYA00581734_ERZ1740070 | MGnify/ENA primary metagenome ERZ1740070 (study PRJEB43018, sample SAMN04849744) | marine metagenome | isolation source: floating plastic debris | place: Pacific Ocean | collected 2008-09-01 | study: EMG produced TPA metagenomics... | reverse complement strand
CCTCAGCCTAGATAGAAATCTAAATTCCTCAAAGGTCGATAATTAGGGTAATAGGGGAGCTTCGGCAATATTCTCTAGCCCGATAGATTCCAGCAGCATTTGCCAGCTGGCGCGTGCTTGGAGGTCGTTGGGCTGCTTCTGGAGATGGTTGGTTAAAGCACGGGTGGTATCGAACCACAGGCCATTTTCGGCTGCGATCGCAGCCCTACCAATACCGTCACTATTCTCTAGGGCTGCAGCTAAGGCTGCATCAGGTACCAGTAGTTCTATAAATCCTTCAGCCGACATCACAGCTGTGGAATCGTCAGGGCAGTAAACTTCAACGCTCCAATAGTAGTAATTCTCTGAGGCCAGGGGGACTACACCAGCGGTTTGCGGCAGCTGTAGCGTGGCAATCCCTGCAGCAGGACTAGGAACAAACATAGTTTGATAGACCGGCTGAAAAATCCCCTCTTCCTCATTAAGAACCTCATATAAATTAAATTCCACATGGCTCGCCTGATTGCTTGGCATATACCATTGGAAAGCTGGGTATTGCTCGGTGGTATATCCCAGATCGTCCTCAGGAAATATGGACGTCAGTGGGGACGCTTGCAAATCCTCAATACAGCCTGGGCCACTGGGCGAACGAGTACCCCCTGACACCCGGATAGTAGGAATTCCACGAGGTTGGGGTTTGTAGCTGGGAAATGCCTCAGCGCTGGCCGCCATCACCGTCAGTCCCAATACCAACGGGGAAATCGCTGAGAAAATGCTAAAAAGTTTCATGGAACCCTACTTAATTTTGACGACTGCGCTCAGACAACTCTGATCCTTGAAAATACTGTCCAAGGTAAATAAGCACTGCAAACACTATGGATTTTGATACTAAGCACATCGTCGGGCAATGTCTTCTCGGCATGGGCGCTTTGGGGATTGTCCTGACGAGCCCAGTTAGCGGTCTAGCCCGCCCCCAGTCTGCTACTCACCCAGGTGCCGCAACGGTTAAACAAGTACAGGCTGAGGAATTTGCTCGCTATGATTCCGACGGGTTTAGCGTGGATTATCCAAGAGGATGGCAAATAGCTCCCCAAGGAGAAAACGGTCTAGAAATTGTTAGCACCGCCGATGGCGCTAATATGGCTATTCGTACCAATATTGTAATCCTCCGGGAAGATCCCCAGGTCGCTGTGCCTCAGCGTCTTGATCAAATTACTACCGATGCTGTACTGGTTCAGAGCTATTCTCTGGTCGCTGTTGATGGTCAGTCTGGGATTCGTATTTGGTATCAGCCCAGCACTGAGCAGAGCGCCATCGTAACGTTTGTTGGCTATGGCAATCAGCAAACCGCTGTTTTAACCAGTCAATATGCTCAAGATACTGAGTCCGAAGCCTGGATCACTCAAATTCATGATTCCTTTGTCAATCATGCTGTGGCACGAGCTACAGCTCCTTAGCTAGAAATTCGTTCTCAATATCTGGCTCTGCTACTGACGGCGGGTGTAGTAAGACACCTCCAAATCAGCACACCAGCTAGCGTTGGTATTTTCATACAAAAAAACAGCATCCACCCGAAAATAACGACCATCGTGAAAGAGACAGTCGCCCACCCGAGGAATGATGGGATACACCGCGAACCATAGGTAGTCGCGACTGGGCATATTAGTGTTGGCGGGCATGGGAATCTTTGCCAGTACCTGAACCTTATACCCCTTACCCACCGCGCTAGAGGGCGGCGCCGCCGCTGGCGGATTAACCTGTTTGCGCTTAGGGCTAGAGCGAGACTTGGTTGCTGTTGATTTGGATAGGGCTTTGGCCTTTTTCTTCGTGGCAGGCTTATCTGTTTTTGGTGGTGGTAAGTCGCTAAGGGAGTCCAGCGGCGGCAGCGGCAGCTCTTTTGATGAGGCTGAGCTAGGTTCGGGGTCGGCAGCGGGCTTTTTTTTACCTCCCTGCATAAAGGGATTGCCAATAAATGGATTGCCTTGCGAATCACCCATGGCGGCTCTCGGTTTTGTTGTGGCTAACGTAGCACAGGTTGTCAGCTTGGATCTCAGTCAAAATCCAGAAACTTAAGCAGCGGTGAGTTGATACACACCAGGTGAATCCCGCTAAGAAGCTCAAGTTTTCCTATCAGTTACAGAAAAGCGGTGCAAAATATAGCAGATGTCCCAATGCATCAGGACATCTGCGCATTGATAGACCGATTGGATTGCCTGGACTGACTCAATATCTGGACTGACTCAATATGATGATTGTTGTCTTGTGGGCAAGTATCAGCTTCCTGGCTTTTAACCTAGAAACGCTTCAGTATGCTTTATTCATCAGGTTCTCGTTCAGTTAACATCACATATTTGATCCTAGAAGCGCTGAGGATGTCCCCGGCATCGATTCCGTATTATGTCAGCCAGTTTTTAGCAAACGCTTTTCCTGGCAAAGTCATTGTCGAAGGGGATAGCTACTACTTTGATTTGCGTAAATATGCTGAAGAAGGACTGTGCAATACCAAGGTGATCAGCACTGTCGTGCTACCACCGGGCTACGCTGCCAGTGCCCGTGAAACGGTCGTGCACAACCATGTCATGACACTGTGGGATGCCAAGAAACTAAAGCTGCGCTACGAGCAGAAAAATTTTTGTTTTGAAGTGCAGTGGCAAGAGCACACGCTGATGGTTTTGCAGCTTTCTTGGCCCCAGGGATACTTTGATGACTGTCGCTATTACTGGATCTTGGCGGATAGCCAGGCGATCGCTGATGATTTTTTTGCAGCTGTTTGTCAGTGGAATTCCCAGATAAGAGAAGAAGTGCTGGTCTTTGAAGGCGGATTTTGGCAAAAAAATCGTGATCTGTATGCCTCAATTCAAAGCGCAACTCTAGAGAATCTGGTGCTAGCTGGCACCCTCAAGGAAGACATTCACGAAGATGCCCAAAGATTCTTTGAATCCCAGGCAATGTATGCAGAATACAACGTCCCTTGGAAACGGGGACTGTTATTTATTGGTCCACCGGGCAATGGTAAAACCCATATGGTTAAAGCCTTGGTTAATTCGCTGGGATATCCCTGCTTGTATATCAAGAGCTTTAAGACCCGTCAGAACAGTGACACTGACAATATGCGTCTAGCGTTTAATCGGGTTCGCGAATCAGCTCCCTGCATTGTGGTGATTGAAGACTTAGATGCGCTCGTAGATGATGAAAATCGATCGTTTTTTCTGAATGAGTTGGATGGATTTGCGCTTAACGACGGAGTTTTGATGATTGCATCTACGAACCATCCCGAACGGTTGGACATTGCGATTTTGGAACGACCTAGTCGCTTCGATCGGAAATATCATTTTGACTCCCCTGAGAGGGATGAGCGGATTGCCTATTTGCAGCTCTGGAATCAAAAACTGAGACCGGAAATGCAGCTATCAAAGAGTGATATTGACGAGATTGCTACTTGTTCTGCGAACTTTTCTTATGCTTATTTAAAGGAGCTGCTGCTTTCAGCCAGTATGGTCTGGGTGCAACAAAGAACCCCGGGCACTATGGTTACCATAATGGCCAAACAGCTCAAGACGCTAAAAACGCAGATGCAAAGTCAGTCTTCTGAGACTGGCCAAAACGCCCAAGAGTTATTGGATGCTAATGGAGTTGGAACGTCTCAAGTTCAAACGACTCCAGTAGAGCTTTAGGGGTTATTCTACACAGCTGTCAAGATAATTCACCAGCGCTCGTAGCCCTAGGTAATAGCTATTAACGCCAAAGCCGGAGATTTGGCCAATAGCCACAGGGGCAATGTAAGAATGGTGCCGGAACGCCTCGCGCTTGTGGATGTTGCTGAGGTGAACTTCCACCGTGGGAATAGCAACAGCTGCGATCGCATCACGAATAGCCACACTAGTATGGGTGTAGGCTCCGGGATTAATTAAAATTCCTTGAAACTTGCCAGCAGCAGCCTGGATTGAATCAATCAGGTCGCCCTCATGATTTGACTGATAAAAACTTAGCAGAACAGCTAAACTCTTCGACAGCTTGCCCAGAGACTCATCAATATCATCTAAGGTGTCGCTACCATAGATTTCAGGCTCACGTTGACCCAGCATGTTGAGATTAGGGCCGTGGAGCACTAAAACATTATTCAATGGACCCACCAAAAAACTACAGAATGAATACTATCAGAGCCTGACTGTCACAACGCAGTTATCAGGGTTAATAGCTAACTCAGTAGTAAGCCTTTGAAGGTCGCTAAACAGTCTCAATCAGCGACGACGGCGGTCATCCACTGGAATGGGAATTGCTTCTGGCTCCGGCTGTGCTGAAGGGCCAAGCAGTGAGTCTAGAACTCGGTTTACCCAGTTTTTCAGCTTTTCCAGAATTTTGCCAATATCCATGAGCCAGGCTGCTCCTAATCTCATCTGGTGCAGTATTGCGTGTAACCATTATAGGGGCCACAAATAGCAAATCAAATCGAAGTAAACTTCGGTTAACTTACTTGTGGGAGTATTCACTATCATAACGAATTGTCAGAAATGATCAAGGTAGCGGAATCTGCCCAGGGAATTCCGGTTGTTTAGGTGTTATCCATTAGAGCCCGTCGCAGAATATCCAAGGCGGTATTGCGGCTCATTAGGCGAATCCATTCCCGGTCTTTGCGGTGTCCAAACCGGCATTCCATATGGTGGGTCTCCGATTTGTTGGCAATACCGATATACACAAGCCCAACGGGTTTTTCTCTGCTGCCACCTCCGGGACCGGCGATACCCGTAACGCTTAGTCCCCAGTCCGTCGATAGCGATGCTCTGACACCAGCGGCCATTTGTTCTGCAACAGCGGCGCTCACAGCACCCTGCTCGCTCAGGGTCAGAGACTCAACCCCAAGCAGCTGTTCTTTAACGGTGTTGTCATAGGAGATAATGCCTCCCATAAAGTAGGCTGAACTGCCTGGGACGGCAGTGATCATGGCTCCTAACCCTCCCCCTGTGCAGGATTCAGCCACGGCTAAAGTGGCCTGTTTTTCTAAGAGCAGACGACCTGCCGCGTCACCTAGGGTATCATCGTCTTCTCCAAAGCAGTCGATACCCCCAATCTGTCTCAGCTGGTTAGCAAGGGGCTCAATTAGCTGTTTTGCGGCTGCTAGTGTTTCGGCTTTAGCGGAAATTCGTAGTTTGATGACGCCATCGCTGGCATAGGGGGCAACCGTAGGATTCTCTAGCTTGAAAAAGGGATGAACTTTGGCTGCTAAACCTGACTCGCTAATTCCCCAAAACTTGAGGGTACGGCTGTGGATAGTGCCGTTACACCATCCCTGTGCTTGCAAGTAGGGGGTGGCGCTACTGTGCCACATGGTATGTAGCTCGCGGGGCACCCCTGGAAATGTCATTAGATGCAGCCCTGGTCGGGGTTGCCAAAGAATACCGGGGGCTGTTCCTTGGGGATTAGCTAAGACATCGGCTCCCTGAGGAAGGAGAGCCTGTTTCCGGTTGTTGTCGCTCATGACGCGATCGCGCTGCGCAAATTTAGCGGTAATATCGGCGAGCACATCGGCATTTTCCTCCTTAGGTTCTCATATTAATGCGGCGAGGGTAGCTGTCTTATTGTCTTCGTGGGTGGGCCCTATTCCTCCGGTAAAAATAATTAGTCGCGACCGTTCACAGGCAATTGCGATCGCGCGCGCTAGCCGCAGCGGATTGTCCCCTACAACGGTTTGATAGTGGTGGGCAATACCAAGCTGAGCCAGCTGTTGAGCTAAATATTGGGCATTGCTATTGAGAATATCCCCTAGAAGCAGTTCGGTGCCTACACATATGATTTCTGCACTGCCGGTCATGGTGGTTGGAATGATGGGTATGAGTTGTCAGTAACGATGGTAGATTCAGCAAGGCGCGACCAAAAAGCCCTGTGTGGGTTGATGGTAAAGCATTTCTCAATGATTTGACCTGATACTTAGAAAGAGACACCCCCGATAAAAAAAGATCGCTTAGGCATGGGCACAGATAAAGCAGGTTTCTCAATGGAAAAGGCCGGAAAAGACCAATGGCCTCAGTGGCTTGTCGGTCTTTGTATCGGTTCTTGGGGGCTGCGGTTGCTGATTGCCTGGCTGCTACCGCCTGGCTTTGATGAAGCCTATTACTTTCTTTACACCCAGCACTGGGATTGGAGCTACTTCGATCATCCTGTGATGGTGGCGCTAACAACGGCACTGGGTCCCTGGCTCAGTGGCTATATCTCTCCGCTAACTCTCCGTTTGGGAGCTTTAGGACTTTATGGTCTCAGCACGGCCCTGCTCTATCTAAGCGGTCGTCGTCTGTTTGGTCCGGCTATGGGCATGTGGGCGGTTGCGATCGCATCGCTTAGTCCCTTGTTTGTTCTTAGTTTTGGCGTGCTGGCGGCTCCTGATAATGCCCTAATTTTGGGGTGGTCAGCCGTCATGTACGTGGCAGTGTTGGAATTTTTTCCTGTAGACAACAGGTCCCATATTTCCACAGAAAGCCCCTATCGGCCTACAGCTAAAATTGTCCTCATTGGATTGTTATTGGGGCTCACCTGTCTGAGCAAATATCATGGGTTTATCTTGGGTCTGAGCCTGGTCGGGTTTTGTCTGACCAGTCGACACCATCGACGGGCGCTAGTATCTCCATGGGCGGGAGTGGCGCTGCTGTTGTTTTTGACCACGCTGACGCCGCTGCTGTACTGGAATCTGCAGCACAGCTGGCTGTCCTTTGGCTTTCATTTGTTCACCCGATTTGACGACAGTGCCAGTCGGCCTGAGTTTAGTGTGCTCAATATGCTGGGCGTATGGTTGGTGGGAATTGCCTATCTGTTTCCATCCTTGGGCTTGCCGCTGTGGTGGGTCAGCGGTCGTAGTCTTTGGCAGCTTGGCGACCTGCGGCGGCGATTTCTACTGTGGCTAGGTTTGCCCATCGCCCTTGGCTTTACGTTGCTGGGCGGTGTAACCCGTATCTACCCAGCGTGGCCGGCGCCAGGGCTATGGAGCTTGAGTCTGCTATTGGCGCTGGCAGTGGCAGGCTGGCCGCTGCGTCGGGTGAAACGGTGGCTGGTGGGAAGTGCGTTAGTGATGGCAACGCTTTTGCTAATTGCGCTGGGGCATGTGGCTTTAGGCACCCTGCAGCGACCGGGCGGTGTCGTAGAAATACTCTCTCTAGAGACAGATCCAACAACGACTCTAATCGATGTAGTACAGCTGCGGCAGGTGCTAAAGACCGGAGAAGCAAGAGATGCGATCGCAGCCGCTGATTTCCTAGTAACCAATGAATTTTGGCTCAGTGGCTATGTGGATATGGCTGTTAGCCCTTTGACCTCAGCTCCTGTGATGGCCTTTACTCAAGACCCACGGGGTCATGCTGTCTGGTTCGAGCCGGTGACTTTGGTGGGATACTCAGGTTTGTTTCTCACCATTGCCGACTATGACCAGAGCCAGATTCAAATAACCTATGCTCCCTATTTTGAAAAGTTTGAGCTACTACAAACCTTAGAAATCCAGCGGGCCAGTGCAACAACAGAGACCTTCTATCTGTATGACGTAGGTCGACTAACAACGCCCTATCAGTATCCGTATTAGGGGAATAGACAGGTATCGGCATGTAGCCTAGAGTATCCGAGTTTACCTGGCGTGCCGTCTTGCCCGCCAGCTGGTATAGCTCAACAACGCAGTTGAACCCAGCGCATAAATAATCCCACTGGGCATGCCTGAAAAAGCCAGTGCCAGACTCCCAACCCAAAGCGTCAACGCATAGATAAACAACACGGTAAAACGGTGGGATAGACCCGCATTTAAGAGCCGGTGGTGCAAATGTCGCTTGTCAGCCACAAAAGGCGATAGCCCCCGGCGTAGACGTGCCAGAATCACCGCTGACATATCCAAAATAGGTACTGCCAGTATTAGTAGATAGGGTAAAAATACGGCTGCCGTAGTGACTCCCTTTACCAAGCCAATAACGCCGACGCCACCCAGGGTAAAGCCCATATAATAGGCACCCCCATCCCCCATAAAGATCTGAGCTGGGTTGAAATTGTATTTTAAAAAGCTCAACGCTCCACCCGCCAGGGCTGCCGCGATAACGGCAGCAGCAGGCTGTTCCATAAATAGAGCTACCAACATCATCACAATAGCTGCAATGCCTGAAACACCTGCAGCTAAACCGTCTAGACCATCAATCCAGTTGATAGCATTAGCCATACCCACCAGCCAGATCACGGTCAGCGGCAGACTGATCCAATCGGCTAGCTGGACAATGCCAATTCCTGGAATCGAAACAAAGCCAATATCTACACCCACATACCAGGCAATTGCGGCGACCAATGCCTGCATCAGCAGTCTACTAATGGCCGATAGTCCGAACAGATCGTCTAAAAGACCAATTAAGAAAAATGCTAAACCCCCCAGAGTCACGCCCCAGATTTCCGCTTCCGGTTCGTTGATCAGCTGCTGACCCTGAGCGTCCATAAATCCGCCAGTGTTCCAAACAACCAGCAAAGCTACTACCGTCCCAAGAAAAATGGACACTCCCCCCAGCCTGACCATAGGAACCTTATGGACCTTTCGTCCTCCAGGCATATCAACTCGACCACTGTGTAACCCAATTCGCTTGACAATCGGAGTCGACACAAGCACCACAGCAGCTGACAGCGCAAAAGCCAGTAGGGGATATATCTGAAAGGGCATGGGTGACAGAAGATTAGGGAAGACGGTGCAATCTGTTTATGAAGTCAACACGCAGGGTCGGCAGCAAACACAATAGTCACCGTCACCCTAGCAGGTTTTTTTAAACTTTCAAGCTGTTAATTATAAGGTTCTCACTATGTCTGTTGATTCAACAGCTGAGTTTATTAGAAATATCAATATGTATGAGATCTGATACTCGTCATGAGTAGCTGACTTATCCGGTTCAGTCAGGGGGAAAGACCCATCGGCTGAAAGTGCTGCTACTGCTATTACAAATAAGTCTGCTGGAACGGCTGAATGGCCCAGCAGACTTTTTACACTGTAATCAATAGTGACGCGGCTCAAACACAGCGGCTATCTAAGCGAGCACAGCGTTTGTTGGCTGGAGATGTGGATACAGTGGAAAACGATTGCAAAGGTCTGCAACACGCTTTCGGCAGTTGGCTTCAACATCACTATCCTCGGGGGACAATAGACGATCCGCAATAATGTTAGCAATCTCCTTGAAATCTTCAGTTCCTAGACCACGGGTTGTCATTGCTGGCGAGCCCAAACGTAGACCACTAGTAACGAAGGGGGATTCAGGGTCAAAGGGGACGGTATTTTTATTAGCAGTGATATTGACCATACTCACTAAAGCATCCGCCTGTTTCCCCGTCATACCGATGGAGCGTAGGTCAACTAGCACGAGATGATTGTCAGTACCGTCAGACACAACCTTAAACCCTCTGGCCTGTAGCTGAGCGGCTAGAGCCTGGGCGTTGGCAATCACTTGGGAAGAATATGTCTTAAATTCGGGTTTGAGCGCTTCACCAAAGGCAACAGCTTTTGCGGCAATAACATGCTCTAAAGGGCCACCCTGGCTACCTGGGAATACCGCCTTGTCAAACTTCTTACCCAAGTCCGCATCACTAGTCATAATCAAGCCACCGCGAGGGCCCCGCAGGGTTTTGTGGGTAGTTGTGGTAACTACGTGACAGTGAGGAATTGGATTGGGGTGATATCCAGTTGCAACTAATCCAGCAATATGGGCAATATCAGCCATCAGGTAGGCTCCGATCTCATCAGCAATAGCTCTGAACTTATCGAAGTGAATTGTACGAGGATAGGCGGAGTATCCACAGATGAGCATTTTAGGCTTATGCTGCAGAGCAAGTTCTCGAATGGCATCATAGTCGAGCTGTTCAGTATCTTGGCTAACGCCGTACTGCACGACCTTAAACCATTTACCTGAAACGTTGACCGGTGAGCCATGGGTTAAATGACCGCCATGGGATAGAGCCATACCCATAATGGTGTCACCGGGCTGGAGCAATGCTAAAAATACGGCAAAATTTGCCTGGGCTCCAGAGTGGGGCTGAACGTTGGCATGGGCAGCACCAAAAAGCTTTTTGATTCTTTCAATCGCTAGGGCTTCTGCTTGGTCAACAAATTCGCAGCCACCGTTGTAACGCTTGTTGGGGAGACCTTCTGCATACTTGTTGGTCAAAACAGAACCCTGGGCAGCCATGACAGCTGGTGATGTGAAGTTCTCGCTAGCAATGAGTTCTAAATGGTCTTGTTGACGCTGACGCTCACTTTCAATGATGGTGGTAATGTCTGTGTCAGTTTGT
>ERZ1740070.2617-NODE-2617-length-10258-cov-8.227776_pt1 | contig 10258 bp, 3 predicted proteins | sample MGYA00581734_ERZ1740070 | MGnify/ENA primary metagenome ERZ1740070 (study PRJEB43018, sample SAMN04849744) | marine metagenome | isolation source: floating plastic debris | place: Pacific Ocean | collected 2008-09-01 | study: EMG produced TPA metagenomics... | reverse complement strand
AATTGAGTGATTCAATCCTTGTTTAGCGTCTAAACAATGAAGAGGTAACTCACTGGTCAAAATTTTTGAGCAGTTTTCTGTTTTTTTACTTTCTAGTAATCTGAAGAGATATGGGACAGGCCACAGAAGCTACTTGTTATACTTCATGGGAAAAAAAACTGTGACCAATTTTGATGCGTTGGAGATGAAATTTGATCTCTGGCCATCTCAGCCTGTATCTTGCACTACTTGATTTCACTAATACATTGCTGTACATGTATCTCAATCATTGCGTACAGACTTTGGAAAACCTTTGGGAAAACGTTAGGTGCATGAAGCTGATTGGTTGTACTATCAGCAGCTAACCAATTGGAGCCTCATCTTGTGTTTCTGACCCCTGGTTTGACCTCACTAAACACGTGTGTGCTTTGCTATTTTCTTTATCACATGTGGAGGCTTGGACTGGCTTGCACTCTCTCCTGAACAATTGCTTTTGTATTTGTACAACCCTTAGATGCAAATTGTCTCCAGTTGAAGTTCTGTTCACTAATTCTGTGTCCTAGAAGGTTAATCACTGTCTGGTCACGGTATGTGTTGTTTTGTCTGACTATGTGCAATCACTCAGTAGTCATTTTCTTTGTGCAGAACCAGAAAGAATTACATGTTTAACTGTTCTTAGTTAGGAGTATTCATTTCGAGAGATTGAGAATGTGGTCCAACCAATTCCTTTTTTTCCTAAAACAATTAATTATCTCTTCTTGTTATGTTATTGCTGTTACTGTTAACTGTAACTGTTGGTACAATGTTTCATTTTTGGCATTGCTCATTATGTGTATGTATGCTATACACAGCTGTGTATAAATGCTGTGCTAAGGTATATTGTCACTGTCATGTATCCATTATGTATGTATGACCTGACCATACATACATAAATGTACATAGCATAGGACCATAACCATTCCTCCATTATAATTATTGTCCAGTCAACCCATGTATCATAAGTGTTTCTGTCACTGGGGACCATCTGCTAGCTTGGTCCAGTTCCTGTGTCTTTTCTTTGGAAGCCGAGTTGGCTAGCGATTATTAGGCTAGCGGCATTGTATCTGCTATATTCAAGGTCTCAAGATCTACATGTATAATAAATTACATCTCTCACTGACCAACAAAAGAGCTGAGAACGATGTTTGCAGCCTGTTTGCAGTCCCCTCATCATTTCTACATCATTGTTACGCTCCTGTCACTGCTCATTTTCTGAATAAGGTTCTGACTTTCATGCCTCTTATCCCAAATATGATTTTATTTGAATTTGAGGTGTACTGGACCAGTCCTCCAGGTGTCCATGGAAGATCAGCGGCGAAACTCAATTATGGTAATGTTTGCAGATACACAGTGGTACCTACTCTTTAATGACACAGCAGTCACTGTCGACATCTTCCTAATTGAACATCGCCATTGTCATTCTCCAGGACTATCTTATAGGGTTTCCTTCCTTCATTGTCTTTATTTTCCATACCATGTACTCTCTACTTTGTTTTGGATTAGACTTTTGTTATAGTATGTCATCAAGGAGTTTTAGAATGCTATGGTAAGGATAAATATCTGTTCCGGTGCAGTATGCAGTTGCACACTATGATCATCAGGCTTTTCCTGAGAGCCACCTATGTATGAGATTCTTGTGCCATAGTCTGATGTGCGAGTTCAGTTATTTGTTTGCGGAAATCTGATCATGGTTGAGTTTTAGCAAGTTGGTATGGTGTTCAGCTCTGCTAGATCTGTAGTTTGCTATCCGTAGTGTGTTTTGATTGATTTGCCAGGACACAGTTCTGTGAATCCTGGGTAAACTCAGGTATAAATTCTTGATGATATTGGGATACCAGCATCACTTTGTTTACAAAGGTGGTAAGATCAGTCAAGTTGGGAGTCTGCCTTCAATATCGCCGTGTCAGTAGCGACTCTGATGGTAAATTTGCTGGTTGGTATTTTCTGCTCGAAAAAGAAATGAGGAGTGAAGCAAAATGAACCGCAAAGAGCTCAGTCATTTTCGTATTTAGTGAGTACAACAGCCATTTGTCTATGTTTTTTTTTGCTCTAGATGCATTTTAAGTTTTCTTGGAGTAACCATTTAGTTCAGTTGGACAAAAATATTGGGACGATATGAATGGGTCTGACGTGAGCTGAAACATCCACCACTGATGTTTGCTGTTATTTTGCTCAAATCCGACATGATGTCATCAGAATCCGCATTGAAATCTGGCTTCATATCACTTTTTTATCTATCCTGTCCGTAGCCGGTCTTTGTCTCGATTGAGTGTCTCGTCATTATTTGTTTTTGTATCAAATTTTGTATAAAAATCATCAGAAGAAAATCAAAAAAGGAAGAAAAAGGTAAGTCTTGCTAATTTCACTTGAGACACTTTGCTCTGACAAGATAGTGTTTCCTAAATCCTTGATGGCCATGCGAAATCGACAGCCATTTCACTTCTTAGACAATTTGATGAAGGCACGGTTTGGTTGCTAGCTGCTTTTCACTCTAGTGAGTCTTGCACTTGCATAGAGCCCAACAATCGTGCAAGTATGGTTTAGCCGTTACTAACTGTCTTTTATTCACAAATGTTGATTTCAGATCTCAAGTAGATGGGCTCTCATCTTTGTGTTTGTGTTTACTTTAGATTCTTTTGTGTGATTGCCTTTTCACAAAAGTTTGAAGAAGGGTCTACCTCAAAACCACTAAAGTTTTGATGAGTGATCATTTTTGTGACAATAATGATGACATTTTAATGCAAGTTTTTTACCAGCTAGAAATTAAATTGGCTGCACCTGTGGGGTAGAGATGAAGTTTGATATAGCGAACATAGTGGTTCTAAAGTAGGTACCAGTTATTTTGTTTGTTTGGCTGTGAATAATGGACAGGCAGTAATCAAGTGATGGTAACAGGCAGGCAAAGCATCTACTATTTCCTTTTTTAACCCTTTCCTCTCATGTGACAGGTTTGGCACAGGTTGGCATGTGCTTTGATATCAGTTTGATTTATTCCATTTAAAGATCTGTTTGAATTTTAATCTCGAAGACTCCTTGATATCTAATTCTGAATAGCTTTGAAAGGTTAGGAATGGGGCTGTGTTTGACGGCCAGAGATTCAGCTAGGGAGGTGGAAACTGGAAACATTTGAATTGGTGTCATTGCCCTTCTTATCTAGGCTGGAGGCTGTCTTTGTGGTATTGTTACAGCATTGACCATTTCAGTAACAAGGTTTTTCATAATTCTAAAAGGATTTAGTGGTTTTGGCTTTTTGTATGCCAGTCGTATTATGTAACAAAATCAGTGAGCGGTTGACAAGTTGTGTTTTGTCCATTCAGGGTTGTCAATAATGCTAGTCTTGTCTAGCCAATGCACTAACTAGGGCCGACTGCACCAGCTGCATGGTGGCGGCCAGGCTAAACTATGAACAACGCCTTCTTCTTTCCCTCTCAATGTCTTTCTGTGTCCGTTGTGGTCTGTCAGATTAACTGTTCATGTGAATGATCGGACAAGAGTCCATATGAACTGAAATTCTGTTCATGTTTCCTGTTATGCTTCTAAAAATTTACCAACCTATCGCAATGTGCATGACAGTCAAGTCTAAATATTTAAAAGAAACATGTCCCTTTTAAAACTGTGTGCTCGTTTGTCTCCGTTGGCTTCTTACGATACATATCTCAAATGTTTCACTTCGACCAGCCGCTGGTTCATAGCTGCTAAGATTGAACAATATTGGGCAGTTTTTGCTGATTTGGCAGGCGTGATCATGATGCATTGCTTCGCACCTTCTTCCACCCAACGAAATGCCGACTGCAGGTAGGGTTTGTGATTTGGTGAAATAATTTGCGTAAGTTGTTAATTGAGTTTGATTACCCTAAATACATTATAGTTTTTACAATTGTTAAACTTTATATTTTATTTACTTACGCTAATGGACATACATGTATATTATTATTATTTTGTTTTATATCTCATAGAAATTCAATGCCTCCCCGCAGAAGGCATTTGCACTTCTTTTCAATCATATTCATTATAAGAAAACCTATTTGCATTTGTGACTATTGGTGTAAATTCACTGTGATATAGCATGATGCAGCCATTTCAGTATAAACACGATTATTGAAGACAAAATTTAGAAATTTGGTTTTATGTTGGTTTTATTTCTCAAGCAAAAACATTCCTTTTCACATATCACTTATCCGCAAACTTTTAATGGACTTTCGCTTTTTAATTTGGTCAACAAGATGATGAACAAGGCTAGCTTGATGGTATTATTCAAGTGTTATCAAACATGCTTGTTAAGCCCTATAATTATTTGGCATTGTTGGTCAGTGAATTATGGCACATTATATCAATGTTATGGCTTCTTACTAGGACCAGGATGGTCTTTTTGCCATCTGAAAATTATATGCTAAAGTACCCTAAGCCCAATCTGATTATGAAATTGAAAACTACCAGTGGGTAATTACGCCACTTGCTATCATATGATGCATCTGCGTGGATTGTCGGATTTAGGGCCTGAACAGGTTGGCGCAGGTGCCGATATTCCCACAATGTCCTCATGATAAAACGACTGACGGACATAGGTATAGCACTGTCTACTGAAAAGATGGGCGTAATATGATAATGGCACAAAATTATTAGTTCACTAACTTGATCATGCTATGGCCTAGTCAAACTGTCATCGGGTAAATTTTGACATGTAGGTAAGTGAAGGGTAGCAAAGTGAAGGCTTCCAATGTCCGTGATGTCATGATTGTGTTCTCAAAAATTCTTGTCCAGGGGTCTCCGAGCCGGTCCGACATTTTAGTCTGAGAATCATAAGGATGATATAATATTGAATAGTTTTCGTCTACAGCTATACATTTTCCCTAGAATGTACTTTGATATTGATTGATATTCCAGCTCTAGTATTTCATCTCTCTGTTTATTATCTTGCTAGGTAATTGAAGTTCATGGTTAGAGTTCCCTGAGGTGATGGTTTTAGCAGGGATATTTTGGCATGATTAAAATTAATTGGAAAAACTGTAAATCATGATGCATTTGGAAACAAAGGTGTATTGATGAGCTAATTGAGAGCCTTGAACACCATCTAGCAAACCGTGCCACATCAACGGCTCTTGGGTGGTAATTATTATGAAATACGATTGGAAATTATGATCTTGAAAGTAAAGAAATGGTTAGATCACCAATAGAAAGTTGGGGTCTAATCATTAGGTTTCTTTTGTATGCTTTTATCCTTCCCATGGCCAATTGCAGGGGCAGCTTTGTATTGTTTTGTCCACTTTTCAATATAAATGGGCTCTTATGGTGTGATAGTATACAATTTTAGATGAGAAATTATTCTATTTTAGACTAAAGAGAGACACTATAGTGCAGCGATCGTTGAAAGAGCCAATTTCCATCATTGTTGGCATATCAAGCCTCTTACAAAATCTGCACAAGCTGACGGCCATACTGCATTTGTCTGTGAACTCTCGCTGGGATAAGAACGCTGTGCTGTGGCGACGACGAGGGCTCACTGGCAGACGTGTAACTCATGGTGAAGACTAAGACGTGGCATACATGATTATAACTAGCCTACCAGTACATGCTAGCTGCATATCTTTCATGTGGTAAGACATACCAATGGCTGTGCCTTGTGGAGCTAAAACCAAACTTACAGTCTATTTGAAGCGTGCTTTTATGTGAGTGCAATGTGCAGCTTAAATGATGATCTTGAGCTTTTGCCATCAAAAGCTATTTTGTCTTTAGTAGCTAAAATAAAAACTGTCAATCATGATTCATGTGTATACACACTGTAGTAAACTTGGGCCATTCATCGTTGTGGTTACAATAACAAATCTATCTTGGCCTGGCTAGGTAGACATGTGCAAGCTATTCATTATTAGCTTTCACGCTGTTAGTTGATGTTTGTGTAAACTAAAATATCAACTCTCTCCCCAAATCTATCTATCTTTTATAAGGAGTTGAAACAATTATTAGAAGGTCGCTCATTTTGCTGAATACTGATACATTCTATCTTCAGACAGCAATTATAAAGTGATGACTTATTTATTACCCAGTGCATCTTTGAGCTGTGAGTAGCCTACCCTTCTCCGGATGAGAATTTATGGAGGATATTGCCATTAAAATTTTGCTCCATTTCTGCGAAGCATTATGCAGAATTATCTATACACCGAGCAACAGAAATTCTTGCCATAACTTTTATTGAGACAACAGCCTTAGGCTGGCGGTAAATTCAGCAAACCCATGGGCTCCCAACCCCTCCCCTGCGCTTTGTGAAGATCTGTTGGCTATGAAGTGGTAAAATGAAGGTTGATCGTTTATGATGGTGTTGCAGGATTTATGCTGGTTATTTTCTCATCATTTACTGGTTTTTCATCATGTTTAGTGTTGGCTTGTCGGCCTATGTACAAAACAGCAATCATAAACCTTTCATGTATTTCATGTAGTAGACAATGATGTTAGCTGGGCGAGTAATGTCAGTATAAAAAACCTACGTAGTGGGTACAGTGTCATTGGTATTTCACCCTGTTGGTGGTATCTGTTTTTTATTCATCTTTCAGCCCTATTTTTAGGATCATTTTATATTAATATAGTTGCTCTTCTAACTATCAACAGTGTGCAAATTTTCCTGACTTTTGATCCTAAACTGATGCTGTTAGTTTATGTCAAAGGAAAATTATTGTCCTCTGTTTGAAGAAACCCCAGCGATACGTACTATACACATACCATAATGTATGCCCTGTCTTTAGTCTGGCCTTTTATTTGCCAAGTTTGCTCTAGGTGTGATGTTTTGTCTACACTAAGTGACTTATATAATATCACTAAATAATAATATAATAATTCTTAATCACATTTTATTTGCGCTCTAGCAAGTCATACATCGCACCAGGCGCATTGAACTTTCTATCAGAAATCCCATACCGCCTTGTCTAAAGCGATTTGTGTCATTTCAAAGATTCTAGCTCGCTAGGTATACTAATAAAATTATAGCTTTAGAATGCTTGAAGTGAATAATAAAAGGCGATTCAGATTTAAGCGTACTTGACTGGGGTTAATCTGAATTTGTCCAGACTCCCCACGAGCTTATATTGGCGCTGCTGAGTGGTAAATGTCTGATATCACAACCAAGCCCTTTTTATTTTCACAACAACTGTGGTTTTTCTATGTCTTACACTGTAAGTTAGCTGTAGTTTAAAAGTGGTGGAAAATTCTAATTCTTATCCCAGCATGACAATACCAAAATTCTATCACAGTGCCAAGGAAACCTCCTTAAATTATCAAACAAGTCCCCAGGTTTGCATCATTTATGAGGATTATCAGTTTTATATATAACAAAATGCAGATTTTGGTTTAACATTATTTTTGGACTAGAAATCAATCAATAGGACTGAGCACCTAGCACTAGCACTAGCTTCCGATAAAGCCTACCACCTGATCCAGGATTGGTTCTGTAGATCTTTTGATACGCATGAAATTATTTGTGATAAGTGAGAGGCGTAGGTGGACTAAGTGTAATTTATAGTACTGGATCTGAACATAATCAATCAAGATTCTGTATTCTGACTACCTAAATCTGGTAGTCACTGCGGTAATCTATTCTGTGTAATTCAATAAGCGATCTGGTCTGGACCATCCCATGAAAGCTTAGCCACAACTGTTGTGTGCTCAGTGAATTTTGTGGTGGAATGGCTGATGTATTGTACCCAACCTTATGACCCAACTCTAAAGATATTACAACCAAGTTTTTTTCTAACACAGTTTTTCACCTAAGCAATTTACATCTGCCGCCCTACTTTTCACTACAAGAAAAATGTTCTTGTGGCTTCTCATCTGGAGATTCCAAGTTATTGACTTGCGTACCATCATGATAGTTTCTGTCCTCAGCCAACTAACTTGAGTTTTTTACCACAAAATAGGGCACCATTATGGGGGTTCTTTGCATTTAAGCACATCATGGCATATGTTATTTTTGTCCTTTCCGATTAATAAATTCAAACATCGTCCCAAAATTGAGTTCATTTCTATTTACAGAGTCAATAAAGACACATGTTGCTGTGTTGAGTTCTGCATTGTATTGCCTGGGCGCTGATTGTCACAAAATTATCGCTGCGGCGGCAGAATTCAGAGTTATCTCCACTTAACCGCAGGTTATAATAGAGCTGAGAATTGACAATGAACGCAGTTGCAGCAATGCACACTGTGTCACCACCAGTACAGATGTCTGCTCCAGTTATGATGTCGTTATCTCAAACCAACTCAACCACAGAGAATTTACAGGCATTCAGCAATACCAATCTAAAGGTTAGTTTGTGCAGCAGAATAAGTTCATCGGTTTATTTAGAGTCATTGTAGTTGATGACTTTGTGGTGACAGGTTAGTCATTGTCTGGTTTATTATGACAGTGGGGTGTCGTGGGTGTACAGTTGAGACAAGGTGCTTATCTGCTGACTTTCACCATTCTTTCGATATGAAAAGTAGAATACCCAAAGTAGTGGTCAAAAATATTATAACAATCAAAACATTGTCAAAACTGTAGGCTTGCCCCTATAGCAGTTAGCATATATAGAAATGGTGAAAATACGAAATTGTGCATCGACCTCCTGAGCTTACACCATGAATACAGTGTCATGCTGTGAAGTTGGCATTTACTCGCAATATAATCAGCTGGTGCGCTTCATTTATTGCCACTGGAAATTTTAATAAATGCTGTGGGTGACATTCTAATTTGGGTGCAAAACATGTAAAATCCTTTTTATCATGGGCCGTCCTTGTCATGTTATGTTTTCATTATCTGTATGGGTGTAGGCATTCTAGAAGGTTTAACATCCAAGAACCCAAGTTACATTTTGGTGTGTCCAGTCACAGTATTACAATAGTGACCTAGGCTGGAGTGCAGCTCAAGCTTTCATCATGGTTTTGACGAACAAAATCTGCCTGGACTAATATTTATTGATGATGGATTGATTGAACAAAACTGGAAGTCCATCGGGCAACCTTCTATTTGAAGTTAGGGATTAACGCCTTTGCTCTGGGCCCTTCTTCATGATCTGACTTATCTTAGGCAAACCTGTCATGTGCCACACTTTGAGGAGAGGAAGTGGTTGACAAGCTTAGTAGGATCTCGAGATCTACTAAAGTCTATGACTTCATGTAGTTCTTGTGGCGTTTGTTGTGACATCTCAATTTGAATCATCGGACTAAATAAAAAAACTTCATCAAAGGGATGGCAGGTTGCTTTACTGCTACTATTATCCCACATAACTGCCGTTTGGTAAACCATAAGTGTAGATGTGAAATATTTAGGCCTACCGGTATTTCATGTGAGAAGAGAGTCCAGAGTCTGAAAAATTTCAAGAGCAGCTACCCTAAACAGCTTCCCACCAATTCCTCTTTTTCCATCAATGTTTTGATTAAGTAGGACCTTTCAAAATTACCCACATTTGAACTTCCACTTTTCCCAAGCTGCTGTGTATTGATGTCTGGTACTCTGGAATGACATATTGGACGTGTATGTCCGCTCACATCAACTTTCATATTTGCTTATTTTTTTATCTCACAGTTGATGGACACATCTCCACCGGTCGTAAGTCCCTCGTCATCAGGTACCGGTACAATAAAAGATGAGCCTACCGCCTCACCCGGCTCCTCCACCAGCACCGGGGAGGAGTCACCTGGTAAACGAGAACCAGATACTGACGCCATCAAGATGTTTGTCGGCCAGGTGAGTAATATAAGTACTGTCGGTAGTTTGTAGACCTATGTGAATTTAAGAGCTAACATTCGATTTGATACACAGTTTTGGGCTATGGACAGGGGAACGCAACTTCACATAGGCCCGAAACATGTCGTACAGGGTTACCAGGATAACTAGTCAATGACGATGTTGTGTTATGACAACTCGTGCCGAAGGCCAAGGCTGTTCGTTTTCTGTTTCATCACTAGCAAATTTGAACGATGAAACAACCCGTAGGCCTACCACCTAAACGGAACTACCACCTACCACCTTATGTATGTGTAATATCAGGGATGCGATGCTACTTGGTAACAAGTTCAATCACTGGGTAAACTGAGGTTGTTGTTGGGAACCGTCCTTGTGTGTGCCCTCCCTTTAGTTTTGGGCTAAGATGTATAGTTTTCCATGCATTGAGTTGCTACCAGCAGAAGGTTTCCACACTATTGAAAATACTTCTTTGATAAGTAACATGAGAACAGAAATCTGGTATCCGCGTCTAAATTACTTCAGGTCCACCGT
>ERZ1740070.2616-NODE-2616-length-10264-cov-4.866490_pt1 | contig 10264 bp, 10 predicted proteins | sample MGYA00581734_ERZ1740070 | MGnify/ENA primary metagenome ERZ1740070 (study PRJEB43018, sample SAMN04849744) | marine metagenome | isolation source: floating plastic debris | place: Pacific Ocean | collected 2008-09-01 | study: EMG produced TPA metagenomics... | reverse complement strand
CGAAAAGCGCTACGGACTCTTGGGGATGAAGCCAGAGGTGGAGGACAAAGCGGGCGCGAAAGATCTTTCACACGTCAAAGGTGATGTCGGCTTTGATTCGGTTTCGTTCACCCATGATGCCCGCACGGTTGGCGTCAAAGGTATCAGCTTTGATCTGAAAGCCGGCAAGAAGATAGCCTTTGTCGGCACCTCCGGAGCCGGCAAGTCGACGCTCTTAAAACTGCTCTTTCGGTTCTATGATGTGCTCGATGGGCGCGTACTGATCGATGGCAAGGACGTTCGAGACGTGACCCAAGAAAGCCTGCGCCAAGCGCTGGGATTGGTTCCTCAAGATGTTGTTCTCTTCAATGAAAGTATCAAATCGAATATCGGCTATGCCCGGCCAGATGCCACTATGGATGAGCTGCGTGACGCGGCCCGGCGCGCGCAATTGCTCGATTTCATCGAGAACTTGCCCGAGGGTTGGGAGACCCGCGTCGGCGAGCGAGGCCTCAAACTCTCTGGCGGCGAGAAGCAACGCGTAGGCATTGCCCGCGTGATCTTGGCCGACCCGGCCATTTTGGTGCTGGATGAGGCGACTTCCGCCCTCGACAGTGCCACGGAGGCAGCGGTTCAGGATGCTTTGGATGAAGCCTCCAAAGGGCGGACCACCCTGATGGTCGCGCACCGTCTCTCCACTGTGCAGAACGCCGATGAGATTGTCGTTCTGAAAGCCGGCCAGGTCATCGAACGCGGAACGCACGATGCGCTCTTGGCAGCCGAGGGCGAATATGCCGATATGTGGGCGCGCCAAGCCAAGCGCGATGCGCTATCTGTGGCGGCCGAATAGGGAGGGCCATCGCCCATGTCAGACGAAGATTTTAGCCGCAAGAGCTTTCCTTGGCTGCGCAGCGGGTTTGACCTGGAAGGCTATGTCGGTGCGCTGGCGGCCTGGTTGGTGGGCATATTGCTCGGAATTCTCTGGGGGCCTTTGTTCTGGATCGGCTTCATTGCAGCCATCGTGATCCTGTTCGCGACTCGAACAGCAGAACGCACCTCGCCAGAGGCGGACGGCCTGATTGTTGCCCCGACCGATGGGTTGATCGTGTCTGTAGGCGGTGCCACGCCTCCCGATGAGCTGCGCCTTGATGGCACGGGCTGGACGCGCATGCGCGTCGCGGTTGGCCCGACTAAGACCAATGGAATTCATGCGCCGATGGATGGCGCGATCGATCATGTCATCTCAGAGGTCGGTGATCCCGCCGCCTTTGCCGCGATGCGCCCCGACCGCCCGGGGCTCGCCATCTCTTATGTGTCGCTGGAAAGCGGGTCACGCTCGGTTGGTATGCGTTTTGCCACGGGCGGGCTCGGTCCGCGTCTGGAGATTATGAATGAAGCGGGAGACGCGGTTCGTCTTGGCCGAAACATTGGTTCGCTTCGTCTCGGCGGCTGGTGCGATATTTACGTGCCTGCAGGGGTCGAGGTCTTGCCGCGCGCGGGTCAGACCCTGATCGGCGCGGAGACCATTATTGGTCGCTTTGGTGGCGCGGCATCTGATCTCTTTGAAACTGAGACAAGGGCACCTGTGCCTGACCCCGAGCCTGAAGCGCCGGAAGAGGAACCTGTGGAAGCCGAACTCGTCATCGACGAAGAAGATGAGCTCACCTTGGAAGAGCTCGCGGGTTCCGATGAAACGGTCGCTGAGGACGAAGATGAAGACGTCTCAGAAATGTTTGCGCGGCTCCGCGAGGAAGCCAAAAAAATTCAAGACGACGATTGATCAGCTCTCTTCTGGACCTGAATTCATCCAATTGAAAACCGGTTTGAGCGGAACCGCCCAGCCAATACCTGCGACCAGGTAGAAGATCAGGGTCAGCCATTTCGGCGCTGAGTTGAGCTGAGAGCCAAGCGTTGCGGCCCCCCGCGCCCAGAAAGCCAGGAAGAGTAAGAGGATGATGCTGGCAATGATGCGGCGTTGCGAGCGGGGCATAGCTTCTATTTTCCGGTTCCTGCGACCGTGTGGCCGCTTGTTGTTCACGTTCAGCGCTTCAAATAGAGCGCATTATGCCTGACGCAATCTCTCCTCTTGCCGCACGTTGGATCCGCCGCTGGCTGATCATCATTGGTTTGATGGTCTATGCCATGATCTTGATTGGTGGTGCCACACGCCTCACCGATTCGGGTCTCTCGATTACGGAATGGGATCCGATCAAAGGTGCGCTGCCACCGTTCAGCGAAGCGGCATGGCTGTTGGAGTTCGAGAAATACAAAGCCACCGCCGAGTTCCAGCAACAGAACTACAATATGACCATGGCCGAATTCCAATACATCTATTGGTGGGAATGGGGGCATCGTCTATTTGGTCGATTGATCGGGCTCGTCGCCATCGCCGGATTTGTTTGGTTTGTGATCAAAGGCTGGCTCTCAAAGAAGTGGGCGTGGCGGCTCGGTGCTCTGATCGCGCTTGGCGGTCTACAGGGCTTCATTGGCTGGTGGATGGTGGCCAGCGGCATTGGTGACACAGATCGCTTGGACGTTGCCCCTTACCGTCTAATGACGCATTTCGGCCTGGCTTTGCTCATCATCGCGATCACCGCCTGGTTCTGGCTCGACCTCGGCGAGCAAAGACAGATCAAAGTCAAACCGGTTTTGAGAATTATGGCGATCGCGATCTTCGCGCTCACGAGCGTGCAAATGCTGACTGGTGCGCTCGTGGCCGGCTTGGATGCAGGACGTTCTTACACGGACTGGCCGCTCATGGCGGGCGAGCTAGTGCCGTCGCATTATCTCGATGACCAGCTCGGCATTCGCAGCTTGTTCGAAGGGCGCGCGGCGACGCAGTTCAATCACCGGTTCTTCGCGTACGCGCTATGGGGACTCGCGATCATTGCCGCGATTTTGGCACGAGGCAGCGCCTTCGCGCGGGGGTACTTCATCGTGGCCTGCCTGATCACTGCTCAGGCAGTCTGGGGGATCATCACCTTGATCAATGCCGCGCCACTCCCCGTAGCGCTCGTTCACCAAGGTCTGGGGGTGATTGTGCTTCTCTCGACCGTATGGATCGTTTGGGTCACTCGCTCGGAGAATAGCCAAACGGCTCGAGCGTAACGCGGCTCGGATCCACGAAAGTGACCATATGGGCGCCGCCTGCGCTCTCACCGCCGACCACGATTACGCCGCCAGGATAGCCACCATTGCGCGCATCACCCGTGCCGGCCATATCTACCGGCCGACCGGGGGCGCGGACGGTAATGCCATCGCTGACCGTAATGCTTTGCGCTGCACCGTCTTCGGTCGCCAAAGAGAACCCGCCAAAATCATCCAGCAAGAACCGATAGGTTTTGCTGCGATTGGTCAGTTCAGCCGCCGCCAACGCAGGCTCTGAATAGACCAGAGCTTCGCCGGACGAGATCACACAGGCCGTAATATCCCGGTCGGCCTGCACAGGCTCGTTCAATAACAGCACCAAATTGTCACCAACTTCGACGATCCTGCCCGTATAGAGCGACCGGCGCTCGCCGATCGTCCAGAACCCAATCCGCATAATACCATCGCTATCCAGCAAAGGAGCGCCGCTGCAGAGACCCTCAACGCGGTCATCTGTCCCGGCATCCAAAGGATAGGGCAGGGGCTCAGCGAGCTCGCCGCCGTGAATGTAGAGGGAGAGATCCCCGCCTGTCGTTACACCCGGAAAAACCGTGACCGGCGTGCCTTGCAGCATCAGGAAACGGCCATCTGCGATCTGCAAAACATCCATTTCGGCCTTGTCCGTGACCCGCTCGCCATCAAGGTCAATGAATTGTAAACCACCATCTTCGAAGGCCACGGCCACCGTAGAACCCAGCGCGCCCGCCACAGCTAGGCTAGAGATCGGCGATCCAAGATCTTTTGTTTGCCATACAGCGGGCAAAACCCCGCCGTCTGAATCGCCTGTATCCATTGACTCCGCGGGCGGTTCGGGGATCTCAGTATCCACAGGCGCTTCCGCCGGCCCGCAGGCCGTGGCAAGGAAAAGCAGACTCAGCGCCAAAGGCGCGTTGACAAGGCGTTTCGCGGCGCGTAGATGCGGGCGCTTGAACATTATCCAATAACTCCGAATGAGAGGCTCCGGCGGAGCAATGAAAACATATAACGCACCAGCCGACGTTGAGAACAAATGGATCGTCATCGACGCGACCGATGTCGTGGTGGGTCGTCTTGCTTCCTACGTCGCTAAACGTCTGCGTGGCAAGCACCGCGCTGACTTCACGCCTCATATTGACACAGGCGACTTCGTCGTTGTCGTCAATGCTGAGAAAGCCAAGTTCACTGGCAACAAGCTGAGTGATAAAGTCTATTACCGCCACACCGGTCACCCGGGCGGTATTAAAGAGACTACGGCTGGCAAAATCCTGGGCGGTCGTTTCCCAGAGCGCGCGATTGAGCTCGCTGTGAAACGCATGCTGCCAAAAGAAAGCTCGCTGGCTCGCAAGCAATTCTCTAAGCTGCGCGTTTATGCGGGCGCAGAGCATCCACACGAAGCACAGTCCCCAGAAGCGGTCGACTTTGCCTCTATGAACACCAAGAACACGAAGGTCGCATAAAGATGGCTGAAACAGCACAATCCCTTGAAGACCTGAAAGACGTTACGGAAGGTGAAGGCGCTCCAGCTGAGCTCGCGCCGATCACTGCGGAACCGAAGATTGATGAGCATGGTCGCTCTTACGGCACGGGTCGCCGCAAATCTGCAACTGCGCGCGTTTGGTTGAAGCCAGGCTCTGGCAAGATCACCATCAATGGAAAAGACCAGGAAGAGTATTTCGCTCGCCCGGTTCTGCGCATGGTGCTTGAGCAGCCGCTCATCGAATCTGATCGCCGCACACAGTATGATGTTGTTGCAACCGTCAAAGGCTCTGGGCTCTCTGGTCAGGCTGGCGCCGTGCGTCACGGGATTGCTCGCGCGCTGGTCAACTTCGAGCCGGAACTGCGCCGCACGCTGAAGCCATTCGGCTTCTTGACGCGTGACCCACGCGTTGTTGAGCGTAAGAAGTACGGTAAGGCGAAAGCTCGCCGTAGCTTCCAGTTCTCTAAGCGCTAAGCGTTACGGTTTAAAAGAACACGTGATCAAGGCGCTCAACAGAGCGCCTTTTTCGTATCTGAAACAAGGGTTTGGCCATGACAGTTCAAACAAAACTCAAAGCCGCCGTCCTCGGCGCTTCCGGATATACCGGCGCGGAGACTGTTCGTTTGTTGGCCGCTCATCCGCGCGTCGATGCGGTTGCGGCCACCGGGCATTCACTCGCGGGCAAGCCATTGTCTCAGATCTTTCCGCATCTTGCCGGACCGACTGACTTACCAGTCGTCAAGGCCGAAGATGTCGATTGGAGCGCCATCGATATTGCATTTGGCTGCCTCCCGCATGGCACCAGCCAGGACCTGATCGAAACGCTGCCGGAACATGTGAAAGTGGTCGATCTGTCCGCCGACTATAGGTTGCGCGATGCCGATCTTTACGCAGAGACTTATGGTCGCCCGCATTTGAACGCGGCCCGCACAGCTGCGGTCAAATATGGACTGCCAGAATGGCGGGGAACAAAGCTCGAAGGCGAAGCTCTGGTGGCCTGTCCAGGCTGCTACCCAACCGCTAGCCTGCTCGCACTCTTACCGATTATCACGCTCATCGACCCTGATAGCGTCATCATTGATGCCAAATCGGGGGTCTCGGGCGCTGGCCGCGGCTTAAAGGAAGGCAATCTCTTCTCTGAAGCGGCTGAAGGTGCGCATGCCTATGGCGTTGGCGCGCACCGTCACGCACCAGAGATTGAGCAAGAACTGAATCTGCAAGCAAGGCGCAGCGATATTGGCGTGACGTTCACACCGCACCTTCTGCCAATGACCCGGGGCGAGCTTGTCACCTGCCACGTCAAAGGCGATGCAGATCAGATCCAGAGCGCGCTGGAAGCAAAATATGCGGCTGCGCCCTTCATCAGCGTTTTGCCGTTCGGGTCTCCCCCGCCGGATACGCGTCATGTGAGAGGTACAAATAATTGCCGGATCGCCGTCTATCCTGACCGGGTCAAAGGCCGAGTCGTTGTTATCGCCGTGATCGACAATTTGGTCAAAGGTTCGTCTGGCCAAGCCATTCAAAACCTGAATCTGATGATGGGCTGGGACGAAACTTTAGGCCTTGAAAGCCTTCAGGCGCTGTTCCCTTAGTCTTTCACAATTGCGCGAGATTGGAGCCCTCGTCATCGACAGGGCAATAGATCTGTCGCTAACCTTACGGGGTCAGCGGCGGAAGGATCGTCTCATTGCAAGCCATTTATTGGGTCCTCACCTGGGCATGCCACCGCAAGTGTAAGCATTGCTATGATGACCGCTTTCGTCCCTATGTGCGAGATGCGCTGACGAAAGTTGTCGGCGAAGGCCAAGCCGCCTTTCAAAAAGTGATCGACAATTTGCCAGACGATCTCACCTGGGTCGACGAAAAGGGCACCCGTCAACGCAGTTTACTCGTGCTCGCGGGTGGGGAATTGCTGATCGATGGTGTGCGCGAAGAACTTTTCTATCCCACCATGAAGGCGCTTCGCGCGCGTTACAGGGACCGCATCCCAAAAATTTCCATTCAAACGACAGGAGATGTCCTAACGCCAGAGATCTTGGATGAGTGCCTTGCTCTCGGTGTGGAAAGCATCGCGATTGCGTCGATAGACGATTATCATGTTGGCATGCAGGGCGATAAAAAGTTCGCTTTCATGGACGAGATCCGCGCGTTGATGAAGAGCCGCAACGTGCGCGAAGTGTCCCTCGGTGGCGCAAAGGACAAGCGTCTGAAGGAGCCTGACGTCGGTGCGGGCAACACCATATCCGGTCCAACCTTCCTGTTTTTTGGCGCTCAAGAGGATCTTTGGATCGGCGAGCTATGGCCTCGCGGCCGTGCCTTCAATAACGGCCTCAGCAAAGCTGGGTATGACGTCAATTTCTGTGCGCGCTGGTCTGGGGGGCAGAATTTCCTCCACTATGGCCGCGCCGGATCGGAGGTGGCGATCGAGCCGGATGGATCCATCTATCCTTGCTGCCTCAAAACAAAGGCACCGCTGGGCAATCTCACGCAGGAAAAGCTGATCGATATTCTCGACAGCGTCGCGCAATTGCCCGCTATCCAGGCGCTAAATGACGGTGACCCTGAGCGCATGGGCGAAGCGTCCGGCTGGAGCCGCGATGTCTTTCGCGAAAAGTCCAAAGCTTTGGATGGAACCGGTCGCGAGGTCGCGAACATGTGCCTAGGCTGCGATCGCTTCTTTGAAGAGGTTCTCGGCGATCAACTTGCCGCGCTCCAGAAGCAGCGGGTCGCTGCGCTTTAGCCCCGCATGCTGACGACTTTCGGGTCGTGACCGGTCTTCTTGGTATCATGCAGCAATTCCATGCTGCGCAGATATGGGATCAGCGCTGATTGGTCTTGCGGACGGCTGAACAAGAAGCCTTGCAGCTCATCACAGCCTTGCTCGCGAAGGAAACGCGCTTGCGCCTCGCTCTCGACGCCTTCAGCGGTCACGCTCAGTCCTAAGGCATGCGCCATTGAGATGGTCGCGCGTGCGATGGCGCAGCTCTGATCACTGGTCTCAATGCCGCGGACAAAGGCTTGGTCCAGTTTCAGTTTGTCGAACGGGAAGCGCTGCAAATAGGCGAGCGATGAAAACCCGGTGCCAAAGTCATCCATGGCGATCCGGACGCCTAGGTCTTTGAGCTTGTGCAAGCGATCCAAAATAAACGCATTGTCTGAAAGGAACACGCTTTCAGTAATTTCTAGCTCAATACGGTTCGGATCGACCCCGGTTTCGTCCAGCTTCTTTTCGACCAAGCTCAGAAGGCGCGAGCTGTGCAATTGCAGCGGTGAGACATTGATGCCGACTTTGGTGTCTTTCGGCATATCCAAAGCGGCTTCGATGGCGTTCTCAATCACGCGATCTCCGAGCGCGATGATGATGCCATTGTCCTCTGCGACCGGGATAAATTCCGAAGGAGAAACTGCGCCGCGCACGGGGTGATACCAGCGCGAAAGGGCTTCAACGCCAGAAACGGCGCCGGTTTTGGCGTCCATAATCGGCTGATATTGCAGGTTAAGCGAGTTGTCTTCGATGGCGTTGATAAGGTCGAAGGCAAGCTCTCTTTGGCCGCGAACTTGGGCGTTAAAGCTCTCAGAATATTCTTTCCAGCTGCCAGCCCCGGTCGATTTGGCTGCAAACAGGGCGAGATCGGCCTCTTTCATCAGCGTCGTTGCGTCCGTCGTTTGATGGTCAATCCGTCGAAGGCCAACGCTCGCGCCGCACTGAACGTCCGTATTGGCGTAATTGTGCGGTTGCTGAAGCTCTTCGGTCAGCGTTTCAACGAATTTCAACAGACGACCGCCGGAGCGTGGGCGAGAGATCAATAGCGCGAATTCGTCACCGCCATAGCGCGAAATGATGTCCATGGGCTCACAAAGCGATTCCAAGCGCGCCGCGACTTTCTTGAGGATCACATCGCCACCGCCATGGCCGAACGTGTCATTGATCCATTTGAAATTGTCGAGATCGATCCAAATCAGCGCGCTGTCATAAGTATCGCGCAAATCGCTGGTCAGGTGCGCTTTGAGCGCCTGGGTGAAGGAATTACGGTTCAAGAGCCCAGTTGTGGAGTCATACTCGGTCAGGAAGGCCGCGCGCTGCTCACTGAGGCGCAGAGCCGTAATATCCGTCGCAGATCCGCGCTAGCCTTTGCAAGCGCCATCAACGAAAACCGGACGGGCAGACAGCTTCCAATAGCGCGCCTCGATTTCGATCTCGTCAGACAGCTCGACTTCAAGCGCCACCACTTCTGATCCGCGCGCAATCCGCGCGCGCAGCAAGTCGCGCTCGGGCGAGGCTTTGAACAGGCTGGCGAGCTCTTGGCCGATGACGCCCCGGCTCATTTCAAGGCCGAGCAATTCGTCATTGCTAATTTCAGTGATGCGGTTCTCTGTGTCGGAGGACCAGAAACACGTGTCTGTTGCGAAGCCAACATCGCGCAGGACGCTATTGATTTCACGCGTGCGACCGGCGGTGACTTCGACTTCTTCAATGCGCTTGCTGAAGCGGGCAAAGTACCAGCGCGTGCTGACAGCAAGGCCACTAAAATAGACCAAAATAATCAGGGAGGCGGCTGAAGATAGGAAGTCTGGTTGGAAGAAAACATTGGCGAGATAGCCCCCAACTGTGGTGGCCAGAACAATGCGACCGAGACGCGGCATGTATTGAAGCAACAGGGCTGCCGACAGGGTCGTGCCAGATAGGATCGCGCCGAACACCAAATAGGCCGGCATCGCCTCCATTAACGCAAGGCCGCCTGGAACCACGCCCCAAGCTACGCCTAGACAAACGAATGAGAACCGTTTTGAGAGCGAGGCGGCGAAGCGTTCGCCGTCAAACAGTTCCGCACGCTCGCGTAAAGAGAGTAAGAAGAGGGACGCACATAAGAACATCTGGCCCATCAGCCAGAAGAAGAAGACATCGCTCTTTCCGAGCGGACCGCCCATCAGGACGGCAGAGCTGACAATACTTGCCATGTAAAGCACGGGAGCAATCAACGAGACCAGCGCGGCTTCTCGAGCGCGCAGAGCATCATCACTACTTTTAATCGTTTCGGTCCGTCCCCACAAACCGTCTCTCTGTTCTGAATTCGTACGCATAACTCACCCAACACGTTTCCTCAGTGTCTCAACAATAAGTGAGAATGAAGAGGGAAGCATTGAAACGGGGTCTTCAATTGAGAGGCACGAATTAACCATCGAGAAAGAAAAAACGCCCCGCGAATGCGAGGCGTTTTATTTGAATTCAAGATTTGAGTCCTTAGACGTCGAGCAACATTCTTTCTGGATCTTCCAGGGCTTCTTTGACTCGCACCAAGAAGGTCACCGCTTCTTTGCCGTCAACGATCCGGTGATCATAAGACAGAGCCAGATACATCATCGGTCGGATCACAACCTCGCCGTTTACCGCGACAGGGCGCTGTTCGATGCGGTGCATGCCAAGCACGCCGGATTGCGGCGGGTTCAAAATTGGGGTCGACATCAAGGAGCCATACACACCGCCATTGGTGATTGTGAATGTCCCCCCTTGCATGTCTTCGATAGACAGCGTGCCATCGCGGGCTTTCTTGGCGACATTGCCAAGCTCGGCCTCGACGCCGGCGAGCGATAGCTGATCACAATCGCGCAGGACCGGAACCACCAGACCGCGCTCTGTGCCGACCGCCATGCCGATATCATAGTGGTTCTTATAGATGATGT
>ERZ1740070.2615-NODE-2615-length-10267-cov-3.975911_pt1 | contig 10267 bp, 9 predicted proteins | sample MGYA00581734_ERZ1740070 | MGnify/ENA primary metagenome ERZ1740070 (study PRJEB43018, sample SAMN04849744) | marine metagenome | isolation source: floating plastic debris | place: Pacific Ocean | collected 2008-09-01 | study: EMG produced TPA metagenomics... | reverse complement strand
CCCCCCCCCCCGCCCCTCCCCCCCCCCCCCCGCGCCGGCGGGGGGGGCCCCCCCGGGGGTCCCCCTGCCCCCGGGCCGGCGGGTTGGCAGCGGGCGCTTACGGTAGCAGGCACTCGAAACAGCGTATTTGCGGGTACGGTGCCTAAAGATTCATTGGCGATGGTGACTCCATGATCGGCCATGACAATATTGCCCAGGGCAACACTGACATTATCGCGATACGCTTCTCCATGGCTTTGATCCGTGCGGGCAGAAATGCAGAGGGGAAACGGCAGGGCATCGGCAGCTGCCCAGACAATCTCGGTTACCTCTACGGGGTCTGGAGTGGGGGGTGACTGAAACTGGCCACCAATGGGGTCTACAGATGGTGTTACGTAGGTCAGACGTACGGCCCAGCGGTGCGTGGGGTCTGCATCTTCAGACTGGCCGGTGCGGGGGCCTAAGACTTCTTCAAAAATGAGTACGTCACCGGGTTTAAGATTTGGCAAATCACCCCTGAGGGTGGCCTGGGTGCTGCCTGCGGGTAAGCAACAGTCCTGGGCACCCCAGGTGTAAAAATTTAGCTGATTATGGTCACTAAACAGCTCCACTTCTGCCATCGTTTCAAAGATGACGGGCTGTTGCTGAATTGCTCGATCATAGGTAGATGAAGTAGGGGCAATTTGTACAGACTCGCCAAGAATGCGGGTGAGCAACTGAGTGCCTTTAGGGATTTTAAGAGTTCCCTGAGTCTGCAGCTGTACCCAGGTGCGGGCATTACAGCCATCATGCATAAAATAGTCAACTAATCGGGCATGACGACGCACCGATGTTCGGCGTCGGGCGGTATCTAAATAGGCTTCTGTAGCAATGGCATCCTGCTGATAGCTGAGGTGATCGCCCACATAGGCGAAGAGTTCCACCAGGGCCATATCCAGACTGGCGGGGTTTTGTTCAAAGCCTTGGGGCATTAGCACCGAGAGGCGGTCCAGCATCAGCTGCCGGAAGCTGGCGTAGTCTTTAGCCAGGTAGTTGATATCGGGGGGAGATGAGGGTGCCGGTGGGCAGATCTGTTCTTGTTGGCAGTCGAAGTCGCTGGGGCATTCAACTTTGAAAGAGAAATTTATAGATGAGAGAATGGGATCTAGCCAGCTGGGCGGGGCTTCTCCGTCAACAATTTTTAGGGTATAGGTTGAAAAGTCTCCCCACTGGGCTACATGAACCCGAATTACTCGGGCATTGGCAAAAGCATGATCTTCGGTAACCTGGACATTACGAATGCGCTCACCGCCAAGAATCTGAATGTTATTGGTGGTGAGGGATTCGTTAGTGAGGGGTTTAATTAGATAGACCTGTAAAATGAGCTGGCGATCGCTTTCATTGGGGGCGTTACTGTCAAGTACTTCCAGGTAGTCGATGCCGTTGAGGGGGCTGGCCTCCACCGCATCACGTCGACGTTGATCGCAACAGGTGTAGCGCAGCATTTACACCTCCCGCGTAAACTGGCTGACCTGGCGTTGTTGAGTACGTCGGATAGTGTACTCAATCACCACCTGCAGGGTAGAGTCAGCATGGTCTGCGGTGACTTCCCCAATCTCAATCAGGTCACCAAGCCATTGTTGGAGTGCGCCCTGTATGGTGAACTGGGTGGCCGCTGCAACAGTGTCACTATTGGGGGCAAACACTAGCTGTAATACGTCACTACCAAAGGTGGGACGATTTACCCGCTCTCCTGGAGAGGTAAATAAGACCTGTTCGATCAGATTACGGATATGGTCAGCCTCGGAGGTGACTGCCGTGTGGCCCCGCTGATCAAAATGTAGGGGAAAATCAATAGCCATTACATTGCAGTTACTCGATTTTGAGTAGTTCTCACAATCACTGGAGTGCCATTGGGGGCACAAACAGCCTGACTATCAAGGAGCAACACTGGCATTCCCATCGATTTGACTCGGGTTGAGGCAGTCACCCACTGGGCAGTAACGCAAGGACCTGGGGGTGTAGGATTGCCACAACCGCTGACTGAGGAGGGGACCTGCTGAATAGCAACAGGTTGTTTGTTAATGGTGACTCTGGAGCTGACTGAGGTTAGTTGAACAAGACCGCCATGAACACATTGTACTTGAGTCCCTTGGTGAAAGATAAATCCTGGCATAAGCGTATAATCTCCTTGGTTAGAATTTCTGTTTTAGGTTATTTCTAGTGCGCCTTCATTGATGTTGGTGAGGCCAATAATATTGACTGCACCGCCGATGAGATTAATGGTAGATCCACTGATGGTGACGCCTGAAGCATCCAAGGTAATTGATGTGCCCTGACTAAACAACATAGTACCTGGAGCCTTCATGGGAGGGACAGGAGCATCACTGACCACTACAGCATTTTGTCCAGCTGTCTGCATAACCATGGAGGGAGGAACAGGTACACCAGGGGGTAAAGGAGGTAAGAGTTGCGCTAGAGAAGGTACTTCTATTGCAGACCCCCAGTAGTATCCCACCCAGATCGGATAGTCAGGATCACCTTGTTCAAATTCAACCCATACTCCGGCACCGGGAGTAGGAATCATGTAAGTTCCCATTTGAGCGCCACCCAAGGGTACACAGGGCATGGCCCAACTTGATAGGGCAACATTAGAGACATCTGGTACCATCACCTGGAGTCGGCCTATTTTCTTGGGATCACTGTTGTTAATAACTGTGGCCCGATATTTGCCAATATACTTTTGATTTTCCATACTTATGCAGGCACCTTTGAAACTGTTGAAACTAGACTATTTCGAGATAGTTCGAAACTTTGTTTAAATTCCCCCCGTTTGAGACTGCTGGTCACGCTTTGGACATAGTAGAGCCCGTCAAATGCTGTTCCCGCACCTCGAACACCTACGAGTTGACGTGCTTTGAGTACTCGACCATAGCGTAATACGTTGAGGCTACCAGAGCCAGTTACAGCTTCAGCATCTCTTGCAGCTTTGGCTAAGCCAACAGCTGCAGCGCGAGTTGAAGAATATTTGCTGGTGAAATTGATAAAATCTATCTTATTGGGAATAGGGGGAACTAAACCTAGGGGAGGATTAATAGGATTAATATCTGGGATAGGAATGGGAATAGGAACTTTTGTTTCTGGGTTCTGAATAAAGAGAATGGGAAGTGATTTTGAGGTATTGTCAAATTTAAAGCTGAGGGACTCAACATTGGTATGTGCATCCATATCAACATTAAGGGCAGGTTGAGGTACTCCGACTTTGATTTCAGGCCCCCAATAGGCAACACTCATGCCCAATTTCGGTCCAGGGGAGATATAAAAGGCATAGCCTACTTCTTCTGCGAGGTAATTAATATATTGTAGATCGGTCCCTTTTTGCCGGGGAATGCGATCAATTGGTAGAGGAACATCAATAAAAACACTAGGAATGATTTTAGGAACAATCCCAAAGGCTGCATATTTAGCTAGAAGGATAGCAATGCGCCCCTCCGCTGACAACGCAGGAAAGGGAAAACCACTAAAATCTTGATAATGCATCAGACGGGTGAGATCGTCACCCATAATAGTTAGGGTAGAATTTTCTCCTCCGGTACCAGGGGTAATGTTGTGCTCGGTCATAATGCCATCCATCAGGATTTCCTGAACACCATTGATGGTAACAGCAATAATGACACGCATGATCGGAGGAATACTAGAAGGGATGTTGCCTCCTGAAAGTAAAAATAGGGTTTGTAGGGGAGACTGGTTGTTAACTGTAAAGGTAAGTTCAAATACACTAAAAGAACCGCTAGTAGTAGTAACCTGAACACTGGTTAGTGCATCGAGAACTTCTCTGGGCACAGGCACAGGCACAGCAGGCCCAATCATCAAGGTGAGATAAACCCCTTTGGTACTAAGCATAGGGTACCCCCGCAACGCCCTCTGGCAGGGTAATCCGTAAACGACGACCAACTATTTCTGTTAGCTTATCGGGGCGGATGGCTCCATTGGCATCGCAAAGTTGCCAAAACATTTCGGCATCGCCAATGTATTTTGCGGCTAGCAGGTCTAAACGGTCACCGTCGATCACCTGATGTTCTTGAATCAGGGCATAGCGTTCAGGCGGTGGCACAAAACGACGACGCAGATAGGCAACTTCCTGGCCCTCTAGTGTTGCTAGGGTGGCGGTCTCGATGGCATGGTAACGGCTACTGACTGGAAATGTGTTGGTCATAATCGGCTACCTCGTATTCCTAAGGAACTTAAGAAACCGCTTTTATGCATCCTGGCCAGGTTTTCTTTGCGTTGGAGATAGCTCATAAACAAGCTGCCGCCAGGATGGTCAAAGCCCAGGTCGTCAATGCTGAGTACGCGCATGCCCAGACTGACTTTGGCCCGAAGGGGATTAAGGGCCGGGTCAAAGGCTTCTTCGGTAACACTGAACTCTGTTAGCCGCATGGGCATAATTCGGTTTTTGCTCCAGACAAATAGGGTTAGGGGGGCTTGCATGGGCAAAATTTCCAGGGTTCCTTGTTGGGCTAGGCGGTTATTTTGTTCCAGGCGTTGGCTGGTGGGGTAGATGGTGGTTTCCAGTGCGGCGAGATGGGGATACAGCCCCAGGCGAGCCACGTTGGAATTTTGGTCAGGAAACTCTAACTGGTCAGTAGCGTCGATTTCTGCTTCCAGGCTAATGGTTTCCACGGGGGGACCGGTGAGACGCAGAGCGTCGGAGCGATCGCCTCCTTCGGCGGTGACACCTTGGATTTGGAATGACCGACTGAGGGTTTCGGGATTGTATTGTAGGTTAATGACCTGTTGAACCCCTTTGGTATCGGGATCAATCAGGACAATGCCGCCTTTAAGTAAACGAGGTGAACCGGGAAAGGTAGTCATAGAGGGTATGGTGCCCCGTAGCTACTAATTGGCAGAATGCAGTCACTTTGTGAAAAGTACTTGATGTAGTATGGCCTGGCTCGTTGCTGTTATGAGGGTTGATATTTCTTGCGATTTCTATAGATATGGGTAAAAAAGTTATTGTAATCCGTGCGACATTGAGATTGTTTCGTTTTATACATTTAGAGCAGCCGTTAGGATATCAGGTGATATTAATCGGGCTATTATTACCATAGGAACTTATGATCTACCCCTACTGTTATTCCTAGGGCGTCACGATGGCTTCTCCATTTCCTGATATGAATTTCTAGAACAAATGGCCTGGGTGGGGTAGGGATGATTATGAAAAGAAGCGGTTAGATGTTTTAAGCAGTTCGGCTAATTTGGTGGAGATTGATTTACTGCGGGATGGTAAACCGCCTGAGATTTTGAAGACGATTCCTCAGTAGCCAAAGTAGGGTGTGTTGCAACGCACCGCTTCTGGCTGTGATAAAGGCTTCTCGAAGAGCTTGCCGTCCGATATTACGACATAACAAAGGAACACGTTGATAGGTAACTTGGGTGATAAAGTGGTAGTCCCAGCAATGTTGGGGCGACGGTCATTTGACATCCTGAGAGTGACGGTGATTATTCACATTAGGGTGTCCAAGTTTGAAGCAATCTTCCCGAAGGTGGTGCGTTCCAATGCTAAGGTAAACATAGAAAACGTCTGCTATAAGGAACGCACCTTACGCTTGCTTTCCTATTTTGGCAATACGCTCAGCGATTCGGCCTTGAGCAGCGTGCCCTTTATTTGGCCTAAATTTGGTTAGGTAATAAATTTTCAACTAGATTCTTTAAATTTTGAAGCTTTAAAAAATACGTTTTGAATTCATTGGGCTGAACAAAGTTACTGCCCTGCTTTACTTCATTTTCTAAGATCACTGAGGAAATAAGTTCTAACAATTCGCGTAATTCCGATAATTCTGCATTTCGAAGGTCCAAAGTATCAACTTCTGCATTGATACAAAATTTAATTTCTTTGGCTATCCGAGAAGCTCCATCCAAGTATGGCAAACAGTCTTCGAAGAAACCAAAGGAAATCCAATTGCTTACAAGCCAAGCTTCATCCTGTGGTAGTAATATACTCATAGCTATTTTAAGAGGATAAGGCGAGATTTATGTGAAGACCATACACTATTGACATGATTTAACGCAGTTTGTTTTTGTCCTAATGTCATATATCGAATATCTAGAACTACAAAATCAAGACTCTTGCGAAAATGAGAGTCAACAGATGGCAGAAATCTTTCGAGTTTATCAGAGTGAAATTTAGCTTTACCCTTTGGTATGCCTACAAGATCAAAAGTTTTTCCTTGATAGGGACCACTTACAGAAATCCATTCTGCATCACCAGATTTATCTCTTTTAAAACCACCATATCTTTCCTCGATTAGACTACCTACTTCTCCTTCATGTTCTATATATCCTTTTTCGGGATCGTCCCCTAATTCTTTCTTTCTTTTTTGTTTCCTTAAAGTGCCCAGTAATTTTCTACGTTCTTTATTTAGATTACGTTCTTTATTTAGATCTTTACTATTAGATCCGGCTGCTTCCTCAGAAGATTTTCTACTTGTCGATTTTTTTGATGGATCTAAAGGATTCGAATTACCTCTCCTTTTTCTTGGAGGAGATTTTGGTCCACGTGCCGACCAGCGGAGAATTCGCCCAACTAGAGTTTGAATGATTTTGCCTCCTACCATCGATATTAGCAAAATCTTTAATTGTTTTTCTGCCTCTTCGAGAGAAGCTCTTTGCAAAGCTATGTTCTCTCGAATCATTTCCGAAATTCGCGGTGTGCTTGCTGGAGAAAATAATGTCGGTATGACGAATCCTCCTTGTTTTATTCGCCAATACGCATATGCTGACTTAGACTCACTTCCTAATGAAGCAATTGCCTGCTCCCGATCTGGATAGACTCCAGAATATACAACAGAATTGAGGTTTTTTGATTGTTCAGATAAAGAAAGATCAATCCATGAATCTGGCAGGAAAAGAGGTGTTTTGAGCCCATAACAATAAAGAGCATATCCACGCATCAAAATACTACTTGCTATGCCATAACATTGGTTGTCAATATAATCGTTAAAAACAGTTATCCCCCCTGGGTCGTTCGCCTCATCCTCAGGGGTTAGAAATTTAAAGCCTTCTACGTCCATCATCGATTCTGTGGACGGTGCTTTAGGGTTTTTCTCTGGAATTGGTTGGAGGTCAAACTTTCTAAGGCCTTCTAAGTCCTTTATTGATTCTGTAGATTGTGCTTCACGGCCTTCCTCTCTTGATTCTGTGAACGGTGCTTTAGGGCTTTTCTCTCTTGGTTTTGTGGACGGTGCTTTGGGGCTTGCTCCTGAAAATTGTTTACCTGGATTCTCAGCATCAACAAATTTCCCCTGAATCACCCCTGTTGATTGTCCACCTAATTGCTTCTGTGGTGGATGCCGGATGGCAAGCCAGGCCCCTCCAACATATTCCTTGGTTACCGTTATTTTTGTGCCTGATTTAAGTTTTACTGGGCAATTTTTGGGAGTCAAACCTTTGTTGATTGACTGGCATACAGGTGCCTCAGCTTGCTCCTTGAGTAGACGAATTCTGGCACTGTAAGGAGTCTTATTGGGTTTTCGCTGCAATATATTTTCAGAAACATGACTTATTGAAGAATTTTTCTGCGATTTAAGATTGGAGCGTTCAGAGTTTTGTTGACAAATGTGTGTTAACTCATGTGCCAATAACCTTCTCCCTTCTTTTGTACCCGGTTTGTATTGTTCTGAGTTGAACACGATACTCGAACCAGATGTATAAGCACGAGCATTTAAAGTATTTGCAGATTTTGGATTAATGTGTACTCTTACTTGTGAAAAATCGTATCCAAATCGAGGTTCGAAAAAGTTACGAGTCTCCTTCGATAAGGGTTGTCCTCCTCCCTTAAAATTCTGAATATGGTTAGCCACATTTGGCGCTACGGGCATAGCTTGACCTAACATCCCTTTAGATTGAACAACTTCTTCTTCCGCATCCTCCATTTCCCGCTGTACAAAAGACGCCCCTTGACTCTCCAACCGCTTCGGCTGAATCATTTCTTCTTCATCGTCATCGACTTCCGTTTCCATCTGTCGCTGCACTAACGGCGTAATCTGACCCGCAATCGGTTTCATCTGAACCGTTCCCTCATCCTCATCCTCCAATTCCATCTGCCGCTGCACCTGCGGCTCCGGCATCCGCATCACTTGCTCTGCGATCCGATCTGCTTCTTTCTCATACTTATCCCCCGGCCGCCCAATCTTCAGCTTTGGCTGCAGCAAAGGCATTTTTCCTTGTCGAGGCCGCAAAAAATCATGTAGCGGCAATGGCACACTTTTCCCTTGACCATTACCCATCGCTTTTCGCTGCAACGTCAGCGGCTTCTCCCCACAGTCCTCACACTTCCCACTCAGGCCAGCCCCCTTCCCACAGTTACACTTCCGCTGCAAAATCCCCGACGAAACCGTCGAAGCGGAGGACTTATTCTCCGGCGTCACCACCGACTGCTTACCCATCACTCAACCTCCGATAAATCGCCCGAGCAATCCGCACCCCCACCAACCGAGGATTATCCTGAGCAGGCATATTAAACGCAAGATCCCCTAACCCATCAATCTGTTGACTACGAGCCAAAGCCGACGGCACCCCCTGCTCCATAAACAAACGAGCCAATTCCCGCTGCATAGCCGACCCGATCCGGTGACGACTGCTTGCCGAAAAGCCATGTAATACTAGGTGCTCGATATTGAACTGGATCGGTGTGCTGGTTGGTTGGTGTGCAGACGTACTGGGAGCGGGCTTCGACATGAGCGATTCGTCTGAGCTCTCCGTCGAAGCCTCAGCCGTACGGGTTTATTGTAGCGGGGGAGAAAGGGAGGAATGAGACATTCCTGGAACGTTAAAAGCATTTGCCTGTGTGCCCTGAGACTGTTCCATCACACCCATCCCCTCACTTCAGCATCCGTCAGCGTCTTCTCTAACTTCGCATATTCCGTTCTCGCCGACTGCAACAAATGCCGCATCTGCACCGCAGTCCCCTCATCCGCCGCCAAAAACGCCCCATTCAACGCAATTGTCCGAATATTCCCCCCCGTAATATTCAGCTGCGCCAGTCGCTGCCAATCCAACCCATCCGTCGGCAAAGACACCGGAAAAATCCGCCGCCAAATCTCCTGCCGCTGCCCCCCATTCGGAAACGGAAACTGCACCAAAAACCGCAGTCGCCGTAAAAACGCTGTATCAATCGCCGTCTTTAAATTTGTCGTCAAAATCGCCAGCCCCCGATACGCCTCCATCCGCTGCAGCAAATAACTCACCTCAATATTCGCATAGCGATCGTGAGAATCCTTCACATCACTGCGCTTACCAAATAATGCATCCGCCTCATCAAACAACAAAATCGCCCCGCCCGCCTCCGCCGCATCAAACACCTGTCGCAGATTTTTCTCCGTTTCACCAATGTACTTACTCACCACCTGGCTCAGATCAATCCGATACAGATCCAACCGCAGCTCATGGGCCAACACCTCCGCCGCCAGCGTCTTCCCCGTTCCACTCGGCCCCGCAAACAGCGTACTAATCCCCAACCCATTACTGCCCCGCGTCACAAACTCCCAGGTGTCATATACCTTGGCTTGCTGCCGCACCTGGGCCGCAATCTCCCGCAATGCCAGACATTCCCGCTCCGGCAATACCAAATCCTCCCAGGTTGCCCTGGGCACAATTCGCTGGGCCAGATTATCCAATCGCGGCCGCGCCTGTAGCCGACAGGTATCCCACAGCTGCTCCACCAGTTCTTCAGAACCTACATCCTCCACCTGCACCGCCGCCCCAATCGCCTGAATCGTCGATGCATTCAGATGAAACTGAGACACAATCCCCTCCAGCGCCCCATTTAAGTCCGTTGCCTCAGCCGCCAACGCCTGCTGCCACAACAACCGCTGCTCCGCCACATTCGCCTTGGGTACTTCTAGCTGCATGATCGGTCTCTGCTGCAACAACAAAGGATCATCCGCCGTCACCGCCACCTGACCCGTCAAACCCTCCAAAAACGGCACCACCAGCTGCCGAATCTGGCTAGTACTGGCTCCCTCACAGTCCACCAGCAACGCACCCTGGCTCAAAATCGCTTCCCGTTCCCATAGCCGCGTCAGCGCCTCCCGTTCGGCTAGCACCGTCGGCATATCAATTGCCCGCAGCCGATATAACCGTTGACCCAGCGCCCCACAGGCCACCGCCGCAATGGTCGCACCGGTCTCTGGCTGGCTGCCCACCAGCTGGATTGCTGGCCCCACCTCATCCTGACTCCAGATATGCGCCAACCGCTGGGCCAATTGCTGCTGCGACGGTGGCAACGCATCTGACACCGCCACAGGCC
>ERZ1740070.2614-NODE-2614-length-10267-cov-8.629945_pt1 | contig 10267 bp, 7 predicted proteins | sample MGYA00581734_ERZ1740070 | MGnify/ENA primary metagenome ERZ1740070 (study PRJEB43018, sample SAMN04849744) | marine metagenome | isolation source: floating plastic debris | place: Pacific Ocean | collected 2008-09-01 | study: EMG produced TPA metagenomics... | reverse complement strand
TATTTTCATAGATCTCAGTCTGCTAGTAATGCTGTGCAGAATGCACGCAGAAAAGCTGCTGAAATGGCTCGATTGGTTGAAGGTAGCCTTGGATCTCCTCTAAATATTGAACAGCTTGGCTGTGAAGAATTACCGACACATAATGTTACTGAGACTAACAGTATCCAAACACAGTTTACTTTGTGGCAGCAGTCATGTATTACCATGAAAAGCTCTGTAAAGATATTATTTGAACTCAAATCTCGCAAGTGAAGCTTTTTACATGTACCTCAGGCAATCATTTCGCTTATTTGAATAATCTTGTCAGCTGCATGTGTAGAGTGTATTTACTTCAGATGTATCTACTTTATTTCATAGCTTTCAATTCCGTCCGGTTTTTATAAATGCACACAATCCAGTTGATAGTTGAACATAATGATGTTGACCTTTCCAAAGGTATTGCAACTGTTATTTTACGGTTTTTCAGCAAAGGTTGTTTTTGTGTATTTAACTGTCATGTTTCTGTAGTTTGCACAGATGAGGCCATAATCATGGTCAAACCACCTATTGAAAAGCAATAGAATTTTGCTGTGAAAGAACTGATACTTGCTTTTCTTCCTGAATTACAGTCCATTATTTGCTGAACCAGAAAAGAAGAGAGAATCTCATAGCGCCACCACTCCATCCAATTTTGAGTTTTGAGCACTTAGCTTAGCTGCTTAGACCACCAGTCAGATGTGCATCGCTGTCTTTGTAGGAGATCATTAAGAATTTATTGATCATTCACCTAAATCCTTGTTCACCACAGTGGAAAAAGGGCATGATGTTGGGTTTGGTGGGGTGAGTGTTTGGACCTACATTATTACATGCAGCTATAGGAAGTTGTCTGGACTGTAGCATTATGCAAGAGCGCAGTGTCAGTGTCCTTCTACATTTCCATGCCAAATTTAATTGGAAATCTACTATGAAAAATTTATCTTTGATGCGGACAGTGATATCAAAAAATCCCACTTGTGTCCTTATGCTCAAGCCTCTTTTGCCCATTACTAGTATAAGTGCCTTTGTGGTCACACTCATACGAATTTGATGACAAAATTAACCTCCCATAATAATGCAAAATAGTGTATTTTGCATGGTACAAAGTGAGATTTCTCGGCAGCTTTTCGTTGCTGTAAAACTTCCCAGGTCACTTATGTGAAAATGTAGGAGACACTCCCACGACAGAGCCTGAATGTGCATGTAAAACACACTCTTCAAATCAATTTGATGTGAAGACAAGTTTAGAAGATGGTACTTTTTACTCGTCTCTCTCCATGAAGTGGAAAGCAATCAAGAAATTGGAAATAATGGTTGAATTTTTTTTCAGTTGGCACGCAGATCATATTAAGCCCATTGACCACAAAGTTGAAACAATAATTTCGACTGGTCTAGAAAAACGACATGACATACCATCTGAGATATTGTATTCTCCTTAAACATACCCTCTCAGACGTAAAGCCTCCAATTGAAAATCCACCGAAAATATTATTACAAGCTTCCCCCTCCATGAATATACATCATAACTTATCGACCAATTTGAACTACTGAACAATCAGGGAGTAAACTCCCTGGTACAATTCAGACTATTCAACTTTCTGGCATAAAAGATGAGAAGTTGTTCTCTTTATGTGTATGAGTGGACAACCTGAATGCTTATCACGTCAGTATGAGTCTACTTTCGTTATTACTGAGTAGTTCCCACTGTGGTGACACAAATCTGGTTTACTATCAACTTGATATCCCGTTTAGCAGCTTCCCATAATACCGTAATCTAACATTGCACTACAACTGCCACCACTTGATTGAATTATACAGCACAAAAATGGTCACACTGTTGTACTTTAAGCTAAAATTCTGAACCGAGCGAAAATCATTTAACACCTCGGTTCTTGAGAACCAACTACATGTAGTTTGTGTATTGTAACATCAAAGAAACCATTTTAGGCGATATTTTATTGGTAACCAAGTTATTGCGTTAATGAGTGACAGATTTTTTATACACTATTATTTTAGCCATAAGACAATTTTTACCCTTAGTACTTCGTCACATTAAAAATTAATTTCCATGCCAATCCAAAACCAAAAAAAAGTAGAGGCAATTTACGGTTAAAATAATATCTTAATAATATTAAAATCAACTCTGAGCATTAGAAAAAATTTTCAGAACCCTAATAAAATTGAGTTAAATGAAATAGCCACACCCTATTTATGAGACTACAATTAAAATAGGCACAAGTAAAAGATATAGCATATAGTTGGAAATATTGCATATTGATGGAATTTTGTAGTACACAGGTATTTATTAGTAAATGTCATACAGAACATAAAATAAAGGGAAGAGTACTTGAACAAAGTACAGGCAGTTTCTTCTATTAGATGACAAGTTGGATTATCTTTTTGAGAAAGCTGGAGACCTGGGCTGAGTGAGGGCTTTCTCACTTAACTTAATTTGTAACGGTTTGTAATGCTTGATTGGAGCGGGTTTGATGATTGTTTCCTGTCTCTGTCTGATTAGCTCTCGACGTTCCTCCTCTTCCTGTCTGCGTCTAAGCTCCGCCTCTAGCTTTTCAGTCTCCGCCTGCTGTTCTCGCTTCCTCAGCTCATACTCTTTCCTCTCCTCAGCTCGTCTAGTCGAACTCAACTCCACATTCAGAGGTGCTAAAGCAACAGTGGAACAATAACAGACATTAATAAGACAAATAATTGGACATACATGTATGCTTATGCCAAGCCTCCCCCCTCTCCCCAGACAAATGACAAAGAACATTTGCCAGTGTACATAGAATAAACATACTCCCACACAACTCCATACATTCATGCATACACACGTACAGAACATACCTGTTGTTTTCGGAGGTTCTTTTTTCGGTACAAAAGGTTGTCTTTTCAGGACATCAGCAGGCTTGGCATGTACTACAGTTGCTTCCAACATGCGAGCGTTTTCCTCCTCGATCTAAACAGACAATCACAATGAAAGAAAACACAATACCTGTATTGCAAAAATGTTCACAATTCTTCAATAACCGATGTGAGTACCATGGCTAGGTTAGCACTTTTGATCTGAAGGGATTCCTAACTTTCATAGCAGGTTTTTTTCTACTGCATATATAATACCATCCATATCTATTTCATAAATTTCCATGACCGAAGCTTGCAGCCATAGAAATTAATTTGGAGCGTTCCTCTAAGAGCCGTTGAAATATGTGGGTAAAAGGGGTCAGGTCTGCTGCACTATTAGGAAGGTAGCGATTATGGCATTGTGCAAACGGTATGCGAAAACAACACCTATCCACTTTGCATAGAACACTATGTAATCCATAGAGGAAGGAAGTAAATCAAAGAAGCTCAGCAGAATGTGCAAACTGAGGTTGGCTACACTGGTCGACCAACATAAACTTCATGGGTTTATTATATCTTCGCAGCTGGTTGCTTGCTCACAACCACTTTGTGTGTGGCACAAACGGGTAATACAGGCTTGTTTGGTACTAGAATATAAATTGATCTTGTACTAATGGTACATTTCCTGTTGACCTTTTGTTTGAAGCGTTCTTGTTGAGTCTGTCCCCTCTCATCGATCCTCAACTGGAAAGGTTCAGGCACAGTGGGAGGTAAAACTAGTCTCTGTGGTAACGGTGATGGGGATGGCGGCAGCGGATTGGCCTTAAACTCTCGAAGCTGTTATTTAAAAAATAAATTGTAAGATAAATAGTTTTTTACACTCAAGATTTGTGAAAATTGGCAAAAAAGCTATGATCTCCAGAGGCCTAACTAATAACGTAGAATTTTCATGTAAATATGCCCAAGGATGGAACAACAGCACACGGGTTCAATATCATTTCATGGACTTCCAGTACATGTAGCATGCTGTCTTTTTTTGATGAGAAGTTTTGACAATTCTACATCTCCTAATCAGATTTTTTATGATGATACATACATACATAATGTCACAAACAGTAATGTATGTTTATGCTGTTTGGATAATGTATATGACTCAAATTTTTGGGGCAGCACAAAGCAACACTCAAATCCCTAACCCAAAGATAAGCCGCGATGGAGCTTCAAGTCCAATCTGAAAAACTGCACGCATGTTGATACATACAATATACATTAATCTTGTATATATTCATGTTTGATATCAATACAAAAAAGGGCATATCCATATTGCAGTTATTTTGTTGGTTATTTAAATTCCCAATTAGCCTGATAGACTACTAAGTGGTCGAATCAAGATTGACTCTCCATTACTCAGCCAAAGATTGGTTGATAATGGAAAACAATGAAAACACAACTTAGCAAATTAAAGTGCCGTATTTGAAGGGAATTCTAGACTAGAGAACCGGTAGTGTGGAGGTGTTAGACATACCTTTCTCTCCTCTTCCTCGACTTTCTGCCTCAGCTCAGCTCTCTTACGCTTTATCTCTTCATCTTTACTCTCAAACGTAAACGGCTCTACAGTTGTACATTTATGACTGAGCTTCGGCTGGAATACTGGACCCGCTTTAGGAACAGGGTTGTACTTTATCACTGGCTTTTCCTGAAACACACAAAAACTAGGATTGAACGTCCATCATAAATAAAAGTTATACAAAGTTATACAAATTGTCTTATAGGCCTTCCATTGCATTGCCTACACTGATAGGTATTTACGAATTATAAATCAGTGATAGGATACAAATATACCAAAGATAAAAATATATATGTTTCATCATAGCTTGTCTTGTCACAAATAGATAACAGATTCAGCTCACTGAGCAATTACATTTTGATTCTGATTATGGAACAAGGTGACAGGTATTTTCCGTATATTTCCGAAAAAAATCAATTCACTACTATTTGCCCGTTTAAACTTACCTCGGATAAAAATCAAGTGAAAACACAGTGAAGGAGTGGTCTGAGCACAAATGACTGCCATTTTCTAACTCAGCACCCTTGAAAACCCTTACATAGAATCATTGACTAACCTTATCTATAAATTTTTAATTTTTGATTTTTTTACTCTTTGAAATTCTCTGCCTAATCCTGCCTAATTGGGGGGGGGAACTCTCGACAGTCATGCATGCTAATATACGCCCATGGAATACTGCAATTCAAATTAGTTATTTCCACATTTTCCATACCTCTTTCATGGTGACATTCTTCTCTGCGTGTTTAGCTACTCTTGAATCAGTAGCAAACTTGATTGGTAACGGTTCAGTGAGGGCAATATGCTCCTTGTGACGTACACCAAGTGCCCCACCTTCAAATATCCTTTTGTCCAGTGGTACGGCTTTGAACTGCTGACTACAATGAGCACTTTCATATGGAAAAGCGTCCAATTTTCAGTTGTAAGCCACAGCATTAATTTGCACTAAATTGATTTTTTGGGAACACAATTTATGCAAAATATCGTAATAATGGCTGCGACAGCAAGCCAATTTCAGTACTTATAACTTGAATGTATATCACTGACACTTAAAATTTCCATTTGTTCCTGTGTACAGAATAAGCCTCAACAGATGTATGCAAATATCATAATTTATAATGAAATATGTAACGAATATAGACTCAAATTGACAAATCTTCAAAGGGAAGCCTTCCCACCTGTTTAGGCACAGTGCCCATAAAGTTAGATTTTCTAATGTCAGTGGAAGGCTCAATGTCTTATTATAAAGGTTTGATAGTTGAAAGAGAGTTCATCATATGTGTGCCTCATATGTGAATGTGGGACCTCAGTGCCTTTCAAAAATACTTCTCTTGCATATAATGCATATTTCTTGGCATTGAGAGAATATGGTAAAATTGTGCCCTAGACATTGGGCACAACTCAAGGGTCTAAATATATATTTTTTGTTAAGAATTTGAGAGAGGAGGTTCCAAGGAGCTATATTTTAACACATTTATTTAGCTAAGTAATTTTATCGATATTCAGTCTTTCCACCATACTGTAATCTGGGAACATTCAGTATACTGTCAAAATAGCTGTGAGTGCAATGTCCTCAAACAGAATCAAGTAGATTATTGATAAAACTTACTGTTTCATTTTCTCGAGTTCCTGTTGCTCTCTCTGTTGTGGGTTGGGGATTCTGGGTGGTCTCTCTCTTGACCGGGTCTGCAGTTTTGGGCTGTGAGGTACTGTGACAGTGGGCTTTGTATATACATCGTGTTTTGGTGTTGATCCTGAAATATGTGTAAGTCATTCTGAATAAGCACTAAATCAAATTTTGTAGGCGGCTGTCATCTCAGCAAACGTGTTGAATAATGGTGAAAAATTCTAGTTGTCTCAAAAATACAGGCATAGTAATAAAAGCCTATATATGCTGTCTGTCTCAATAATACCTTACCTTTATCAGAAAGTGAAGAGGTAGATCTACGATGAGTACTGGTACGATCATATATCGATCGTTTAGCCTTCACCTGCGAATATAGAACGATGCAATGACAATTGGAAGACTATAGAAATATAAATGTAAAAATGGTTTAAATATAACAAGGATTGGATGCTAACAAAGACTGATGTGCTCGGTTGGCCTAGTACATGTATATAGTATGTACTGATAACAGTGGTTTCTCTACCTCATCAGCAGATCACACAGACACAGAGCTTTACCTGTGCATCCGCGCGTGTGTTCATAGCATGCTGCTTGTTAGCTGAGGTCCCTGAGGGTAGGGTGGGAGGCTTCCTCTCTTTTCTAGCTGAGTTACCGCTGGTAATGGACCTCAATCCGACCTCATTCTGCTTCTTGAGACTCGCCATCTCTTCTTTCTCTCGCCTCACTCTCTCAATCTCCAATTCCTCTGAAGACTTTACCGGAGTCTGTCTGCTCTTAAATCTGTCATTAAAAAAATGAAGCAGATGAGAAGTCACCAATGAAACACTTCATGTGCTTCTGTGTATAAACATAGTAGTAGATTGGCAAAATAGGCCTACAGAGGTTTTCCTCTTGATATCTGTGAATGGTTTTCACCTAATGAGGAATAGTTACCTTCAAAACTTGGATATCGCAGTTGGCGGGCACTTGATTATGATTACCGTATATAAATATGGTAAAATGCAGATCAAGTTCATTCTTTGGGCCTTGTTGATTTTTACTTAAGCTGTCGTGAAGTGACTTTCTGTGACTTTAAAAAAAGAGAGAATTAATGATAACAGCCATCAATTTTTATGCTGTGTTTTGGTAAACCTATAGGATGCAACGAAAACTCTGGCTGATGCAACCTTTTTATTTGTCTGGTAATGACCAGCATGGTGTATGATGTACTGACCTCATGAAGTTGGGAGTTCGTGGTATGGTATTTCTGGGCTGCTTAGGAGGTTTGCTTTCATCTTGTTCAGAGTGTCTCCTCTTGGTTGGTGAGATGTTCGAATTCTCATGCATTTTAGCTTTCACTGCTGCAGTTGGCCTCATCAGTCTGATAAAATGAATAAAATTGATGACATAAGATTGTCCTTTTTAGGTTCAATAGGACATGTAAACACTGGAGGTACCTGTTCTTATTGGAAATTTCCAATTATGGTTATATGTCGCTCGGTCTTTTTCTGATTGGTTGTTCATCACTCATTCAAACTGATTGGACGATACTGGATTGCAGCTATTGTTATAAGCTAAGCTACTCATACAATTTGATATTTTACAATCAATGTAATTTAAGCTCTACAGTATGCAGGCCGCATTTCACAAGAGTGTTGAGTGTTGTTGGATTTGGGTTAAATAACAAACATGAGACAGGCATGAGTGAAGATAAACAAACCTAAACTGAGTTAACTTACCAACCTAAATACTCAACATTTCCACAACATGCTTGCTCACCTTGATAGAGAGGGTGATACGCTTCTAGCAGGATTTCGAAGGCTTGAGACAGAGGAATGTTCATCTCTGGCAGGCAGTGAGGACTGAGAAGCAGCTCTAGATCTGAGTTTGGGCGTTGGGCCGCTGCCGTGAAGAGCACTGACTGCAGGAGCTCCAGCACTTGAGGTCCTCTGTCTGATAGATGTATATGAAGCTTTGCTAGCCGCACTGCTGTCTGCGGCAGAGGCAGCATTCTGAGACCTTGTTCTTGTCCTCAAAGGCTTTAGAGGAGACTTCTTGCCTTTGAAAGGTGTACCAGAGTGTGCAGGTCGTAATGGTCGAGTAGTAGAGCTTGTTCTCTTCAGCTTTTCAGTCTGCTTAGGTGATGCTCCTGAAGATCGTCGTACACTAAGAGGCTGGATTTTGTGGGGAGACACTCTTGCCCCAACACTACGCCTCACACTCTTGGGATCTGATGCAGCTGGCTTCTGATTTAGATTTCCAGTACTGGCTCTTGTAGCTTTCATTTTGTTGCCAGGTTTCAAACCTTGATTGCAGATTGGTGAGTTGGGTTTCGATGTATTTGTGTGATCTGCAACTTTAGATGAATACTTCTGAACTAATGGTGAGCTGACGGACGATCGCCTTTTCACTGGATAAGACTTCGGTTGTGGATAAGGTTCTCCATCAGACGCATGACGAGTAGACTCTTTAGGGGTGTTGGCAGCAGGGGACAGGTCAAGGACCGTCGGAGGAGCATGAGTAGCTGGGGATACTGGTGGGGCTTGCTGCAGCTGTGTTGGTGTGAGAGTTGAATTCATAGCACTCTTACTAATTGAGCGTGTAACCCTCCTCGAATTATCCAGCAATAGCGGACTGGCATTAACTGGAGTATTAGCAGAGATAGCTCTACAAAAGTAATTCAGTATCATCAATCATCAGACAAAAAGCGAATTGAATAAAGCAACCAAGACAGTCTTACTTGTTTTTTGTTGTGAAAACATACAGTACAACATTTTTTTTGTTATGAAATCATACAATGTTCAATTACACCAAACCATTAGTCCTGCATGTGCCTAAAAGCCACAGATCAAAAATAAAAATGAAATACTGCATTACTGTAATTTAAAAAATATTACGTATGCTTAGAACATATCTGACAAGTCACAATAGTGTAAGATCTCAACTGGCCCAAGTGCGTCATGTTATATCAAGCAACACATCATCCAAAATTTTGTCTTTTCCCTGACGGTTTGGTTGCTGCCCTGGGGGTGTTTGTTTTAGTAAAACAGACTTATGTCTGAGATCAAGCAAACAAAATTGAGACTGTTTTGACCGCATATGAATGATAAACTCTGGTTTTAGAGGTCAGACTAAACATGTAGGGCCTAAATTTTTATTTAAACTTTTAGCTGAGCTATTATTTGTCTGGTTTGCCTCTCAATTGAAACAGTACCCATAAACCACAAGGTTTGAACAAACAAGTTTTTGAACCCTAGTTGAAATCCTCATCTGAAACTCAAAGTCCTGTTGAACACAAAATCCTAATTATAAATGACCCTAGTTTTCTCCGGTCATCTGAGAAGTAGAACTACATTCAGACACCAGAAAAGGATGCATAATGTGTAAATTATGATTCACCGAGACGAACTCATGAGAAAGACCATGTTTACTTACAGTGGGGAACTTTTACCCTTTGATGCGCTCCTCAATACTCTTGGTGTAATATTGCCAATATCTCGTAAAACATTACCTGGACTGCGAAAGCCCATCTTGTCCAATTGGGATGCAAGGGATGCTGTGCTATTCTCACCAACAGTCTTCCTATCTAGAAGCAATATAATTAAAAAAGGTTAAACGATTTGAAGGACATCAATCCACATCTTCAGCAATACAACAGGTCTCACAGTGAGAACTTTAGTCTAACACTTTAAGGTTTTCTATTGCAATTGTCACTAAATAGAATCTTGGTTATTCCGACATAACTCGTTACTCCGGATTTTAAAATATCAGCAGAAGAATGTTCGTTGGCAAAACGTAGAGTATGTATGTTGCCAAACTTTTCCTTGCTCCGATAAACCAGGAAAGTTGAGGCATTTCTTTATATGATGATGAACCTTTGAACAAAACCAACCTCAAATGCTAAAAAAACTCATGCAAGCCAGCTGATTTCCGGTAAATTTTGCAGTTTAGGCCTACCTGTGCTGTGGATTTGATTGAGGCCTGATGATGAATTTGAATCATTATTGAATAGAATAGTGAATGAATGCCATCAGGGAGGGTGGGATCCCACCCTCCCTGATGCCATGATAGATAAGATAGAATTGAACCAATGAAAGGTATTAATTTAGGCACACTTTCAAAGACTTACCACACAAGTAAATAAATGGTTTCATCAGCATCATCATGCCTATGGACATGGTGGTGATGATGATTGAATGATTGATGATGAATTGATTGATGATGAATGAAATTGAATTGTA
>ERZ1740070.2612-NODE-2612-length-10272-cov-3.779289_pt1 | contig 10272 bp, 12 predicted proteins | sample MGYA00581734_ERZ1740070 | MGnify/ENA primary metagenome ERZ1740070 (study PRJEB43018, sample SAMN04849744) | marine metagenome | isolation source: floating plastic debris | place: Pacific Ocean | collected 2008-09-01 | study: EMG produced TPA metagenomics... | reverse complement strand
CATGGCGCGATCCGCCACTGATCTAAAGCTAGCTTTGAATGTGATCGGTGGCCCGGACGGCGCTGCATCCTCTGCGCTTTCATATCAGACGCCGCCGGCGCGCCACACCCAACTCAAGGCGTTCAGGGTTGGCTATGCGATGTCTCATCCAGATGCCGAACCGGACGCGGCATCCATGGGGGTTTTGACCGAGCTTGTAGACTCCTTAGACGGGCGGGTCGCGCGGTTGACAGAAGGTTGGCCAGAGGGCGTTGATCCTCGACGCCAGCGTGATTTGCGCCACTATTTTCGCGCCACGATCGGGACAATGATGACGTCTCCAGAAGAGGCGAATGAAATCGTTGACCTGTCTCAAAAGGATGGTCCCGCTTGGACCGTGGGCGACTATTACGGTGCCTATAATCAAGGGTTTTCGGATCGCCGCGCGGACTTCGTCGCGAAGGAAATCGAACGCCTGCAGCTTCGGAACGCATGGCAGAGTTACTTCTCAGAATTCGATGTCTTTTTGATGCCTGTTCAAACGCGCACGGCGCGCGAACATGGCGGTCTGACAGATGAAGAAGCATTTGCCTCTCATCTCTGGTTTGCCGCTGCCACGGTCACCGGATTACCTGCGACCACCGCGCCAGCGGGGATTGGGGCTGACGGTTTGCCAGTCGGCGTGCAGATCCTCGCGCCACACCATGAAGATGCCACGTCAATCGCCTTTGCTGAGGCGCTCGATCGCGAGGGGATCGGCGGCTTCCAAACACCACCAATGTTCCTCTAGCGCCCGCATAAACCCCCACATTCCTTAGACTAAGCACTCGGAGCAAACTCATATGACAAACCGTATTGGAGCCGGACTATTGTTTTTCGCCTGCGTGGCGCTTCCCATCATCATCATCGATTACATTCGGATCATGTCAGGGTTCGACGGTGGTCCCGACGCCCCGATGACGCTTCGTGCCGAGTATGCCCAAGGCATCCTGCCAGCCGCATCCCGCGGATGGCTCTTTGAGTCGCTCGCGATTGCCTTCATCGCAACAGCTGGCTTGATCTTCATGGAGCGAAAGAGCCGAGCCGGCTGGGCCTTAGCGGCAGTCGGCGCTCTAGTCACGATGCCCATGTATCCGGTCATGTTGGGGGGCTATAGCGCAGTCTTGACCAGCCCGGATTTAGACGCGCAGATGTTCGCGATTTTACGGCGCATCGCCTCGGTAGTGTTCCATATTGGTCAATGCTTGATGATGCTCGGCTTTGCTCTCGTGCTAATATTGGAAATCTCTGCGCCTGACCGGGTCTTGCCCACCTGGCTGCTGGGAGTGGGCGCCTTAGCGAACGCCATCGCCGGCCTGGTCTTTCTGCTTCTGCACTTTGGACTATTGAGCAGCTTCATGATTGGTGGCCCGTTCGGCATAATCGGCTTCATCGCCATGGCCATGTTTGGCTTTCAATTGTTCCGAACCCAAAGCACCGTGTGAGCCATCAAGGCGTATACTGCACTCAGCCTAATCCGTGCATAAATGGTGCCCCCACACGGACTCGAACCGCGGACCTACGGATTACAAATCCGTTGCTCTACCAGCTGAGCTATAGGGGCACTGGCGGCTCCTTTATCTTGCGCCTCGGCAAAGCGCAAGGCGTCATGACAAGATCATGCAGTTGCCACAATTCATCCTCGAACCGGCATGATTTCGCCTTCCGCGCCCCGGATCTTCAAATCCAAGCAAAGAGGGGAACTGACCATGATCAAAACGCTGTCGACCGCCGCCATTTGTCTTGCTTCTGCAAGTTTCGCCGCCGCTGCGCCTTTGCCGGCCCCACCGACCGCGGTTTACACCCCTTCCGCACAAACCGATTGTGCTGGCGAAACACTGCACGTCTATTTCCCAGAGGGCACAAGCGCCCTCACCCCAGCCTCTCGCGCGCTGTTGCAAGCGGCACAAGCGCGCCTGACGGGCTGTATTCTCGGGCAAGTCTCTCTCACCGCTTCGGCGGACGATGCCCGCAATGACGCGCAAGCCGAAACCCTGTCAGCGGCGCGGATTGAAGCGGTCTCAACCGCTCTCGAGACCTATGAGCTCTCTGGCATGCGGGTCTCCGCTGAGCCGCGCGCTGAAGATGTTCACGCCTTGTGGACACCCATGGATCGCAAAGTCGAGATCCGCGTGACGGCTTGGGCGCCCGAGGTCAGCTAGCAATGTTTCCTCCCAGAAGCTCCCACCTCCCTGTGGTGGCTCTCACTCAAAACCCCCGGACGGTGTGAAACCATTCCGGGGGTCCTTTTTTATCGACTATTGAAAGTCGTCGCGCGCTAGTCGAAGAAAGACAAGACCGCACACGCCGCCACAAAGGTCAAAACGACGTGGCCGCTATTGATGAGCAATAATTCCCAGGAATGCGATGGCGAATAGACATAAGCATACATCATCAATGGCACGCCGATCAAAAGCGCCATCCAAAGCCCAAACAGCGCGGCTGTATCGAGCTTGCTGATGCTCTTTTGCTTCATATGCCACCCGAGCCCGAAGGTGAGCAGCAGCGAAATAACAAATCCGGCGGGCATCCAAAGCGGGCTTTGCCCCTCAAACATTTCCTGTGTGAACCCACTGGCGGTCATCCAGACTTCGCTAAATAAGAGCCCGAACCAGAGCGCCCCTAAGATCCACATAGCGAGTGCGCCGAGCACGACGCCTAACGCATTTACCCCTGCAATTCTTGGCATAGTTCCCTCCTAAGGATGTTTCTTTTATCCAATCTCGCGCTAAGAACGGCCCAGATCTCGTGTCCGAATCAGCCTTACGCGAGGTAAAGCTTTGTAAAGGAAGATGAATCTTGAGTAAACGCCGGATCTTAATCACCTCGGCCCTGCCATACATCAATGGCATCAAGCATCTCGGGAACCTCGCTGGCTCGCAGCTGCCAGCGGATGTATATGCCCGTTTTCAACGTTTAAGCGGTCACGAAGTGATGTTCATCTGCGCCACTGATGAGCATGGCACACCAGCCGAACTCGCTGCTCAAGCGCTTGGCAAAACACCTCAAGAATATTGCGACCACTATCACGAGATCCAAAAAGGGCTCGGCGATGGGTTTTCACTCTCTTTCGATTGGTTCGGTCGCTCGTCCAGCGATGAGAACAAGGCCCTCACCCAGCATTTCGCGCGTGTCTTGGAAGACAAGTGTCTGATTGAAGAGCGCGTCTCGAAACAGGTTTACAGTGTCGACGATGGACGCTTCCTGCCCGACCGCTATGTGGAGGGCACCTGCCCGCATTGTGATTATGACAAAGCGCGCGGGGATCAGTGCGATAATTGCGGGCGCTTGCTCGACCCCGTGGACCTGATCAATCCCTATTCCGCCGTGTCTGGCGGCACCAATATAGAGATCCGCGACACGGCTCACCTCTTCCTGCTGCAATCGAAAATGCAGGATACGATCCGCGAATGGGTCGAGGCCTCTAAAGACTGGCCACAGCTCGCCCGGTCGATTGCACTTAAATGGTTGGATGAAGGTCTGCGCGACCGCGCGATTACGCGCGACTTGAAATGGGGCGTGCCGGTCTTGGATGCGCAGGGCAATCCGCGTCCCGGCTTTGAGGAGAAGGTCTTCTATGTTTGGTTCGACGCGCCGGTTGAATACATCGCCGCAACCGAAGAATGGGCAAAAGCCAATGGCGGCGATTGGGAGCGCTGGTGGCGCACCGATAAAGGCGCCGAGCAGGTCGAATATGTCGTATTCATTTGCAAGTATAATGTCGCCTTCCACACGGTCTCTTTCCCGGTCACGATTTTCGGATCGGGTGAGCCTTGGAAGACGGTCGACAAACTCAAGGCCTTTAACTGGGTCACGTGGTATGGTGGCAAATTCTCGACCAGCCAGAAGCGCGGTGTCTTCATGGACCAAGCACTGGAGCTGCTCCCGGCTGATTATTGGCGCTGGTATTTGATGGCCAACGCCCCTGAAGGCTCGGATGCCGCGTTCACCTGGGAAGGGTTCCAAGCCGCGATCAATTCGGACCTTGCCAATGTGCTTGGCAATTTCGTCAATCGGATCACCAAATACACTGTCAGCAAGTTTGAAGGCGCGCTGCCATCGACGGGTGTCGCGGGCGATGATGAGGCTTGGATGGAAGGCGAGTTGAAAGCAAGCCTCACCCGAATTTCAGAGTGCTATGAGGCAATGGAGTTCCGCAAAGCCGCCGCCGAAACACGGGCGCTATGGGCCGCGGGCAATGAGTATCTCACCCGGGCCGAACCTTGGGTAAAATATAAGAACGATGTCGACGCGGCCGCTGTCGGTGTGCGCACCGGGCTCAACCTGGTCGCGCTGTTCGCGATTGTGGCGCAGCCTCTCATTCCGAATACGGCAAAGACCATACTCGACACGCTTGGCGTGCCGGAGGACAATCGCAACTGGCCATCGCCGGACGATGACGGTCTGTTAGACGCCTTGCCCCACGGTCTGCCGATCCAGGCCCCGCCAGTTCTGTTCCAAAAGATCGAAGATGCGATGGTTGAAGACTGGACCGAGCGGTTCGGCGGCGAAGAAAGCTAAGCCATGCCCCTTCAGAACCGCGTTGATCCCTTTGGCCTTGTTCACGCGGTGCCTGATCGTGGAACCATGATGGGCAATCGCGGCGGCTGTTTTCACACCGAAGAGAAAAGGCTCAAGCCGACCCATTGGAAAACTCGGCAATGGATCACCTGCGTCCTAGAGTTCAAAGACCGTCAACGCGAACTGATGGCTGAGCGGCAATATACGGAGCTGTTTTTCCTCGATGAGGTCACCGCCCTCGCGGCAGGTCATCGACCTTGTTATGAGTGCCGCTACACGGACGCAAAGCGATTCCGAGAGGCTTTGGTGCGGTCCGGTGTGTTTCGCTATCGCCCGAAAGCGAGCGATCTCAGTGACGCCATCGCCGGCGAGATCCAAGCCGTGCTGAAAGGCAAGTCGGAGCGCGAGCAAGTGGCCGTCGAAGACCTGCCTGATGGCGCGATGTTCACCACGGGCGCAAGCGCCTTTCTGAAATGGCAAGATGCGGCGCATCGATGGGGTTTCGCAGGCTACGAAGCCCCCGCCGCCCCGCCGAGCCATGCGGTGCGTTTAACCCCACATATTACTTGTCAGGCTCTGACGCACGGATACGTCCCGCAAGTGCATGAGAGCGTGCGCGTTTAATCAACCGGACGCGTCACGATCAGCTCATTGATCCGGTTCGCCTTCTGTTTAGCGAACAGGACATTGTGGAGATACCAAACCTCTCCAGTGGCCAGCGTAATCTCAATATCGCCCGTAATGATCAGGCCGAGCATGCGATGGCGTAGAAAGTCATCTTTCAGATATTTACACCGTGCGTTCGCCCCGCTTTCGGCCCGGTCGCCACTGCCCCAAAAGACTCGCTCGCGGACTTGCCCCGGCGCAATTTCATAGAATTTCACTTTGTCGAAGCCGAAGATCATGATCGCCCACATGACAAAGACCGTCACACCGACAAACCAATAGAAAGCCGGGCTCATGCGGATATCGAGCCCGCCAATGAACGCAGCGATCGGACCGGACAGGTTGGCGGTCGCCAGCAAGATCGCACCGATGGCAAGGATAAGCCCGAGGATCACAGAATTGGCTCCGCGCAGTTTCACTGTGGTCGAGAAAATCACGAAGACGAGGACAAAGACAAAGGTCTGCCCCTGCACACGCTGCGCCGCTTCCGTGCCTTCACCGCCGACAAACAGCGAAATGAAGCCGAACACAAAGCCCAAGAGCCAGATCGGCCACCAATAGAGGATTGGCGAATGGGTATAGACTTTTAGCTCGCTGAGCTGGTTCAGCGCATCTTGGACTTGGCTCGGCGTCGCAACCGGCGCCGAGGCTGGTTTCGCGGCCTCTGCCGGTTGGGGTGTCGGTGTTTCGGACATGCCTGGTCCCTCCATCGCTGAAGGGATCTTAGCAAGGCAGACGCCCAAAACAAATCGATTTCTTGTCGGCGAGCCTCGCTTAGGTCGCGACGTCGTCCTCAGCATTCTCCAGGCGCTGCAACTGCTGCTGTTGCAGAGCCAGGAGTGCCATGCCGCGGAACAGTGGGCCGCGTTTCTCTGCTGTCTTGTAGCTGAGCTGCTTATAAACTGTGATCATGCCATTACAGATCGTCTCATTGTCGCCGCCGCCACGTTTTTCAGCTTCCAACAAGCGGATCATATCGCCGACTTTTGGCTCGACGGAGGTCATGTTGATCATCCAATTCAAAACTTCTTTTTGCGAGGCCGCGCGGCGATTGCGTGTCGTCTTTTCATCGCTCAGCAAGCTGATGATGAGTTGCAGTTCGCGTTTGCGCAAAGCGGGTGGATACTCGTCCACTTCTTCCGGCATAAGCCCCTCAATAGAGCGCACGCAGTCGCCCGGATTCTCGGCGTTCAAATGTGTGTAGGTTTCGATCGTGACATCGATCATCTCTTTGATGTTCTCGTCACTAGCGACCCGAGACAGGCGCAGAATTTCCGACAGGAATTTTTCGCGCATCTGCATACCCGCGACGAAGCTCGCTTCACGGGTCGGACGTCCTCGGCTGAACTCTCTCACAGCGATGTTGCGAAACTCGTTGTAGAGCGCTGGGCGGGTGTTCTGCAGTACGAGAAAGATCTCGCCATACATATCGCCTTCATCGGCAAGGCGCTGGACTTCACTATCAAACATAGCCGGATCAACAGGTTCCCCACCGCCACAGGCGGATAGACCGAAGACACTGACAGCCACAAAGGCGGCTTTGACGGAATTACGAATACTCATCTCTATCCCCGCAGCACACCTCTAAGCGCGCCGCTTGCTTTACACAGTCATTGTCCCGACCATGACAGAGTTACCTTAATATGCAGATAAAGCGGGCTTCGCGTTTCGAACCATCTCAGTAATCTGCGCGCTCTGCTCAGCGTCATGAAGCCCGCCACCCTCGCTTTGTTCCAGCAAGGGTAGCTACCGTGGCGGCACCCCTAGTCTGCGCCATTCCAGCCACTAGGTGTAAATACAAAGACATAAAACAAGGGAGCGCTTCATGGACGTCAGCACCGCCATCAAGCAACGCATTTCAACCCGCGGATTCTTGGAGACGCCGCTACCAAAAGCCGAGGTCGAACAGTGGCTAAAAGATGCCCAAAGATCCCCCTCTGGCGGCAACCTGCAGCCCTGGCGCGTGATCGCGGTCACCGGCGAAGAACGTAATAAAATTGTCCAACTGGCGGCTTCAAAACTGACCGCAAACCCGCGCGGCGAACCCACCGATTATCCAATCTACCCAGACTATATCACGGACGCGCAAAACGCCCGGCGCTTTCGGGTTGGCGAGATGATGTATGAAAAGATTGGCATCCCGCGCGACGATAAAGCCGGCCGCATGACGTGGTTCATGCGCAACTATAATTTTTTCAATGCCCCGCTCGCTCTATTCATCATCATGGATGAGCGCGTCGGCCATGGCCAATGGGGGCATACCGGCATGTTCATGCAAACGCTTTGCTTGCTCGCCGAAGAGCGCGGCTGGGGCACCTGTATGCAAGAATGCTGGGGCATCCTGCGCCCAAGCTTGAAAGAACATTTCGGTCTCGAAGAGCATGAAATGGTTTGGTGCGGCATGGCCGTCGGCATCCCGGACAAGGACGATCCGGTCAACGCGCTCTACACCGAACGCGCAGGCCTAGACGAAGTTGCGGAGTTCCGCGGCTTTTAAGCCTCAGCATCATCGCCGCAGGGTTTATTGGGCGCGATGAGGCAACTCGAATTGGTCAATCCGGCTGTCTTCAGAGACGCCGAAAGCAAGCCATTCCTTGACCAATGGATGCTCTAGCAAGCGCTCCATATAGGCCGTCGCCTCGGCGCTTAGATCTACGCCATACGTTTGAAATCGCGTCGCAATGGCCGAGAAGATGATATCTACCGCGCCAAAGGATTGAAACATCCATCCAGTCTTTGTCCCGGCCGACCGCTCGAACAAGGATTGCACGCGCAATATGTCCTCGGACACTTCTGTGTCGATGGTGGCCATCCGATCTCGGCCTCTTGTGTTGACGGGCATGGCCGAGCGCAGGGCGGTCATCCCCGAATGTACTTCGCATGCATATGACCGAGCGAGCGCACGATCGGCTTCTGCCTTTGGCCATAGACCTCGATGGCGCTCGTCTAAGAACTCTATAATCGCCAACGTGTCCCATATCACAGTGGAGCCGCGGCGAAGCACCGGAACCATACCTGTTTCTCCGCCGAGGGATTGAACCAATTGCCGCGACTCTGGGCGATACACTGACACGTCGGTCATCGTGAAAGGCGTCTCCACTAGACGCAATGCCAGCCACGCCCGCATAGACCAAGACGAGTAATTTTTTTCACCAATAATCAGGTTGTATATGTCACTCATCACGCGCCCCTTCTTCTTCGAGCAGCTCGTTAAACTCGAGCACATTGCCATCAGGATCCCTGAAAAAGCAGGTGAGACGCCGCTCCCAATTCACCGGGCCTTCCGTGATCACAACGTCATTTTTCTTCGCCCAATCCAAGAGTTCCGTGAGCCGCGGCACAATGAAAGCAGCGTGTGTATAGCCGGGCCATTTCTGATCCACATCCATCAGAATATTCTTTTGTCCTGCATAGGGTGTCCCGTTAAAAATCAGTGCGATACGCACGCCGTGCGCATTTACGATCTCCGCGACGCGCTCATGTGACTGTTGTTCATCCACCTCAAATCCCAAAGACCTATAAAAGCTTAAAGCCCGAGTGCGGTTGCTCACGCGAATGCCGACATGATCGTAAGACTGAATATCCATCGATGATTGCTCCATTTGAGACGCGGATAAGTCATCCACGCGCGAACGACTAGAGAAATGAAATTGCTATATAGATGAATTTATTTCACTCTATGCTGATGAGTGTTCCACGTAATCACCGCCCACCGTCGCTGCGCTCGCTGGCCGCTTTTGACGCGGCTGCCCGGTTGGGGAGCTTCGCCGATGCGGCTGCAGAGCTGAATTTAACTCCTAGCGCCATCAGCCATAGCATTCGCAGTCTTGAATTGGATTTGGGGTTCGATCTGTTCAACCGCTCAGGCCGCGGGATCATTCTTACACCAGACGGTCAAGTGTTCGCGACCAAGGCCCGACTTAGCCTGAGCTTTCTCGCTGAAGCATTTGGCAAAACGGAGATTGGCGCAAAACCGACGCTGCACGTTTCCACACTGCAATCGATCGCATCGCATTTGCTCATTCCCGCTCTCGATACGTTTCGCGCCACCATGCCAGACCTGTCACTCGAGCTCACGCTGACAGAGCGACTGGATCCGCTAACGCAAGATCGCGCAGAATTAGCCATTCGATTTGGTCCGGGAGAATGGCCGAATGCCTCGGCTGAGCGCCTGGCGGATGAATCACTGATTGCCGTCTGCAGCCCTAGCTTACGGAACAGTATAGATGGCGACAGCCCGGACCTAAGCGGGCTCCCGTTAATCGAGCACACAACGAGCACTTGGCGACTATGGGTGGAAGAAACTGAGCTCACGCTCGATCATTCTAACATCGCCCTGCGCCTGGACGATGCCGGTGCGACAATCGCCGCCGCTTGCGCAGGGCTGGGCGCAGCTGTGATTCGAAAACGCTTGGCGCAAAACGCCATTCGGCAAGGCAAACTGATTCAATTGTCCGAGAGAGAGCCCCCGGCAGAATATGCTTATTACGCCGTTTGGCGCAAAGGCACCGCGCTCACGCCATCGGCCAATCGATTTATCGCCTGGCTCAAACAGCACTTGTAGCGCCGGTGATGACCTAGGCGGAGAACCCTAGTCCGACCTTGCTTCCACCCAATTGATGCCACAGAGCGGCGGAATGATCTGTTCATGAAGATCAACCGCCGCTCTTGTTTAACGGGCCTGTTTAGCCTGCCGCTCTTGCCGAGCGTGGCGTCGCGCCAGGAGACCAAAGCCGCGAGCCTGATCGTTCACGCCAGAAAGCAGATCGGCGTCACCACGCTGTATGATGCGGCCTATGTCGCGCTGGATTATCCGGGGGGTGACGTGCCAGAGGATCGCGGTGTCTGTATTGATGTGATCATCCGCGCCTATCGCGATGCCTTTGACTTTGATTTCCAGAAGCACATTCACGAAGACATGGCCGCCCATTTTGAGGCTTATCCGAAGCGTTGGGGCCTCACACGGACGGACCGCAACATTGATCACCGTCGCGTCCCGAATGTCGAAACCTGGCTCGAACGCTACGGACATGAGCTGCCCGCCCAAAACTGGCAGCCCGGCGACCT
>ERZ1740070.2611-NODE-2611-length-10272-cov-4.114515_pt1 | contig 10272 bp, 6 predicted proteins | sample MGYA00581734_ERZ1740070 | MGnify/ENA primary metagenome ERZ1740070 (study PRJEB43018, sample SAMN04849744) | marine metagenome | isolation source: floating plastic debris | place: Pacific Ocean | collected 2008-09-01 | study: EMG produced TPA metagenomics... | reverse complement strand
GACCAGAGCGACGCTAGAAGTAAGAGTGTCGAACCAAAAGGCGCTGAACTTGTATCAAAAATTTGACTTTAAAGAAGCTGGTCAAAGAAAGCGCTACTACGCAGATGGAGAAAATGCTCGTATTCTTTGGCGTAATCACTTGCAGGATGACGCTTGCCACAGGCAGATTACAAAACATATGGAAAGTGCGAGCGCAGCCATCACAGCAACCTCTCAGCACACCGTCATCACTTAGAGCCTCTCTGGCATCTCTCTGGCATCCAGAATGCAATTGCAAAAACCATATGAACAATTCGCGAAAACCGCATAATCCGCTCACATTTGTGATCCAAGTGCGGCGGAAGCCGCCTAAGTACCTATTTCATTGACTCTTAAGAATTCATATTTTTTACCGGGGATCGCAAAAAACCAGACGGCTTACCCAAAAAGAGAAGACATTTCTGTTCGCTATGTATCCGTTTAGCGGGTAAAAAAGCTCGTTTAACAACTGATTTCCACAATATGAAAAAATCTATTCTCAAATTGGTCTTTTTCCTCTCAGTGTAGTGAACACCGCCCCCTCTCTACGAAATTTTGCTGTGTTAGAATCAGCGTAACCAGCCCACAGCAGGTGATGGAAAACCGCCATGTTTGAACGCTTTACAGAAAAGGCCATTAAGGTCATCATGCTCGCTCAAGAAGAGGCCCGCAGACTTGGCCACAACTTCGTGGGTACAGAGCAAATCCTACTCGGACTCATTGGAGAAGGCACTGGAGTTGCCGCCAAAGTACTGAAATCAATGGGTGTCAACCTCAAAGACGCTCGTATAGAAGTCGAAAAAATTATTGGTCGTGGATCTGGTTTTGTCGCCGTTGAAATTCCATTCACCCCCAGGGCCAAGCGCGTACTTGAGCTATCGCTTGAAGAAGCGCGTCAGCTAGGGCACAACTACATAGGAACAGAACATCTACTGCTCGGCCTCATTCGCGAAGGCGAAGGCGTTGCCGCCAGAGTGCTAGAAAACCTAGGTGTTGATCTTTCTAAAGTACGCACTCAGGTCATCCGCATGCTGGGTGAAACTGCCGAAGTCTCCGGTGGTAGCAGCAGCCAAGGCCGCACAAAAACACCAACTCTAGATGAGTTCGGTGCTAACCTTACTCAAATGGCCGCTGATGGCAAGCTTGACCCCGTCGTGGGTCGTCAAAAAGAGATTGAGCGCGTCATTCAAATTTTGGGTAGACGTACGAAGAATAACCCCGTACTGATTGGTGAGCCTGGCGTGGGTAAAACTGCGATCGCAGAAGGCCTCGCCCAGCGCATCGGCAACAACGACGTGCCCGACATCCTCGAAGACAAGCGGGTCGTTACCTTAGACATTGGACTACTGGTTGCCGGTACCAAGTACCGAGGCGAGTTTGAGGAACGCTTAAAGAAAATCATGGAAGAAATTCGCGCCGCTGCGAACGTCATCCTTGTTATCGACGAAGTCCACACACTCATTGGTGCAGGCGCGGCAGAAGGCGCTATTGACGCTGCCAATATCCTCAAGCCAGCCTTGGCCAGAGGTGAGCTGCAGTGTATCGGTGCAACTACGCTAGACGAGTACCGCAAGCACATTGAGCGAGATGCCGCCCTAGAGCGTCGTTTCCAACCCGTGATGGTGGGTGAGCCTAGCGTTGATGAAACAATCGAAATTTTGCACGGGTTGCGTGATCGCTACGAGCAGCACCACAAGCTCAAAATTCTAGACGAAGCCCTAGACGCTGCGGCTCACCTCTCCGACCGCTACATCTCCGATCGCTATTTACCAGATAAGGCAATTGATTTAATCGATGAAGCAGGCTCTAGAGTTCGCTTGCTGAACTCTCAGCTACCGCCCGCTGCTAAAGAACTGGATAAAGAGCTGCGTCAAGTCTTGAAAGACAAAGACAACGCTGTTCGTTCCCAGGACTTTGACAAGGCAGGTGAGTTGCGCGATCGCGAAATGGAAATCAAAGCCGAAATTCGCACCATCGCTCAAACCAAAAAAGACGAGGCTGCCGCAGGTGAAACCAAGGAAGATTCTCCCCAAGTCACCGAAGAGGACATCGCACACATTGTGGCCTCTTGGACTGGCGTTCCTGTCAACAAGCTGACTGAGAGCGAATCCGAGAAGCTACTGCACATGGAAGACGTGCTTCATCAGCGCTTAATTGGCCAAGACGAAGCAGTCAGAGCTATTTCCCGTGCTATTCGCCGGGCACGTGTGGGGCTCAAAAACCCCAACAGACCCATTGCGAGCTTCGTGTTCTCCGGCCCCACTGGCGTTGGTAAAACTGAGCTTGCCAAGTCATTGGCCACTTACTTCTTCGGTGCCGAAGAAGCCATGATTCGCCTAGATATGTCCGAGTTTATGGAGCGCCACACAGTGTCTAAGCTGATTGGCTCGCCTCCAGGCTACGTTGGCTATAACGAAGGCGGTCAGCTCACAGAAGCCGTTCGTCGTCGCCCGTATACCGTTGTCTTGTTCGACGAGATTGAAAAGGCGCATCCCGACGTCTTCAACATGCTGTTGCAGATTTTGGAAGACGGTCGCCTAACTGATGCCAAAGGCCGCACGGTCGACTTCAAGAATACGCTGTTGATTTTGACCAGCAACATCGGTTCTAAGGTGATTGAGAAAGGTGGCGGCGGTCTCGGCTTTGAGCTCGAAGCCGATCAAGCAGAGTCTCAGTACAACCGCATCCGCTCTTTGGTCAACGAAGAGCTCAAGCAGTACTTCCGCCCAGAGTTCCTCAACCGCCTAGACGAAATCATCGTCTTTCGTCAGCTCACCAAGGACGAGGTCAAAGAAATCTCGGTTATCTTGCTCAAGGAGGTGTTCAGCCGCTTAGGCGAACAGGGCATCACCCTAGAAGTCACCGAAAAGTTCAAAGACCGACTGGTGGAAGAGGGATACAACCCCAGCTACGGGGCGAGACCACTGCGCAGAGCAATTATGCGCCTGCTAGAAGACAGCCTTGCCGAAGAAATTTTGTCCGGCCGAATCAAGGATGGCGATACAGCCACCGTTGATATTGGAGAAGACGGGAAAGTATTCGTGACTTCTTCACGTACAGAAGAGACGCGAGAGCTAATTGCTGCGGTCGACTAAGTCAAGCCGACTAAATCAAAACCTACTTCTCATAAACTGCTCACGGCTCCCAAGCCACAAAACTTGGGAGCCGTGAGTGTTTTTGGGATACTTTTAGCCGTAGGAGAAGTCTACTTTAAGAAGTTTTGTAAATAGACGTGACGCTGTCTTGCGCTCACTAGCAATCAAAATCAATAATTAGATAGAGTCTCTCGTTTGGCCATATATCTGTTTGGATATGGATGACCTAACAGCTTTAGCGGCTCACGAAGAGAGCGGAAGAAAATAACTGGTGGAATTGCCATGATTGGTGGGATATTCGAGACGATTGGTAAAACGCTAGGCGTTGGGAAAGAGAAGTATTTTCTAGAACTGGACGATGCCGCCGAAAATAGCGTCAAGAGTCTTAAGAAGTCAGCCACTAAAGCAGCGAAGTCTGCCAAAAAGACGGCTAAAGAAGTTTCCACCGATGTCGCAGAAAAAGCTCAGTCAGTGGCGGAAGACGTTAAAAAGGAAACTGCTGACGCGGCAAAAACCGTTGTAGACAGTAAAAAAACTGCGAAAGGTAAAAAGGCAAAAGCAGAAGCCCTCAAAGAGAAAGCCGCTAAGCAGGCCGTTGCAAAAACTAAGGCTGCGGGTAACTTGGCAGATGGCGCAGCACCAGAGGCGATCGCCGAATCCGACAGCGGCGCGCCTGCAAACGCCAAACCGGCAGCACCTACCGCAGAAGAGCTGATCGTAAATGCGATCGCAGCCACCTCCTCTCGCAAAACTACCGACGCACAAGGTAACCCTGCAGAAGGCCCCAAAACATTCTCAACAGACTACCTGATGACACCTAGCCGTGCTAGCCGTCGTCGTCCAGGTCCCAGCTTTGGCGGATTCCAAGACATGGCAAAAGAAGTTAACCCCAGACTAAAAGGCTAGTTTTCTGAAGGATTGTAGCTTTGAGATCTCATCATCGATCTCAAAATGAAAGGCCAAACTTAAAAAGGACTGCGAGGTGATTACTTCGCAGTCCTTTTCCGTTTAGGTTATAAAGCAAGCTATCAACCGGCTCACAAAATCACCTCATGGCATAAGCCGCCATCGGTTCTTTGATAAACCGAATATATAAATGTTTAAACGTGGAACGCAAAACCCGTGGGGCACCAAAATCAATCGGCATCATTCTTGTAGGCAGCTGCCAGTCATCGATCTTAAGCTCGGCAGGCTGCCGCAAAGGAAAATCAATCGCCGATAAAGACGAACACAGTTCCACACGCTGCGACTCCACCAGTATCGGCACCCGCGTCGGGTCAACATCCAAAAGTTCGACCATCGCTCTATCGAGCGCAAACACATCGGCAGAAGCACCGAGTACGCCCAGCGCCTTGGGCTCACCGCCACTGGGCCCAATTCCTTCATGGCCCACAATGCCATCAATAATCGTCAGCTCAGGGGCAATCATCCGCGCCGTTTCTACCAGCATCGCGCTAAACCGCTGCTCATCTTGCCCCGCTTCCATATGCCACCAAGCCTTCATCTTGCCCGGCACGCAGCCAAACAAATTCTTCACCCCAAGCGTAATCGTCATCTGCACATGAGACTTCACCTTCGGTAGGTTAATCACCACATCCGCATCCATCGCCTCTTTAGAAAGCAAAAAGTTATCAAACCGCTCATGCTTACCGCCACTTTCAACCGGATAGCGCTTACCGTGCAGCTCCACAACTGGAAAATCAGCCTTCTTGGCCCATTCCAGCAGCCCATTTGTTTTGGCCACACCGCGGGCACTACCAAAGGCAGGACTATCACCCACAAAGGGCTTACCACCCGCCGCCTGCACTAGCTTTGCTACACAGTAAACAATCTCAGGGCGAGTAATGCACTCCTTGGTGGGGCGCCCCCCTGTGAGCATGTTTGGCTTGAGTAGGACGCGATCGCCCGGCTTCACAAAATGTTCTATCCCGCCCAGCGGTGCCAACAGCTCAACAATAGATTGAGAAAGCACCTCTACATCGTAGGTACTAGCGCTCATCAAACTCACTGAGGGCAAATCCACCGACGATAAACTCACAGACCCCATCCCTTTTACATCCTCACTTTCTACAGCGTTGGCCCCTTAGATTGCGACAAGTACCAACCGTTAAGGTATCCACATAACTGCATAATAGGCTTTGCACGCTACGACATAACAAAATGCTAACGATTTGGGCTAAAACAAGTGGAACCTGGATCAATTTTGCGTGCGCCTTTCTCGGTACGCTGAGCGGCCTTCTTCTACGAAATCGCCTATCCGCCAACATGCAATCCATCATCACCCAAGCAGTAGGGCTAACGACGATTTTCATTGGCGTATCTATGGCCAGCGCCCTCTCTGGAACCAGCGCTGGCGGTATAGAAGGCGTTATTTTAGGACTCATTGCCCTTGTATTTGGTGGCTTGCTAGGAGAGTGGTGGCAGCTCGAAGCAAGGCTCGTTGCGCTCGGTGACTGGATTAAGGCTCGCGTGCAGGGTGGCAATCGCTTTACAGATGGATTTGTGGCCGCGAGCCTTTTGTTCTGCATTGGGCCAATGGCTATTTTAGGCAGCCTCAACAATGGGCTCCTAGGCGACCACACTATTTTAGTTATCAAAAGCACAATGGATGGATTGGTCTCTGTTGCACTTACCAGCACCTACGGCATCGGCGTCGGCTTTTCGGTGCTACCCATTTTGGTCTACCAAGGGGGACTATCTTTACTCTCAGGCACACTAGCTCAGGCCATTCCAAACCCAGAGACCGATCCAAACGTTCTGCTAGTGACAGGAATAGGCGGCGTCATGATTTTGGGCTTGGGACTCAATCTTTTAGAAACTGCTAAAGTCCGAATTGCCTCTTTCATTCCAGCCCTGTTGCTAGGCCCGATTCTAGGCAAACTAGCCAGTATGCTGCTGTAGTAACGGCACAAGCAACGCCTTCAGCGGCTTTCAGGCTTCCACTAAGCAGCATACTTTCACTTAAACAGCACGCTTTTTCCCGACCACAGCATCAGAGCGCTTTTTCTTCGGCGAAGCGCGCTTTCTGCGCAGTAAAGACGAAAAAGGAAACAAGTCAGACGTTTCAGAATTGCAGGCGGCGTCAGGCCATTGGAGCAGGCAAGGCGTAGCAGCCGCAGTCAGTATCTGCTTATCAATAGATGAATCCGTCACAACAGTTGAACGAGCTACAGCATCAGCACCAAACCTGGCAACCACCATCTCCAACTTGCTTTTTGCCCTATCGGGCAAACCTTTCCAAAACCGACAAGCCACTACTTCGTAAGCTCCAGCTTCAATACAGGCCATGGGCAAACTGCGAATAATAGGATTGACAATCAAGCCAAACCCTCTAGTGGCAATCACCAAAGAAGCCTCTGATTCATCGATAGCCTGAGCCAGCAGCATATTGCAGTGCGTGTGTGCTAATTTTTGAGCGCGCGATCGCCACACGAATGGTGTCCACGGGAACAAAATCGTTGCAGCTACCATCAAAAACCAGTCTCGAAAAACATGGCTCTCATTGAACGGAGCAGGCATTGCGCGCCAAGGCTTCAACGCTTTGACAGCCAGGAAGAAAGGAAGCCCCAGCACACGAGGATAAATACAGTTTAAGAACGCTTGACTAGAGTTGCGCAAAAACAGCGTTTCATCTAAATCGATGATTAAAAGACTGCCTCTGGGCGCGGCCTTAACAGCCGCAATGGTTTCAGCTATTGACTTTGACTGAACATCAGTAGCCTCAACCGGAACACACGAAACCACCATGGATGCTTTTTCTCACGGGTAATTGGGAACATGCAAAAATCAAGCCAATACAGCTAACAAAGCAACACTTATCAGCCGCTGCAAAGAGTGCTTTACTCACACATATCCACATCTACAAAAAATTAAAACTGCACCCAAAGCGGCTTCACCTAAAAGCTATGCCGCCAATTAACTTGCCTGCCACTGAAAAGAAACGGCCAATATAAAGTGACCTTAGTGACCACAGAGGTTTGTAAGAACATTCGTACAATAGTGACTGTGCCGACATGCCCATACGTATAAAATTATACTCTGCATAGATATACGTGGTCACCCGTACTTTTTCAGGATAGTTTTCTCAGTTTGATTGTAGTAATATCACTTATATTTTGCAGTATTGTAGACGACGTTCCAAAATACACACAAGCCCTATTCCGTAGAGCTTACAACTGCAAATAACGTAGGCCCCTTCAGCCCTATCGAGCCCAAGCGGGGGTATGTTGGTAAGAGAAAAGCTTTGTCAAATTGGTTAGCGAGTAAGCGCATAGCAGCTGGAACAGTTGATGTGTTTAGTTTCCGAGAGATGGTGATTAGAAAAGAGTTCAGCTAATGGGGGGCGTGCCCGCCTCAACGAGGCGGCTCGTCTTCACTGAGCGTGACATCGTAGGCATCGATCATTACGCAGTTGCAAGGTCTCCAGCACTTCTCAAACAAACGGGCCGTATCTCAGTGAGATACGGCCCGTTTGTTTGAGAAGTGCCAGTAAAATCACTGGTGAAGATTATATAGTAATCAACGGATGCATCCGTTGATTGCTAGTCGAGTTAGCTGTTGATACTAAAGGGATTTAGCGTTGGCGCAGCCTCTCTGAGGAGAACCACTAATGTCCTAACTAACTCGACAAATGCAAGAAGTTCAGACACACTCAATCACTCCTTAAGCCACCCTAAGTCGTCTTTAATATGAGCAAATTTTTTCGTTGCTCTTAGTCCGCAGTATGTGAACGCGATCGCAGCCTGCCAAGTCACTAGGCTCATCACATTATCCGCACCAATAGCCTGCGAGGCATACAGCATCGTCAAAATCAAAAGACAGCTGATATTGACAGGAAAACTACTGCGATCCCCACCGCATCGATAAATGCAGTACTGCATCCACCGAGCAATCACAAAAGATATCAAAAACATGGTGCCGACTACGCTCGTACTCGCAAGCAATGCGAACCCAAACAGCCTCTGTACCTGCAGAAATGGATAAATCCAGATGCGGCTAGTCTCATTTGCCTGGTTGTACACCCAAAAGGTCACACGAATAGCAGCTAAGTACACCAGCCACAGGGCAAAGGCACGAGCGATGGGCAAGCCTACAGCAGACCAGCCCAAAATGGATTTGCCCAGGCTAACTTGAGCAATCACATCGGTCAAAGGGACAGCCTGCTGGCTGAGGAAAAATAGAAGAATGCCTGGAATCGCTAGTGCGATCGCCCAGCACCAGGGCCAAGGCGTTCTTAAAAGATCAACGCGAGACTTGTATTGATTGTAGGAAGACGACAGCGTTGGCTTGCGCTCGTATTTTTCACCCACAGCATCATTTTCTTGGTAGCCAATCTCGTACACGCACCAATAGCTCAGCGTCAGAACTAACAGACTAAACGCATTTAGCACTGGGTGAGGACTCAGCAAACTCCATGCAATCACCCCAAAGGCCCAATGGCCAAAAATGACTCGCTTGATAAAGTGGGCCTTTCCAGGGTTTTTAACTTTTTCAGAATAATAAAGTGGAATATACATAGTCGACATTGCAGAAACACAGGCAGCGCCAGGCCACTTCACCAGACATGGCACAGCAGAAGACTCTAACAAAGGCAGAGCATCCGTAGAGTAAGTAATAACAACCGAACGAGAAACGGCAGCGCTACCCAGACGTTCGACGGCTCTCTCTAACAGTCCTGAGAGGCGTTTTCCCTTTTGTCGCCATGAAATCAGCTGAAAGGCTTTATTTTTAACAAACTGCATAGGGAAGTGACGTATCAAAGGCTCCACGACAAAGTCGAACCCTTGCGTCATAATCACTAGCTGAGCCCTAGAATTTGCATCAATTGATTGGGCCAAAGGCACGTTGCAATATCGCTCGGCCAAGCGCCTAGCCCGCCGGCGCCAAACTAACCAAGTCCAGGGAAATAGAACAGTCGCAGCCATGACCAAAAACCGGTCTTGGGCTGCGCGATTATGACCAGAACGACCTGCAAACCAACGCCAAGGCTTCAAAAGCTTAAAGAACGCTATAAATACAGCGCCTAAAGGGCTAGGATAAATGGAACGAAGGTATTCCTGTGTAGAATTTCGTAAAAATAGAGTTTCATCCAGCTCTACAATCAACGGGCGTTCTTCTGTTAAGTCTGAGACCGTAGTCATGACTTGATCAACAGACTTCGCCATATGGTGGTTGTCAGGTGGACAGGGAAGCATTATGTCTTTTAGAACCGATGTCATAGTGATATGCCATCCCCAAAATAGTTCAAACGCACACACAAAGCTGAACGGTTTCTAAATAAAAGCCCCCCAAGGCGGCTATGAGAATTAGTAGTATTAGATTTCATTAGATTTTTTTGTCTGACATCTTAAGCTCTGATACTTCGAGAACTGTGCCACACCCCGCAAGACAGCTACGCCATCAAACTCAGTGCCTGTATAGCAGTAGTCCCTATAGCAATGCTCATACCTAAAAAAGCTTCAATAGTAAGAACGATTGAGCATTCGATACTATCAAATTAGTTCAGACAAACTGAGATAGAAACAACAATATAAGTAGATAAAAGTTATCGAATTAGGCCTGTCAAGCAGTGAGTTGTCAGTACTTAAGTTCTTCAAAGAACTAAAGCTTTTACAGACAGGAAGTAAGAGCAATCATTCTATCTCTTACAAACTTTTACTTTGCTCAGCAAGCGGATACACCTATTCGCCACTGGCCACTTTATACGGGGAAGCAAGCAGCCAATAAAACAGCTGCATCCCCTGTACAGAGAGATTCTGAAGACGTAGGAAAAATTACTGAGCACACAAAACAACCAAAGAAAAAGGCAGTTTCCTACGCTCTATATCAATATTACCTGCGCTATCAGTATCGCAGACTAAGCACACGCCAGTTTTTGATCCCGATAGTAGTATCACGCATATTCTTGACTGCAGAGCACGGAGAAAAAAGCCTTGTTTTGTTCTTTACAGGAAGATAAAGGTGTTCTATTTTCTCCGGACCGCTGTGAGCGTTTCCGATTGGACATGGGGGACGATTATGTTTTTTTGAGCTACGCACTTTTATGCGTCAAACTGAAAAAAGCCTTCTGAAGCATGCTTCAGAAGGCTTTTTTCAGTTTGTTGTTTGGTGGCGGGGCATGGATTTGAACCATGGACCTTCGGGTTATGAGCCCGACGAG
>ERZ1740070.2606-NODE-2606-length-10279-cov-8.017410_pt1 | contig 10279 bp, 9 predicted proteins | sample MGYA00581734_ERZ1740070 | MGnify/ENA primary metagenome ERZ1740070 (study PRJEB43018, sample SAMN04849744) | marine metagenome | isolation source: floating plastic debris | place: Pacific Ocean | collected 2008-09-01 | study: EMG produced TPA metagenomics... | reverse complement strand
CAACACCGTAAAATAAGCATATTGATTAGAGTTGTGCTCTCTTGTTCAAACAGCCCAACGGGAGGATTTTCATGAATTCCCCCGCAATCAATTCACTGAAAATCCTTGCAAATGCAGCATTTCAATCTGAGCCAATTGGCCCCTAAATCACTGGCTCAGGATCTTTATCACACAATTATGAAGAGAGGAATTTGGGAACGAGAACTCTGGAGTGTCTCACTTTTTGTGAATGAGCGAGCTTTGAACGCTTCTTGCATTTTCAGACCAGAAATTTTTTATTATTTGATGTTTAATAGGGCCAGTCTGAATTTCTATCATAAAAATATCATCAGAATAAGATAACCGTCAGAAAGATAGTATTCATTTTAAACCAATATTGGAGTTGATATCAAAATTTCAAAACTTCCATACCGATAGCTCGAAATATTTGCACGACAATACGCTATATTTAGTTAATCGACCAGGCCCTAGTACATACTGTAAGCAGTTTGTTGAAGTCAGAAGGCAGATCTCTGATCAGCGAGTGAGGAAAGCTCGGCTCGTGGAAGTTCATGTCAGCGATGATGAGGTCACGCAGCAGCGGGAACAGCGGGTGTGATCGGAACGCTGATGACTTGTCCGTGACGAGCCGCTGCATAAAACCCTGCTGGCTGTTGTTGAAGTTTGCCGCAGCGGCAGCAGACGCTGATGCTGCCGATGATGGTGTACCTGGTGTGCCCCCGGGTGTGGCTGATGTTGTGCTGCTCGTGCTGCCACCACCTGATGGCGCTGAAAATATATCAACAAAGAGGATAATATTATACTCTTTGATATCAAGAACAGTCAATGGACCATTGATGCGTGTTATAAGTAGACATGATGACAGTATCTATAAAATGGATTTAGGCAGGAGTGAAGGTACGCACAAACCTAAAACCAATTCCTACATTAAACTACCTCAATAATTGGAGCAACCTTGCATGTCCTACAATTTTTTAAAAACAGTAGCAATATGTGGGACGATTCTCTTACAATTTAATAAAAAACAGTTTTGAACTTGAAACTTTTTTTATCTTGACATCATTTAGTAGCTGATGTTGCTGCAGAAAGTGATGTTTTGCTTCGTATTTGTTGCCTGGGAGTTGAGTGTTTAGCCAGAAATGATTATAAATTGCTGTTTAATTTGACCACACATTTCATGATTACGAGTAGGCTTGATTAAAATCCTGTTTTTCAGCTAGAAGATTCAATATGACCAGTTATTGAGGGCGGCATAATGGCAGAAACATTCGATAAAATACAAAAGGGCAGCCAAGGCCAATATATCCCGAACGGAGTAACCGGAATCAAAAGACTTCATCACCACTCCAAATTTAGAACACCGGTGAAATAGAATGGCAATCAAAAATCAAAGCCCATTGCCAAACTTCAGTCATTGTGCATTGTAATTGTAACATCACTATGACTTTACTGGTTCACATCGGAATTCATTGATATTCTGTGTAAAAAAAGTTTTTGGTTTGACTCTATATTGGGCCAAACTCCCAAGCACCAGCCCTGGACTAGGTCTGGTCAGTTATAATAAGCATAGCCAAAGCAGTTAGAAAAAAGAGCTGCACAGCAGTAGCGTATTATGTAGTTGTAGCTGTCTTTTGAAGCAGCTAACGATTGAGTGTTACCTTGTGATGGGCCGCTGCCAGGTTTCTGACTTGCGGCAGCACTCTGCGGCGGTGACTGCCCGTGCTGACCATGCTGCTGATGGTGGTGTTGGTGTGAGGCTGGCGGCGGTGCAGCAGCTCCATGAAATGGCGGGTGTGCACCGGGAAATGACTCTGAGCGATGGAATCCCTGGCCCGTAGCGGAGGAGACGGAGGAGGCGGAGGCAGTGTGTTGGTTTGACTGTAATGAGCTGGGACCCGAGGATGTACCGGGCTGCTGACACGACTGAAAGGCAGTCGCTGCTGCTGGACTCCCATGAGGAGGGTGGTGGTGCATTTGAGCTGCTAGAAAGCAAAGCTTAGGTGTTACTAAAATTCTCGTAGTGTGGAAAAAGAAGAACACACCAAATAGAGAGAATGAATAGTTTAACTCATCCCCACCAATAGTAAGCACACGCCAATTGAAGGCATATTATACTTTTTCTGCCTTGCGGATATCAATTTCTGGAAAGATGAGTATACCTATCCATTTTAAAAATAAAAAGGGCAAAGTTACTATATTTTGTTTAAACTTTTCCTTCAGGCTGTCAATGTTCATTATGGAGCTGAGAAGTGTGTGTGGGAAACACAAGCGAAGGGCGAGACATACACAATACCAGCAGACGGCGTGACACAATTCCAAACCAACAATCAATAAATCTAAACACGCAGGTAATTACATTGAAATCAAATCCATCGGATTATCAATCCTTCATAATGATGAATGAGTGACAATCAAATTAATTGCTACTTTTCAGTCGGTTATGCAAAATTTTTTCTGCTGGCAGACTGAAGGACACGGGAATCGAGCAAAAATAAAAGAGGAGAAAACTCTCATACAATTTCAAATCTCACACCACACATCACTCTGTGCTATATAAGCGAGGGCATAAACCTTGGAGTGGAGAGGACCAAAACCTCGACAAAACAAAACTTGGCTCAACCACCATAACTTGGACACCGTACCTGTAGAGGTTTGAAATGGGTTATGTGCTGCTCTGAGCTGTGGCGAGGATCTACCCATGGCATCACCGCTGCCACCGTGCGATTGTTGTGGCATACTCCCAAATGCTGTGTGTCCAAACTGTCAAAATACATACAGAAGTGGCATCAGTGCACATTAACAAGAATATAAAACAATTGATGGTAAGGCCAGACCCTGTGCTGCAAAGCTTTATACAGTACAGAAGTCCGTGTGAACCGCCGGTTCTGTACCTATCCTCCAGCATTCAGCACCAGCAAACATCATCATGAATTTGCTTAAAAAATCAAGGTTCAGAAAGTGAATAAAACAGCAATGGTACACTGATTTACAAATTTGGAAACTATCGACAAAATATTATTGACATATGGCCAATAGAATGACAAACCGAACTGTACACAACAAGTTTTTGGAGACAGTAAAAAGGTCTAACCGGTTGTGTAGTAGGAGGGTGAGAGGGGTATCCAGGCTGTGAGTTGTGTTGCAGCGACATATTGAAGCCTATATTGAGCTGTTGGTTAGCGTGAGCTGTTTGTGGACACTGGTAGTAGTTTGGCTGCTGAGGCATCTCCGAAAAGTTGATCATGGTGTCGGGAGCCGTCATGTCTTCCATCGAGTAATCATCCTGGTACGAGTAATCAACCATCGGCTGTGACGCCGATTGTTGAGCTCTGAAAAAATGGAAGAGAAGATCGGCATTGAAGCAAAGCAACAAGAGAGATTGCACCATTTTTCACTCTGAAACTCTTTGAACCAACCTTACTAACATCGACTAACATCATGTACAAAAAAATCTTATTAGAAACATCATCCAAACATCATCTGTCAACTAACTAACTTTTTTACCATTTTGTAAGTGGGCTACTGAATTTCGCATCGAAAATCGCTTCTAGTCTCAAAACTTTTTGTTTTTCCTTTACATACTTATGGAAGGCCCTGTTAGGACAAGGAGCTAGGCCTTCTGTTGTGCGTTTCGCACAAATGAAAATCATCAACTTCCGACGGGATTAATTAAGCGGGAGCTGGTGGGTGATTGGCTCGGGAGCAGGAGTGCGCATCTTGTGGGGTATACATGTGTAACGAAGGGCATCAGGCCGCATCACATAATAAGCAAAATATTCATATCAGGGGAGCAAGTGTCACATTTCAGCGTACCAAGTTGTCTTTTCACGCTAAATTACTTACAATTTGACACAAATGTCTCTGGTCGGTATAAGAACTGGACTTTTTTTCTCTGATTGTGTGGAAAGTTGACTATCTATTCGTGTTCGGCTGCATGAATTTTTGTCACAATTTGGTTTGGATTGGTGGTTTTGTGGCTTTGAGTAAGAGCCAAGGCCAAATTTCAATTTCCTATCAGGCATGAGAATCACCGGTGTTACGTTGTATGGCATATTGGCAGAGTCACAACACGAAATTATTTACGTAATTTCATTAAATAGCCTGATTATTTTGACAGGAAACAGTAGACTTTAGCAAGAGCATATCTCTGGCCTTTATCTAGCTATGGTCTTTTAATTCTTGATAGTCCTATGCATACACAATGCAGCTAAAGTAATACAAGAGATCTCTTTTATCAAATTCTTATGAGTCATCCCCTCCCTATATAGACAACATGTAAATTGAACAGGTACTCAGCTTGAACGAACACATGATTATAAAACCCTTAAGCCCTAATTTACTTTTTGACATGGGTGTTGAAGGTATTGTATTTTTTCATGAATCATAACAAATAGATGTCAGATTATTATATTAGGCAAGACAGTAGATTTGTGCGGCCTTGGATTCAAACAGCCGCAGGCGAAAAGTGAAACAGTCCACTCTAAATCTTTGCAAGAAGGTCCAGTGACTTTGTAAATAATTCCATTTAGCTGTTTACACAAACCGACAATAATTAGGAGATTACAAGTGAATTTGCCCCCTACACTATTTCTCCCATTCCTCAAACATTGTTTAGTGCTGTCTATCAGGAAAGTTGCTGAATGTGTGAGGCTGGGTAGTTAGAATATCTAACTGCAGGGTTGCCTTCACACATAATTGGCTATTTTTTTGGGCCAGTAAACCAATCTCAACACGCAGGGTTTCTCGTCTACATGTATATAATATAATTTATTGTAACATAAGTTTTGGCCATCCCTTCGTTTGGTTTGTTGCACAATACAATGTGTAGACCCCATATTTTGAAGGTTAAATCTGGATGCTGTACAATATATATTCATATCATTGACGCGAAAATCTGGAGCAAAATGAAATTCGGGAGCTTTATTTACTTGGGAGTGAGGTACCACTATGATCCATCAATTACTTACACTTAGAATCAGATACTGATGGATAACCAAAATGCTTTTAAAATTTTAGGTGCATCAGCAGCTGGCTCAGGCGCTAGCTGCGGATCTCGGCAGCAGCCTGCCACAACTACGGAAGATACATGTAACCTCCCGATGTATGTATGTGAAGGAGGCCTAACCATCTGGGAATCATGTCTATCCGAACTTGTGTGCCTGCATAATATCCCAGACCATTGTACTTATCATATCAAAAAATCTCATAGAATTCGCTGGCAACATTTTGATAAGGGGGTGTCAGCTTTTGTTGCAACCAACTTATATTACATAACCCAAGACTGTCTTATTCAGTATGTAAACCCTGACCCAGTGTAAAATCTGCCCTTTATTATTAGCGACCACAAATAACAGCAGGCTACTTGCTTATTCATGATTTTCCAGCGGTCTATGAAAATTTCGACAGACTGTTAATTACGCCCAGCCTAAAAACCTTCCAAATTAGGCTCTTGGCAGTGCGAAGATGACTACCAGTTTCCATGAAGGACAATACTTGTGGGTACCATGAGAAGAGTGTAAGTTGTATCTTTTCACACCATCATCAGAGGGAACAAAGTTTTTCAATCGCCACACGATCAGACTTCATTTTACAAGAAAACTACCACTGATCAAAAGCACCCAGTGAAATAATTACCGGGTCCACGCTTATATAGTCATCAGCGATTGAATGAAAGTACAGCAATTTGAATGGGTTGACACCATATCATTAACTGATCCAAGGTGTCCAAATGCAATCTAATAATGGGATGCAATGAAATAGAAATGTAACGAGAAAAAACATCATTTCCACTAGGTATGTCTGACATGGGCTTGAACTGAAAACAAATCCATTTGTGTATTGAAATAAAACTTGAGAGTCAATCAAATTCGCTGCCATAGTCATTTCCCTAGAAGAAATGAAAGCTTGGTTTGACACTTGCTTATGAATGGCCACAAAAATGACAATGTGGACGGTATAATAATTACATTGCTAGTAAGGACTGGAATTTTCAGTTCAATATTAGCTGACACGATGAGATTTGGATGATATTTGCTGGGTAAACAACGACCAAGAACTTATACAAACCACATAGCAATCATTGATAGCAAGCGCTCTTGTGAACCACTCAAAATAACTTGAAGGTGAAGGCAAGGATAGGTGATGGCATTCTTTCAGTAGTAAGCATCAAGTTATCGTGGTCTGATAGCTGCCCTGACCATGTCCATCCAACATTACAGTGGTACCATTGTGGGGCTACAGAAGTTTTCAAATCCGGTAATTACCTGGCACCTGGTACTTGCTCTTCGCAAGACACTGGTACCAGCTTTCAAACTCAAAATTTCACCGGAAGCATCAATAAAAAAGTTAAATTAAGGTTTACAGGTACCTGGTACTTTTGACCAACATTTTTGAAGCCCATGAGTCAGAAGAGGCTGTAAGAAAATGAGTTTCTGCGGTATTACCATACTAAAGTTAGAACACCCTCATTTCCGCCAAATTTCATAATCAAGGAAGAACGAGCATAATGATGTAAAAAGGATCATTCAATTCCCAAACACAAGATAGCTGCTGCTTAGTAGCTGGATACTAACCTCTGAGCAGCACTGCTGACAGCAGCATCTTGACCGCCGGCAGCGCTATCTGAGGTAGCAGATCTTTTTCTATCAGGCACAGCACTCTCACTCAGCTGTTTCTGTAGTGCTATCTTATGGGAGGCTGCTGCTGCAGCTTTACCGTGATCTGTGTCGTTAACCCCCGACACCTCAGGCTCAGAATCCGGCTCCTGTTTGACAGCGTCCGGACTCTCTCGCTGCCGACCTTCCACATCAGATCCCTGCTGAGATGACTGGCCCTCATTGCTAATACTCTGAGTTAGTTTGGCAATAGCACACAGGCTATCGGATGTGGCGTAACCGCTAGACGCTGTAGTAGTGACAGAGGCCCGCCTCGCGTCACTCTCAGCCTGCTTTCCAGGTGTGACCATCTGACCAAATCGTTGTTGCATAGCACCACCACTACCTTTCTGTTGTGCATTTGCACCATTGTAGCAGAAATCATCCAAATCTAAGTCCATGCTGTCATCAATGCCCATATCGTTGCATATTTCATCGAGCAGATCGTTCCTGAGACGATCATCTTTTTCTTCCTCCTCTTGTGGAGACGGGGGAGACAACATGTGGTCATAGACTGTTGTCACTGTAGTGCCTGATGGGCTGTTTGGGGTGGCCGGCTTTTCCCTGTATGTGTCCTACAAAATTCATTATAACAGTCTTTCAAGAAAAAACTATAACACAGGTTTCAGCGCTGATGGTGGATGACTAGGAAATATTGTAGGTCTATGTTTCAGTGAGCGGTATGAGCATGATTGTGCTTGTTCAGGATGGTAAGCTCACCCTTTATAAGTGGCTATATGTTTAATAGCTCCCTTGTCAAAAAAGGTTAGACCAGCAAGTTGGCTAATAAAAAGCAAATTGTGTAGAACCCATAGGCATATAATAACTCTAGACTGGAGACTGTTGTTATTATATGCCTATGGTAGAACCTAACTGACATCCAAAAGTTTACAGTCAGTGGTTAGAATGCAAACACAAGCATTTCTGGCCGACCTTCAAGACAGGATTAAGCAATGATTCACCCAAAGATAATATTTTCCTAGCATTTTGCAATCTCCTCTGAATGGCTGACAGGAGTTCATTCATCTCTGGCCTGATGTTTGAGCCAGGTACCACTAAGATAACAAGTCTGACATTTAAAAACTCTGAAATTAGCTGATGATATTAAAACTGATAGGGGGCTGCGGCAAACAAATACACTATAGATTTTGTGTTTTACAACTCGGGCTGTGAAAGATATTTCATTCATTTTGATCAAAATTGCAGAGAGCATTTTTTTAACAATGCAGGGGTTAATCTGACGTCTACATTTTATGGTTTTGTGAAAGGAAGTGTCAATTAGGATTTATCTCACAGCATCTTTATATACATACATGTAGGCCTACATGTAGGCAGATAAAACTGAGCTGGCATGGACATGGTGCTGGCATTATTGTAGGCCTTAATTTATACTGAGCTAGGATGTGTACTTCTGCATACAAAATTTTGCCAAAAGTGTGAGATAAAAATACAATTTTACTGGTGAATTTAACTGACCAATTTGTATAATAAAGTGACATAGGAAGCCAGAGAAGAAAAACAATTTTCTTATTGAAAGAATGAGCAGTTATCTGAACATTTAGTTCAGGGAAATGAAAAGGGATTCCGAACCGGTAAATAAAAATGCACAATTCAGACTGGGTCCTGCCAAACTCACTTCGGTCAAAATTTGGCACCCTCAAGGGTGTAGGTAGTGGTGAAAAAATTTCACTCTGATATATTTGAAAATGCCAAATTAGCATTCATTTGCATAAAACTGTTGTGCTACATATGGCCGTGTCAGAAAAACTGAATGGAGAAAGATTATTATCCCAGACAAATGCTGAGATTGGTCAAGAAGTACTTGATGCAAGCTTATGGTTCTTAATCTGTGATTACATTCGTGTCAGACTTGAAATACTGCAGCAGTGGGAATGATGAAACTAAAAACCCAGACCACATATAATAGCTCGCTGCTCTGAGCACCACAGGTGCTGATCTAATAGATGATCTATTTCTATTTTTGATAACCGACTGGAAACCCAAAAGCATCCTTTTCTAGAATCAAGGTTCACATGCCTATAGAAAATTGAGTCTTTTTGTCCAAAAGGAAACATGGGCACGTAAATTGAATGGTAACTCTGATCATTTCCATATAAAACCGGGTTAACATGATTCAAAACCCGGCATGAACTACAGCAGCTGTAAATAGGATTTTGAAGACATCACCCAGGGTAGGACCTTGTCATGACAGACAAACATCTTATGTAAGCTTTCACACAAGCTCTACTGCGAGGATGAGTAGAAAACAATTCGATCATGATGTGAGTTTAATAATTTTCAGGTGATGAGTTTATGAATGATTACTGCTCAACGAATCGATGGTAAAAACTTGTGAGGGAAAAGCGATAAGATTCACAAACAAATTAAGACAGCAGTCCATATCTAGGGCCACATTGGCTGATAGCTAACTAAAATCTCAACATTATACTCAAACATGGTCTATTCATTTGTAAAGAGTTTTCATTCAAAGCCATTTCAGTTCATCCAACTCAATTTAATGGCACATCTCAAATTTCCTTGCGTATAACAACAGCCAACAGCAAATCAATGCCAGTCAGCATTCTGCAGCTAAGATGCTTGGCATTGATTGATGCTAACAGTATCAAGTCAATGTAAAACAATTGGACAAAGGAGAGCTAATAATCCACAATTTTCTTTTCTCAAACTCTGTGTATACTAGATTGTATTCTGTAAACAATACGAGGCTCCCGATATAAAATCATTGCACTTTGTAAACAAACGGATCTTGCGGGCTTTGTATCTCCAACATTGTTTCAGCTATTTAGCTTGTGTTACTTTTAATATTTTCATAATTGACAAATCGATTGGCAAATTAGGTAGACAAAAAACTGGCTTGGTGACTTTTTGGCTTTGATGCCATGCGCTTCATACAATGCAAGAAAGGAAAGCTGACAGCATTAGAACAATGAAAAACTGGTTATTTGAATCCAAATAGCCAGAGGGAAGAGTAAGAGGTATTGTGAGACATTTCACTGTCAACCCAACAGGGCAGATTCGTTAATATAGCCATAGGGCCTACATGCCGTGTTTAAAATCAGGATATGCATTAAGTGAGAATAGACGCCCTAACACCACAATAACAATGCTGCCTATACCATCCAAGCGTGTTCTGAAGCCAAGGGGTGTAAATTGCTGCCAATTATACATCATCAAATGGGTCCATCAATACTATGAGTGTGAGAAGGGAAAGAAAAATTGATGCTGAGTAGAATATGAAACCACTTTATCCCTCTTTCTTCATCGATGAGCAGAAATTAAGCTACTCTTTGTAAACCTATTATAGATTTTTCCTACCACGCAATATTTAGGCCTCCTTATTGAAAACAGCGCAGACCCAAACAAATTGTTCTCTATCACCCATTTCAAAAAACAAGAGAGTTCCGTTTGTGGAACTTTAAGTTTAGCCCACACCGTTAACACAACTACTGGTGGTGACGTAGTAAGAACTATAATACTCTCATGGGAGATGGATCTCCCAAGAAAATTTTATATTTTTTCCTTAATGTTTTGTTCTTGACCCAGCATCACATACTTGGAGAAGTACCTCATGGGTACATTATGTTGCTTGTCAATACAGACTGAGG